>JAANMX010000343.1_pt1 | contig 63239 bp, 46 predicted proteins | sample 7279681 | NCBI WGS metagenome assembly JAANMX01 (sample SAMN14094542, study PRJNA606508) | bioreactor metagenome | isolation source: A lab-scale SPAN reactor treating ammonium-rich wastewater day 351 | place: Ireland: Galway | collected 2018-01-01
AAGTTCTTGAGTCCACCACCCCAGCCACGCCAGGCCGCCCACGATCGCCGCGGGAACGACCCACGTCAACAGCACCCGCAACAAGCCTTTCATCGTTCGCCACCTCCGGAAGCAACCGCCGGTTCTCTTGCTCTTTCCCTCATCATACCAGGGAAGGCGGCCAGGGATAGACGAACGAGGCCGTCAGAGTCGGCAATAAAAAAATCCCCGCCAGGAAGGAAACCCTGGCGGGGAGCCATGGCATGGCGATGCCGCACGATGCTAGAGGCAGCGCAAGAAGGCGACCAGGTCCTTCTTTTCTTCCGCCGTCAGCTTCAAGCCCAGGACCAGGTTGAAGAACTCCACCGTGTCCTCCAGGGTGAGGAGCCGATCATCGTGCAGATACGGGGGCGAATCCTTGATGCCCCGCAAGGGGAAGGTCTTGATGGGGCCGTCCGCCGACGCCTTGCGGCCGTTGATCATCTTTTCCTTGAAGAACCGCTCCACCTGGAGATTATGCATCAGATTGTCGGTGTAGTAAGGCGGGATGTGGCAGGTGGCGCATTGCCCCTTGCCGAAGAAAATCTCTTGGCCGCGCATCTCGCTGGCAGTGGCCTTGGCGGGGTCGAGCTTGCCGAAGACATTCAACTTCGGCGCGGGGGGAAAGTCGAGCAGGGCTTGGAATTCCGCCATGAAGTGGACCTGGCTGCCGCGTTCGAGGACATTTGTTCCTTTGCGGGTGGCATCGGCGGGGATGCCGTCGAAATAGGCGGCCCGCTGCTCGAACTCCGTGAAATCCTCGATGGTCTTGAGGGCCCGCTGCGAGCCAAAGAGCCGCTGCACATTGACGCCGCGCAGCGTGGGCGTGTCGATGCGGTGGCGGTGCTCGTTGGGCCGAATATCGCCGACGGTGTGCGTGGCGGCGTTCGTGTGGCCGTTGGCATGGCAGTCGAAGCAGGCCACGCCCTGATGGGCTTTTAAGCTGCGGCGATCCTCGGTGGCATTGAATTGCTGCTGCGGAAACGGCGTCACGAGCAGCCGCAAGCCTTCGAGCTGCTTGGGATTGAGGACGTCCTTGAACAGGTCGTTAAAATTGCTCAGCGTGACCAATTGGCCCTTGGAGACGTCGCCCAGATCGGGCCGCGTGGTCAGGTAGATCGGCGCGGGGAATTCGGGCAGCAAGTGATCGGGCAGGTCGAAGTCGAGGTCGAAGCGGGTCAGATCGCGGTCGGTCTGTTTCTTGGTTTCATCGATCAAAAACTTGGGAAACACCATCCCGCCGGCCTCGTGATGCGGATGGGGCAGCGGATAAAACCCGGCGGGCCACAGGTTTTTCTCGCGGATTTCCTCGGGGGACATGGCCGCCAATTTCTCCCAGGTCATACCCTCGGGCAGCTTCACCCGCACGCCTTCCTGAACGGGCTTGCCGCGCGACATGGTCGCGCCGGCAGCGGCTCGATTCGCCAGGTCATATCGCTCCTTGAGCAGCGCCATGTGCCGCTCGGCGAACTTGCCTTTTTCCCCTTGCAGCCGGCGCACCAGGCTATCGAACGTTTCCTCGGCGGCGGCCGTGGAGAGGGAAATCCCCACCGCGGCCAATACGCACAGTGCGGCAAGACACCAACGCAAGCGTGTCTGGTTGTTCATCTGAGTCTCCTTGTGCCAACGTGGTCATGTGAAACCATGATCGTTCCGGCACGGGCTGCGCCTTTCTGATGCAGCACGTCCAGTCCTTCCCTGTCTTGGGTCAAGTTTAATCATGGTGCAAGGCATGGGAAAGGATGATGCCTGGAAATTCAGTCGAATAATGGCAGCAGCGATCGGAGGGCGTTTGGCACCGATGAGTTGCCTTCGCGGTCGATGAGCACGGCGGGCAGGCCGACGGCCCGCGCCCCAGCCAGGTCATGCTCCGGATGATCGCCGACCATGAGCAGGTCGGCCAGGGGAAGCTGCAAGCGTTCGCGGATGGCCAGGAAAAACGCGGCCGCCGGCTTGGACCAGCCCAGGTCGGAGGAGACGAAACAGCCGGCGAGGCGGCGGAGCTCGGGCAGGCCGCGAACCAGGCCGTGCAGCCGATCGTCGAAATTGGAAGCGAGGTAGACTGGCAGCCCCAGCGCCGCGCAGCGCTCCAGCGCGGGGACGACGTCGGGGTAAACCTGCCAGGCGCTCGGCTCGGCAAAGGCTTCCCACAGGGCCTCGAAGAGATGGCTGGGTTCGGCGGGCACTTCAAAGACCTCGGCCACAATCGCCTGCCAGCGTTGCCGTTCCCGGCGGGCATCGGTGCGCCGGCCGCAGACGTCGTCAAGATGAGCTTGCTGCTGAAACGCCAGGCGGAACCGCTGGGCGATGAGTTCGATGGGCAGTGCGTGGCCGAAGCGCTGCCCCACCTCGGCGTACAGTTCCGCCACGGGACGGATCGGATGGATCGTGGTCCCCACGGCATCCAAGAGGAGCGCTTTCACATGCGGCGTGATCATGTGGGCCTGTTATAGTGGAATCCTTGGAGGAATTCTCGGCACTGCGCCGTGGCGAGCGGACGACAAACCATAAAATAGCCGAACGAACCGATGTCCACGTTAACCTATTCCTATGATGTCGTCGTCGTTGGCGCGGGCCACAGCGGCTGCGAAGCCGCCCTGGCCGCCGCGCGGCTCGGACGGCGCACCGCCCTGTTGACCATGAACTGCGACACCGTCGGACAGATGAGCTGCAACCCGGCCATCGGCGGCGTGGGCAAGGGGCATCTCGTCCGCGAGATCGACGCCCTGGGCGGCGAAATGGGCCGCGTCACGGACCGCGCGGGTTTGCAGTTCCGCGTTCTCAATCGCAAGAAAGGCCCTGCCATGCAGGGGCCGCGCGCTCAGTGCGATAAGAAACTCTATCAGTTCACGATGAAGCACGTCATTGAGCAGCAAGAGAACCTCACCCTGCGGCAAGAGACGGTCGAAAGGATCCTCATCGCCGATCAACCCCCCGGCGGATCCAGCGCGGCGCCCTACCGCGTGCTCGGCGTCGAGGGCCGGGGCGAAACGATGTACCGCGCGCCCTGCGTCATTCTCACGACCGGCACCTTTCTGCAAGCCATCATGCACACCGGCGAGGCCAAGGCGAAGGGCGGCCGCGCGGGCGACCAGGCCGCCGAACAACTCAGCGGCAGCCTCGCCGCGGCAGGTTTCGAATTGGCCCGCTTCAAAACCGGCACCCCGTGCCGGCTCAATGGCCGGACCATCGACTTCTCGCGCCTTGACGTGCAACCCGGCGATGACGACCCGCAGCCCTTCAGCTTCGCCACCGACGCCCTCCCGCAGCCGCAATTGAACTGTTACATCACCTACACCAACGATGCCATCCATGAACTGATTCGTCGGAACCTGCACCGCGCCCCGATGTACAGCGGTCAGATTCAAAGCCGCGGGCCGCGCTATTGCCCCTCCATCGAGGACAAGATCGTCCGTTTCGCTGACAAGAGCCGGCATCTGCTTTTTCTGGAGCCGGAGGGGTACAACACGCTGGAATACTACGTCAACGGCATCAGCACCAGCTTGCCCATGGACGTGCAGGAGCGGATGATCCAGATGGTGCCCGGATTGGAGCGGGCGGAGATCATGCGCTTTGGCTACGCCGTGGAGTATGATTACGCACCGCCGACGCAGCTCAAGCCGACACTGGAGACCAAACAAGTCGATGGACTGTATTTTGCCGGCCAGATCAACGGCACCACGGGCTACGAGGAGGCCGCCGGCCAGGGGCTGCTCGCGGGGATCAACGCCGCCCTCAAGATCAAGGGGCAAGAGCCGCTCATCTTGGATCGCAGCCAGGCCTACCTGGGCGTTTTGATCGACGACCTGGTCACTCGCGGCGTCGAGGAGCCTTACCGCATGTTCACTTCCCGGGCCGAGTATCGCCTCATGCTCCGGCACGACAACGCCGACCGCCGGCTCTCCCCCATCGGCCGGCGCATCGGTTTGGTGAACGATCTGGCCTGGCAGCGGCTGCAGACCAAGGAACAGGCGATACAACGGCTGCAAGCGCTCCTGCGGCAACAGCGGCACGAAGGCCGCACCCTCGAAGAATGGCTGCGCCGGCCTGAGACCACATGGGAACAACTGCTCGCCATGCATTCGCCCCTGGCCGAAGCGGCGGGAGGCCATCGTCAAGCGGTCGAACAGGTCGTCCTGGAAGCCAAATACTCCGGCTATCTGCAGCGGCAAATGCAATACGTCGAACGGCTGGGCCAGATCGAACACAAACGCATCCCGGCCCATTTTGATTTCAGCGGCTTGCCCCAATTGCGGATGGAAGCCCGCGAGCAATGGTCCAAGGTGCGGCCGACAACGGTCGGCCAGGCGAGCCGGGTCAGCGGCATCACCGCCGCCGACGTGGCCCTGCTGTTGATGTATCTGGAAGGTTGATCCATGAGCCCGGAAGAATTTCGTCAGCTCGGCCATCGCATGATCGATTGGATCGCGGACTATCGATCGACCCTGGAAAGCCGCCCCATTCTGCCCGCCGTGGAGCCGGGCGAGTTGAAGGCCAAGCTGCCGAGCGCGCCGCCGGAGGAGCCGGAAGGATTTGATGCGATCTTCACCGATCTGGACAGCATCCTGCTGCCGGGCGTGTTTCATTGGCAGCATCCGCGCTTCTTCGGCTATTTTCCCTCGAACGGTTCGCTCTCCAGCGTCTTGGGCGATTTCCTCAGCACGGGACTGGGCACGCTGGGATTGTCGTGGCAATCCAGCCCCGCGCTTACGGAACTGGAGGAGGTGGTCACGGATTGGCTGCGCGGCATGCTCGGCCTGTCGGCCGATTGGCAAGGCGTGATCCAGGATACCGCCTCGACCTGCACCCTGGTGGCCCTGCTTTGTGCCCGGGAGCGAGCGTCCAACTTCAGCTTGGCTCGGGGCGGGCTGCAAGGGCATGAACCGCCGCTCACGGTTTACGTCTCCACGCACAGCCACAGTTCGGTCCTCAAGGCGGCCCTCTTGGCGGGCTTCGGTCAGGAGTTCGTGCGGCAGATTCCCGTGGATGCTAACTTTGCCCTGGACGCTAACGCCCTGGCCGAAGCCGTGCGGGAGGATCGTGCCGCGGGCCGGGTCCCGGCGGCCGTCGTCGCCACCATCGGCACGACCACGACCACGGCCATTGATCCGCTTGCGGCGATCACGGCATTGAAGCGCGACCACTCCCTGTGGGTGCACGTCGACGCCGCCATGGGAGGTTCGGCCATGATCCTGCCCGAATGCAGGTCCCTGTGGTCCGGCATCGAGGAGGCCGATTCCCTCGTCATCAACGCTCATAAATGGCTGGGCGCGGCCTTCGATTGCTCCCTCTATTACGTTCGCGATCCCGATCATCTCGTCCGGGTCATGTCGACGAATCCCAGTTATCTGCGCTCCTCGGTGGACGGTCGAGTCAAGAACTACCGGGATTGGGGCATCCCCCTGGGCCGGCGCTTCCGGGCGCTCAAGCTCTGGTGCTTGCTGCGGAGCGAAGGCGTCCGCGGCTTGCAGCGGCGGCTGCGGCGCGATCTGGCCAACGCGCATTGGTTCGCGGAGCAGGTTCGACAAACGCCGCGGTGGCGGCTCCTCGCCCCCATCCCGCTGCAAACTGTTTGCGTGCGCCACGAGCCGACGGGGTTAAGCGGCGCGGAACTGGACCGCCACACGCTGAAGTGGGTTGACCAACTGAACCGATCAGGGCATGCTTATCTGACAACGGCTCGGCTCGATGAGCGCTGGATAGTCCGCGTCTCCATCGGCGCGGAACTCACGGAACAACGCCACGTCGCCGACCTCTGGCAACGGATGCGGCAACATGCGGAGGCCTGTGCGGACTGATGCGAACCCTCGCCCTGGGTGACATTCACGGCTGCTCGAAGGCCTTGCTCGCGCTGGCGGCCTACGTCCCCTTTCAGCCTGACGACCTGATCATCTCTCTGGGGGATTACGTCGACCGCGGCCCCGACTCCAAGGGCGTCCTGGATTGGCTGATCCAGCGCTACCAGACGCAAAAACTGATCCCGCTCCGAGGCAATCATGAGATCATGATGCTGCAAGCCCGGGATTCGGCGCAGGCCTTCACCTATTGGCGCATCTATGGCGGCGACGCGACCCTGGCCTCCTATGCCGGGGGCGGCGAGGTCACCCTCGCGGACATCCCGGAAGAACATTGGGATTTCATCGACCTCGAACTCTTCGACTGGTATGAAACCGACCGCCATTTTTTCGTGCACGCCAACGCCGTCTCCGACCTGTCCCTCGACGCCCAGCCCGACCTCCGGCTCTTTTGGGAACCCTTCGACTTTGCCCCACCCCATTGCTCGGGCAAAATCATGATCTGCGGCCACACGGCTCAGAAGACCGGCGAACCGCTCAACATCGGCCACGCCGTGTGCATTGATACCTGGGTCTACGGCGCCGGTTGGCTCACCTGCCTGGACATCGACACTGGCACTTATTGGCAAGCCAACCAGCAAGGCCAAACCCGCACCGGCCAATTGCCCCCCAGCGAACCGCGGTGACGCGGACCGACTCCATCAGATCCATGGCCGTATGGGGGGCGGCGATAGGGCTGCCGCCATCGGGGCAGCGCGATGCGGATGGCTAACCTTTTTGGAACTCCCCTTCGGTCATAGCCATATCGACGGCGATTTGATAAACTTCACACGCCGTCGACCTGCATGGAGCCGTCCATGCTGACATGGCTGCGCGTTCTTGTTAACGAAAATGAAGCCCTATGACTGCCTCGGTTCGCTACAACGGATCCTCGCTTCTGAATTTGCGCTCCTTGCAGCGCGGCTCCTTGGTCCTTTTGGGGCAAACCGCCAATCCCGACCAAATCACCTTCGAGGAATTGGCCAGCGCACTATGGTTCATTGAAACGGCGGTCCTGTCCCGGAAGCTTTATTTCGACGGCTCCGTGCCCGGCAAGGACGTCGACGTCATGGAGCTGACGGCGGGCAAATTGGGCGTTATTGTGGATGATGCCCGCTTTTCGATTCAAGCCGTGCGGCCTGGCCAGCCGGATCAATTGGTGCGTTTGATCGAGGAAGCGCTGCAGCAGGCTGAGCCATTGCTCGAGCACTTTCAGTTTGACCCAGCCGTCGATCGGCCGCTGACTCCCGACGAGCATGAAGCCTTCTACCAGGTTTTGCAGCAGGCCCAAACACAAACCACAAATGAGCGGGCCAGCCGCGCCCCGGAGTTGCTCGACAGCCCCATCCGCGGCGGCAAATTGCTGGCGGGCCTATTGGCGGGACCTCCCCATTGGTTCGATCGCGTCTGGCAGCTTTATCACAAGCTGCCCGAGGAAGGCCCGCGTCTGTCCGGAGGCCTGATCAACCGCTTCCGCTTGATGCTGCTCAATCTCATCGCGGAAGAGGTAGCCGGGGCCTATGTGCCCGATCCCCACTTCGAATCGGTGACCATGTACCATGCCCGGCTCTTCAAGGATTATCTGTTGAAGCGTCTCTTGGAACAGCTACCCCATGGTTCGTCCGCGCCACACCTATTGAGCGATAACTTACGCAGCGAAACGCCGCTACCCCCCATTGGTTTGTACGTTTTGATGTCGTCCACTCCCCATCAACATCCGGTGGAGCTTCTCAATACGGCATTCAGCAAATTTCAAGACGCTGATGCGCTTCGTGCTTATCTTTGGCAACATTCGCAAAAAGGAGCCCATATCCCAACCGACCCCGCAGCGGCGGCAAAACATCATCAAGAACTGGAAGCCTATTTTGCGGATCAGTTTCGCGTCATGGATCAAGCTGCGGAAGGCATTCGCTCCTTGACGGGAAGAACGCGAACGGTGGCTTCCTATGTACTCCCGGCCATGATGGGCACCGTCGGCGGCACCCTCGGCACCGCGGGTTTGGGCGCCCTGGCGGGGCTCTTGGTCGGCGTCGGCGTCACGGTGGCCGCCGAGGTCATTGGCGATCGGCTCAAATCGGAAGGCCATCGCTCGCTGCTCACACAGTACAAAAAAATCAAATGGTCGCTGGCCCATGAGCCAAATCTGCGTCAACCCTTGTCCATGCTTGGCGACCGCGTGGCCAAGGTCTTTGGCAAAAAGCTGGTTGATGCAAAATAAGAAGGAGCGGCCAGGCACGCGCCTTTTGACCGGGTTCACTATTGACCGGCGTGCCAGGAGCCGGATAATTTCTTTATCGAAACCAGCGGCGGAACCATTCGCCATGGCAGAACCTCCAGGACGCATCGGAATGGAATCGCCACTCGCGCTCAACACCATCCACCCAGGCGATTGTCTCAAGGGACTGGCTCAACTGGAGCCGGGCCGCATCGACCTGGCCTTCGCCGACCCGCCCTTCAACATCGGCTATGAGTACGACGTTTACCAGGACAACCGCGACTATCACGACTATCTGGCCTGGACGAAGCAATGGATGGCGGCAGTCGTCCGCGCCCTCAAGGACGACGGCACCTTCTGGGTGGCCATCGGCGATGAGTTCGCGGCCGAGTTCAAGCTGATCGCCCAGAACGACCTGAAGCTCACCTGCCGCAGTTGGGTCATCTGGTATTACACCTTTGGCGTCAACTGCAAGAAAAAATTCACGCGGTCCCACGCCCATTTGTTCCATTTCGTCAAGAACCCCCAGCGGTTCACCTTCAACGAAAACGAGATCGCGGTCCCCTCGGCCCGGCAACTCGTCTATGCCGACAGCAGGGCGAATCCCTCCGGCCGCTTGCCCGATGACACCTGGATCTTGCGGCCGCAGGACGTGCCCGGCGGGTTCACCCCCGAACAGCAGACCTGGTATTTTCCCCGCGTGGCGGGAACGTTCAAGGAGCGGGCGGGCTTTCATGGCTGCCAGATGCCCGAACAGTTGCTCGGACGCATCATCCGCACTTCCTCCAACCCCGGCGACGTGGTGCTCGATCCCTTCGCCGGTTCGGGGACGACTCTGGCCGTCGCTAAAAAGCTGGGCCGGCGCTGGATCGGTTTCGAACTCTCACAGAAATACCAAAGGCAGGCCACAAGGCGAATCGCCCAGGCCGCGGAAGGCGACCCTTTGAACGGCGGGCTGGAGCCGATCTTGAGCGCGCCGCGAACGCCGGAGCAAACCTCCAAGGCGTGGCTCAAATCGCTGATCACACGGGTCATCCTCGAAGCCTTCACTAGGGCCAGCCAGGGAGCCTCGACCGACCGGGTGCTGGCCGATCCGGAGTTAAACCAGCGTTTCTGCGACGAGTGTGCCGAGATGGGCCTACCCGGCCAACCGGCTGACTGGAACCGCTTGCTGCTTAAGTTGCAGGACGAGGGCAAGTTGACTTGCCCGTCCTTCCCGAACGGCAAAGGCCGAACGGCTGAGCACATTCCGCGCAAGACCACCACGGACAAACGACCCGTCGCAACGCTCTTTGACCCTTCCCTGTGAAATCCATCGGGATCACCATCTCCATGCGGTCGCTTTCGCGCTGGCCGGGGTTTATGATTCACGACCGATTGATCGCTGCCCCTTGCTCCGAGATCGAACCATGAAACGAGCCTTTGTCCTCTTGGGACTGCTGTTCGCCTGGTCGCTCCTGGCTTTGGATTCGCCGCGGGTAAAGTACGATCCGCTGACCACGGAGCCGGGCACGATCGAACACAAGGACGTAACCTTGCACGATGCGAAGCGATCGCGGGACATCCCCTTGCGCGTCTATTTGCCCATGAGCCAAACGCCCGCGGCCGTGATCCTCTTCAGCCACGGGCTGGGCGGCAGCCGCGAGGGCAACGTCTTCACCAGCCGCCACTGGGCCGGCCGAGGCTATGTCGTCATCCAGGTGCAGCATCCCGGGAGCGATGAATCGGTGTGGAAGGACAAGCCGGTCGCCCAGCGCCTGGCCGCCATGCAGCGGGCCGCCAACGCCGAGAATTTGCTCCTGCGGGTGGCGGACGTCAAGGCGGTGCTCGATCAGCTTGAACCATGGCACCAGCAGCCGGGCCATTTCCTGCACGGCAGGCTGGACCTGAAGCGAATCGGCATGTCGGGGCATTCCTTCGGAGCAGGCACGACCCAGGCCGTTTGTGGCCAGCGGTTTCCCATCGGCCCCTCCATGAAGGATGAACGGATCAAAGCGGCGGTGATCATGAGCCCCAGCTCGGCGCGGCAATCCAGCGATCAGAAGGCCGCCTTCGGTGACATGAAGCTCCCCTGCCTGCTGCTCACGGGCACGAACGACGGCGGCGTCATCGGCGGCCAGACGCCGCAAACGCGGCTGCTCGTCTTCCCCGCGCTGCCGGAGGGCGGGAAGTATCAACTGGTGCTGCACAAGGCCGAGCATTCCGCTTTCAACGATCGTGGTCTGCCTTTCGAGAGAGAGAAGCGCAACCCGAATCATCACAAGGCCATCTTGGCCGTCTCGTCCGCCTTTTGGGACGCCTATCTCCGGGACGATGCGGAAGCTCGCCAATGGATCGATGGGCCAGCCGTGCGGTCGGTCCTGGAGCAGGAGGATCAATGGCAGAAGAAATGACGCACCGAGAGGCGCGGCGATTCTATATCGTGAAAAGCCACCACAGGGTCGCCACGCTGACCGGTCCCGGCAGACAGTAAAGCAGTTTGCCAAGGAAGGAGATGCGGCCCGTCATCATGTCCTTGAGGTGGCCTTCATAGAGCACGTTGAACGTCGGACGTAGAGCGCGATACAAAACGGAAACCTCCGCCTCGGCTGGCTCGCCTCGTTTCTTCCTTACATTCACTTCCTTGGAGACCGCAATGACGGATTGGCCGTCGGCGTCGAAGGTGTAGTGCGTCATCGCCTTGGCCAATTCACGGATGGAAGCGACCGTGATCTTCGCGTTGGGGTCAAGGACGGGGATCGATGCAGCGATCCGCCGTGCCATGGCCGTTTGACCATGCTTGAGCAACCGCGTGGTTTGCCAATTATTCCAATACATCAGAAGCAGTCCAAAGGCCAACAAGGCGACCACGATCAGGGGCACCAGGCCATACCACCAGGTAAAGCTGGCGGCTCGAGCGCCCTCCAGGCGAGCGGCTTCGGGTTGCTCGCTGGCGTAAACGAGAGACACCTGATCCCCTTCCTGGTGTTGTCTGCCGCGTTTGACGCTGGTGCTGCGGTAGTTCCGTCCATCGATCTCATACTTCACATCATACTCGTAGAGGGGGATCGACCATTCCCTTTGATCCAAACGGCGCACGTTCACCACCGTGCCCATGGCGGCGCCATCGAGCGGCTGGCCCTGGAATAGCTCGTGGAACTGGCTGGGTCCATCGAAGATGATAAACACAAACGCGAAGCCAACCAGAAAGGGCCAGGCCATCTGCGCATTCGGCGGCCCCGCCATCAGGACCACCCTTTCGAGCAGCGAAACCGCACGCGGCGGATCAGCGGGCTGATCACCCCAGCCGCGATCAACGTTCCGCTGCCGCGGTTCGCCCTTGGGAATGCCAAACAGCCACGACAAGAGTAAAAACGACAGGCAGACGCCGGCGGCGAGGAAGGGAAAGGACAGCAGCGTCAGGTTGCGTAATTTCGCGGCTCCATGATCGCGGTCGAGCACGGCGTCCGTGTGATCGTCGGGATTGACGTAGCAGACAGCTTGCGATCCCTGAGGATGCTGTTCGGCGAGCTGTTTTTCCCAGGCGTCGTCATCGCCCATGCTCCCGGGCAAGAGATCGAGTTGATCGCTGCGATGCGTTTGACCACCGATCTCATAGCTGAACACTATATGGAGTCTGCGGGCATGACTTTCTCGCCTGGTTTGCTCGAAGCGGCTCTTCTCGATGACGCAGGGAATTTCCAGCCAATGCTGCGCTGCTTCCGTGCGCTGTTGCGTGTAGAGGCGTAAGCCGAAAATCACGCAGCCCACGGCGAGCGTGGCCGCGGCCAGGAAACCGATCCCGAGCACGCCCTTGCGTTCCATGAGGGAAGCCGTTTCGATCATGGCCACCTCGTTGGGTGAAGGCGAAAGCCGCCGCATCGGCCCAAGGCTCTCCTATGGAAACCGGTCATGAGCAGCGTCCACCGGCTGAGCCGAGGCCGTGTGGATTATGATCACACGAGGGGCGTTTTCCAAGCTTTTTTGATTTCGCTCAAGGACAGATCGACGAGCAGCCCGCCATGCCTGGAACCGAAGATCGTCAGCCGGGGCGTGTCAGTGACCTTGCCGAGATGAATGAGGGGCAATCCTTCGAAGAGCTGGGTGCAAACGCGGTCCCAGGCGAATGGCACCTCAACAAGAAAACGGCTATTGCTTTCACTGAAGAGGATCGACTCGGCGGACAGTTGCCCGTCCTCAATGATCTGGCTGATGTCGATGACCGCGCCCAACTCCCCCGCCAGGCACATTTCGGCAAGGGCGACGGCCAGTCCCCCCTCGCTGAGGTCGTGGCAAGCGGCCAAGTAGCCATTGCGGATGGCTTGATGGAGCCGGGCGAAAAGCCGCGGGGCTTGTTCGAAATCCACCCTTGGCACTAGGCCGCCAGTCCGCTGGTGAAGCCGATGCCACTGTGAGCCGCCCAATTCATGGCGCGTGGTGCCGATGAGATACAGATGCTGTCCCGGTTTCTTCAGGTCCATGGTCACGCATTGGGTGACGTCGTGGACCTGCCCCAAGGCGCTGATGAGCAGCGTGGGCGGGATGGAGAGGTGCACGTCGCCGCCGCGGTATTCATTCTTGAGGCTGTCCTTGCCGCTGATGAACGGCGTGCCATAGGCGAGGGCTGTGTCCCGGCAACCTTCGGCGGCGCGGACCAGGCTGCCCAACTGCTCGGGGCGGTCGGTGTTGCCCCAACAGAAATTATCGAGAATGGCGATGCGGGCCGGGTCCGCGCCCACGGCGACGACGTTCCGCACCGCTTCATCGATCACGCTGGCGGCCATCCAATAGGGGTCCCAGTCGCCATAGGAGGGGTTGATCCCGCAGCCGATGGCGATGCCGCGGGTGGAGCCGAGCTTGGGCGTCAAGACGGCGGCGTCGCCGGGGCCATCTTCCTCCTTGCCGACAAGGGGCTTGATGACCGTGCGGCCTTGAACCTCGTGGTCGTATTGGCGGACGATCCATTCCTTGCTGCGAATGTTGGGGGCCGCGAGCAGGTCGAGCAGACCCTCGTTGAAGCTGGGGAGCGGCGTCGAGGCGGGGGCGTTGATCGAAGGGTCCGAGAAGATCTGCTGCAGGGCCTTTTGCGCGGAACCATTGCCCGGACGCGCCGGCGCGGGTGCGGCTGACGGTGTGAGCGTCGGGTTTGGCTCGGGAGGCTGCCAATGAGCCTTGCGGATCACCGGCGGTCGGCCCTCATGGAGGAAGTGCATCTCCAGATCGGCCACCGGATGCCCCTGATAGCGTAAAACAAGTCGGCCATGATCGGCGAAGCGTCCCAGCACGGTGGCCTCAACGTCTTCTGCTTGACAAAGCCGTTCCACGGTTGGCCAATGTTCCGGCGGGACGGCGGCGATCATCCTCTCCTGCGCCTCGGAGATCCAGATTTCGGTGTAGCTCAGTCCCGCATATTTGAGCGGTGCTTTCTCCAGGTCCACTTCCGCGCCCCGCTCGGCGGCCATCTCGCCGATGGCGCTGCTGAAGCCGCCCGCGCCGCAATCGGTCACGGCATGCAGCAGCCCGCGATCCCGAGCTTGCAGGAGCACGTCCAGCACTTTCTTTTCGGTGATCGCGTTGCCGATCTGCACCGCGCCGCCGCTGGTTTGCTCCGACTGATCGGACAGCTCCGCCGAGGAGAAGGTCGCTCCATGGATGCCGTCCCGGCCGGTGCGGCCGCCGATGGCGACGATCAGGTCGCCCGGCTTGGCTTCCTTGTGCTCCATCCCCTTGGGCAGCAGGCCGACCGTGCCGCAATAGACGAGGGGATTGGCCAGAAAGCGCTCATCGAAGCAGACCGCGCCGTTGACCGTGGGGATGCCCATGCGGTTGCCATAATCCCGGACCCCGGCGACGACGCCGCGGATCACCCGCTCCGGAGCGAGCACGCCGGGGGGAAGTTTCTCTCCCCGGGGTCGAGGCGGGGCAAAACAGAAGACGTCCGTGTTGGCGATCGGCTTGGCGCCCAGACCTGTGCCCAGAATGTCGCGGATGACGCCGCCCACGCCGGTGTTGGCGCCGCCATAGGGTTCAATGGCCGAGGGATGGTTATGCGTTTCCACTTTGAAGCAAATGTTCATCTCGTCATCAAAGGCGACGACCCCGGCATTGTCGGCGAAGACGCTGACGCACCAATCTGCCTGGCCCCATTGTTGCCGGAGCTGCTGCGTCGCCTGAAAGATCGTCTCTTTGAGCATGTTTTCATAAAACCGCTGCCCATCCGGCCCGGTGTAGTCGATCCGCCCTTTCAGCGTTTTGTGCGAGCAGTGCTCGGACCAGGTTTGCGCCAGCGTTTCCAGTTCCACGTCGGTTGGCTCCCGGCCCAGGCCGCGATAGTGCGCCTGGATCGTCCGCATCTCTTCGAGGGAAAGGGCCAGCTGCCCGTCGCGGCTGATCTGCTGCAACCGCTCATCGCTGGCGTCGCGCAATGGGACCTCGATTTTGGCGAATACATAAGTGGAGCCGGCCGGAGCAAAGGCCCACGCGGGAAGGGTTCCCCAATGGCATTCCTCGATGGCGTCGTTGGCCAGGTGCTCCCAGGCCAGGCGTTCACGCTCGGCTTGGGGCATGGTATCGGGAAAGACATAGCGCCGGCCCGTTCGCACCCGGGGCGCCGCCGCGCCGGTTGGACTGGCGCGGAGCAATTGCTGGATCGTCTCCGCGACCGGGTCCATGACGCCTGGCTTGGGAAGGACGGTGAGCACATGGTTTGGCCAAACGGCTTCGGAAGAAGAAGCGGGATAAACCAGCGCCTGCTCCACGGGATCATCGACGAGCAGTTGAGCCACGAGGCGCTGAACGCCGTCCGCCGGCCATTCCCCCGCCAGCAGAAACACCCGGCCCGTCCGGATGGGCGCTGGGGTCCGGTCCGCGTCCGAGGCGAAGGTCTGCGTGAGCCGCTGCCCATCGAGATCCCACTCAAACGTTCGCGGCTGAATGACGATGGCCCACGACATGATTGGCATCCTGACGAAAAAAGGATGGCGAATACACTCGATCCCAGCGATAGTATAGAGCTAGGTCTATCAAGTTGCTTCGATCCCGCCGAGTCCGGCTGGCGTGAAACCGGCCAGAGGACGGCGGGCTGCCTGAACGGGATTCGCTTACCAATGCCGTTTCCAATCAGAGGAGAGTGCTTCATGCAGCGTTTACGTGGCCTTTTGATCGTGATGGGCTGGCTGGCCTGCGCAGCCGCGGCGTCAGCGGACGTCGAATTGAAATGGAAGCTGAAGGCCGGCGATACGTTTTTTGCCGAGGAAAAAACGGAAACCAAGATGGAAATCAACACCATGGGGCAAAACATGCCCATGGAGATGACCAACGTCACGAAATCGCAATACACGGTCAAGGAAGTGAAGGCCGACGGCGGTATCGTGATCGAACGGGTCATCCAGGACATCACCAACGAAATGTCCGGCCCCATGGCCGGGATGGACACGGACGCCATGAGCAAGGCCATGCAGGGACTTAAATTCACCATCACCTTCGACAAGGATTGGAAAATCACGCAATTCAAGGGCTATGACGAACTGCTCGACCGCATGCGGAGCGAGGATGAAATGTCCGCCACCATGCTCAAGCAAATGATGCCCGAGGAAACCTTCCGCAAATCCGTCGAGGAACTATTTGGCATGGTCCCGCAACAGTCGGTCAAGATCGGCGATACCTGGGATCGCAAAACGAGCATGTCGCTGGGACCTCTCGGCAAGCTCACCGTCGACGTGCAGTACAAGCTCGACAAAGCCGACGGCGATCACGCCCACATCGGCTACACGATGAAAATGAAACACGATCCCTCGAAGAAAAACGACGAAGACTCCGCGATCCCCTTCAACATCACCAAAATGGACGTGCAGACCAGCAAGTGCAAGGGCGAGGTGGTCTTCAATCGCGAACGCGGCCGCCTGGACAGGACCACGACCGAGATGAACATGACCATCAAGATGACCGGGGAGGTCCAAGGCCAGGAAATCGAAATGGAGATTCATCAGGAAATTAAATCCTCCATGAAGGTGCATGACAAAAGCCCTAGCAAGTAAGCTGTTCCGCGATCCTCCCGCGAAGCCCACGGCAGGCTTGCCTCCGTGGGCTTCCCGTTCATGGCCATTCATCCACCCATGCCATCCGCCAAGCGCAAACTCCTCGTCATCCTGCACGGCAAGGCTGCCGGTCATCCGGCATTTCGCGAGGCCGTCCAGGTCATTCGGGGCTGGGGGCACGATCTCCAGGTTCGCGTCACGTGGGAAAAAGGGGACGCGGCCCAGTTTGCCGGGGAAGCTGATCGCCTGGGCGTGGACATCCTCGTCGCCGCCGGCGGCGATGGCACGTTGAATGAAGTGGTCAACGGCCTGGCTGCAGTGGGGTTGCCGCCGCGCTGCAGCTTGGGAGTCATTCCCCTGGGCACCGCCAACGACTTCGCCGTCGGCCTGGGTATTCCCACCACCGACCCCCTGGAAGCGTTTCAACTCATCCTGGAGAACGAACCGCAGCCCATCGACCTGGGCCGCGTCAACGATCGCTACTTCATCAATGTCGCCAGCGGCGGCACCGCCACGCAAATCACGCATGACACGCCGGAGACGATCAAGGCCGTGCTCGGCGGCGTCGCCTATTTTCTCACCGGCCTGGCCGCTTTGCCCAGCCTGTCGCCCGTGCCCGTGCAACTTCGCTCCGGCGCATGGGAATGGCAAGGCAAGGTCCACGTTCTCGCCATCGGCAACGGCAAGCAGGCGGGCGGCGGCATTCCCTTGTGTTCGCAAGCGTCGCTCACCGATGGTTTGCTCGATCTGATGATCCTCCCGGAAAACCAAGAAACCGATCTCATCAGCCTATTTACCAGCCTGCTGCGGCTGCATCTCCCCGCTACGGGGCATCAGACCATCTACCGGCAAGTTCCTCATTTGACCCTGGAAGCCCGCGAGCCGATTCAGATCAATCTCGACGGCGAACCGCTGCTGGGATCGCACTTCCGTTTTGACGTACTGCAGCATGCCCTGCGGTTCCATCTCCCCGGCCACGTGCGCATTGAACCCAGCATGTCCGAACTTCCCGAAGTGGAAGCGGATCGGGTACAATAGCAAGTTCATGACGCCGCATCCCCGCGCCGCGGCCATGGGGGTCAGCGGCCAAGCGAACGGGCCAAGCGAACGGAAAGGGTCGACCATGCAAGTGCACTTCACCTGCCGCCATTGCGGCAAAAAACTGCGGGCGGACCCCGAGCGGGCCGGCAAACGCGCCGTGTGCACGCGCTGCCAAATGCCCGTCGACATCCCCGGCATGCCGGAACGCTCCACTACGCCCGATCCGTTGGCCGATGAATTAGTCGCCTCCGGCTCGCCTCTGTCCCAGCCGGAAGGCCTGGCTGCCTTGGGAACCGCCGATCGGCCGCGCCGCGGTTCGGTGGACGCCGCCTTGTTGGAGGAAATGGAAGAGGAACTGCCGGATGTTCCCCCGCCCACGCCGGAGGAATTGCAGCCGAAGCGTTTTGGCAAGGGTTTCCTCGATGCAGCTCCCTCCGCCAGTACCGCTCCGGCAGATGACAGCTATGGCATCGCTTCGATGTACCTGGCAGGGGTGAGCTTTATGCTGTTTCTAGCGCCCACGATCATGGGCGGCTATTTGCAGGCCATCTTAGGCTTGTTCGCGCTTTTGTTCTTTGCCTTGATCAATGCGGGATGCCTGTACGTCGCATGGCGGGGGCTGCAGTTGGCCAAGGAAGCGCGGGTGCAAGCCGACGCTTCGGGCAAGGGCCACGCTTTTGCCTTGGCTGGCCGGCTGGCCAACGGGATGATGCTTTTCCTGAACCTGGCCATGATCGTCGTGCTCATCATCGCCATGGTGATGTTCCAACAGGGCGGATCGAATCCGCTGGGCGGCGGGGGATTGGGCGGCATGAACCCCGGCGGCATTCTGAAAGTCTTCGAGGAGTACAAAAAAGCCCTCGACGACATCAATCCCTGAGCGCTCCGCGGCCGTGTGCCACGCACAGCTCCCTGGCCGCGTCGAGGCAAGCGAACTTCCCCCCGGCGCGCCGCATCGCTAGAATGTCGGTTGATTGCCGCTCTGTTTCGCCAAGTCAGGAGACGCCCGTGCGCTGGACGCATACCTTCATCCCCACGTTGAAAGAAGACCCGGCCGACGCTCAAATCCCCAGCCACAAGCTGATGGTTCGGGCGGGGCTGATTCGCCAACTCGTCGCCGGAGCCTATTGCTATCTGCCGCTGGGGCTGCGCGCCCTCAACAAGGCGATTCAGATCGTCCGCGAGGAGATGGACAAGGCCGGCGCCGTCGAGGTCCACCTGCCGGTCATCCACCCGGCCGAACTGTGGCAGGAAACCGGACGCTACAGCGACTACGGCGACAACCTCATGAAGGTCAAGGATCGCAAGGGAGCGATGCTCGTTTTGGGTCCGACGCACGAGGAAGTGATGACCGACCTGATTCGGCATCACGTCAACTCCTACCGTCAACTGCCGCTCACGCTGTATCAGATTCAGACCAAGTTCCGCGATGAAGCCCGGCCCCGGTTCGGCGTGCTGCGCACCCGCGAATTTCTGATGAAGGACGCCTACAGCTTCGACGTGGACCTCGCCGGTCTCAACAAAAGCTACGACGCCATGTATCAGGCTTATTGCCGCATCTTCGACCGCTGCGGCCTCAAGTACGTGGCCGTCGAGGCGGAGTCGGGGCCGATCGGCGGGGATGCCTCGCATGAATTCATGGTGCCTTCGGAGAACGGCGAGGACACGGTCGTCGAGTCCGAAGATGGCCAATACGCCGCCAACGTCGAGCGGGCCGAGATTGGACCGTTCCTGGGGGACGTGCCGCCGGAAAGCCAGGCGCCGCTGGCCAAGGTCGCCACGCCGGGCCACAGCACCATCGAGCAAGTGAGCAGCTTCCTCCACTGTTCACCCGCGCAGATGATCAAGACGCTGATCTACGTGGCCGACGGCAACCCGGTGGCGGCCCTGGTGCGGGGCGATCACGAGGTCAACGAGAACAAACTCAAGCGGCATCTCGGCGCGAGCCAGCTTGAGTTGGCCGACCCGGCGACGATCGAAAAAGTCACTGGCGCGCCGGTGGGGTTTGCCGGGCCGGTGGGGCTGAAGGCGCGGGTTATTGCCGATGCGTCGGTCATGCGCGTCCGCGACGGCGTCACCGGGGCCAACGAGGCCGACATGCACCTGACGGGCGTGCAGCCGGGCCGCGATTTCCATCCCGACAAGATCACCGACATCCGCAACGCCGTGGCCGGCGATCCCAGCCCGCGGGGCAACGGCGTCCTGCGCATCCGCAAGGGCATCGAGGTAGGCCACGTCTTCAAGCTCGGCACCAAGTATTCCGCCAAGATGCGCGCCCATTATCTCGACGAAAAAGGCAAGGAGCATCCGATCATCATGGGCTGTTACGGCATCGGCGTGACCCGCATCTTGTCCGCCCTGATCGAAACCAACCACGACGCCGGCGGCATTCTCTGGTCCATGGGCTTGGCCCCCTATCAGGTTCTGCTCGTGCCGCTCAACGTCACCCATGGCCCCATCATGGAAGCCGCGAATCAGCTCTATCAGCAACTCCAGGATCAGGGCGTCGACGTCCTGCTCGATGATCGCGACGCCCGTCCGGGATTCAAATTCAAGGACGGCGACTTGATCGGCATTCCGCTCCGGGTCGTCATCGGCGAAAAGGGCTTGGCCCAGGGCCAGATCGAGCTGAAATGGAGACACGAACCGCAAAGCTGGAACGTGCCCCTGGAGCAGGCCAAGGCGCGCATCCTCGAAGCCCTGGCGTCCCGTACAGCGCATTGACTCCCTTGATGAGGTGCTTTCATGCCGACCCGTTTTGTCACCGAAGAGAACATGATCGTCGAGGAACTGCCCTGGGGGCCGCACCATTGGCTCTGCAAGCCCGGCCTGGTCGAAGCGGACAAGCTGCTGCTCGTCCGCGTCCACATGCCTCCGGGCAAAGGGCACGCCTTTCACCGCCATCCAGAGATGGAAGAGATCATTTACGTTCAGTCCGGCACTTGCGAACAATGGGTGGATCGGGAGAAGCGCATCCTCACGGCAGGTCAATCCGCCCACATTCCCATGAACATGGTGCATGGCTCTTACAACATTGGGCAGGACACCCTCGTTCTCCTGGCGATTCTGTCCCCGGCCAAGATTCAAGGGCCGCCGCTCGTCGACGTCAGCATGGACGAGCCTTGGAAGTCCCTGCGGTCCTGACCCGATGCGCGGTTCACCGCCCTGCTCCGTTGTGCTAGGATGGAGCGATGAACGAAGTCACGCAGCTCATCGAGGCAGCTTACCGCGGGGATCGCCAGGCAGCGGCGGCGCTGCTGCCCCTGGTCTATGACGAACTCCGCCGGCTCGCGGCTCAGAAACTCGCTCATGAACGGCCAGGGCAAACCCTCGAAGCCACGGCCCTGGTGCACGAAGCTTTCCTCCGCATGATCGGCCCCGAAAGCAGCGCGGCGGCCCCGGAGGCCAGCTTCGCCAATCGCCGGCATTTCTACGCGGCGGCTGCCGAGGCCATGCGGCGCATCCTCATCGATCAAGCGCGGCGCAAACGCCGGCACAAACGCGGCGGCTCCTGGCAGCGCACCGACCTCGACCTCGACCTCCTGCCCGCTCCTTCCTCGGGCGATCATCTGCTGGCGCTTGATGAAGCTCTGAAGAAGCTGGCCGAGAAACATCCGCAAAAGGCCAAGCTGGTGGAACTGCGGTTCTTCGCGGGGTTGACCGGTGAACAGGCCGCCGAGGTCCTTGGCATCTCGCCCAGTTCCGCCGACCGGCAATGGGTTTATGCGCGCGCCTGGCTGCGGCGCGAGCTGGCGCTCGGCGAGTCGGCTTGCTCGTGATCACCCATCTTTGAAGCGGTTGCCGCCGTCCCGTCACCGATCGGCCGTTTCGCCTTGCCCCATGAACCAGGAGCGGGTGAAGGGATCCTTCTTGTAGAAATCCAACATCAGCTTGGCGACTTTTTGTCTCCCGGTTGGAGAGGGATGGACGCCATCCTGGGCCAGATCGTCCCGAGTGTTGGTCAACCCATCGCTCTGCCGCGGCGTGGATGGCGTCGCCCAAGTCTGGGATGGCGCGACGGGTCAGGCCATCGGTCTCCCCCTTCGCCACCAGCTTGCGGTTTACTTTGCGGCCTTCAGCCCCGATGGCCATTCCGTGGCCACCGCCAGTCGCGATGACACGGCCCGGATTTGGAACGCCGCCACGGGCGAACCCTGCACGCCCCTTTTGCGCCATGATGCCGCCATCGGACACGTCGCCTTCAGTCCCGACGGCCAGCGGCTGGCCACGGCCAGCCAGGATCACACGGCACGCGTCTGGGATGCCGCCACGGGGAAACCCATCACGCCACCCATGCAACACAATTATTACGTCCATCGCGCGGCCTTCAGCCCCGATGGCCGACTGGTCGCCACCAGCTCCTCCGACGGCACGGCCCGCCTTTGGGACGCCGCCAAGGGCATTCCCATTTCACCCAACTTCAAGCATGAGGACGAAGTGATCAGCATCGCATTCAGCCCGGACGGCCGATGGGTTCTGACGGCCAGCGGCGATCATACCGCCCGCCTCTGGGATTCGCTGACCGGGCAGCCGATCTTCGCTCCCCTTCGTCACAACCGCTGGCTATTCCATGCCGCGTTCAGCCCCGATGGCCGCCGCGTGGTCACGGTCAGTCATGATCGGTCCGTGCGCGTTTGGGATTTGCCGCTGGGAGCACCGCCGGTCATTCCACACGAATCGGCCAAAGATGACGCCATCACGGCCAGGGACTCGCAGGGAAAGCGCATGGCGAGCCTGAGCGACGATGGCAGCGCGATCCTGTGGGACGAAAAGACAGGTCAACGACTGGGAAAACTGCCTCTCAACAAGGGCGGTTACAAGCTCCAGTTCAACCAGGATGGCACGAAAATCGTGACGGTGAGTCACGATCACACTCTGCGCGTTTGGGATGCCGCTACGGGACAACCGCTTTCGCCGCCGCTCCGGCACGACCAATCCGTAAGCCTTGGCTTCTTCAGCCCCAAGGGACGCATGATCGTCACCATGACCGAGGATCACCTGGCGCGACTGTGGGATGCCGAGACGGGCCAACCCCTGTCGCCGCCCATGCCTTGCACCCCGGATTTATTGGCCTTCGAAAGTGAAGAGCGACTGCGGCTGGACCGGCAGCGCGTCATCGCCTTGACGCCGCTTCGTGAACACCCCACTAGCCCTGGATCGGACTTCACCGATGAGTTCACCTTGGAAGATTTGCGGACGTGGGTCATGCTGTTGCAGTACGGCAAGCCGCTCGACGTGGCGGAAGCCCCCCAGCCCGCGGACAACATGAATCAAGAACTCAACCGCTTGCGGACGACACATCCCGGACGGTTCAAGGCACCGTCCCCCTCGGCTGCCTGGCATCGGTCCCATGTTAGCGAGTTGTTGAAGCATTTTCGTTATGTCGAGCAAGCTGAATCCAAGGCCAAGCTGACCCATGCCGTGACCTATCATCTGGAACGCTCGGAACGACTCGAACCGGGGCACGTGGAGGGTCACTGGCTGGGTTATCGTTGGGCCGCGCTGCTGGAGGATTGGCCCGCAGCGGAACGGCATGCCCAAGCCCTGCTCCGATTAGGGCCAGCCGAGGATGCCAATGCCTGGATTTACTCCCTGTACCAACTGTATGGCCTGCGTTCCGAGGTGATCGCCGAGGTTCAACGGACGCCAGGTTGGCCGGCCGAGCACCAGGCCATGATCCACATTTGGATTCATGCCCTCGAAGTACAAACCAGCACCCTGCACCGCTTGGCCTGGTCGGCCGTGTCGCAGCCCGGAGCGAAACCCAAAGGCTTGGAACTGGCCCTTCGTCAAGCCCAAGCCGCCGCGGCGTATCAGCCCCATCACCCCGACATCCGCATGTGCCTGGCCTTTGTGCACCTGCGCCAGGCACAAATTCAAGAAGCCTATCAAGCTTTTCTCGAAAGCACGCGCCTGCGGCAAAGTTACCTCATGCAGGATATGGGAGACGTCCGCCAATTCGGTCGGGAACTGGGATTGTTGTTCGCCCATCCGTTCTACATCGCGGAGACGAAGCTTCTCTCGATCGACGCCGCGGAAGCCGCGGGCATGGCCATGGCCTTGCATCGCTTGGGTCGAATGGAAGAAGCGACGCTCTGGCTGAAGGCTGGCCAGCGAAAGGTGGCAGGCTATTTCCCTGAAAAGCAACCGGAACCCAGACGCTTGCTCCAAGAAGCCGAGTCCCTCATCCACGGGAGCAAGTGATCGTCCCCTTGGCGGTCGATCAAGCAGGTTAAACAAAGAGGGGCTGCCGCTTGTCGAGAGAAATAATCCATTTTCCCTGATGCTCGCTGGCTCCCGTTGGCGCATGATGTTATGGACAGCCATCGACCTTGCCCTGCGAGTGCCGCCATGAACGAAGAATCCTTGTTTCATCAAGCGCTGGCCATCGACGATCCCGCGCAGCGGGAGGCGTTTCTCGACCAGGCTTGCCACGAACGGCCTGAGATGCGGCAAGCCGTGGCGCGTTTGCTGGCCGCCCACGAACAAACGGGCAGCTTTCTCAATCGTCCCGCCGCTGTCATGGAGGTGCCGACCGATGCGTTCGAAGGGGTGCTGCCCTTGGAAAAAGCCGGCGAACGGATTGGTCCCTACAAGCTGCTGCAAAAAATCGGCGAGGGGGGGATGGGCACGGTCTGGATGGCCGAGCAGGAACAGCCTGTCCGCCGCCGGGTCGCCCTTAAGATCATCAAACCGGGCATGGACTCGGCCCAGATCATCGCCCGCTTCGAAGCCGAGCGGCAAGCCTTGGCCATGATGGACCACCTCAACATCGCCAAAGTGCTGGACGCGGGCGCGACGACGGCGGGCCGGCCCTACTTCGTCATGGAACTCGTGCACGGCGTGCCGATCACCAGGTATTGCGATGAAAACAAACTGTCGCCCAAAGAGCGGCTCGAGCTTTTCATTCCCGTCTGTCAGGCGATTCAGCATGCTCATCAGAAGGGCATCATCCACCGCGACATCAAGCCGTCCAACGTCCTGGTCACGCTCTACGACGGCCGGCCTGTGCCCAAAGTCATCGACTTCGGCGTGGCCAAGGCGGTCGAGCAGCGGCTGACCGACAAGACCATGTTCACGCAATATGGCCAGATCGTGGGCACGCTGGAATACATGAGTCCCGAGCAGGCCGAAATGAGCGCCTTGGGGGTCGACACCCGCAGCGACGTCTACTCGCTGGGCGTCTTGCTCTACGAACTGCTCACCGGCACCACGCCGGTCAACCGCAAGCAACTGCGCGAAGCCGCTTTCGTCGAAATTCTGCGCATGATCAAGGAAGACGAACCGCAGCGTCCTAGCGTGCGGCTAAGCACGACCGAGGAATTGGCCACCATCGCCGCTTCGCGCGGCATCGATCCGCCGCGCCTGACCCGGCTCGTCAAGGGCGACCTGGATTGGATCGTCATGAAATGCCTGGAGAAGGACCGGACCCGCCGCTACGAAACCGCCGTGCAGTTAGCTCGGGACGTGGAGCATTTCCTGCGCGATGAGCCGGTGGATGCCTGCCCGCCGTCGCTGTGGTATCGCTGGCGGAAGTTCGCCCGGCGGCATCGGACGGCCATGACCGCGGCCAGCATCGCCTTCTGGTGCATCATCGCCAGCCAGGTGGTCACCGCCTGGTACGCCTACAAAGCCGCGGTAGCCAACGACGCCAACCGTGTTTTGGCGCAAGGGTTGCAAATCGCCTACGATAACGCCATCGAGGAACAGAAACGTGCCGAGGAGGAAAAAAAGAAAGCCGAAGAGGCCCGGCAAGCGGAAGCAGGGCTCCGCGCTCAACTGGATCAATCGCTTAATCAACGGACCCTGGAACTGCGGCGCTCGGAAGCTTGGCGCCTGGCCAACACCGCCTTGCTGAAAGCCGGTCAGCAGCCCGAGATCGTCGGGCCGCTCGTGCGCTCCGCCCTGCGGCTGCACGACGACGTCATGACCCGGAGCACTTGCATGACGGCCTTGCAGGACATTCCCCTGCTGAAGCGCTTGCCCCGGGCCCTTGAGCCGTTCGACCTGCAACAAGGCCTGCAAACCTTTCACAACACTTGGTGGTTCACCTTCTCCCCGGATGGACGTTACTTGGTAAGTCCCAGCAGCGATCTATCGCGCATCGGCTTGTACAACGCCCAAACCTGGCGATTTCAAGGCAGCTTCAACCTTGAGAGAATGGACGAATCATCGCCCAGCGAGTTGCTCGTCAGCCCGAAAAGCGATTGGCTCGCGCTGGCGGGAATCCATCAGGCGCACTGGTACGATTTTCCGAGCGGCCGCTTGCGCAAAAAGTGGGCGCATGCGCAGCCGCATTACCACGTCAAAGCACTGACGGCCAGCCGGGATGGCCAGCACGTGGCGGCACTGTTCGTTGAGACCGATCCGCAGCAAGCGGGCAAGCTGCCCGACAACCATGAACATGAAATATGGCTCTGGTCCGCGCCCCATTGGGAAGGCAAGCGCCTGTACGCCACGCGCGAGCCGGATTTGCACGCCATCAGCCTCAGCTCGGACGGCCAGCGCTTGGCGGCCCTGCACCGCGCGGGGCAGCGTTTGCTCCTCCTCCAAACCGCGACCGGCGACGTGCAGTGGACGCGGCCGGTCAGCGCGAAAATCTATTACACCTGGCTGCAATTCGCCGCCAACGATGAAGCGATTTGCTTGCCCAGCCCGAAGGGCGTTTTGATTCATCCCGTCGAGGATGGACCCGAACGCGAAGTCCCCTTTCCCGGACAACTGCACTTGCCCAACGGCTGCACCATGGTCGTCAGTGGCGATGGCCAGAGCATGTTGATTTCGCCCTATGCCTATCGCATGAATCTGTCGCAGCGCGGCGGCATCTCGATGACTGGCCCCTTGCACGTGTGGGATCTCAAGGAGTTGGCGTTTCGCCAATCCCTGGGCGAATCCCAGGAATACTATGGTTTTCCCCAAATCAGCGCCGATGGCCGCATCGCCGCCGCGGTGGATGGCCGGCTGCGGCTTTGGGCTTGGGATACAGCCACGGGCCAACTTTTTTCTCGCCCCTCAAACTTGGACGTTGGCTACATGGCCTTACAGCCCAATGGCCGCACCGCCGCTGTGAACAATCTCGAAAATCACATCATGCTCGTCGACCTTGAACAAAAAGGGATCTTGCCGACGATCCACATGCCCATCCGCGAATGGCTCTTGACGGATACAAGTCGCACCTTGCTCCTGTGGGATGCCAGCCACCGCCTCTGGAACTTTGACACGAATAAGTTCGGGTTGAAGGAAGCGCCGCGCCCCGCTTCGCAGCCGTTCAATCACTGGCAATTCCCCTGGCAAAATCTGCTCGCGGGTGGAAAACGCCTGTTAACCGGTCCGTCTCTGAGCCAGGTGCAACTGTTGGACACAGCCAGCGGGCAAGCCTTGGCCGCGTTCTCTCCCGCCTCGCTTGGCATCTTCAAGCCCCGGCAACGCAACCTGATTCCACGCCAGGGCGGCAATAGCTTTCTTTTGGTCATTCCCAAGGATGCCAATGCCACTATGGACGACTGGACGAAACTCCATCCCAGCGATCTGATCGTGTATGATGCTTTCACGGGCAAGGAGCGTTCACGAGTGGTCCTCCAGGAGACCCTGGTGGGTTTTTATGAGGGAGCCTTTTCCGAGGATGGGCGCTGGTTAGCCTTCTTGCCCGCCTTCCAAGGCAAAGGCGCGCCCATGGCCCCGGCAGCGGACATCGTGCTTTGGGACGCGGAACAACAGCGCATCGCGGATTGTTTTCGTTTCGACGTTGGCCGCGGCCAGAAGACCAGAGTGGAAGGCTTGGCCTTTTCCGCCAAGGCACAATGGTTGGCCGTTTGGGATAGTCAAGGCTTCGTGCACTTGCGCCACCGGACAACCAAGCAATGGACCAAGAGCGTGAAGGTCAGCGATCAGCCGATCCGGTCCGCCGCGATGAGCGAGGATGGCCGCTGGGTGGCCGCCTATGTCGATGGTGAATTCATTCTTTGGGAAACGACCACCGATCAACCCCGCTTCCGCATCGCGACGGAACTGAAAACCCCCCAACAAGTCTTCTTTGTGGCCGAAGACGCGATGGTGCTGACTGTCGGTGATCGCTTCCAGCTTTGGCCGGTGGATTTGGCCCGCCATCTGGAACAACTTGGCATCCGCGATCTCAGCACGAAAGAACAGCAGCACTTCGCCATGCCGAAGCTGCCGTAAAGCCGCTATTTCAATCCCTCAGGAAAGTACTTTGGCCTTCGGTTCCAAATACGCCAAATGGTGAGCGGCGTGGGAGAGGCGCAGTTGCCGCCATTGGTCGGAAGTCAGATGGCCGAAGAAAGGGGAATCGTGCATCGCGCCCTCATGCTCTCGCAATCGCTGCACCGCGCGCTGGAACCGCGCCACGGCGGCCGCTTCGTCGATGCTCGGTGCGGGCAGCGGCTTCTGCGGCGTCGGCACGCAGGCTTCATTTTCCCTTGCGTCAAGATGCGCTTCAGGACCCATCGACCCAACAGCATCTTGAGCAGCCAAGGAACCTTATACCGATGGCCATCGAGCGTGCCTTCGATGAAGTAGCTCAGGTGGTCGCAAATCTGCGCCAGAGTCCATTGACCTTGAGGTTTGCAGCCCTCGCGCTGCAAGCGTTCCACTTCCGCCAGCGCCTCGTCAAAAGAGGCAAACGTTAACTTCCTGGCCATGAGCGCATCCCTTGACTTGGATAGAGAGACCTCGGCAGCGACTTTTCATTGTCACTCGCCAGGAGAGTCTCGTACAATAATAGCCTTATCCGTGAACGTGTCATAGAGCCTTAATCCTTCAGGAAACCAAGCATGTCCGCCCATTCTCGCGGGCCTCACGCCTCCGAACCTTCCTCGATCGCGCTTCCTTTACTTCCGCGGCATGGTCCAGTTTGGCGGAACCTGGCGCCCGCGCAGCTTATCGAGATGGCCGTGGCCCGGGGCGAAGGTTTCCTGGCGTCCAACGGCGCCCTCGTGGTGAGCACCGGGCCGCGCACCGGCCGTTCGCCCAGCGACCGCTTTATCGTCAAGGACCCGGCGATCGATCCGCGCATCGGCTGGAGCAAGATCAACCAACCCCTGGAGGCCGATCGCTACGCCAGCCTCAAGCTCCGCGCCCAGGCCTATGCCCAGGGGCGCGAATTGTTCGTCTTCGATGGCTTTGCCGGGGCCGATCCGCGCTTTCGACTGCCCGTGCGCATCATCACCGAGAAATGCTGGCACAGCCTATTCGCTTACACCTTGTTCCGCCGGCCGACGCCCAAGGAACTGGCCCACTTCGTGCCGCAAATGACCCTCGTCAACCTCTGCGGCTTCAAGGCGATTCCCGAACTGGATGGCACGCGTTCGGAAGCCTGCATCGCCGTCCATTTTGGCCAGCGCGAAGTGCTCATCGTCGGCACCGAGTACGCCGGGGAGACCAAGAAATCCGTCTTCAGCTACATGAACTTCATCCTGCCCGAGCAGAACGTCTTTCCCATGCACTGTTCCGCCAATGTGGGCAGCCAGGGCGACGCGGCCCTGTTCTTCGGCCTCTCGGGCACGGGCAAGACCACGCTGTCGGCTGACCCGCGCCGCCGACTGATCGGCGACGACGAGCATGGCTGGTCCGATCAAGGCATTTTCAATTTTGAAGGCGGCTGCTACGCCAAGACGATCCGCCTTTCCCAGGAAGGCGAGCCGCAAATCTGGAACGCCATCCGCTTTGGCTCGGTCCTCGAAAACGTCATCGTCGATCCCGCCACCCGCGTCCCCGATTACGACAGCGCCTCAGTCACGGAAAATACTCGCGTCACCTATCCCGTGGAGTTCATCGACAACTGCGATCTCACCGGCATGTCGGGACATCCCGCCAATGTCGTTTTTCTCACCTGCGATGCCTTTGGCGTGCTGCCGCCGATCAGCCGGCTCAACCACGAGCAAGCCGTCCAACAATTTCTCCTGGGCTACACGGCCAAGGTGGCGGGGACCGAAGCGGGCGTTACCGAACCGACCGCCACCTTCAGCACCTGCTTCGGCGCTCCCTTCATGCCGCTGCCTCCCCAGCGCTACGCGGACCTGCTCAAACAAAAACTGCAAAAGCATGGCTCGCAGGTCTGGCTGGTCAACACCGGCTGGACCGGAGGCTCCGCCACCAGCGGCGCTTCCCGGATGAAACTCGCTTACACCCGGGCCATGCTCGACGCCGCCCTGGCCGGAGCGCTCAACGACGTGCCCTATCAGCCCGACCCGATCTTTCACTTTGACGTGCCGCGCCGCTGCCCCCAGGTGCCGGACGCCATTCTCGATGCCCGTTCCACGTGGGCCGATCCAAAGGCCTATGACGAGTCGGCCCGCCGCCTGGCGGGGATGTTCCGCGAACAGCTTCAGAAAATCCTGGGCTAAGGCGGGTCCGAACTTGAAGCGGTTTTGCAGCGTCCGTATGATGAGGTAACCCCCTGCCGGAGTGGCGGAATTGGCAGACGCGCTAGGTTGAGGGCCTAGTTCCCGTTTAGGGAGTGCAGGTTCGACCCCTGTCTCCGGCACTGCATCGCGATAATTCGATCGGCGACGTTTTCAGCTTTCGCTTCCAACCTCATGGTCCACGGATTTCTTCTGTGGCCGAAGATGCACATCAAGGTCATGCATGGTTTTCAGGAATGGACGACCATAGTATTCTTAGGTTGAAGGTTTGCAACTAGTCGGCCGATGATGAATGGATCATGGAACAAAGCAGCGCTAGTATTGCATCAGTCAGACCGTTCATCCAAAGAGCGCATTTCCATGTGCGATCATTTGCAGCCGCTTGAAGCTGAACTCATCCAACGCGGCATCCCCGAGACGTATCGCGGCCAGGCCTGGTCGGACCTTTGCCGGGAATGGGCTTATTTCAATTGCTTTCTGGATCTGGCTGCCCTGCGGCAACGCTTGCATTTGCCCGATTGCGTCGAAGATCATGCGAATGAGGATCCACGCAGCGGCACCGAACGGGGCTTCTTTTGCCGGGAACATTGGGACGGCATCATGGGCCATCTGCAGCCATCGCCACGATATCCAACGGTGCCGTGAAGAGCAGCCCCTTGAGCACCACCCATCCATGAAAAAAGCCCGCCGTCATGCAAACGGCGGGCTTGGTCTAGAATAGCTTGATGTGCGGTTTAAGTCACGCGTTTGGGAGGCTGTTGGCGGTATTAGACTTCGCAGGCTTGCTGCTTCGGCGGCGCCGCTGCCAAAAAACGACGCTCGCCAGCGACGCACCAGCCAAAATCATCGTCGAGGGTTCGGGGACCGCGGATTGGGTGAGGAAATTGGTCACCAAGAAGTTGCCGTTGGATCCCGAGGTTCCGTCTGCGTTCCCCGTCCATCGGGCTGCGAAATCCACGCCCCAGCCATTGCCTGGTCCGCCCGATGCCAACACCGCGTCCAAGGGCGATTGGGTGGTGGCACCGGTCTGCTGAGCGAACCGCATTTCAACCGTGAGATCGCCGCCGGTGTACAAATAAGGCGTGTTGAACGTCAGGGTCGGACCGAAGTTGTTCGGTGAACTGCCGCTCGGGAAACTGCCCGTGGTAAAGGAGAGGGCCCCGCTGCGAACCTGCGTGCTCGTGCCGCTGAAATTCACCGCAAACGTATTGCTCATCGATGCCGGACTGACGCCCGGGCCGATGAAGATATTCCAAAAGGCATAGTTGGCATCGGCCAAAGGCCACGAACTGGCAGCGCCATTGAGCCGAAACTGCATGCCGATGAGTTCCTCGCCAATCACGCTGGATAATTGACTGGAGCTAATGGTCATTTGATACGTGCGGCCTGCCGATGCGGTGGAAGTGAGGGAAAAGGTGCCATCCGCTTCCACACCCGCGGTGTAGTTGGGCACAATGACGTCAGCACAGACCGATGCGCACATGAAAATGGCTATCAAGGAAGCCAAATGGATCGACTTATTCACGCCAAACTCCCTATGATTGAAAAATAAAAATTGAACCAGGGCCATTCTAGCCAGCCTTCGTTGATCATGCAAAGTAATATGCCAAATAATTCATATTACGATTGAATCGCCTCATGCACACACTCTGGAGGTGATAAAGTCATTCCCATCGAATCCGCTAACCGAGCAAGCATTTTTGTAAAAACTTGAACAATGATGGTGAACCAGCGACCTTCATCCATGACCGAGATGGATCAGCAAAAATCATCGAGGATTCGGAGCTGATTGCATGTGCATGTGACCGAGCCATGCCACCTAGCGATGGCGCTTCTGACCCTGTCGAGTCGACTTGATAATTGCAACAACCCGCCATTAACGCACTCTGCCATGGCCGAGCAGCACAACAGCGATACCAGATTACATCGATCAGCTATCAGTCGCTGCTTTGCCCTTTGAGTGGTCGGAAGCACTTTCCGAAGGGGAGATGTTCTTTTGGACCTTTGTGTCCAACACGCCCGAATAGGCGTTGACGGGAACGAATTGATCAGACGCTTGCGGTTGATGGAGATCCAGAGTCGGCGGCGCTGTTGTAGGCCTGACCGGGGGGCGCTTCCATCTCCGCACCCAGGCGCCCACCGGCCGCTCGACAACAAGGTGGAAAAGAAAGGCGGCCACGAAGCTCAAGGCGAACGCGGCGGTGAGCCAACAGGCCGCGAAGGCCGGCGTGTCGCCGAACCAGCGCCGGCCCAGGTTGCAGACGTGGGGCAACACGAGCATGTGCGTCAGAAACAAGCTGTAGGAGATTTTGCCGAGCCATTGCCAGACGGGTCCGATGAGCCATTGATCCAGCGCCTGGCGGTGTACGGCCAGGAACAAGATCAGAGCCATGATCGACCCCGTGGGCAGGCCGCGCGGATAGCGTTCTTGAAAGTAGAAATGGGTCGTCGAAACGATCCAAATGATGACCAGGCACACGCTAGCCCAGCGATTCCGTTGGCTCATGTAGCAGAGGATGCCCATGATGTGGATGTGCACGAAGACGATGAACCAATTGTTCGAGATGGTTTGCGCTTCGAGGCTGGCGAAGACGGCGATCAGGGCCAGCGGCACCGAAGCGATAATCATCATCCAGCGGAAGCGCTGCTGCTGCGCTTCATTCAATTGGTTCATGCGCCAACGAATAAGGAACCAGCCCAAGGTGTAGCAAGTGAAAAACTGCAGGTCGATGGCAAGCGTCCAGTTAGCGACATTTAGAAATTCGGTGCTGAAAATGGTCTGAACATACAACAGATGGGCGATGAACTGCTCCACGGTGGGCAGCGTTTGCATGCGGTCCGTGAAAATGACGTTGCCCAGCCAAATAAGACCCACCCCCAGGAATAATGAGACCCAATAGGGGATGCTCAAGCGCAAGAAACGCCGGCTAAAGAGATAGCGAAACTGGGGCCATTGCGGCGCGGTCCGGATCAAAAGGTGCGTGAGCACGAATCCCGTGATAACGAAAAAGTAGCGGGAGGCGCCGACCGTAAGGTATTTCATGAGGCGATCAAAATCAGGCAACAACTCATGCACGGAGGATTGGTTGATAAACCAAGACAAATGCGCCAGGACGACGCAGATCGAAGCGAAGCCGCGCAGGCCATCGATAAAGCGGAAGCGATTGGGCGTCTTGGCCACAGCCGCCATTTCATTTGTCGGTGATGCAATCGCTGACATTACAACGCCCTACGCGGTCGAATTTACAACTCATTCAGAATTGGTTGAGACACAGGCTGCATCTGTTCCTTTGCTGTGTGGCATGTGGATGGTATAGGTCATTGACTATGCCATCGTCAAATAAATGAGGCGTGGGTTGCATTAATTCTTCATGAGGATAACATGCGGATCAATCAACGACTTGAACTTGATGTAACATCGTTCAGCGTCAACCTTTGACATGGCATAAAGTTAGAGAAGCTATTACCCGGCAAGGTACGAACCGATCACGAGGTTTTATCCCGAAGGTCGAACCAGCGGGGCAACGGCACCTGCGGCAGTCGGGCGGCGAGCAGGAGCGCGCCAATGAGTATGACCAGGATGGGGATTTCGACGTCGGTTTCGAGTCGGCCCGTTTGCCGCAGGATGGAGAGGAAACTACCGACAATAAAAAAGGGACCGATGACCACGCTCATTTTATCGACGCCGCCGCTGAGGACGAAGGTGAACACGCCAACCAAGCCCCAGGGTCTAGATCCATTTAATACCCGGTCCGATGCCCTGAACGGTCAGCAGCCAGCCCACGCCGACGGTGATGATCATGACCGCCAAGAGAATCGGCCCTTTGGCCGGTGCTTTGGGAACGTTGTCCGCCATGGTTCACCTTCTAAGATCGTCTTCTTTCGCCAGTCCCGTCCTTCATTCATGTACCATGTAATCTGACCGCAAAGGCCGCTTGGGAGCAAGAGCGCGGATGAAGATGATTGGACCCCAGGCAGTCGTTCCCTGTAGATTCGTTGCAAACCGGATAGCAGGCCCGGCCAGTCTGTCCCTGGCTTTGGCAAATCCTCAGATTTTGCTGACAACCCCGCCTTGAAACGATTATACTGGACCCGGATTGTCCCGCCGCCCCTCCGCTGTCCCCCCCAGGAGGAGACGTTGATGTTTCGTTTCGACGCCCACCGTTCGGTCCACTTTTGCGATGGCTCTTCGCGGCGTGATTTCCTGCATGCCGGGGCCTTGTCCGTGCTCGGTTTGACGCTGCCGAAGTTTTTGACCCTGCAAGCGGCGGCCCGCGAACAGGATAAGCCCGCGGCGGATAACGATATCAATTGCATCCTGCTCTTCCTCGTCGGCGGTCCGAGCCAATTGGATACCTGGGACCCCAAGCCCGACGCGCCGGCGGAAGTCCGCGGCCCGTTTCGCCCCATCGCCACGAAGGTGCCCGGCATCCAAATCACCGAGATCTTCCCCAAGATGGCCGCCCACATGGACAAGATCTCGCTCATCCGCAGCGTATATCACACGGCGACAGCGGTCCATGACACGGGCCATCAAATGATGCAGACGGGGCGGCTGTTTCAAGGCGGGATCGAACATCCGCACATGGGCTGCGTGCTGGGACACCTCAAAGGCCAGCGGGGAGAAGTGCCCGCCCATGTGCTCATGCCTCGGCCCATCGGCCGCACCGGCGGCAATCTCCCCCATGGCCAGAACGCGGGTTATCTCGGCAAGTCGTTCGACCCCTTTATCCTCAACGCCGACCCCTCCGACCCGAAGTTCAAAGTACCCGACCTGCTGCCCCCGGATTACATCTCCGCGCAGCGGCTCGACCGCCGACAAAAACTCCGCGAAGCCGTCGACGGGGCCATGAAAACTTTCGAAGCCAGCCCCCAGGCCCAGCAAATGGACGACAACTTCTCCTTGGCCTATCGCCTTATGACCAACCCGCAAGCGCGCTCGGCCTTTCAACTCGACGCCGAGCCTAACCCGCTGCGGGATCGCTATGGCCGAACCCGCTTCGGTCAATGCTGCCTGCTCGCCCGCCGGCTCGTCGAGCGAGGCGTTCGTTTCGTCACGATCAACATGTTCGAAACCGTCTTCGATGAAATCACCTGGGACATCCATGGTTCCCGCCCGTTCACCGACATTCAGGAAATGAGCCGACTGGTGGCGCCCAATTTCGATCAAGCCTACTCCGCGCTTCTGGAGGACTTGCACGTGCGCGGGTTGCTGGAAAAGACAATGGTCATCGCCATGGGCGAATTTGGCCGCACACCGAAGATCAACCCGGCGGGCGGACGCGATCATCATCCCGGCGTCTGGACCGTGCTCATGGGGGGCGGGCCGATCCAGGGCGGCCGGGTCATCGGCGAATCGGATGAGATCGGGGCCTATCCGAAAGCGCGGCCCATCAGCCCGGCGGAAGTGGCCGCCACGGTCTACCATGGTCTGGGGCTGGATCCGCATCAAGAACTCCGCGGACCGCAGAATCGCCCCATTCCCTTGGTGGACTACGCCGTTCAGCCAATCCGGGATTTGTTTTAACGGATCGGCGCCAAAAGGCCCCGGTCCGTCGAGGTCGTGGTGAGTGGTTAAAGTTTTGTCGAGAACTCCAAAATGTTGCGACTGCTCTGTGTCGTGATCGGTGTGGCGAGCTGTCCGGGGTTGCTGCTGGGGGCCGATGGCTTGGCGGTCTTCCCGCGCGAAGTCCACGTTGGACCATTGAATCCACAACAGCCCCTGTGGGTTGGCCCGCAAGAAGGGGGCCATTGCACGGGAGATGCCACGACGAAAGCGACCTATCGCAGCCTCGACCCGCAGGTCGCCACCGTGGACGAGATCGGCATCGTCCGGCCCGTGGCCGACGGTCAAACGCACATCGAAGTGCAACTTGGGGAGCAGACGTCCAAGATCCCGGTCACGGTCCAAGGCACGAAGGAGCCGGCCCGCATCCGCTTCACCGCCGACGTGCTCGCCATCCTCACCCACGCTGGTTGCAATAGCGGCGCCTGCCACGGCGCCTTGGCGGGCAAAGGCGGCATGAAGTTGTCCCTTCGCGGCTACGATCCCGAGGCCGATCATCTGGTCCTCACCCGCCAGGCGCTAGGCCGGCGGATCGACCTGGTGCACCCCGAACAAAGTCTGTTCCTCCTCAAGCCTCTGGGCCAGGTCAAACATGGCGGGGGCAAGCGACTGGAAGCGGATCTGCCCGAATATGAACTGTTGCTGCAATGGCTGAAGCAAGGCGCCATCGGTCCCCAGTTGGATGAACCCAAAGTAGTTCGTTTGGCAATTTACCCTCCGCACCTTAGGCTCCAACCCGAAGCGGAGCTGCGGGTCATCGTGCAAGCCGTTTATAACAACGGCCAGGTTCGGGACGTGACGCGATGGTGCAAGTTCAGCAGCAGCGAAGACGCGGTGGCCACGGTGATGGAGGAGAATCGGGTTCAGGTCAAGGGCCACGGTGAAGCGGCCATCTCCGCCTGGTTCGATAATCACATCGCCAACTGCGCCATCCGCGTGCCGTTCGCTCATCCGCCCGTCACGCTGCCGGTTGCGGGGGAGGCGGTTGCTGGGGTTTATCACAACCGCATCGACGGTCCGATCAACCAGAAGCTGATGGACCTTCGGCTCAAACCATCGCCGCTTTGCTCGGACGAGGAGTTCATCCGCCGGGCGTATCTTGACGCCATCGGCACGCTGCCCACGGTGGAGGAACAGGAGCGTTTTCTCAAGGAAACGGCTCCCGACAAGCGGGCCAAGCTGATCGACGCCCTGCTGAGCCGGCCCGAGTATATCGACTTTTGGACTTACAAATGGTCGGACCTGCTGCTTGTCTCCTCGCGAAAACTGCCGCAGAAAGCCATCTGGTCGTTCCACCAATTCATTCGCCAAAGCGTGGCCCAAAACGTCGGCTGGGATCGCTTCGCCCGCTCCATTCTCACGGCGCAGGGCAGCAACCTGGACAACGGCGCGGTCAACTTTTTTCTCCTGCACAAGGACGTGGCCCAGCGCGCCGAGACCACCTCCGTGACTTTTTTGGGCATGTCCATCGGCTGCGCCCGCTGCCACAACCATCCGCTGGAGAAATGGACGCAGGATCAATACTGGCAGTTCGCCAACCTCTTTAGCCGCGTGGGCCTGTTCAATGGCGACCGGGGCGGCGAGGTGATCGCGAAGGCGCTGCCCAGCGGCGAGGTGCTCCACCTGCGCCGAGGCATCCCCATGCCGCCGACGCCGCTCGATGGCGAAGCGCTGCCCCTGGACAGCACCATGGATCGGCGGACGGCTCTGGCCGACTGGCTCACCGCGCCGGCAAACCCTTACTTCGCCAAGGCGATCATCAACCGCGTCTGGCGGCACTTGATGGGCCGAGGGTTGGTCGAACCCGAGGACGACCTGCGGCTGAGCAATCCCGCCTCGCACCCGGAACTGCTAGCCGATCTGGAAAAGGAGTTCATTCAATCGGGTCACGACGTCAAGGCGCTCATCCGCGCGATCATGAACTCCGCGGCCTATCAGCGGTCCGCCTCGGCCTTGCCCGAGAACGCAGCGGACGACCGGTTTTACACGCGCTTCCTGGTCAAACGGCTGTCGGCCGAGGTGCTGCTCGACGTCTACACTCAACTCACGCTCGTGCCCACGCCATTCAATCAGGTCCACTCCGGCGGCACAGGCGGAGTGGAAGGCACGGCTGACTATCCCCTGGGCATGCGCGCCATCCAATTGCCGGACACGAAGGTGGTGTCTTATTTCCTCGACGCCTTTGGCCGGCCGGAGCGGGAAGTGGCTTGCGCCTGCGAACGGCTCGAGGAGGCCACGGTCACGCAAGCCTTACACTTGAGCAACGGCGAAACGCTGAATCAAAAGCTGCGCGATCCGAACAGCCTGATCGGCCGCTGGCAGGAGCAAAAGACGCCCGCGGCCGACATCGTGGATCAACTCTATCGCAGCGCCTTGTGCCGCGCTCCGACCGCAAAGGAAAAGGAACAACTCATGGAACTGCTGCAGAAAGAGCCGCCGGAGCAGCGCCGGGAGTTGCTCGAAGACCTGGTTTGGGCCGTGTTGACGAGCCGGGAATTTTTGTTCAACCGTTAACCCTTCTGGCAAAGGAATCGCCCATGAAACTCGGACTGATCGCCATGGGAGCCTGGCTGATTCTGATGGGGCTGGTTCAGGCGGGTAATTTGCAGTTTCAACATCGGGACAAAGTGATGGGCATCCTGGCCATCGTTGCCGGGATCATCACGCTGGCCTCGGCGTTTTAATTGTCTTGAAGATGATGTTGCCGGTTTAGGGATGCATCATGATGCAACGATGGGGACTGTGTTTAAGCTTCCTTTTCATGCTCGTTGGGGCGGCGTGGGGCAGGACCGCACGCTCAACGGAACCACCCGCGTCTGCACTGCCCTTCACGGCCGTCGCTTACTCCCCCGACGGTCGGTGGCTGGCCGTGGCGCGGTCCGGCTCCGTTCTGCTGCTCGACACGGACAACTACGACGTGCTGCAAGAGCTTGATGGCTTCAGCCCGAAAGTGACGGCCTTGCGGTTCCGGCCGGACAGTCGGCAACTCGCCGTTGCCGTCGGCGCGCCCGGGCAATGGGGCGAGGTTCGTTTGCTCGATGCCGTCCATGACATCTGGTCGCCAGGCTTAACGTTGAAGCTGCACCGGGATTTGATCCAAGGTCTGGCATATCGACCCGACGGCAAGGAATTGGCCACGGCCAGCTACGACAAGCTGATCAAGCGGATCGACGCCGCCACCGGGCAAGAAACCGCCACGCTCAAGGACCATAGCGACAGCGTCTATGCCATTGCTTATCGGCCGGACGGCAAGCTGCTGGCGTCGGCGGCGGCGGATCGCACCGTGAAAATCTGGGACGCCGCTTCGGGCAAACGTCTTTACACCCTGGGCCAGTCGACCGATTGGCTTTACACCCTGGCCTTTAGCCCCGACGGCAAGCGGCTCGCGGCCGGCGGCGTCGATCGCAGCTTGCGGGTTTGGGAAATCGGCGCCGAGGAAGGCAAGCTCCTGCATTCGGCGTTTGCCCACGAGCAATCCCTGTGGCGGCTCGTCTATCGTCCTGACGGCAAGCAATTGCTCACCTGGGGCGAAGAGGGCAGCCTGAAGCTGTGGGACGCGGATCGACTGACGGAATTAGCCCTGTTCCCGCCGACGGGCAGCCACGTCCATGACCTGGCCCTGCATCCCAAGCTCCCGCACCTGGCCCTGGCTCGACACGATGGCGTCGTGCAGATTCTGGACGCCGCCAAGGGCGATCGGCTCTTTCAACCCTTGCCCGCGCTCGAACCCTTGATCCGCATCGATCCGAATCAGTCCCCCGCCGCGCTGCCGCTGAAAAGCTTGACCGCGAAAGGACCCATCATCGTCACCGGTTCCCTTCCGCGTCCCGGTCAAGTGCAACCCATTCTTCTGCATCTCGAAGCCGGGGAAGAGATCGGCTTGCAGTGGGCCAATCGATCCAGGATCGGCTTGCTGCCGGTCTTTGAACTGCGCGACCTTAATGGGAAATTGCTGACCGCCAATCAACTTGGGCAGGATTTTCTGGCCTATCGCAGCCCGACGGCCCAGACCTTGCAACTCATGATCCGGGATCGGGAGTATCGCGGGGGACCTGGCTGGCGCTTTCGCTTTCGCTTGGGCGCCATCCCCATCGTCACCCGTTATTTTCCCCTGGCGGTTACGCAAGGCGCCACCACCACGCTCCTGATCGAGGGGGTCCATCTGAGTCAAGACGGCCAACCGCTGCGGGTGCCCATGCAAGTACCCGCCGATGCTGCTCCGGGGCAGAAGATCAAGCTGCCGATCCCGACGCCGCATGGCGAGCCGATCAATCCCGTTTGGGTGAAGGTCTCTCCTTATCCCACGGCCGTGGCGGATTCCGGGCATCGCCTGTCCGTGCCAGGGTCGGCGGATGGCGTGGTGAATCCGGGTGCGAGCCAGCCCATGGTCTGGACGTTTTCGGCCAAGAAGGGTCAAACTCTGCTCCTGGAAGTGGAAGCCCGCCGACTCGGATCGCCGCTGGACAGCTTGATGGAAATCCTCGACGCCGAGGGACGCCCCGTGCCCCGGGCCGTGCTCCGCAGCACGGCCATGACCTTCACCACGCTGCGCGATCATGACGCGGCCGGCCGGGGGATTCGCATCGAAAACTGGGATGGGTTCGCCATTGACGATTATGTTTACCTCGAAGGGGAATTGGCCCAGATCGAGGAATTGCCGCGCAACCCCGATGACGATTGCCGCTTCCACGTTCAGCATGGCCGCCGGCAAGCGTTTCTCGGCACCACGGCCATGCAGCATGCCTTGGGGGTCCCATTATACAAGGTGGAGATTCACCCGCCCGGCACGAAGCTGGCCCCCAATGGCTTCCCGCAATTCGACATCCTGTATCGCAATGACGACGGCGGCGGCCCCTTCGGCAAGGACTCCTATCTGGTTTTCGATCCGCCCGCCGATGGCGACTATCAGGTCCGCGTTATCGACGCCCTGGGCCGAACCGGTCCGGAGCTGGCGTATCGGCTCACTGTGCGTCCGCCGCAACCTCAGTTCAAGGTCCGTGTGCAGTCCCAGCCGACCATCGCTCCGGAAGGCGGCTGCCTCGTCACCATCACGGCGGAGCGCGAGGATGAATTCGATGGCCCCATCGACATTCAATTCGCTCCCCTGCCCTCGGGCTGGCATCTGCCGCCCACGATCATTCCCGAACGGCGCACCTCAACCGTCGTCGCGCTCCATGCGGAGGCTTCGGTCAAGCCCCTGGAGGGCCCTTTGGAGCTGACGGCGCGGGCCAAGATCGGCCCCAACGTCGTGGAACAAAAAACCTCGTGGAACCCGCCCAGACTCGCCCGCCCCGGCACGATCCAAATCGTGGTTCTAGACAAGGAAGTACATCTCAAGCCCGGCGGCGTGGCGCGGGTGCAGGTTGAAATTCAACGACTCAATAACTTCAAAGGCCGCATCCCCATCGACGTCCGCGGCTTGCCTCACGGCGTGCGCCCCATCAACGTCGGGCTAAACGGCATCTTGATTACGGAACAAGAGACGAAGCGCGAATTCGAACTTTACTGCGAGCCTTGGGTGCGGCCGCAGGAACTGCCCATCGTCGTGTCGGCGAAGGATGAAAGCAAAAACGTGGATTACCTGGCCCGCTCCCTGCCGCTCAAAATCGGTCCCGGTCCAACGGCTCAAGAACCGGGAGGCCGGAAATGATTCCCTGGATTGGCAGTGCCGGCGGCGCCGCCGGAGCCAGCGCCGCGGGAGCCGCGGCGGCGCGAGCGCGGATGTTGTCTGAAGAAGAGGAAATCCTGACCATGATGCCCAACGAAGGTTACGGCGATTACGAATTCAAAATCATCCGCAACAACTTCAACGCCTTTGACAAGCCGGACAAGATGCGCGCGGCCCTGGAGGAGGAAGCCCGCGCGGGCTGGGAGTTGGTCGAAAAGTTCGATGGCAATCGCATACGGCTGCGCCGCCCGATCGCCTGCCGCGAGCAGGATCACACGCTCGATTTTAACCCCTACCGCACCACGCTGGGCATGACCGATACGAAGATAGCGATGGTGATCATCGGGGTGATTTTTGGCGCTTTGGCCTTCGTAGGCCTGTTGGTGGCGTTATTGAAGAATCAACCTTGACGGACGAGTGATCCCCATGTCCACCCTGATCCTTGGACTCACATGGTGCCTCATGCTCTCAGCGCCGGAGCCGCCCACGCCCCGGCAGCGGATTGCCCAAGTGCTGGATGATTTTCATGACGCCGCCGCCAAGGCGGATGAGCGGCGCTACTTCGGCCATTTGGCCGATGAAGCCGTCTTCCTCGGCACCGACGCCACCGAGCGCTGGACCAAGGAAGCCTTCCGCCGCTACTGCAAGCCCTATTTCGACAAGGGACAGGGCTGGCTCTACGTCGTCAAGGAAAGGCACATCCATCTCGCCGCCTCCGGCCAAACGGCTTGGTTCGATGAGATGCTCGAAAACAAGAAAAACGGTCTTTGCCGAGGCAGCGGCGTGCTCGTCAAGGTCGGCGAGGATTGGCGGATCGCCCAATACAATCTGTCGATCCCCATCCCCAACGAACGCTTCCCCGAGGTGAAAAAAATCATCGATCGGCCCAAGTCGGACCGATAAGCCTGAACATCGCCATTCCTCCAAGCACCCGCTAAGCGCCTGCTTTTATCGACCGGGGTCCTCCTGAACCGGATGGTTGCGGTATGGCTTCTTCGACCTTCTGTGTTACAATAAACCCTAGTTAAACTTTCCTGCCTGGCTCCTTTACTTCCCGCCTGGAGCTTCTCGCAATGCGTTCCTTCCTGCCCCGATGTGCCTGTTGGTTGTCTCTTTCCCTGCTGGTGGCGTTCATGGCGGCATCCCAGGGTGAGCCGATTCCCTGGCCCCGCGACGGCCTGCCGCGGGCGGCCTCGATGAAGCGGACGGCCACGGATGCCAAGCTCGACTTCCACCGCGATATTCGACCCATTTTGTCCGATAAGTGCTTCGCCTGCCATGGCCCCGACAGCCAGCAGCTCAAGGGCAAGCTGCGGCTCGATCAGAAGGAGTCCATCTTTCGCACGGATCGCAAGGGCCGGCCCACGGTCGTCCCTGGCAAGCCCGAAGAGAGCGAGCTCTTTCATCGCATCATCACTGAGGATGAAACCGAGCGGATGCCTCCCGACCACACGAACAAACCCCTGACGGCGGACGAGAAAGCGAAACTGAAACGGTGGATCGAAGAGGGAGCGGAGTTTCAAGCCCACTGGGCGTTTCAAACCCCCAAGCGTCCCCCCGTGCCCCAGGTGCACAAGGCCGATTGGCCGCGCAATGAGATCGACCGCTTCGTGCTGTCCACCCTGGAGGCCAAGGGTTGGCCCGTCTCTCCCGAGGCGGACCGGACCACCCTCATTCGCCGGCTTTCCCTCGACTTGACCGGGCTGCCGCCGACGCTGGCCGAGGTGGATGCCTTTCTCCAGGACAATTCCCCCGAAGCCTATGAAAAACTGGTGGATCGGCTGCTCGCCTCGCCGCACTATGGCGAGCAGATGGCGATGATGTGGCTCGACCTGGCCCGCTATGCCGACAGCAACGGCTATCAGGCCGATTATGAACGCTTCATGTGGCGCTGGCGCGACTGGGTCATCGACGCCTTCAACCGCAATATGCCCTTCGATCAGTTCACCATCGAACAGCTTGCCGGCGATTTGATCCCCGACGCCACCATGGAGCAGCGCATCGCCACGGGCTTCAACCGCAACCATCGCATCAACACCGAGGGCGGCGTCATTGCCGAGGAGTGGCGGATCGAGACGGTGATCGACCGGGTCGAAACCACCGCCCTCACCTGGATGGGCCTGACCATGGGCTGTGCCCGCTGCCACGATCACAAGTATGACCCCATCAGCATGAAGGAGTTTTATTCCTTCTTCGCCTTCTTCAACAATGTCCCCGAATCCGGGAGCGGCGTCGAACGGCCGGTGAACCATCCGCCCCTGATGAAAGCCCCCCGCCCGGAAGAGCAGGCGCGGCTGGAGGAGCTGCGGGCCCATCTGCAGCGTTCCGAGCAGCGCGTTCGCGAACTGGAGCAGCAACTCCCCCGGCTACTGGAAGAATGGCTGCCTTCGTATACCGCCCAGGTCCGAGAGAAGGAGACGCATTGGCACGTCCTGAAACCGGACAGCGCTACCTCCAAGGGCGGCGCCACCTTAACGAGTCTGCCCGACGGCTCCATCCTCGCCAGCGGGACCAATCCCACATTTGACGTTTACACGTTAATGATCCCCGTGAATCAGACCGCCATCGCGGCCCTGCGCCTGGAAGCCCTGATGCACGAAAGCCTGCCCCAGGGCAGCGTCGGCCGCTATCCCAACGGCAACTTCGTCCTCAGCGGCATCGAAGCGGAGTTGATCTCTTCCGAAGGCGCGGCCCCGATCCCCCTCGCCTTCCAGCGCGCCGAGGCGGAGTATTCCCAGAAGGACTGGTCCATCGACTTCGTGCTCAAGAACGTTCCCCGCAAGGGTTGGGCTATTGACGGCCACGTTCCCGAAGTCCGCCAGCCGCGCCAAGCCTGGTTCCATTTGGCCGAGCCGCGGACCGTGCCCGCCGGGGCGATCCTGGTTGTTCGACTTAAGCAGGAGGCCCTCGATCAGCATAACATCGGCCGGTTCCGCTTATCCGCCGCGGAGCAGACTGTGGCCGAGCCAAGCATTCCGCTGGCCGTTCGCCTGGCCCTGGCGCTCGAATCCGAGCAGCGCACGGAGGCGCAGAAACAGGCCATCACCACTTATTTCCGCCAGCATCACGCGGGTCCCCTGACCGAAGCGGATCGCGCCTTCGAGCGCGATCGCAAGGCGTTCACCGAGTTCGATGAGAAAATCCCGTCGGTCATGGTCATGGCGGAAATGCCGCAGCCGCGCGACTGCTTCGTGCTGCTGCGCGGGCAATACGACAAGCGCGGAGAGAAAGTCACGGCGCAATTGCCGGCATTTCTCCCGCCCATGCCGGAAGGACAGCCTCTGAATCGCCTGGGTTTGGCCCGCTGGCTGGTTCACCCCGACCATCCGCTCACGTCCCGCGTCATGGTCAATCGCCTCTGGGAAAAGTTCTTCGGACAGGGATTGGTCCGCTCCAGCGATAACTTTGGCATGCAGTCGGAATATCCAAGCCATCCCGAGCTATTGGATTGGCTGGCCGCGGAGTTCATTCAGAGTCAGTGGAACCTCAAGGCGTTGCAGAAGCAAATCGTCATGAGCGCGACCTATCGACAAACGTCCAAGGTCAACCGCGACCTGCTGGAGAAAGACCCCGAGAATCGCTGGCTGGCGCGGGGTCCCCGCTTTCGCTTGCCGGCGGAGTTGATCCGCGATCAGGCCCTCGCCATCAGCGGCTTGCTTGTGCCCAAGATCGGCGGACCGTCGGTGCGGCCCTATCAGCCCGAGGGCGTTTGGGATGAGACGAACGTTTACGGCAACCTCAGGAATTACAAGCACGACAAGGGCGAGGGGCTTTATCGCCGCGGCATGTACACGATCTGGAAGCGGACGGCTGCACCGCCGACCATGTTGCTCTTCGATGCGCCGAGCCGCGAGTTCTGCACGGTGCGGCGCTCGCGGACCAACACGCCGCTGCAAGCGCTGGCGCTGCTGAATGAGATCACTTTCGTGGAGACCGCCCGAGTGCTGGCGGAACGGATGCTGCGCGACGGCGGCGCAACCCCCGCCGATCGGCTGCGCCACGGCTTTCGCAGAGCCACGTGCCGCTGGCCCACGCCGGAAGAGTTGAGCATCCTGGAGAAAGGACTGCAGCAGCGGCTCAACCGCTTCAAGGAGGATCCCGAAGCGGCCCAGCGGTTGATCCGGCAGGGAGAAGCGCCCCTCGACCCGAAGCTCGACCCCATCGAACTGGCGGCTTATACGATGAGCGCCAGCATCATGCTCAATTTGGATGAAGTCGTTTCCAAGGAATAGAGGCAGACCATGAATCCGCGGTGGAATCCCTGGCCCTGGCAGGATCGCTTGAATCGCAGGACGTTTCTGACCCGGTCGGCGGCCGGCCTGGGTTGGCTCGCCTTGCAGACCTTATTGGCGGACAACGCCTCGGCTCAGGCGGCATCCCCGCCGACACAAGGCCAACGCGAAGGCGGACTGCCGGGCTTGCCCCACTTCCCCCCCAAGGCCAAACGCATCATTTATCTCTTTCAATCCGGTGCTCCGGCCCAGATGGATTTGTTCGACTACAAACCCAATCTGGTCAAGCTGCGGGGGCAAAATTTACCCGACTCGATCCGCATGGGGCAAAGGCTAACCGGTATGACCTCGGGACAGGCCGCCTTTCCCGTCGCTCCTTCCATTTTCGCCTTCAAGCAGCATGGCCAGTGCGGCACCTGGCTGAGCGAACTGCTCCCCCACATTGGCAGCCTGGCCGATGAAATCTGTCTTGTCCGCTCCATGGTGACCGAAGCGATCAACCACGACCCGGCGATCACCTTCTTTCAAACCGGCCAGCAGATCGCCGGCCGACCGAGCATGGGCGCCTGGTTGGCCTATGGGCTGGGCTCGGACAATCGCGACTTGCCAGCCTACGTCGTCCTCACCTCCAAGGGTACGGGACGGACCGACGATCAACCCCTTTACGACCGCCTTTGGGGCAGCGGCTTCCTGCCGACCCACTATCAGGGCGTCAAGTTTCGCAACACCGGCGACCCTGTGCTCTATCTTACCAATCCGCCCGGCGTCGATGGCACCACGCGCCAGGAGATGTTGGACGACTTGCGGCAACTGAACCAAATCAAGCTGGACAACGTTGGCGACCCGGAGATCGCCACCCGCATCGCCCAATATGAACTGGCCTTCCGAATGCAGACCTCCGTCCCCGATCTGGTCGATTTCAAACAGGAGCCGGAAAGCGTCCTCAAGCTGTATGGGCCGAACGTCACCCGCAAAGGCACCTATGCGGCAAACTGTTTGCTGGCCCGCCGACTCGTGGAGCGGGGCGTGCGGTTCGTTCAGCTTTTCCACATGGGCTGGGACCATCACTTCAATCTGCCCCAAGCCATGCGCGGCCAATGCCAGGACACCGACCAACCGACGGCGGCCCTGATCGCCGATCTCAAACAGCGCGGCCTGCTCGATGAAACGCTCATCGTCTGGGGCGGCGAGTTTGGTCGAACGATTTATTCGCAAGGCGAATTGACCGACAAGAATTATGGGCGCGACCATCACCCCCGCAACTTCGCCTTGTTTCTGGCCGGCGCGGGCATCAAGAAGGGAACCGTCTACGGTGAAACGGATGACTTTTCCTACAACGTCGTCGAAGACCCCGTGCACATCCGCGATCTCCACGCCACGATGCTGCATCTGATGGGCATCGACCATGCCCGGCTGACCTATAAGTTTCAAGGGCTGGACGCGAGGCTCACCGGCACCGAAGAGTCCCGGGTCGTGGAGGAGATTTTGAGTTGATCGGGGAGCCTGGCTCAAGCTATGCCCAAGGAGCACGACCACTCGCGGTCATGATCGCTGGTTCATTCGATGTGGCTGCACGTCTAAGAATAATCAACCAAGCGGATCGTTAGCGGCTTGCCTGGCCATTTGAAATGGCATATCTTAGTTTTTCCTTCTTTCATGATGATCCAGACCAACGAGAACAGGGCCATGGCCAAGTTGAACTTAACCAAGGCAGTCAAGAATAATCCCTTCTATGCCTGGTCGACCAAACCCCCATGGGGCGAACGTTTCTATCAAGTCTGCAAGGAGATCGGCATCCCGAACCAAACCCCCACGGCGGAGGCGTTCGCTCAGGCGGTTTACGCTTGGCAAGAGAAGCAAGCGGGCCTGACCGCCGACGGCATGTTGGGTCCGAATAGCTGGAAGCGGCTCGAACCGAAGACGCGCTATAGTCTCGACCTGGGCGTGTCGCCGCCGGATTGGATATCCGAGATGCCGCCGGGTTGGCAGCCCGACGTGCCCGACCTGCCGAAGAAAAATGGCGTGACCGATTTGATCGACGAGAAAATCAAAAAAGATCCGTCCTATGAAACGACCTTGGTCAACGCAGGTGTCTTCATCGCTTCCCTTGACCTTGGTAATCTCAAGGGGCTGAGCAAAACCGGCAAATTTATCGGCGGCGCCATCGTGCAACCCCTCGTCTGGGCGTATCAAGGAAACACCGGCGACACCTGGGACAAAATCCTTTACGGTTTGGGCCTGGTCCCCATCCTTACCGTGCCGGCCGGTGCGGTCAGCGTTTGGAAGGGCTATTTGGACGATAAAGTCATGAATCAATGGAACGAAGTGCTTGACGATGAACCCAAGCAGCTTGCCAAATTCATATTCCCGGTGGTCACCTTCGATGGTTGGTCAGGTCCCACGATCAAGGCGCAAACCATCGCCTCCCTGGGCGGCACGGTCTGGCAGCATCCGAACGGCCTTTGGGTCTACATCAAACTTGAAAAGCAAGGCAAGCGCATTCTCGTCTGCGATTACAAACCCAAGAAAGCCGTGAAAATCTGGGGGCCGGAACTGCCGTTGAATCCCGTGGGCACGAAGTTCACCTGGCGGTCGCGTTTGGGAGGTCATTAATCAGCCGCGATACGTCCCCCAGGTGGCCCGCTAGAGAGCCACGGTGGGATCGGAGATGTGTTGTTTCCACTGGCTCAGCAGCGTGCCGATGTCTTCGTGGTTCTCATCCAACTCCGCCAGCTCGGCCCCAAATTGCACGGCCATGGGCCAGTCGCTATGCTCGGCCGCGGCCTGGGCCAGGCAGAATAACAAGTGTTTCATGTCATCCACGGCCGTGGCATGGGCCAATGCTTGCTCATAGTGCTTTCGGGCCAAGGGCCAATTCCGCCGCGCCCGAAAACAGTGGCCTAGATAAATCTGACAACGATCCCGCAGACTGGGGTCCTTGCAGGCGAGGAGGAACTCGGCCGTGGCTTCCTCATGCAGCCTGCTTTGCCATAGTCTGACGCCAAGCTCAAACCGCAAGGTCATGTCCTTGGGCATGAGGTCCGCTTGGTGGCGATAGAAGGCCAACTCGCGAGCCAGGATTTCCTTCTGCAAGCGGACGACTTGCTGCCGAATTTCGGGCAAGCTCGGATCTTGTTTTTGCTGTTCCTGGCAAAGTCGCAAGTCGCGTCGGAAAAATTCGATCTCCAACGACTCCATCGCCAGCCGCAAATCGAAGTGTTGATGCGTGTCGGCCAGGCCGCGTTCCAGCACCGTCCGGGCATCCTCCCACTGATCGCTTTCTTGCAAAACCTTGGCCAACTGCACATAGGGCTGAGGCTGCCTGGGATCGGCGGCGATCTTCTTCCGCAGACCCTCGATTTTCAGCTTGATGGCGGGCTTGGCCTGGGTCGAATTCGATTCCTCCGTACCGGGCAAGCGGCCCATGACGCCCTCTTCGCCCCGCGTCTTCTCGTCATACTGCCCCGACTGAATCGTCGAGACGGCGGCGAGGTCCTTCACCTTGCGGGCCGCCTGGGCATCGGCGGGATCGAGCCGAGCCACCTCTTGCCAATGGCGAATGGCCTGCATGAACCGACCTTGCTTCTCCAGCAGCATCGCCATTTGGCGATGGATGCCGAGATGGCGGGGGTGATCGATCCGCGCTTGATCGAGCACAAAGATCCCCACCTCGGGCAGCCCCCACGCCTCGGCCGCCTGGGCCATGAGCAAGGGCGTGGCGGTGTCCCATGGATAGCGGGAAAGGATGGCCTCTCCCGATTCAAGCACGGCGGCAAAGCGCTGCGCAGCCAAGGCCTTGCGCAACCGCCATCGGCTCCACCAGATGCGGAGACCGCCTCGCCAAAAAGAAGGGGAGCGCGTTCGATATTTCAGTCGCACCGCTTGCCGCAGGGATTTGCGGTAGATCAGATTGGCGGGGTCGAGCCGGCAGCAGGTTTGCAGCAGGTCGATGGCGTAGTCCAAGTTGAACGTGTTGACCGCCTGCCGCGCCCGCTCCGCCAATTGCGTCGCGGAACGGCGCTGCTCGGCGGAAGGCTCCGGAATCCCCGCGTGGATTAGAGACATGGAACAGCATCCTCTCTGAACAAGCTCAACCAACGCCTAGATAGGTGATGTACATTAACCCGCCTAGGCGTTTTGATCAAGGCGGCTCGCGCTTCCGAGCGACGTGCCGCCGCATATTTTCCTTGAACCGTGCGTTTTACAAACGACGCAACCAATCGCGCCACGTCTTCCAAAAACCCTGCCAATACTCGCGTTCTGACGCAGACAGAGACGTTCCATCCACGTCCCGAAGCCACCTTAAATCCTCCAGATTCAGCCACTGCAGAAGGTGGTCGCGGATGTCTTTCGCGGCGTTGGGCGAGGCTGCCCCGCGAAGCAATCGACGATGTTCCAACTCCAGCCACGCGCGCAGGCAAAGACGGGCGTCTAGTCTGCGTTCCTCGGCGATGGCCTCGTCCGCAAATCCCACCCGCGCGGCACAGGCCAGGGCCGCGATGCGCAGTTCTTGCGCGATCGTATTCCAGCGCTCGGGCATGGCCTTGAACACCTCGGCGAACAGGGACAGTGCCTGCGCGGATTGTTCTCGGCCTTGGAGCCATTCCGCGAGCAAGAGCATGGCTTCCGGGTCTTTCACGACAGCATGCGCCGCCGTCGGAGTCGAACCGGGCGTCAAGCTCAAGAGCTGATCCAAATGCAGCCTTTCTTCGCGGAGCAATCGGCTCTGCGGATAATGATGAAGACCTTCCAGGACTTGCTCCCGGGCTTCCTCCCAGCGTCCCAGTCGACGACAAGCCCGCGTTAGGAATAGCCGCGCCCCCAGATGCTGCGGATCCATTTTCAAGCAGGATTGCAAATAACTCATGGCCTCGAGAGAACAATTGGCGTCCAGGAGCAAGCTGCCGAGCAGGAAGTGAGCGTGGGGATTGTCGGATTCCTGTTCGATGGCGTTCAAATAAGCATTTCGGGCTTCCTCCCATAAACCGACTTGCTGCAAGGCCATGCCCATGCTTTGCCAAGTGGAGCTTTGTCGGCGAACGGCCAGCGCGACCGTGGCGTGCCGCAACACTTGATCCCAAGGAACGGGCTTGATTTCCTTGTAAACGCGAATGAGGAGGTTGTTGATGTGGAAATCCCCCGGCTGCTGGTAATAGCCCTTGAGGATGACCTTCAAGGCGGCCTCGGGCTGATCCTCCAGCCAAAGGAGCCGACCGAGAAGATAGAGCGTCCGTTCATTCCAAGTTTCCACCTTGGGATCGAGCGCCATTTCCCGCAAGGTTTTGACGTCGCGCTGATCCATGGCCTTGCGGATGCGATTGCGGATCGCATCGTTGTCGGCGGCCATGGCGACGGCCGTCAGGACGCGCCAGCGCTCGGGGCTGGCACTCACTTCTTCATAACGAATCAGCGTCCAATCATCCAAGGCATTCAATAAAGCCTTGCGAATGCCGCTGGCCCGGATCAAGCGCCCGGCTTCCTCGGCCGGCAGGGAAAGAATGGGAATGCCGTAATCAGCGAAGGCGGCTGCGTACTTGTCATTGGTTTTTGAGGGGCGGGTCCGATTCTTGCCATAATCCGAGCGCGTGGCCATGATGCGGGACAACAGGTCCGCCATGCGCTGGTCGCGGTCGAAGACGGCGGCCTTTTGCTCCTGGGCCTGGATGAGTTGATAAAGCGCGTTGACGCGCTCGCGCTGGGCGGGTTCGGCTTCGAAGTGTTGAAGCTGTTCCCTGGCGTTGCTGATCGCCTCCATGGCTTTGACCCACAAGGCCCACGATTTCGTGGCTTCCGCTTGTGCTTTATGAAACAAGGCGCTTTGATACTCCGCCTCCAGGGCCAATAGTGCCTTCTGCTGCGTTTCGAATTGCCATTGCGCAAGGACCAACTCATCCTCGGCCCGCGCCGCCCGCTCCTGGAACCACCACAGCGACGTGAAAAAGGCGACCGTGAGCAGCATCAGGACGAAGGTAAGGAGCGTGGCCTCGGCCGGTTTGCGCTTGCACCAACGCCAGACGCGTTCGACCCGGCGAAGGGGGCGGGCCTGGATCGGCTGCCCCTCGAGAAAGCGCTGCAAGTCGGCGCTGAGGTCGGCGGCACTGGCGTAGCGGCGATGCTGCTCTTTCTCCAGGCACTTGAGCGTGATCGTCTCCAAATCCTTGGGGATGCCCGCCACCAAAACGCGCGGCGAAACCGGGTCCACGGACATGACCTGAACGACCGTATCAATCGGCGTGACGCCATGGAAGGGGGGCCGACCCGTCAGCAGTTCATACAGGATGGCCCCCAGGGAGTAGATGTCCGCCGAGGGGCCGATATGTTTCGATTGTCCCGAAGCTTGCTCCGGCGACATGTAGCAGGGGGTGCCGATGACTTCGCCGGAGTTGGTGTGCTGCGAGTCATGGTTCAGCCATTTGGCCAAACCGAAGTCGGAAATCTTGGGATACAGGTTCGCCAAGCTGGTTTTGGCATCGATGCCCTCTTGGCGCGGCGGGCCGTCGAACCGCGCGTCCCTGCCTTGCTGGGATGAGGATTCATGGTCCGGTTCGAGCAGGATATTGAGCGGCTTGAGGTCCCGATGAATGATCCCCTGATCGTGGGCATACGCGACGGCATCGGCCACGAAGCGCATGAACCGCGCGGCAGCGGCAGGCGGCTGCGGCTGGCCGCGGAGAAAGTTCTGCAGCGTGCCGCCGGAGACGTATTCCAAGGTCAGGTAATGCAGCCCTTCGAATTGACCCATCTCGTGAATTTGCACGATGTGGCGATGGTGCAGTTTGGCTACGGCCTTGGCTTCGCTCTCAAAGCGGGCCAGATCGACCGCCCTGGCCATGGCGCCGGCGCCAATGACTTTGAGCGCGACGAGCCGATTAAGCTTGGGCTGATGAGCCTTGTAGACCACGCCCATGCCGCCCCGTCCCAACTCCTCGACGATTTCAAACTCCGGTATGGCAGGGACCGGCGCGGGAGTGGATTTGAGATGATGCGCATGGGTATCCGAGTCGGTCTTGACCGACGTCGGAGCGCCCCTCGTCGCTTGGCCGCCAGCCCAAAGTTGCAACCAATCTGAATCCGTCGGCGTGGACACGCTTGATCCTGCTAGCCATTAAATCGTTTCGACTGAGCGTTGTTTATTGTAGCCGGGCGGTCCAGGGGATGATAGTAGCTGTTTTGTCCAAGGGACGCCAATGGCCCAAGATGTTGATCAAGCTCGGGGATGGTGGCGCACGGCTTGCGGCAAGAAATCGAGCAGGTCGCTAGCAATGAGAGAAAGCTGGGCCTTGGCGTCCGCGGCCAGGTCGCCCGCCTGCCCATGCAAGTACGCGGCCAGTTGAGCAGCCTCGAATGCTGGCAGGGGCTGTCCCCAGAGAGCGGCGATCAAACCCGTGAGGACGTCCCCCGTTCCACCGGTCGCCAGGCCAGGATTGCCCGTGGGGTTCACATAGAGCCTGGTCCCATCGGTCACGATCGACTCATGACCTTTCAGGAGGACGACGGCGTGAAACCGCTGGGCCAAATGCCGCGCCAGCTCGGAACGCTCCATCGCGGCCTGGCGATGCAGTCGACTGGCTTCGCCGGGGTGAGGCGTCAGGATGAGGTTGGCCGATGGTTCCCAATGGGGTTGTTGCTCGACAAGACGGGCCAAGGCATTGAGGCCGTCGGCATCGACGACGAACGCTTTCCCTGGCTGCTGCAAGAGGTGGGCCACGATCTCCATGATGTCGGGATGCAGGCTCAATCCCGGACCCAGGGCAACAACGTCCGCCCAGGCCACGGCATCGAGCAAACTCGGCAAGGCCGCTTTGGACAAGGTCCCGGCGTCCGTAGCCGGCAGGGCCGCGGTCATATAGCAAGGATCGGCCCCGGCGACCACGGCACGAATGGGGGCGGGAACGGCCACGCGAACCAATCCCGCGCCGCCGCGCAAGGCCGCCTTGCCGCACAGAATCGCCGCTCCGCTCATGTCCGCGGAACCGGCCACGACCAGCACGCGGCCATAATCGCCCTTGTGGCTGTTCGCGCGTCGATGGGGAATCGGGGGCACGGACGTGATCAATTGCCATTCACTCATCGTTCAGACCTCCTGTCCCGCGGCGAACCATCAGCCCGGCCGCGTAGCCTGCCTTGAAACCGCTGTCGATGTTGACGACCAAGACATTGGCGGCGCAGCTATTCAGCATCCCCAGCAAGGCCGCCAGTCCCTGAAAATGGGCGCCATAGCCCACGCTCGTCGGCACGGCAATGACGGGACAAGCCACCAGTCCGCCGACCACACTGGGCAGTGCTCCCTCCATCCCGGCCACGACGATGATGACGTCCGCTTGCCGCAAGCGGTCGAGGTGCCCCATGAGTCGATGCAGCCCCGCCACGCCCACGTCGGCGATCAAATCCACCTGGCAGCTCCAGGCTCGGGCCGTCGTCACCGCCTCATGAGCCACGGGCAGGTCGGCCGTTCCCGCCGTCACCACGAGCACCTGGCCGCGCAATGCCTTCGGTTTGGCATCCGAGCGAAGCCAGAAGGTGCGGCCCACGCGGTCTTGCTCCGCCTGAGGATACCCTTCCTCAAGACGTTTCGACTGTTCCTCGCTGACTCTCGTGACCAGGCAATCCTGCCCGGCGGCATGGAGGGTTTTCACGATCTCCACCAAGCCCTCAACCGTCTTGCCTTCGGCGTAAATGACCTCGGGGAAGCCGCACCGCTGCCGACGCTCCAGGTCGAGTTGAGCGAAACCCAGCGAAGCACAGGCCGGCGGCGTGGAAGAGGGGTGAACGGACATGGGATGGCTTTCCAACAGTCAAGGATGCGTTTCGGTGGCAGGCGTCACGGCTTTTTGGCCGGCTCGGGAAACTTGATCCGAAAACCGGCGGGCGGGAGAATGGCCCCTTCCGCCGCCTTATCCCCGGCATAGGGGAGCAGTTTCACTAACTGCTCGGCCGCTTCCTTGGGCTGCAGCCGCCGGCACAACAATAGGTCGAAATACATGAACTCGATGACCGCGCTTCCCGCCCAATCCACGCTGGTGGCGTAGCCGGAGATGGGGAACGTCGCCGACGTCCCCAGTTCCTTCATGATGTCATCGGCTAATTGATCCTTCATCGCCAAGCAGGAGGAAAAGTGGAACAGCTTCACGTGGTCGCAGTCGCGCAAACATTCGGCCAGGCTAGAGGCGCCCACGATCTTGCCCCCGCTCGGAATGCCATTGGCCAGGCCATGCGTGGATAGGGAAATGACCACCGGCTCGGCGAGATAGGTCACTTCGCTCAACCATCGCTTGAGGCTGGCTTCGTCGCTGAAAAAGCGATGCCGCACCCGGACCCGCGTATCCCGGGCAAAATAAGTGCGGAGCATTTGGCCGAAGGAATATTCGTGGTCCGCCAGCGAGGTTTCCCAATTCGCCTCGACCACGACCAGCCACATGATCCCAGGCTCGACCCGAACGCGGCGGCCGTTCCAAGGCTTCCAGGCGGCGCCGCCTTTCTCCCGCCATTGGCCGCTGAAGCGTTGCCCGTCGCCGCTCAGTTCGAACCACCCCTCGCCCTGGGCATTGGGTTCCGTGTAGGTGAATTGGAGCTTGCCGTCTTTCAATACGCCTTCGATCCTCGACCCATGGGCATAGGCGTAGCGGCCCGTCACCGTTTGCTCGGACTGCCGCAGTCGCATCCGGCCGAAGTTGGTTTCCCACAAGCCCTGGAAGGTTGGCTCCTTGCGCTTGGCCTCCAAGGTCTTTTTTTCACTCGCGGGGTTGGAAGCGGCAGGCAGGGTCGGCTGCGGCGGCACGACTTCTTGTCGAGGGTCCGCCTGGGCGACGGCCCACCATCCCACACTTAACGATCCCAACAGAAACAGCCATATTGGGTACCCGGCAAATCCACGTTGGCCCATGGTCAGTTTCCTTCAGTTAGGGAAAAGGACTGCGTCTATTCTACATTGAAATACCGGCGTTGCCCCTGATAATTGCCATGGATGGTCCGGTTAGACGTGGCTCGGTTCGCTACGTATGGAACGCGGCTGGATCGGTCGCATCACGTTGTTGCCATGCCCCTTGGGTTGGAGGCGTCCCCGATGTCTTTCATCGCTCGTGCTGGCGGGTGGGCGTTCTGCGGTGTGATCCTGTTGGCGAGTCTTTGCCTGCATCACGCTCAACCCGCTGAACCACCCGCGATCCAAATCACGCCCAAAGAACCCCTGATGGATGAACCCGTGGTGATTCGCGTCACGGGCTTGCCCGCCGGACAGCGCGTGACCCTGCGAGCCATGCAGGAAGGTCCGACGACGTGGCGCGCTGAAGCCCTGTTCGAGACCCGTGCCGATGGCACGCTGGACCTGAGTCTGCAAGCCCCGATCAGCGGCAGTTACTCCGGCATCGATGGCATGGGGCTGTTTTGGTCCATGACGGCCGTTCCTCCCGATCCCGCCCGTGGTCCGCGAGACGGTGAGAAACCCAAGCCAAGGTCGATTTCCGACCCCAGGCCAACGCGATTCGAAGCGGAAGTGGAGGGCAAAATCGTCGCTTCGACTGTACTTACCCGATGGCTGGCTCGACCCGGCGTCAAAATCAGCGACGTCCGCGAGCAGGGTTTGGTTGGCAAACTCTTCGAACCCGCCGCTTCAGGCAAGCACCCGGCCATGCTCGTCTTGTCCGGCTCCGAAGGCGGCATCCCGGAAACCGAAGCGGCCCTGCTCGCCTCGAGAGGTTTCACCTCCCTGGCCCTCGCCTACTTCGGCGTGGCCCCCTTGCCGCAGCAACTCATCAACATTCCGCTGGACTATCTCAAGCAGGGCATCGATTGGCTCAAGCAGCGCGACTCCGTCGACGGCGCGCGGCTGGGTGTCATTGGCGGCTCCAAGGGCGGCGAACTGGCCTTGCTCCTCGGGGCGACGTTTCCGGAAATCCGCGCCGTGGTGGCCAAGGTGCCTAGCCACGTCGTCTGGGCGGGCATCCCGCGCGGGCCAATGGCGATGAGTTCCTCCTGGAAACACCGCGGCGAGCCGCTCCCCTTCCTGCCCTTCAGCTTCAATGTCAACGTGTTTCGCAAGATGGGCGGTCCCGACCCCGTGGCCCTCTTGGACCTGTACGCGCCTGCCCTGAAAAATGAACAAGCCGTGGCGAAAGCCGTCATCCCCGTGGAAAAGATCAACGGTCCGATCCTGCTCATCTCCGGCACCGACGACCAGATGTGGCCTTCCGCTGAAATGGCCGACAAGGTTGCCGCTCGGCTCAAGCAGCACGGCTTTGCGCATGCCGTCGAGCATTTGAAATATGCAGGGGCGGGCCACGGGATTGTCAGCGTCTACATGCCCATGGCGGCCACGCTGTCCGGAGGCAAGTTTCTGATGGGCGGTTCGGCCGAGGCCAACGCCCGCGCTCAAGCGGACTCCCGCGCCAAGACGCTCGCCTTCCTGGCCCAGGCTCTGCGGTGAAGCCAACGGAAACCGTGCGGGCCTATTGAAGCTCCGGCGTCCCTTTTTATAATCCCCTTCACCGAACCCCCCCTTGAAGGAGATGCCATGGCTATTCAATTAACCCCCGACGGGAAGAAACTGGTGACCCTCATCCCCGGCGACGGCGTCGGCCCCGAATGCGTAGAAGCTACCCGGCGCATCATCGAAGCCACCGGCGTCCAAATCGCTTGGGAAGTCCGCCATGCCGGCGAATCGGTCTTCAAACAGGGCATCGCTTCGGGAGTTCCCCAGGAAACCATCGAGTCCATTCGCAAGACCCGCTGCGTCCTCAAGGGGCCGCTCGGCACGCCGGTGGGCTACGGCGAAAAATCCGCCAACGTCACCCTGCGAAAACTGTTCGAAACCTACGGCAACATCCGCCCGGTGCGCGAACTGCCCGGCGTGACCACGCCCTACTCCGGACGCGGCATCGACCTGGTTGTCGTTCGCGAAAACGTTGAGGACCTTTACGCCGGCATCGAGCACATGCAGACGCCCGGCGTGGCCCAGTGCCTGAAGCTCATCAGCCGCAAGGGTTGCGAGAAGATCGCCCGGCTGGCCTTCGAGTTCGCCCGCAGCGAGGGGCGCAAGTCCGTCGTCTGCGCCACCAAGTCCAACATCATGAAGATGACCGAGGGCATGCTCAAGCGCACCTTCGAGGAAGTGGCCAAGGAGTACAAAGACATCGAAAGCTGGCACATCATCATCGACAACGCCTGCCATCAACTCGTCAAGCGGCCCGAGCAGTTCGACGTCATCGTCACGACCAACATGAACGGCGACATCATGAGCGACCTGACCAGCGCCTTGATTGGCGGCTTGGGCTTCGCGCCCAGTGCCAACCTGGGGAACGGCATCGCCATCTTCGAGGCGGTCCATGGCTCCGCTCCCAAATACGCCGGCAAGAACGTGATCAATCCCACGGCCGTCCTTGGCTCGGGCATCATGATGCTCCGCTACCTGGGCGAATTCGAAGCGGCCAACGCCGTCGAAAATGCGTTGCTCGTCACCCTGGAAGAAGGCAAGGTCCGCACCGGCGACGTGGTGGGCTACGACAGCGGCAAGAACGCCGGCACCACCCAATACACCGACGAGATCATCAAGAACCTCGGCAAGAAGCCTTCCAAGTGGAAAGTGCGCGAGTATAAGCCGATCAAGATGCCCGAGATTCCGGCGGCCCCGGACTTCGTCAAAGTAAAGAGCCGCCGCGTGGCAGGTTTGGATTGTTTCCTGGAGTCGAATCTCTTTCCCGAGGAACTAGGCAAGACGGTGGAGAAAGCGATTGCCGGCTCCGATTTCAATCTGAAGATGTGCTCCAGCCGCGGCACGAAGGTCTACCCGCCGACCGGAACGGTCATTGACGTGAACGACCAATACCGCTGCCGGGTGATGTTGAAGGATGGAACCGCCAGCGTGAGCGACGCCCAGATTTACGACATGCTCCAACGGTTGACGGCGAACGGCCTGAAGTGGGCTCATTTGGAAAAGCTGCAGGAATTCGACGGCCAGCCCGGCTGGACCAAGGCCCAGGGCGAGGATTAGAGACCGATTATTGCAGCGTGCAACCCCATCACGGTGTGGATTGCTCTGGCTGAATCGGCAATTCCAAGCCGGCGCGGAGCTGGCTGACCAATTCGGCCGGAATGCGGAACGAAATGGTCGATCGATCCATGCGAATCCGCAGCATCTTTAACCACAAATAGTTGGACGCGCTGGCTTGCATTTCACTCCATGGCAGGAAGATGGGGGGATGGCCAATGCGGATCAGCGGCCAAAGAGAAAGCCTTAATCCTTCGCCGTTCGCGGTCATGATGACGCCATTGTTGTACCCCATGAGCCAACCGAACAGCACGCTCCCCGTCCAGATGGTCTGGCCTTGGATCAATTCATTCGCGGGGTAGTCCGCGGCCAGTTGCCTCCAGCCGCTGACGTGCGCCAGGGTCCACATCAACCCGCAAAAGAAAAGAACCACGCCTCCCATCGCGGCGATCAGCATGAGCCAGACTGTGACTTCCATCAATCATCCATCCTCCCGTTCAGGCTCTTCCAACCGAGCATATCACAAGGATTTCCCCCACGCCACGAGTTCGAAACGGAACGAGCAGCGCGTGGCCCGTTCTGCATGATTTGCCCGCAATGCCTCTTTTTGAAACAAAAAAATCGGCGATATTCGAGATCGATTCCGCTTGCGTTCGTCCCAGAGAAAATGAAAGATGGTATTACCTTTTTTGATCCTGCTCCATGGATCATGGCTCTGTTATGTCTTCATTTTACCAAGCGAGGCGTCATTTCATGTCTCCACGGCGAACCCTACTTGCCATCGTCCTCGGTCTGGGATTTGTTCATGCGGCTTGGACGCAATCTCATCCCTTGGCTCCCGCCTTCAATAGCCGGCCGGGAGCTGCCTACACGCTTTATGTGAACTTTAGCGGCTTCGATTACCCGGGAACCTGGGGCAGTGGCACACCAGGCAATATCCCCGCCTACAACAACCAAACCGGCTCCACCTTCACGGCAGCCGAGCAGGCCAACATCAAAAATATCTGGGCGCGGATCGCCGAGGCTTATGCCCCATTCAACGTGAATGTCACCACAGTCGACCCCGCTGTGGCGGCAGGCCAAGCGGGCAGCGATGCCCAGCGGCTGGCCTATTATGACGCCACGCCGCGCTTGATGCATACCATCATTGGCAACCCGAATTCCAGCTTTTACAGCGGCGCCGGCGGCGTCTCCTTCGTCAATGTCTGGGCCACGGCACAGACGCAAGGACGCGCCACCAACTGGGTCTTTCCCGGCCGCTTAGGCGGCTACACGGCTTTCCACAACATCTTCACTGCCTCCGCTCACGAAGTCGGCCATGCCGCGGGACTCAGCCACCAAGGCGATTATATCGGTACCACGCGCGTCAACGAATATTCCCGCAACAACAATTCCTCAGTCATCGCCCCCACCATGGGCGTGGCCTACAGTGCCGCTCGCAGCGTATGGCGTTTGGGCAAGGTTAGCGGCAGCACCACCCAAAACGATCCGCTGCGCATCCTGCAAAATTCCGGCATGGGCAACTTCATCAACGACGGCATCGGCCGCACCTTGGCCACGGCCACGGCTTTGCCCTTTCAATCCGCCACGAGCCACATCATCGACTTTACCCTGGCCCGCGGCATCATTGTCCCGGTCAGCAACACCAACCCGCAACCCATCGGCGTTGATAATTACACGCGCGGCTTTTTCGTTTTCGACACTTCGGGCGGCCCGGCCTCCATCCGCGTCAACGCTGGCGGTCAATGGATCACGCCCGGCGTGCCCGATCCCGACGCTTCCCTCGACGCCACACTCCGCATCCTGGACATCAATGGCAACCAGGTGGCCATTTCCGACACTCCCAGCCTAAGTGAAACCATCAACATCACTCTGGCAGCGGGCAGATACTACATCGAGGTTTCCAGCGCGGGCGGCAAGAATGCGAGCCTGGGGCCAAACGGCGATTGGGACCCCGCTTATTTTTACGACATGGGCTCCTATTTTCTGACGGGCTTTGTCACCATCCCCGAACCCTCAACGATGGCCCTTATCGGCCTGGGCGTCGCGGGTTATGGCTTCCACTACTACCGCCGCCGCAAGCTCGGCCAAAACGTTTCATCGGAATCGGCATCGACCATGTAAATGACCGCACTGGCGCCTTGCCAGGGCCGATCCATCCAGCGCATTTTGCATCTTATCCCAGGCACGCTCCCCGAGCCGTGCCTGGTTCTTTTTTGTCCGGTGCATTCTTCCACCTTGCTTTCATGCACATTTCTCATGGCCAACTGGACTTGAATGGTAAAATGAAGGAAACTTGTCCATGGTTCACCAGGAATCCTTGCGTCCATGTTTCTGCTGATCTTCGTCTTCCTTTTGGCCTCGCTGGATCGCCCCGTTCCCGACTCCTTCGACCGCGCGCTCAGCTTGACCCTCGTCGGCTGCTCGATCCTCTGCGTGGGCTTCTTAAGCGAGATCGTCACGACGTTTCTCACGCGCCGCCTTTGGAAAGCCCCGGATCGCCGACAGCCGCTGCTCAAGGTGTATCTGCGCATCCGGATGGCGTTCGTCGTGCTGCCGGTCATCGTCTATGCCTATTGCCTGTGGGGGCTGCATTGGGATCATCTGGTCATCGACGTATTCCGCCTGAAGTCGATCTGGCTTATTCGGGAAGCCCTGACGCTCTTGCCATACCTGTTGATGGTCTTGCTGGAGTGGAGTGCATTTCACCGCGTCGAACAGGCCTTCCATGCCACCAGCCAGGCCGCTTATCTGCATCCCTTTTGGTCGAAGCGCGAGTATCTCGTTTTCCAGGCTCGGCAGCAGTGGGGCATGCCCCTGACCGTGGGCACCTTGCTCATCACCCTCAACGGCACGGCCCGATGGCTCTTCCCCGAATTGACCTATGACAGCGAACTCTATTCCTGGCTGCAACTCGGCTGGCTGGCCCTCATGCTGCCGATCCTCCCTTGGCTTTTCACGTTCGTCCTGCCCACGCTGCGGCTGCCGGCTGGCCCTTTGCGGCATGAGCTGGAAGCCTTGGCCGACCGTCTGGGCTTTCGCTGCACCGACATCCTTCTGTGGAATACGCATCGCAAATTGGCCAACGCCCTGGTCACCGGTTTTCTGCCGCGGCCTCGCTACGTCATCCTCAGCGACCTGTTGATTGAAACCCTGCATCCCGAGCAAATCGAAGCCGTCTTCGGTCATGAGCTTGGCCATTTGCGCTACCGCCATTTCTTTCAGTTCCTGGTGTTCGCCCTGCTGAGCATCCTGGGGTTTTCCTTGCTGGGGCAATGGCTGGTCAATGATCTATCCCAGCGCTGGCCCGCGCCGCTGCCCGGTTGGGAACTGCACGGCCTGAGCATCGGCGATGCTATAGCCTATGGTTTGGTCTTGACCGGCGTGGGGCTGTACGTGTGGCTTGCCTTTGGCTGGTTGATGCGCACTTGCGAACGGCAAGCCGATTTGTTCGGCTGCAAGGCCGTGAAGCCGCTGCCCCTGGTGAGCGTCGCCACCGTCATGCACGAACACAACGGCTACCTGCGCCACGTGGTCGTCGAGGAAAATCATCCCCAGGCGCTGCACCCCCATGGCATCCGCGTCTTCATCTCGGCCTTGGAGCGCGTGGCGGAAGTGAATGGCCTGAGCCGCGAACGGCCCAGTTGGCGGCATGGGAGCATCGCCAGCCGGGTGCAGTTTTTGGAAGAGCTGATCGTGCAACCAGACAAGGAAGAGCGGTTCCTGCGCCGCGCTCGCCTGGCCAAGCTGCTGCTCTTTGTCGTCTTGGCGTCGGTGAACGGTTTGCTATGGTGGTGGACCGGCGGGGTGATGCTGATGTGAAGGCAACCTCCAAGCCAGCATCGCCAGGCACAATTCGCCCCACGCCGCGAGCCGCCCTGCCAGGAAGGGCCGCAGTCGATCCTCTTGCCAGCGCAGCCAGGCTTTGCCCAGAAGCAGGACGGCGTGAAGCGGGATAAACCGCCAGCTTGCCGCCGGGGCAAGATGCCGCCAAAAAAGCCGCTCCTCATTGCATGACTGCTGAGCCATCCATTCAGGAGACGGCGTCCTGCCATGGCTGGCCGAGCCATGATGCAGCACTCGCGAAGCCGGTTCGTACCAAACCTCGCAGCCCGCCTGCCGCAGCCGCCGTCCGACCTCCACATCGTCGAAATAAGCGCCGAATTCCTCGGGGAATCCCCCCGCGGCCAGCAGTGCCGAGCGGCGGTAAAACGCGCTGCACGCACATGCGGAGTAGATCGGACCGGGTCGCAGATAGGGCTCCTCAAGCGGCTGCCCTCGGCCGCGCTTGCGCGCCCAGCCAGCGGGATGATACAGGTCGCCCGCCGAATCGATCCGGTCTCCTCTCGGCCAGGCGAGAATCAGCGACGCCACCGCGGCGATCTCGGGCCGCTGAAAATGCCGCAGGGCAGGCTCAGCCCAGCCCGGTTGAATCTCCGTGTCATCGTTGAGCAGCGCGACCACGTCCCCCCGGGCATGCCGCACCCCGGCATTGACGGCAACGCAAAACCCCCCTCGTTTGGGTAAACGCAGCACCTGGACGCGCGGCAACGCCTCGGCCGCGAGAGCGACCTTCCTGTCCAGGGAAGCATCGTCCACGACGATGATCTCCGCATCCTCCGGAGCATGCGCCAACACGCAGCGCAGACACGCCGCGAGCAAGTCGGTTCGATCGTGGCAGGGAATGATGATGGAAAGTCTCATGGGGTCCGTCCGCGGGTGTGGTCCGACGGCATGCGCCGCGAAGGCGGCCGTTGGCTGGCTTACGCCTTCATCCCGGCAGCCTGGAGGACCTGTTCGAGCAGCCGCCGGGCCTCTCGCGGTTGGCCGCGCAGCAGAGCGGCGCACAGTGCATCCATCTGCTCCGCGATCCAGGCTTCCTGATCCTTCTTGTTCCATCGGAACCAAAGACGCCGCAGCCGCGCTTCGAGCCGCACGATCTGAGCCAGGCCCCAGAAGGACCAGGACGAACGGTGCTTGCGGAAGTAAGTCAAGGAAGCATGGCGGGTGACGGCGCGCATCGTGCCCGTCAGCAGGCGATTCTGCAGCGGGTCGAGATGCACCGCCTCGAGAGCCGGGTCATAGCACACCGACCAGCCTTGATCCTCCGCCCGGCGGCACACGTCGACGTCCTCGTAATAGAGGAAGTAATCCTCATCGAAGCCGCCTAAATTTTCGAGGCACTGGCGGCGCAGCAGCATGCAACTGCCCGTGACCCACGGGACGCGCTGCCGATCGTTGTTTTCCGTATCGAAATACTTGCGCGTTTGCCGGGGTTTGAGCAGGCC
>JAANMX010000344.1_pt1 | contig 63232 bp, 52 predicted proteins | sample 7279681 | NCBI WGS metagenome assembly JAANMX01 (sample SAMN14094542, study PRJNA606508) | bioreactor metagenome | isolation source: A lab-scale SPAN reactor treating ammonium-rich wastewater day 351 | place: Ireland: Galway | collected 2018-01-01
ATCAAAGGTAATCTGAACCACCTCAGCGTGGCCAGTAGTTCCGGTACAAACTTGATCGTATGAAGGATTAGGTACATTACCCCCGGAATAGCCAGATTCCACCTTCTCTACTCCACGCAGTTCTAAAAACAAAGCTTCCAGACACCAGAAGCATCCTCCCGCAAGTGTTGCAATTTCCTTTCCATTATCCACAGGAAAAGTAGATCTCATTTGACCTCCATTCTGAGCTTTGGAATCAATATTTAAAAAATACAGATAACTTATAAAACACAAGATAAAGATAATATATTTCATTTTAATCCTCATAGAAAATATATAGTAATTATTAATTCGGCTTAATTTTAATTTTATAGGTTGAGAAATGAAACTCAACTTTTCTATAAGACCGTGGTCAACGTTAAATTTTATAGGGCCTATCAGAATATCCTACTATCCAAATTATAGTAAAATAATAGCATGAAGTCCTGGATAAAGATATATTCAGTTATTTTTCATGATAATCCGTAAATCCCTTGCTTATTATTAACCTTGCCATTCTTTTAAATCACGCATAAAAAGGGATAAAATTGAGCTAACCACCAGGCGTACTGAAAATACTAAGGGTGATGGCTTTTATCGTTTTTATAAAATTTGTTTGACAACCAATTGGATGTATTGTAAATTTACGATTATTAAAGAATTCTAAGGCGATGGAGTTCGCCAAACTGCTACACGGTAGCTGATAACTCCTATTGAGGTTTTCCTTCGATAGGAGTTTTTTTATTGGAAAAGCCCCTGTCGAAGCATATAGTTTTGACAGGGGCTTTTTGTTTTTCAGTATTATCTGAAAGATAATTCCCCTATTCCCTGATCGATAGGAGGAGTTTATGGAGAAAGTTATCGGCGTTAAGGATCTTCAGAATTTAGGTTTGTTGGGCGTTGAATATACGAAGTTAGATTTGTACGATGCTTTTATGATGTACTTGATACTGAATAGTGAAACCATTAAGGATCATGTTGTTTTAAGGAACGGCAAATATATATTTGACAGTAGCTCTTGTTTTGGGATGGATAATTGGATGGTTTAAGACTTATAAAAAAGAGATCATGAGAGTTGCAGGAAGGGTAACAACGGCAAGTGCTGCTGTGAAAAATATTGCTATGAGTTATTTGAGAGAGGAATGTGTTCCATGTTAGAGGAATTTATAAAACAGAAAACAGAAATACTGGCTGTTATTGAAGATATTGAGGTTCTAACGAAAGAAGAGTTCGGGAAAACGGATGATCGATTGCTTACCATCAAGGAACAGTTGGTATCCAATTGTTTTAACCTGGTAACCCTGGGCCAATTCAAAAGAGGTAAGACGACACTTATTAATAGTCTGATTGGCAGAGAAATCCTCCCTTCATCCATAGTGCCACTAACATCTGTTGTAACGATCCTGAAGTTTGGTGAAGAAGTCAGATGCGGTGTCTTTATGGAAGACGGTAGTGAGAAGAAGATTCGCATAGAAGAACTTTCTGATTATGTAACAGAAAAAGGAAACCCGAAAAATATACGTGGTGTACGGTGTGCACGTATCGAGCATCCGTCTTCTTTTCTTGAGCAGGGTATGTTGCTGGTAGATACGCCCGGTGTAGGATCTACCTTTCTGCATAATACAGAAACGACGTATGAGTTTTTAGACCATCTGGATGCGGCATTGTTCCTCATGAGTGCTGACGTACCCATCTCACAGGTAGAAAAAGAACTCCTTGATACGATTAAAGATTCTATCCAAAAAATATTCTTTGTTTTGAATAAGATCGATAATTTGTCTCCTGAGGAAATCGAAGAGATTATTGCCTTCAACAAGCATGTTCTTGAAGAGATGGGATTTACTGTTCATGAAATATTACCCGTCTCTGCAAGGGAAGCACTTAAGGCTAAGATGACGAAAAACGATATTCAGCTTTCACAGAGTGGACTTTTGAACCTGGAGGATAGATTAGGTAATTTTCTTGCTTCAGAGAAAGGTAAAATCATCTTAAATACAGCGGTATCCAAGGTAAAACGAATTATTTTACAGAAACTGTCACAAATAGCCATTGAGAAAAAGACACTAGAGGCTTCCGAGGAAGAGTTGGAAAATAAAATCAAAACCTTTCATAAGCTTGTTGCAAACCTGAAACAAGACAGAGAGGATATTACCTGTCTGCTCAGGGGTGAATCGGACAAGTTGTGTTTCAAGGTAGAAGAGATGTTAAAGGTTTTTGAGGAAAAGGAGATACCGGCGATAAAGCGCTTCCTCCAGGATTTTTTTGAAAAAAATCAAGATACAAATCCAACGATCTTAAGGGATGAGATGCAGAAGATTATCAAGGATGAGATTGTTAAGGGATTTGATGTGTTTAGGAAAGATATCGAGGGCATAATCTCAAATAGTATCCAGGAAACCTTTCATCGTTTTACAAAACGTTCCAACGACATTATGTGTGAGTTTAGGACGGCTGCAGAGATACTCTTTGAGGTATCCATGAATCAATTTGAATTTTCCGTTGAACTAACCAGGGATAATAGTTTTTATTACATGGTCCAGGAATATACGGCTCCTACCGAAGAAGAGGTCAAGTCTATTCTGCGCACCTTTCTGCCTAAATCGGTAAGCAGAAAGATGGTTTTACATGAGATGATGGAGCGGGTATCCTCTGATGTGAGTCGAAATTGCGGCAGGGTACGCTCTGATTTATCAGCAAGGATTTGTAAAACTATTCATCATTACTCTAAACAATTGAAGGATCTTGGGAGTGACCTCATTAAGCAGATAGAACAGGCAATTCAAAGAGGCCAGGAGAGGCGAAAGGCAGGAAGTGAGTCTATACGTGTTGAACTTGCCTTATTAACGAGTAAAGCAGAAATCCTTGAAGGGAATAGAATGAAACTTGAAAATATATGGAACACTGGTAATTTAATTGATAAAGAGAGTAAGCAGATGTAGAAACAATACCCTTAGTTTTTCAATTACGAGAAGTCTAAATTTCAGAGTATCTTTCGTATATTCATTTTAAACAAATGGAGGTCTTTATGAAAAAGATAGAAGCAATAATTAGGCCTGAAAGGTTTGATACCGTGAAGGATGCTTTATTAGAATTGGGCTATCCAGGGATGACGGTAACAAAGGTAAATGGACATGGGAATCAAAAAGGGATAGATCAGGTGTGGCGCGGGAGAAGATTTCGCATTGATCTCTTATCAAAGCTCAAGATTGAAATTGTTGTCAAAGATACTGATGTGGAAAGTATTGTTACTGCTATCATCAATGAGTCTCAAACGGGGAGTATTGGCGATGGGAAGATATTTGTTTTCAATATAGAGAACGCTTATCGAGTTCGTACCAGCGAGTCAGGAGAGATTGCAATCTAAATAATGTGATTGTGAATTTTTCAACAAATTAAGGAATAGAGGAGAGGTGAAGCATTTGCTGATCGTGAAATGAGTGTATTTTCCCATACCCTTGCAAATGCTTCGCCCCTACGGGGGGACATAGTATTATGTTAAATAACGATCAAAAAAGGATGCCATGTATGCCTGATACATGGGATGGCACTGGTAAACAGAAGTATATCATACCAGTACTTGAAATTGATACCTATGGGTCGGTAGAAATGACTAATAGAGTGGGTCTGGTAGGTGTAACAAAATCCAGTCTTGACACTTTAACTACGCTGGTATTAAGTATTCTTGCTGGTGTTTTTATGGCACTTGGTGCTCAGCTCTTTATATTAGTAACACATACTGCAACATCTAATTATGGTATAAATCAACTTGTTGGCGGTGTGGCCTTTACTTTGGCAATGGTTTTAATTGTGATTACCGGTGCCGAACTTTTTGCGGGAAATTGCCTTGTTGCGATGTCTTTTATGGCCCGGAAAATTTCCGGTAAGGCCTTTACCAGGAATATGGTCATTACATTTCTTGGCAATTTTATTGGTGCATTAGCCGTTGTATTATGTCTATACACCTCTGGCCAATGGATGATGAATAATCATCTCCTGGGCGCGAAAATAGTCCTTACGGCCAATGATAAAGTAAACATCCCATTCGGTGTAGTCTTTGCACGGGGAATGATGGGCAATGCCTTGCTGTGTCTCGGTGTCTGGATGTGCTATTGTGGTAAAAGTAATCTCGATAAAATACTGTCATTACTCTGGCCTACGTCTTGCCTTATGGCCTGTGGATTCGAACACTGTGTTGTTAACATGTGGCTTATTCCTATGGGAATTATCCTAAAAGAGAATCGAGCGGTACTGGCTGCCGCCGAAAAGATTCATGGTGGAATACCAGATCTTTCAAATCTTACCCCTTGCAAAGGAAAGCGAAAGATGGCAGAAAATAATATTCCAGAGTCTACCCAAACTATAGATAGAGATGTAGCATATTCACCTTCACAGACAGCCTCTGTAGTTGAAAATAAGGCAGTAATAAGGGCAGGATTAACGGTTACACAAACACTTGTATTGAGCATTTTAGCCGGGATTTATGTTGCTATGGGTGCCCAGTTTGCCACCTTTGTGACAAGCGATTCTGCCTTACACGCTGGATTTACTTCTTTCATTACTGGTATTGTATTTTCCCTTGGGCTTATACTGGTCGAAGTTGCTGGCTCTGAACTTTTTACGGGTAACAATTTAAATATTGTAGGTTATCTTAGTAAAAAGATTATGACACGTGAATTGTTTAGGATCTGGACCTTAGTATATGTTGGTAATTTTATAGGCGGCCTTATGATGGTTTATTGGATGTATACGGCACACCAGTGGGAATTTTTCCACTGTATGACAGGTGCGAAGGCACTGCTTATTGCCCATAAAAAAGTTAATCTCTCTTTTGAAGAGGCCCTGGCAAGAGGTACACTTTGCAACGCATTGGTATGTCTTAATGTCTGGTTGTGCTACAGCAGTAGGAGTGTAGCAGATAAGGTAATTTCGACTCTGTTTGCCATTGGTGGTTTCGTTGCCAGCGGGTTTGAACACTGCGTTGCAAACATGTATTTTATCCCAATGGGTGTAATTTTGAGAAAACATCCGGATGTCGTCGCTGTAGCAGAAAGAATGGCAGGAAAAACACTAGATCTCTCTCAACTTACCTGGAAGGGGTTTTTTATCAACAACCTTCTTCCCGTTACCTTGGGAAATCTCATCGGTGGCGTTATTCTGATTGGTGCAGTGTTTTGGTTTCTTTATTTGCGGCCACACATGCGTTATTTATCTTTTTCCTCGGAAAAAGAATTTTCTACGGATAGTGAATAAATCTTTAGATATACAAATAGTAATAAATCATTACTTATCATAATGAATATGATGGTTCGTTTAATGTTAGAAGGAAACCATGTTTTATAGGAAATTGGATAGAAACTTTTGATTTAATTGATTGTATTTTCCTTAAGGTAAAATATCATGACATTCTTTTGTCCTTTGTGTTGGAAGGAGATCAAAGAAATCGATCTCATATGCCCTTTCTGTGGTGCCGATATATTAGAATATGTGAATAAAGATTTTGAGGAAAAGTTGGTAAATGCACTCAGGCATCCAGAGCGGGAGACAGTTCGGCGGGCTATTCATATCCTTGGTAAACTTAAAAGTACAAAAGCTGTACGGCCGATTATAAAGCTCTTTAAACAAACAGACAATACCTTTTTAAAAATGGAAATTCTTAATACCCTTAATGAAGTTGGAATACCAGAGACCAAGGAATTTATGCTGAAAGTGATCGATTCAGATGTAGGCCTGATAAAAAGAATGGCAAAGTCAATAATAAGCAAGGGATTCACAGAGTATCATGAAAAATAACTGAATATATCTTTACAGGCTGTCCGCGAATTCAATTGACTCACAAATACCATACTAAATATTGTTGTTGTGCTAATATTTTATCAACATATAGTATAGGATTTGTCGTGTGAAAACATTCTCGGACAGCCTGTCAAGGCGTGATTCCATTCATATGGAGCGGTAGTGGAATAGTGGTCATGTGGGGCGTTTTTGTTAGACGAATTCAAACATCTATCTTGCTATTATTAAAGCTTCTTTCACTTCGTGAGGTAGTTTAACAAGAATGAAATAGGACTGTGGATAAAGATAGTCTTCACCGGATTCATCAACAACTCTAATATATCCTTCCCTTTCGGCATCGTCGTCCGGAAGGATTTGATAAATCTTGCGTATTTCCAAATCTTCACAGTCTTTATTTCCTATACAAATCGCAAATGTCTGATCTTCCTTTTCTCTTTCCATAGTTTAACCCAAAAACCTCTTGATTTTCATTTTCTTTCTGCCAATACCATGTGCTTCGTACCAGTGTAACTCTGCATTACATATCCTTCCATTTTCAAGACAAACTTTTCCAATACCTTTAAGCTTGCGCCAGCGACCATGACCAAAGTGTTTTTGAATCCGCATTATACACGTATTCTTCCTCCTATGGCAATAGTTTCAATATCCTGAATCTCTCCTATTATCTCAAAATACACAGGATTTTTCACCCTTATAATCTATATGCCCAACGTCAGGAATGACTCACGGAGGAGGCCTCGACTAGCGGCGCAATGCAGGTTAAGTTAGGCGCTTTCTTCATTCTTCATAAGAAGCTACCACACATAAAGATTCAAGCTATTGTCTCATGCGTCATGTATCACACTATCTACTCCCCCAACAAGCGAGAAAATATATTCGCAATTCTTCTTAATCAGTCATCATAGGGGTCATAAGAAAAAGGCTCGTCTCTTTGCAGGATGCAGCAATGCTTTCTCCATATGACTTAAGTATCACGGTATAATCAAAATACCATTTCTTTTGACCCCATTCTTGACACGCCAACGTTTGAGCTAAGCGGCCCGCACCGCGGGCATGCCGATGACCGATCCGTCTGGACGCAATAGTTAGGCGCCTGCTGCACAGACGTTGCTGATGCTATTGCGACAGCGAAAGGTCCCTAACTAGGTGGAGCTTGACTTGCCCATCAATTCCGGCGCGGTAGAAGTATCCCTTGTTCGGCTCGACAGTTGTCTCTACCTGAACAGGCGCAACCGTTCCGATGATGTTGAACATTCGAATCTCAAGAAAGACCAGACCGGGATCAACATCAAAAGCGAAAGCTTCCCTCGGCCTCAATTCAGCGACAAGAATGCCGTTGATCCAGAGTTCAAAGACATGTTCTATTCCTTGAAACCCCGAGTCTCGAATGACCGTTATTCGCGCCGGCGACTTGGAAGCGGAAGGAAGAGCCGCGCGCACTCGGGATTGCGGTACCTGCTTCACCTTAGACATCGGTGTTGGAACGGTGCCGCATCCAAGAAGAACGAATGCGAGTGTGAGAGGCAGGATCGATGCTTTGTGCATGTTTTCCCTTCAGAGTTCCCGTAAAAAGGATCACACCTTGAGAGGTTGTCCGAGAATGTAAAATCCAAAAAATCAGGTATTGATATTAAAGGACTTATGACACGAGAATTTGATAAAATACCTATTCTCGGACAGCCTGTTTATTATTGACAAATCGCCTCCATAACCCCCTTCTGTGTTTCCCGATTTCATTCTGCTATTTTCAAATCATTTAAATAGCTTCAGCAACCACTAATTTTCAAGAAAAATCAAAGCAAGCCTTACGATAAGGAATAAAGATATTTTCAAGCAACCTTGCGTTCAATTTCCTCAAACTTAACAGCCACCTTTTTGGAAACTCCCGGTTCCTGCATAGTATACATATACATACATATACATATAGGGGTCCATATAGGGGTCAGTCCATATAGTCCATATAGAGTCCATATAGGGGTCAAATCTTTATTATTGACAAATCGCCTCCAACTCTTTTGATAATCTAAGAAAAACGCTCGTCTCTTTGCTATGACTTAAGTATCCCTTGACCCCCTTCTGTCCTTGGCCGGGGAAGTACCTTTGTTTGAAAAACCATCGCTTCTACCCAGCAAACCTGAACCTGTTACGAGGACGGCGCGACCACGTCTGTCTTGAACGCCGTGTTATACCACGTTTTTATTGCGAAAGACGTGAATTACTGTTTACAATTTTATCGTATTGCCGCCGCAAATAAATTATAGCTAAGATTTTGGGCTAGCGACCAAATTAAACTTATTTAGCAACCAATTGAGTAAAACTCTTTGGTCATTAATTGTTGCACGACGTGCTTGGGAGAGCAAATGAATTTGGTCGGGTTTTGGTAGTGCTGTATTTTGTAAACCTTCATTACAGTTAGTACAAATAGCGCGAAGATTTTGCGGTGTATCGTCGCCACCTTTTGATTTATCCAAAATATGGCCAATTGTTAAACGAACAGTGCGAGGGCCGCCTAGAGGATCTGGGTCACCTGCCGCAACGCCGCACATTTGGCAAGTAAAACCATTGCGTTCTAAAACCTGAGCACGTGTTTCTTTTGAGATGCCACGTTTAAAAGCAGGGACACGAGCAATTGTTTCAAGAAGATATTGGCCTGGCTTTAAATCAGAACGGTCTTTGTGAGATAGAATTTGATATCCTTCTTCATTACGTAGCTCGCGAACCCGACGTGCCCATTCAACAGCACCGCCACTCACACGCTGTATTTGCTTTGAATCTAAAACTTTACCAATATTTGCTAAAAAGTAATTTAGAATTAATTCTTTAGATCCGGAAGGCTTTTTGACAGCCATGGCTTATGCGTTCCTTTGAAAAAGTGGAATATTTTGGATTTAATTCAATAAGAACAGCACTCCGATCTAATTCTTGAGCAACTACTCCTGTGGTTCCAGAGCCACCAAATGGGTCTAATATAGAATCGCCGACTTGGCTACCAAGAAGAATGCAACGGCGTACTAATTCACGTGGAAAGGTTGCTGGATGGCCATTATCACTGCTATCAGGGCCAAGAAGCCAGTAGTTTCTCAAATTAGCACCAGACGCTTCTCTCACGGCGGTTGCATTGTAATAATAAGTTGGCGATTTTGACATTAGAAAAATATCTTCGGTTGCATTTGTTGGCCTGTTTTTTACGCTTTCCGGCATGGCTGTTTTTTTAACCCAAGTTATTCTTGACCTAAATATCCAACCATCTTCTTGTAATGCAAAGGCTACACGCCAAGGGATACCCATTAAATCTCTATCTTTCAAGCCCCAACAATCTGGAACTTTGCAATTTCGTTTTTGAATAAGCTTTTTTGTATTACCAACTACTGCATTTGGGCCGCAACTACCAGTTCCACCATTTCGTGCATAACCATCGCCGATGTTTAACCAAAGAGTACCATCTTTACGTAAAACACGCCAAACTTCGCTAAAAACCTCAACAAGGCTTTTTACATATTGAACCGGTGACGGCTCCGCACCAATTTGGGAGGAATGATTATAATCGCGAAGACCCCAATATGGTGGAGAAGTGACGCAACACTGAACTGATTCTGCAGGGAGAGCAGGAAGGATTTTGCGGCAATCTCCTGTAAATATTTGTAAATCATTTATCTTAAAATCTGGTATCATTTCTCTCTCATTTTTTTCGTGGTATGGTTTTGCAGCGACAGTTTGGGTTTTAATGCATCAAATATACCGAATTCCGGAGCTTACTCGTAAACCATTTGCCATTGTCTTTATTGCGGTATAACAAAAAAATCAGCCGCCATGCTTTTTACGGTCGGCTGTCGTAGGGGTAAAATCTTTGTTATTGACAAATCGCCTCCATGACCCCCTTCTGTGTTTCCCGATTTCATTCTGCTATTTTCAAATCATCTTAGATAGCTTCAGCAACCCCTCATTTTTAAAAAAATCAAAGCAAGCCGTGCGATAAGGAAAACGTACAGTGAAGATATTTTCAAGCAACCTTGCGTTCGATTTCCTCAAACTTAACAGCTACCTTTTTGGAAACTCCCGGTTCCTGCATGGTAATTCCATACATCACGTCGGCGATACTCATGGTAACTTTGTTATGGGTAATTATAAGGAATTGCGTATCCCTGGTAAAGTCCTTTACAACATGGGAGAACCGATTGATGTTACTCTCGTCAAGGGCTGCATCTACTTCATCCAGAATACAAAAAGGACTCGGCTTGGTTTGGAATACAGCAAAAAGAAGTGCAACGGTGGTCATTACCTTTTCGCCGCCTGAAAGAAGGGTAATTGAGCGAAGCTCTTTATTCGGTGGTTGCGCCATGATCTCTATTCCCGCCTCTAATATATCCACATTTTCCTCCAGGATTACATCGGCTTTACCTCCGCCAAATAGTTTTCTGAACATTACCTGGAAATTCTGACGAATTTCACAAAAGGTTTTCTCGAATAATTCACGACTGGTATGGTTGATTTTTTTTATCAAATCCTGCAAGGCGTTATGTGATTTTTCAAGATCTTCTTTCTGATTCACCAGGAAGGTTTCGCGTATCTCCAGTTCATCTTGTTCTTTAATTGCTTCCAGGTTCACATTTCCTAACCTTTCGATTTTTCCCTGCAATTCTTCGATTTCCTGGGAAACTGCATTCCAGAAATCGACTTGTGAACCGGCGGCGCTGGCAGGTTGGTCTTGAGATATACTTAATTCTAAACTGATTTCACCGGTGGTAGCATCCAAATTTAATAACTCCAGATGATACTCTTCCCGAACGCGCTCCTCCAGATTGGACATACGAATATGGTACTCATTTTCCTTCAGTCGTAATTCCTGTGATTGCTGTTCAATATGTTTGTGTTCTGTCTGTTTTCCTTCAAGGTCTGTCTTTAGTTCTATACGTTTAAGATCATGTTCTTCCTGTCTTGATTTCAGAGAGACTATTGACTCTTCCAGTACAACTCTCCTGGCTTGAAGCTCTTGTATCTGGAGTCCCAGACATCTTATTTCCTCTTCTGCCTCCAGTTTTTTCTGAATACAGCTTTGACTCTCATGGGCAATATGCTTGATTAGTTCTTGGGCTTCCTGTAGTTCAGCACAAAGTTTATTCAGACTTTTTTTCAGTCCATCTTGTTTTTCCTGTTTTTGAGCAAGGCCAACCTTTAAGGTGGTTATCTCATCTTGAATATTCTTTTTTAAGTGCTCTTTCTCCTTTACCAGCATAGACGCATCCTCAACCTGCTGCTCCAATCGCTCATGCTGCTGGTTGAGAAGCTTTAATTCGTCCTGTAAAGCTGCCTCCCGTTCACAAGCCCCCCCGACTTCCACATCTATCTCTTCTATTTCATTCTCATTGATTTTTTTCTCTTCCGTAAGCTCATCTTGCTTTTGTTCATTCTGCGCAAGTTCATTATCTTTAGAGATTTTTGAAATATTTACCTGATCCAATCTTTTTGCCAGTTGAGATGTTTCTATTTCGAGTTCGGCAAGCTCATCGCTGTAATTCTGTTTATTTTGCTCCAATCTTTCAAGGGTTTGCTGGATTTGAATCAAATCATCTTCGATTTTCTTTAATTCACTTTTACGCGATATAATCCCTACCTGCCCTTGTTTCTTGCCACCGCTAAGGGTACCTTCAGGCTCTAATAATTCACCATCAAGTGTTACATAACAAATCCCCTTGGTATAACCGGTTAGCGCCAGCACAGCGTTAAGATCTTTTACAACAATGGTATTGCTTAAAAACCCATGAACTGCCTTACAAACCTCTTCTGTACTATTTACCAGTTTACTGGCAACACCGATAACGCCTGGTTTTTGTAAAATTTCATCGGGAACAGAGGATTGGTTCTTTATTCTGTCTAGCGGGAAAAAAACCGCACGGCCTTTTTGATTCTCTTGTAAGAAGGTAATCGCCTGTACAGCGTTATCTGTAGTATCCACAATAATACCCTGCACTCTATCACCCAAAGCAGTCTCAATAGCCAATGCATACATCAGATCAACCTTTAACAGATCACCAACCATACCCCGTATACCCTTTACCGTTGGTTGCTCTTTTTTAGATTCTTCTAAAATAGTCTTTGCGCCTGCTTCTACACCTTCCGACCGCATCTCGTAATCCATAAGAACTTCGTGCCGGGATACCTTGCTGCTCTTCTGTTGTTTTTGTTGATTAATCTGCTCATCCAAAGAACGTATCATAATCATCAATTCCTGTATGCGTTCTTTTGAAGAAGATACTCTTTGTTCTAAACCGGTGAACTCCTCCATCAGTGCATGTTTTTCTCTCATACTCTCCTGATGTTTAGATACCAAAGTATCCAGAAATGAACTGATTTCCTCTTGTCTTTTCGAAAGCCTCATCCTTCTGCTTTTTAAACTATCTTTTTCCGTAGTTAAACTGCCAATCTCATTTTGAAGGCCAGACTCTTTTTGAAGTATGGTGATAACCTCAGATTTCTTTTCATCCATACTCTGGTACAACAAATCGCATTCCAGACCAATCTGCTTTTGGGCTGTTTCTTTCATCTTTTGAGCATCTACAAACTTAACAATTTCCTGCTCTAACGTAGTCAATAATTCTTTCGTTTCTGTGATTCTATTATCTGTCTCATGTAGTTTGTTTTTCAGGTTTTCCTGCTGCTCGTAATACTTTTCATGCTGAATTTCTAACTCTTTAATACGTTCGTGGTCGTAGTGTATCTTATCCTGATTTTTCGATATCTGCGCCTCCAGATTTATCATCTCTGTTTGCATCTGCGCTGATTGTTGCTCTAATTGATTCATGACATCTTCGATTTCGTTTATTTGAGGCCCGATCTCGTCGATATCGGTAGCTATTCTCTGGTTTTGCTCTTCGATCTGATTTACTTGTTCTGAAACCGTGATCTTCTTATCTTTAAGCTCCCGATAATTCTTCAGTGAAAGTCCTATCTTTAATCGTTTTAGTTGTTCCACATATTCCTGATATTTTCTCGCTTTGGATGCCTGGAGTTTTACCGAGCGCAGTTGTTTCCGTAACTCTTCAATAATATCGCCAACCCGCAACAGATTCTGTTCAACATGATCTAGTTTACCCAAAGCAGCTTTCTTTCGTGATTTAAATTTACTAATTCCCGCAGCCTCTTCAAATAATGCCCGTCGCTCATGAGAATCCGCCCGTAGCAAAGCATCCACATTGCCTTGTTCAATTACAGAATAGGCATCCGCGCCAAAACCCGTATCTATAAAAAGCTCTCGAATATCTTTTAACCGGCTTGCCTGTTTGTTAATAAGGTACTCCGATTCTCCCGAAGTATATAAACGACGGGTAATACAAACCTCAGTATATTCGAGTGGTAATAGTCCTTTATTATTTTGGATAGTCAGGGATACCTCTGCATAACCAAGAGATGGACGCTTATCAGTCCCGTTAAAGATCACATCTGCCATTTCATTACCCCTTAACGATTTTACGCTCTGTTCCCCCAGTACCCACTTTACAGCATCAATGATATTGCTCTTTCCACACCCGTTCGGTCCTACAACAACTGTTATTCCATCTTCAAAAATAATTTCCGTCTTTTCAGCAAAAGATTTAAATCCGAATAATTCTAATTTTTTAAGCTTCATAACCGTAACGTAACTTCAAAATATAAAGACAATATACAAAAAGAGGGGTGTTTTGAATACCTTATTAAAACACCCCTCTTCATTATACATACATTTGGTTCAATACATACATGTAAAATTATTTACATACTATTATTTTCTATGCATATATACTTACCAATTTCTCCATAGTACTAAAAATTCATTATTTCTTTGTTGGTTTCTTTTTTGTATCCTTCTTGTCTGCTGCTTTTGCTGTCTTTCCTGAAGTACCACACTTTTTCATTGCCATACACAATCACCCCCTTTCTGAAATTATCATAAGAACCAAATGGTATAATAAAATCACCAATTCCGAGCTACTACCTTTCCCTCTTCACCGCGAACACAACAGTAATCGACATACTTACCGGCACTTGCTGCAAAATCTCTCAGTGCCTCTACGGGATATGGTATAATCTGTAACATCCTTGTATCCAAACAATGGTTTGGTTTGAATGATTGCAATATGTATCTTTCCGCTCCCTTAATGGCTTTAGCAATATCCTCAATATCATCACCGTCCAATTGAGACGGACATACGGTAGTGCGAAACTCATACTCAATACCGCTTTCCATAATAATACAAATGCTTTTTTTAATGTCCTCAATGTCACAGGATACACCAGAAATTTGTTCATACTTCTCTTTTTGAAGAGGGGCCTTGATATCCATAGCTACACCATCCAGAAGGCCCCTGTCGATTAAATCCTTAAGTACAAGGGGATTCGTACCATTCGTATCCAGGCGAACCATAATTCCTGTTTCTTTTAATACCTTAATAAGCGCAGCGAGATGCTTATGTGAAGTCGGCTCACCACCAGTAATGACAATGCCATCTACCCATCCCAGGTTTTGTCGTATTTTGTCAACGATAGTATCAACAGGAATGGATTCCAGTTCATCTGGTGTTTGAACCAAATGAGGGGCATGGCAATAATGGCAACGCAGGTTACAGGTTGGTAAGAAAATTATTGAAACAATTCTTCCTTCCCATTCAATGAGACTATTTTCTATAAATCCTTTAATTGGTACAACCATACATTAATATTATCTGGTAAATTTGATCTATTTTGGATTCTTCCACAATACTAATTACTCTGCACCGGGAATTCATCAGGCAGGGTATCAGTTCCATTTCACCACAATTGCAACCCTCAGTTAAAGCTTAGCATTTTGTTACGCAAGATTCTGTCAAAACTTCTCTTTCTTTAGGCAATAAATCATTAACCTGATAGTTACCCTTGTGCCTATCTGCCAGTTCGCCGATCTTGGATTTATTCCAGTTATTAATACGGCTAAAATAGCCTACAATTCTTGAAATACCATATACATTCCTGGAGCCGCAATGCACACAAATATCGGTAAGCTTTTGGGTAACTTTTTTACAATCATTGCAAATAGTAAATTCAGGAGAAATTGTAACCTGGGCAGCCTGAGTATTCTTAAAGGTCTTTTTAACAAGATTCATAATACTCGACGCTGGTGGTCTTTCTTCACCAACAAATGCATGGATAATAGCGCCTGATTCAATCATGGTGTGGAATTTACTCTGCAGGAATATACGGGTTATCATATCCACAGGGGCATCCGGACGCAAATGTACGCTATTGGTATAATAGAACTCGTCCCTTTCGATGCTTCCCTTTACCATATCTGCCGCTTCCGGATAATTTCTTACATCGACCTTAGCGAGCCTTCTGCTGGCGCTTTCAGCCGGAGATTCCTCCAAAGAGAATTTTAAATTGTGTTTCTTTCCCGCTTCCTTAACACGTGCATACATATGAGAGACCACCCGCAGTCCCTGTCTGATCATGTCATCACCTTCGTGTAATTCCCTTCCTGTCATAAATTGCAGGCATTCATTTAATCCTAAGATACCCACAATGTATGTCGAAGCTTCCAGATCCACGTAGGGGCGGCCATCCTTGGCTTTCTTACCAATCTCCCAAAGGGGCATTTCCTGACTCTGCATCAACTTCTTGACAAACTTCTTTTTCTGCAAATGTGCCTTTACGGCAATCTCGATAGCTTTGTCAATCTCTTTATACATCGCATCCCAATTACCTTTACCGGCCCGATAAGAGGCTTGAGGAAGATTAATCGTAATATTTTGAAATCCGCAAAAACGCATGCTTTCTGGATGCTGGATCATATAGTTATCATCAATAGTAGTGCGTAGACGGCAGCAAGCAGAGAGTGTGATCTCATCTCTGTCAAAGATAAAGTACGGAACACCATTCTCGCTCGCAATCTGGCATGTATACTCCAAAATCTCGTATTGCTTTGGATCATTAAAGGTATCTTCATTAATATGAAAATCACACTTCGGAAAAGCAAAAACATGTCCGTAGCAATCCCCTTCACGCCATACATCCAGCATAGCAAGAGTAAATTGTCTGGCTGTTTCTTCATACTCCCCATACGTTTTACCGGTAGGTTTTCCACCAGGCCCGATGGCAGGAATATTCCTTAAGTACCTTGGAACACCGGTATGAATATTGAAATCCAGGAATAAAGTCTGGCCTCCGCGGGAAAAAGCACTTTGGGAACAACTGAAGATAAGGTGCTGAGCCTCTTGCTTCATCTCTTTATAGCTCATCCCTTCCAGATAAGGGGCATACATAATATTGACATATCCTACTCCGAGAGCACCGGCGTAGTAAGCCTGCATAGAAGCCAGGAACGTATTCAAATGCCCGGTCAAAGTACGTGCATGCTTTGCAGGTGCAGATTCGGTATCTAAATTCTGAAGCGTCAGCCCATATTTTTTCAAATATTCCAGAGAGTGAGAGGAACAATACACCCGTGTTGGATAACCCAGATCGTGAATATGTACCATCCCGTTGAGGTGAGCATCTGCAACGTCCTTTGAAAATACCTCCTGCAGGGCAAATTGTTTTAATGTATTTTCAGCAATTGCAAGGTTAATTGCCTCCGGATTATTCGTTGCGATATTACTGTTTTCCTTATTTTTCGACATAATTAATTCATCAAGATCGTACTTAGGCATACCAATCACGACTTGTTTTTCGAGTTTCTTGTTATACCCTCTTTCAAAGAGTTCATTATCCACAAGTTCTCGTATAAGAGATGTCGAAATACGGTTTAATCCTGAGGAAAAAACTCTCTGTTCTACGGCACTCGCAATTTCACCTGATGCCTCTTCCGACATATCAGCTTCCTTGAGCAGGGCATCTGCAATTTTTCTTTTATCCCACGGAAATGTTTCATCCTTTGTTTCTGTATTTACCATCAGAGAGACATCAGTTGTATCAGCCCGCTTCTTACTTTGTTTCCGCACACGAAGGGATTCGCGTACCCTCGCCCTTTTATCACGATAGAGAATGTAAGCCTTGGCTGTCTTGGCATGTCCCGTCTCGATAAGCACCTTCTCCACAATATCCTGTATATCTTCAATGCCGGGGGTTTGCCCTGCATATTTCTTTTCCAAAAACATAGTAACAACAACTGCCAGTTCATCAGCTAAGGCACGGTCCTCGCCTCCCACCGCCAATGCAGCCCTAAATATTGCATCAGCAATCTTTTTCTCATTAAAAGGTACTAATCTTCCATCACGTTTTACGATGTTCTCTATTGTTGTGTTCATCCCACTTCCTCCAGCCTAATGTTTAACAGATGCGCCTCGTACATTGCCATTTTCATCTTCCTTTTTCTTTTTAATAGTACTCATAAATGGTTTCAATTCGTCTATGAATTCCGATATATCTTTAAATTCCCTGTATACAGATGCAAATCTCACGTAAGCGACCATATCCAGAATTCTCAATTTTTGCATTACCAGCGACCCTATAAAACTGGAGTCTACTTCCCGATCAAATTTGTTATAAATATCCCGTTCAATTTCATTTACAGTATTTTCTAAAGTATCTGTTGATACAGGTCTTTTTTCACATGCCTTCAATAATCCGGAGAGAATCTTTTTGCGATCAAAAACCTCACGCCTTCCATCTTTTTTAACCACTCGCAGCGGATTTTCCTCAATCCGCTCATACGTTGTATACCGACGCCCGCAACTCAAGCACTCTCGTCTTCGCTTAATACTCAATCCATCCAAAGACGTACGAGAATTAATAACCTTGTCGTTATCTACTTTGCAGAATAAACATTGCATATAACCCTACCATAAAGAATACATGAAATTAAGCTATTTTTAAATCCTATTCGCTTAAAAATATTATATATATTGATAGGTTGATTATATACCATACCACATATAGACAGTCAAGAGGATTCTTAAAAAAAGAAAAAAATACTTCTCATTCTCTGGATTTTTCCCTGAAGTAAATAGTATCTTATTGAGTAAGATACTATATTTTGGTGGGGAGATTTTTTATACTTAATGCGGGGAAATACTCTTAGGGCAAGATTGTTTGTTTTACAAACTTCAACAGCCTTTTTCTTCCTATACTTGTTAATCCGGCATTTTACCAGCCATTCAAAAGGACTATCATTAATTATCAGGGAGGAAAAGGTTTATTTTATAGAACCAGACAAGATGAGGTATTGTAAAAAGTGCATCATGCATTCTTTCCTCTGTAAAGGGCCTTCCGGTAATCAATAAGCCCTGTTCTGTTCAGATTTATCTTAATATGCTTCTTTCTGTAGATCGAAGAACTGCATTGGTAAATTTAACTGTACCCGCCCGATAAGCTAACTTTTTCATCAAGTGCTCTTAAAACATGAATACACTCTCATAACGAATATCTGCCTCATTGAAGGAATTGCTCAATCGCTTCTCTTACCTCATCCAGATATACATCAGTATCTTTACAATATCCATGAGGCCTTAAGTTCGGTACCGCAAATATGGCCTTAGACATAGCTGCCATCAAACCCGTTCTCAGTTCTTTTTCGCAGGCAATGGCTATTACTCCATGTATATCTTCAGCCATAACCTTTTGAAGAGCAACACGCCCTCCTGTAGCCAGGCATATATTTACTCCATACTTTTCAGAAAATTCTAATAAATCCTTAATTTTACATTTCCCACAACGCTTACATTCGCTCAAGTCATTTTTAACATTTTGCTTACACTGGGAATTCTGGATACAGTGGGGAAATAAAATTAATAAATTCTTTGGAGTACACTTCTTTTTACGAAACTTCAACATAAGGTTATTAATAGAAACAACCTTTTTATCAATAAATTCCATAGTACCTGCCTTTAAGTAAGAGGAGTTAAGCTGATCAAAGAGAAGCTAAATAATTTTTTCTGCAATGATAATGTATTAAGCAAATATATTAGGATAGTATAATGAAACGTAAAACTCTTTTAGAACTATACATGACATATTACCTATGATGTCTTTACTTTCTATACACGTGTGTTTATGATATAAACATATCGTTAACTGCTATTTTATGGCCGCGTGCATACTCTTGCACATCCATGTCACGTTTACCCTCAGGTTGTAATCGTGTAATACAAAGAAAACCATCCGCGGTAGCTACATGGATTCCACATGAAGCAATCTCAACGAATGTACCAGGGCTAAGGGATGTTTTGATTTCTGATCCATGATGAATTTGTGTTTTTAAGATAATAATCCTTTTCTTTTCTTGAGAGCTATTTTTCCTATAATAATAGGTATAAGCCCCCGGTGACGGAGTCATGCCGCGTATCCGATTGTAAATTTTTTCTGTTTCCTGCGACCAGGAAATCAACCCATCTTCTTTTTCCAATTTAGGGGCAAAACTCACTCTTATCTCATCTTGTTCTGTGTAGGTTACTTTTCCTGTTTCTATGAGATTGAGCGCTTCAATTAATAATTCTGCACCCATAGAGGCAAGCCTTTTTCCAAGCTCTTCTGCATTTTCATCAGGAAATATTGGTGTTGCCTTTTGAACAATAATATCACCGGCATCCATCTTGGCTGTCATAACTACAGCAGTGACACCAGTAATCTTCTCACCGCAAATAATCGCATGATGAATGGGAGCTGCTCCACGAAATTTAGGAAGTAAAGAGGCATGGATATTAATACATTGATATCTCGGAATCCGGAGGATTGAATGAGATAAAAATTGTCCAAATGCAACAACAACGATACAGTCTGGTGAAAAATATTGAAGTTGTTTCACAACTTCTTCGTTATTGATATTGACAGGTTGTAAAATTTTTAATCCCAGTTTAAGCGCTGCCTCCTTTACTGGTGGAGGGCTTGGCATTTTACTTCTTCCTTTTGGTCTATCCGGCTGTGTAACAACTGCGATAATTTTGTGCGCGGACATTGCCAGCGAGCTTAAACTAGGAACTGCAAATTCAGGAGTTCCCACAAAGACCACATTCATTCTTTAATAAATCAACCTGTATTTATGGTTTGTTTTATACTTATCGCAAAATGCTGATTACACAGAAGCTTTTATATCGCTATAGGACCGCTCGAACTCTTTTAATTGTTGGGATATAGATAAATGATTTGCAGGACTTATCTTATCAATGAAGAGGCAACCATTAAGATGGTCAATCTCATGCTGCCAGGCCCGTGCAGCAAGCCCTTCTGCCTCTATTTCTATTTTTTGTCCTTTAAGATTATAAGCTCGTGCTTTAATTCTTTGAGCTCGAATAACCTTACTCATAATACCCGGTAAACTTAAACAACCTTCTTCTTTACTCAATTCCCCTGTTTCTTCTATAATGGTTGGATTGATAAATACTTTATCCTCACACCTGCTATCATTTACATCGATAATAAAAAGGCGGACAGACCATCCTACCTGTGGAGCAGCCAGTCCAACTCCATTAGCCTGGCACATTAACTCCATCATCTCTTCCACTTTTTGATATACCTCTTTATTAATTTCCGTTAATGGCTTTGCTTTTTGCCGAAGCACAGGGTCGGGGTAGACAATGATATTCATTTTCCAATTTTCTCTTTATGTTTAAATCAAATATAACAGCAATTACAAATTTTTTGTATCTATAACTGTAATCTTAGATTTTTTCACGAATTTTAAATAATTGTTTATTAAATTACTTTAAATTCACTATAATAAAAAACAATAAGAAATGCAAGCCTCTTTCATTTTCCTATTGACTTTGGACCATAAATTACATAAATTATAAATCGATAATCTTTACGTATCTATTGAACAATGTTAATTTAGTAATTTAAGTTTAGGGAGTAATATAGAAAATGCCTACAACCAATTCTGCCAAAAAAAGGCTTAAACAAAATAAAAAACATAATTTGAGAAATAAAACACATAAATCTGTTTTAAAAACTCAAGTAAAGAAATTTTTAAGTTTGCTAAAAGAAGGAAATACAGAAACAGCGGCAGCAGAGCTTCGATTAACAGTAAAAAAATTGGACAAAAGCGTTGCAAAAGGAATTTTGCGCAAAAATACTGCCAACAGAAAAAAATCAAAACTAACAAAAAAGCTTAACCAGATAAAAGCTGCTTCACAACAAAAAGCTTAATCACCCCTGCAGCAGTGCCTTGAGGTGAGCTTCTATGCATAAAGGCAGATCCGAGAAATTATAACCACCCTCAAGGCATGATACAAGTCTACCGTTACAATATTTTTGTGCGGTTCTTATAACAATCTCTGTTAATATCCTAAAATCTTCCCTATCGAGGTTCAGTCCCCCAATGGGATCTTTTTTATAGGTATCAAATCCTGCTGAAATAATAATAAATTCAGGAATGAATTGATCTGCATTTTGTTTTATAACATCGGTAAATAATTCAATATACCTTTGAGATGGTATATTCGCTGGAACAGGCACATTTATTGTAAATCCTTCACCCTTGTCCCAGCCACTTTCTTCTTTTCTCCCTGAACCAGGGTAAAAAGGATATCGGTGCATAGAAAAATATAAAATCGTTGGATCATTGAAAAATGCATCCTGGGTACCATTACCGTGATGTACATCCCAATCAATGATAAAGATCCTTTCTAATTTATACTTGGATTGAATATATTTCGCAGCAACAGCTACATTATTAAAGAGGCAAAAGCCCATGCCCCTTGCAGGTGTGGCATGATGTCCTGGTGGACGTATAAGACAAAAGGCGTTTTTCTCTTCGCCTTTCATAATAAAATCTATAGCTGCTAATGGCGCTCCTACAGCATGAACAGCAGCATCATACGATGCTGCGGAAATTATAGTATCACTATCCAATTGGCCACCGCCAGTATTTGCAATGTGTTTAATAGCTTGAATATAATTTTCTGTATGGATAAGACCTATTTCTTCTAAAGAAGCAGCACGAGATTTTTCTACTCTTAATTGGTCCCAAAGCCCGGTTGCTTTAAGGTGCTTTACAGTATTTTCAAGCCTTTTGGCATTCTCAGGATGCCCATGTCCTGTATCGTGCTTTAAGAAGATATTGTCATACATGAGTATTGTCATATAAATTACCTCATTAGATACTATAAAAAGCTAAGAGCTAAGGCAAGTTTTTCTTGAAATTGATTTACAAATCTGTTATTTTGTTGCCTTCAATATTTGCTTAACCTAAGTCCAATTACCTATTTAATATTTATCAAGATGGCAATAAATTGATATTATGAGTATTGTTAGGAGTTTCTAAAATATGAGAAATTTCTTAGTTAATCTTTTTGAACGATTAGAAACGGGTATTCATAAATCCAACGGAAATGGCAATGGAAAACACCTTATTTCGGAATTACCGAAACACAAATTAATATTTGAAAATACATTTCCCGGTGTCCCTGCATCTACTCTATCAACAAAAAATCCGTTAGATAGCGCTATACAAAGATCGCAACAATATATTCTTAGAGAACAAAACAAAACTGATGGACACTGGGTAGGAATCTTAGAGGCGGATACCACCTTAACATCAGATTATATCATGCTGATGCATTTCCTTGCTAAAGTAGACCATGAGAAGCAAAAAAAAGCTGCAAGACTAATCCTCGATCATCAACTTCCTGATGGCGGTTGGAATATCTATTATGGAGGACCAAGTGAAATCAGCGCCTCAGTAAAGGCCTATTTTGCCTTAAAACTGGCTGGATATTCTGCTAATGAATCTGTTATGCAAAAAGCCAGAAAATGCATCCTGGATATGGGTGGTATCATGCGGGCTAATTGTTTTACGAAAATTTACCTGGCTATGTTTGGGCAAGTTGATTGGCAGGCAGTGCCGGCAGTTCCCGCCGAAATGATACTATTTCCCCCTGGTTTTTATTTTAGTATTTATGAGATGTCTTATTGGTCGAGGTGCATTGTTGTCCCCCTTTCTATTGCTATTGCAAAAAAACCACATATTCCGGTAGACGATGATTTGCTGAGCGAACTTTATCTCATCCCACGCAATAAAGTGGTTTACCGAATAAAGAGAAATCAATCAGGATGGTGTTGGCATAATTTCTTTATTGATGCCGATAGCATCTTTAGAAGATACGAACAGCAGCCTATTAAGTTCATCAGGCAGATAGCCCTGAAAAAGGCGGAAAAATGGATGCTGGATCATATGGATAATTCTGGTGGGCTAGGAGCTATATGGCCGGGAATTATCAATTCTATTTTTGCGATGAAATGTCTTAACTATCCGGAAGATCACCCCGCATTGCTAAGTCAATTGAAAGAGGTGGAGAATCTGATTATTTATGAAACAGACAGGCTTTATTTGCAACCATGTGTATCACCTGTTTGGGATACAGCGTGGGCGATTATAGCACTTCACGAGTCAGGAATTCCCAATACCCATCCATCATTACAAAAAGCAGGGCGGTGGCTCCTGAGTAAAGAAGTCAGGAATTTCGGGGATTGGACTTTAAAGTGCAAGGTAGAAGAGCCGAGTGGCTGGTACTTCCAATATGCAAACGAATTTTATCCCGACACGGACGATAGCGCTGCTGTACTTATGGCATTGCAACGAGTATCATTACCGGAAAGTGCGCATAAAGAAAGAACCTTTTTACGCGGATTAAAGTGGCTTCAGGCTATGCAATGTGATGATGGCGGATGGGGAGCATTTGACCGTAATAACAATAAGGCGATTTTAAATCATATACCTTTTGCTGATTTCAATGCATTATTAGACCCAAGCACCAGTGATGTAACAGGCCGATGTCTGGAATTTTTGGGCCGGGTAGGATTTAGCAACACCTACACCAATATTCGATCAGCCATAGAATTTCTTCAAAAAGAGCAAGAAAAAGACGGATCCTGGTTTGGGCGTTGGGGTGCAAACTATATCTACGGCACGTGGTCTGTACTTTCCGGACTCTCAACCGCTGGAGAGGATATGGACAAGCCATACATCAAAAAGGCTGTTGAGTGGCTGAGAAAATCTCAAAACTCAGACGGAGGGTGGGGTGAAACTATAAAATCGTACGATGACCCATCCCTTAAGGCAATTGGTAAGAGTACACCATCACAAACGGCATGGGCATTATTAGCATTCTTTGCAGTCAATGAGATAAAATCAGATGCCGTAGAAAGGGGAATAAAATTTCTCTTAAACGGGCAGAAAGAGGACGGAAGTTGGGATGAAACTGAATTTACAGCAACTGGTTTTCCGAAAGTTTTTTACTTAAAATATCATATGTATCGGAACTATTTTCCTTTATTAGCATTAAGCAGATATCGAAATCTTATCCAAAAATTATAGCGCAGGAAATATACAATAATTATAGTACTCAAGATATGAAACCGAACGTATTTCTGATAGGGTGGCACGGACAAACTCGTTTGTCCGTGATGGCACAATCAAATCATGACTCATTGTATTTGGTTTCATTATATTCCGTCCGGTTTCATCTATTTGATACTATAAGTAGGGCAAAGGGCTTTAGCCTTGCACATGTGTAGCCCGGGGAGCAAAAGTGCAAACCTAAAGGTTTGCCCTACGTATGATTAAAATAGAGACATATTTTCATAGAACTACGGTTATTCTGAGTCATGAAATGATACAGAATCCCAATGTTAAAATCCCTATTTCTAGCGAAAACTCCATTTAGTCATTTCTATAATATCAGACAATCGCTTTCCACTTTCTAATACCACGGTAGGCTCAAAACCGCAATGCATCATACAATTCTTACAGCGCGGGTCATCTCCCTCCTGATATTTTTTCCAATCCGTATGTTTCATATATTCATTGAAGGTTTTATAATGAGTATCGGTAATAAGGTAGCAAGGACTTTTCCAGCCTAAATAATTTCTCGTTGGATTTCCCCAGGGTGTACACTTCAGGGATCTTTCACCCTTTAAAAATTTTAAATACAGAGGCGAATTTAATACTTTATATTTCTTTGAAATTCTGTAAATAAACCCAAATTTTTCCTGCACTTCTTTTCGGCAAAGAAATATCTCGTTCTCATTATGCTCAAAACTAAAACCAGGAGAGACCAGCATACCATCCACTCCTAATCCTTGTAAAAATGAAAATAACTCTTTAATCTCATCCTTGCTGGTATTTTTATAAATAGTGGTATTTGTGCAAACCTTAAATCCTGCCTGTTTTGCTTCCCGGATAGCACTCGTTGCCCGTTTAAAAACTCCTTTTCCGGCAATAGCATCGTGCGTGTCAGCAAGGCCGTCGATATGGACATTGATATTAAAATATTTATTTGGTTTTAGTTTTTTTATAGCATCCTCTAATAAAATTCCGTTGGTACATAAATAAATATGCCGTTTTTTATTCAAAATATTGCTGATAATCTTATCAATTTCCGGATGCATGAGAGGCTCTCCCCCGGTAATGGAAACAACAGGCACCGGACATTCGTTCACCGCCTCAACACATTCCCCGACACTTAACATTTCCCGCATCGTTTCCTTGTATTCTCGTATACGGCCACAACCCTCACAAGCAAGGTTACAGAGATGGGTAACCTCCAGCATCAATACCAGAGGGAATTTTTTTCTGGATAAGAATTTATTCTTAATTAAATATCTTGCCAATGAAGAACTTAATGATAGTGATACCCTCATAACGGATAGAACTCCATTTATATAAAGAAGAACTAGTGATCCAAATTAACGAATTACAAGTACATGATGCTATACCAATTATAGAGTACAGTCAAGGATTATTTAAAGTGCAGTTTCCAGCAAATTTTATATAATTTTTTATAATTGTATTGAAAATTGTAATTAAATTTGATTCCATTTACTATTCATTTCTTAATTACATGAGAAAATCTATGATAGCTATATTTTTTGCATTAAGCCAAGAAATATCATCCTTAAAATCACAGGTAAATATTTTAAAAAAGATTCGGCATGCCAATGCAGTATTCTATCAATCAGAATTTTGCGGTTTTCCAATAACCCTCGTTCAGACAGGTATAGGAAAAAACGTATCAGAATCCGTCCAACATTTATCAAAATATTTTAGAATACAGTTAATGGTCTCGTCTGGTTTTGCAGGTAGTGTAAATTCTCAAGTTAATGTTGGAGATTTAGTTATAGGAAAACAGGTTCTTTATTCGCTCCAGGAATCGATGGAAGGAGAAATTCAAATTGATTCGATATTTCCTGGCGATACTCCGGTTGTAGATCTGGCTGTTAAATTATGCAGTAACAATGCCTTTAAATCACATTGCGGAGATATCTTAACCGTTAACAAAATAATCCGTCAATCCGTACTTAAGAAGCACATCGGAAACCAAACTTCGGCAATAGCCGTTGATATGGAATCATTCGCTATAGCAGAACGAGCTAATGCTATGGGAATTCCCTTTGTTATTATACGGTCTATCTCTGATGGATTAGAGGATGATATGGAAATAGATGAAAATATGGTAACTGAGCGTGGAAATGTTAATATACCAGCCACAGCACGCCATTTATTCAATAAACCTCATCATATCCCTTACCTTAACAGGCTCCGTAAGCAAACAAAATTAGCTACAAACACTTTATCAGTATTCTTCCCAAATTTTATTACACAAGTGTATAACTCTTTGCTAACATGAAATTATATAAAGGTGAATAATGTCACATAAGAAAATTGGTATTGTAATGGGTAGCGACTCAGACCTTACGATAATGAGAGAAGCTATAAATATCCTAAAGGAATTTGGGATAGATTTTGATGTAAACATCATATCTGCACACCGTTCTCCGGAAAGAGCTCATGCTTATTCAACAGAGGCAGAAAAGAACTATGAAATAATTATTGCGGGCGCAGGCGGAGCCGCACACCTGGCAGGAGTTATTGCAAGTCTAACCCCGATCCCTGTTATTGGCGTCCCTATGCTAACCTCTGGACTAGGCGGATTAGATTCGCTTCTTTCCATGGTACAAATGCCGTCAGGTGTCCCTGTGCCTACCATGGGTATTGGAAAGTCCGGAGCTATCAATGCCGCACTATTAGCAGTACAGATACTCAGCATATCAAATGAACAATTAAGGCAAAAAATGGTTCTTTATAAAAAAAATTTATCAGATGAAGTAGCAAGAAAAGATAAAAAAACAAGAGAAGAACTTAAATTATTATAGGCCTGCGGAGATTGCAATTGTATAAAAAGAAAAGTACAACTACCAAGAGCGTAAAATGAGAGAAGGATTTCTAACGTTTTCCTTCGAAAGCTCTCGTGGATAAGTTTTTGATAATACTCAATATGAAACAAGGGAGATGGAATGCCGTTACCAACTATCGAATGGGAAGGGGATATCAAAGGTCGTATCCGGCTTATTGATCAAACCCTGTTACCAAATGAATTGAAATTCGTTTATTGTGAAGATATAAAAAGCATTTGGCATGCGATTAAAACCCTTATGGTAAGGGGTGCGCCAGCTATTGGTATCGCTGGCGCTATGGGGGTTATTTTAGGTATTAGAGATATACATACAAAGGATATGGATACGTTCTTAAAAGAACTCAGGCAGGTCGTTACCTACTTAGGTTCATCACGTCCCACAGCGGTTAACCTCTTTTGGGGACTTACCCGTATGGAACGTATTGCCCAGGAAAATAAGAAAAGGTCTGTCCATGAAATAAAAGAAGCACTCTTACAAGAAGCGCTCAAGATACAAAATGAAGATAAGATAATTTGCAGGCAAATTGGAGAAAATGGCGCCGGATTTATAAAAGACGGAAATGGTATCCTGACACATTGCAATGCAGGCGGCTTAGCAACTGCGGATTATGGGACTGCGTTAGCCGTTCTATTTCGTGCCAAAGAACAAGGAAAACGTATTCATGTCTATGCGGATGAAACCCGCCCTCTGTTACAGGGATCAAGATTAACGGCCTGGGAACTTATGCATGCAGGAATAGCCGTTACCCTGATTTGTGATAATATGGCAGCACATGTAATGAAACAGGGAAAAGTACATGGTGTAATTGTTGGAGCTGATCGAATAGCCGCCAACGGTGATACCGCAAATAAAATTGGCACTTATGGAGTTTCCATCCTGGCAAAAGAACATGGAATTCCCTTTTACGTTGCAGCGCCTGTCTCAACATTCGATTTGAGCATAAAATCAGGAAATGATATCCCTATTGAAGAACGTTCCCCTGAAGAAATTACCAACGGATTTGGCAGGAGAACTGCGCCTGAAGGGGTTGCCGTCTTTAACCCTGCATTTGATGTCACCCCTGCGAAAAACATCACTGCTATTATTACTGAAAAAGGGGTGATTCATAAGCCTTCTCATGAAAGTATACAGTATCTACTAGGAAAACATACTTCATGAAAATGAGAATTCTCCTATAACATAAACTTAGCCAAATGTGGGTAAAAACTTACCAAAAAGCTTTACAGGGATAACACTATATTAATGAATAGAGGAGGTTTTATATGCACATTCACGGGCGTATTTTACAGGCATTATTAACAGGTGGTATATTCTTGTTTTTCCTTGTCGGTTGCGGTAGTGATCGTGTTAATATAGAATTTAAAACCTCTCCAGATATCTACGTCGATGACTCAAAAACAGATCCCGATAAATTAAATAAAGAACTCGAATACGATCTCAGAGAAGCAGAGAAAAAACGAAGGCAAAAGGAGCGTGAGGCGGCAGACAAGGCTAAGGAAGAGGCTGAAAAAAAGGCAAAGACGGAACAAAATACACAAGAGCAAATACCTGAAGAAGAAACGAATCAATTAAATAAAGATGATTAGCCAATACCGCAATAATAACTTAACGGAAGTTCTGGTGTATACGAGTATCTTGTTAAGGTAATTGATAATAATAATGGTTCAATCTTCCTTATCTAAAATTCTCACCATAGCCGGTTCCGATACAAGCGGTGGCGCAGGAATACAGGCAGATATGAAAACTATCACAGCATTGGGAGGATATGCAACTACTGTCATTACTGCATTAACTGCCCAAAATAGCCTTGGTGTTCACTCTATTTTTGAAATACCAGCATTTTTTATAGGACAACAAATAGATGCGGTTATGATGGATATAGGTGCGGATGCTATCAAAACAGGAATGCTTATGAGTAAAGATGCCGTGGAAATGGTTAGTTCAAAAATAAAAGAGTATAACACTAAACGTATAGTCGTAGATCCTGTCATGCTTTCCAAAAATGAAAAGCGATTGTTATCTCCTGATGCCACACACGTCCTCACATCGCAATTGTTTCCATTATCCCTCATAGTAACGCCAAATATTCCGGAAGCAGAATATATCTCCGGATTAAAGATAAGGAATTTTTCTCATGCAGAAGAAGCTGCCCGACGTATTCATCAATTAGGTCCTCTCTCTATACTTATAAAAGGCGGACATGCAGAAAGATCATGGGAGAATGGAAAATATAAGGATAAAGTCGTTGATATTTTATACGATGGAAAATCTTTTGAGTATATTGAGGGTGAATATATACCAACAAAAAATACCCACGGTACAGGATGCACCTATGCCTCGGCAATAGCTACTTACCTGGCAAAGGAAAGCAGCTTAATAGATGCTGTTACGCAGGCAAAAAAATTTATTACCGCAGCCATTAAAAAATCATTGAATCCTGGCAAAGGGTATGGGACATTGAACCAATTTGAAGCAGTACAATTCCCTTGAATTACCCATGCTCGATTGGTATAATTTTATTTCTATACTTAAGATATTTTTATAAAATCTATTTTTTACGTGTTTTGGAGTATTCATCCTCAGCATTTCTATGGTAAATTGACTTATTTGCGGCTTACCGCAATATGCACTTGTTTTGTATTGAGGATTTACTAATATGCAACAAGTTGCTGCATTAGAATCTAGTGTACTGGTATTAAATAAGTTTTTCATGGCTCTGCATGTAGTTTCAGCAAAGAGGGCATTTGCTTTACTATGCAAAGAGACAGCAGAGGTTATTTCCATAGATGATGGAAAATTCAGTTCCTATAATTTTGAAAATTGGAAAGACGTCTCTCTTTACAAAGCAAAATCAGGTTTACCTGAAGAGGATAATGTAAGTTGGATCAGAACTGTTTCTTTTGAAATTGAGGTACCAAAAATTATCCGCCTTTTATTTTATGATAAACTTCCTCAATCCAGTGTAAAGTTCAACAGGCGTAATATATTTGCCCGAGACGAGAATAAATGTCAATACTGCGGTCAACGATTTCCAACATCCGAACTTAGTTTGGATCATATTGTACCAAAAACATATCATGGGAAAACTACTTGGACAAATATTGTATGCGCCTGTACGGAATGTAACAAAAAGAAAGGTGGCAGAACCCCTGAACAGGCAGGAATGAGGTTAAAACGAAAACCTGTTAAACCTAAGCATAGTCCAATACTCAGCTTGAAACTTCGTTCTGATAAATACCGCTCATGGAAACAATTTTTAGATGAGGCGTATTGGTCAGTTCCATTGAAATAAATCCTGTATTTGCATAGATTCAGAATTTAAAATTTTTTTCTTTTATACCATTTGTTTATTTCTCTTTTTAGAGAATATTATGTAAAAATTGTGGTAGAGGGAAATCCCGATATTCATTTCAGAATAATTCGGAATGTGCTCTATCTGCTCTCAAAAATATACGGGTTTGTAGTTAAAACTCGTATTTTTTTTTATAAGGAAGGTATCTTCAAGAGCATACGCCTCCCTATCCCTGTAATTAGCGTGGGGAATATTACTACAGGGGGAACTGGCAAGACGCCAATCGTTGAATACATCTCAAGATATTTACAAGAAAGAAACAGAAGAGTTGTTATTCTCAGCAGGGGTTATGCGGCTAACTTACGGCAGGAACACAATTTTCCGGCCAACAAAGCTTGTAATGATGAGTATCTTTTACTGAAAGAAAATATTCCTGATATTCCAAATTTATTGAGTAAAGATAGGGTTAAAAGCGGATTAGAAGCTATCAGGCGTTTTAAGGCTGAATATGTAGTATTGGACGATGGGTTTCAACATCTTCGCCTTACAAGAGACCTGAATATCGTAATTATTGATACCCTGAATCCCTTTGGATATGAACACATGGTCCCACGCGGGATGTTGCGAGAGCCGCTTAAGGAACTAAGAAGGGCCGATATGATCATTCTTACCCATGCAGATCAATGCGCCCCTGATAAAATCGGGTTTATTGTTGATCGTTTGCATGAATTTGCGGGATATATTCCTGTAATAGAGACAATTCACAAACCTACGTATTTAGAATCGGTAAAAGATGGCAAACTATTAGATATTAATTATTTAAAGGGTAAAAGAGTCTTTGGATTTTGTGCCATAGGTAATCCGCTATCATTCAGAAAGAGTATCGAAGGGTTAGGGGCAGAACTGCTTGGCCTTCGTATATTTCCAGATCACCACCACTATACCTCTTCTGAACTCATAGCATTAAATAAAGAAATGGGCGGTATACAGCCAGACGCAATTATTATTACCCAAAAAGATAAAGTAAAAATACGGGATAACTCTGATATATGGGATTTCCCATTGTGGACGTTAAAGATGGAAATATGTATTGTAAAAGATTATGAGATTTTTGAAAATAAGATCAACGCTATTTTGAATTGAAAGGAGAAATAAAATGGCTCATAAAATTACCGATGATTGTATAAATTGTGGAGCATGCGAGAGCGAATGCCCTGTAAATGCTATAGCAGAATCAGGAGAGAAGAGGATAATTGATGCAGATACCTGTACTGATTGTGGCAGCTGTGTATCCGTATGTCCTGTTGAAGCAATTCTTGTTCCTTAACGACAAGGAGGCGGATTCTTGTTTATCAAAGAATCCCTAAGATGTGAAAATTCTGGCGTCGATAAAAGTTAATCTGTTAGCTTCAAGGAAGGAACAGGGCTGGTGAAACAGCGGGAACAAAAGCATTCTTCGTTTAAACCTTTAGACTTAAGTAAGATTAAGACATATTCGATAAAAGAACGAAAGAATCTTTCAAGTATCAATGTATTTTCCAAGCCTGTTTTACCTTCAGATGGAATACATGCCTTTTTCAAATCCCTACCAGAAATTTTAGCATCCGCAAACCTTCGGAAAATAATTCATGCAATAGTCCAGGCATATCAGAATGAGCATCATGTAGTAATGGCTATTGGCGCACATGTTATAAAATGCGGTTTGTCACCATTAATTATAGATCTCATGAAAAGAAATGTGGTAACGGCTCTTGCCATGAACGGCGCTGCTGCGATTCACGATTACGAAATCTCACTCATCGGAGCAACTTCTGAAGACGTAGCAGCAAGCTTAAAAGACGGTAGTTTTGGTATGGCAAAAGAAACAGCCGGAGCGTTTCAAATTGCATCCGCAAAAGGTATAACAGAAAACATAGGACTTGGACGGGCGCTGGGAAATAGAATACATGAAGAAAAAAATGAGTATAATGATCTTAGTTTGTTGGCCTGGGGTGCACGATTAAACATCCCCATTACCGTCCATGTTGCATTAGGGACAGATACCATCCACATGCACCCGAATATTTCGGGAAAAGACTTAGGAGAATCAAGCCACATTGATTTTAAAATCCTCGCTTCCGTCGTTTCGGAATTAGAAGGAGGGGTATGGTTAAATATAGGTTCTGCAGTTATTATGCCCGAAGTCTTTCTCAAAGCAATTGGTATTGCGAGAAATCTGGGTTATAAGGTTGAAAATTTTACAACCGTAAATATGGACATGATTCAACATTATAGACCAAGAACAAATGTCTTAAAAAGACCCACTCAGTATGGATACGAAATCACAGGCCACCATGAGATTATGTTACCACTATTGAGAATGGGTATTCTCTCACAACTTGGTACAGGAGATGAGTAAAGCAAAAGTCCTTTTACAAATATATCAAAAGATGTTTGATACTTTAGGCCCACAATACTGGTGGCCCGGAGAAACCCCCTTTGAGATTATTATTGGTGCTATACTAACACAAAATACCAGCTGGTCTAATGTCGAAAAGGCTATCAGGAATCTTAAGAATACCGGGAAGCTTACCCCAGAAGCAATACATGAGTTGAATGTAACAGAGTTATCGCAGCTTATACGCCCCTCTGGCTTTTTTAATGTCAAGGCAAGGCGTATAAAAACGTTCATGGACTGGTTATTCTCAAACTACGGAGGTAGCCTATCAAGGTTGTTTGCTCAGGATTTGCAAACACTTCGAAGTGAATTACTCGCCGTGAAAGGTATCGGACCAGAAACAGCAGATTCTATTCTGTTATATGCAGGAAATTTGCCCACATTTGTTGTAGATACATACACCTATAGAATCTTTTCACGGCATGGATTTATTCCTGAAGAGAGTTCCTATGATGAGATTAAATCTCTCTTTGAGGAAAATCTGCCAAAAGATGTAAAATTATTTAACGAATACCATGCCTTATTAGTAAATACAGGAAAGATGTTTTGTAAGCCCAAGAAGTTCTGCGAACAGTGTCCTTTAAAAGAATTTTTATAAGATATCTCTATTAGAGATAATGCGAGGCATGGCAAGATTATTTATGGAGCAAATAAAATGATACGTAATGAGGTGTTGATAAAAGGCGGTCATGTTGTGGACCCTGCAACAGGGATTGATAGTCGTGCAGACATCTTTATCAAGGATGGTAAGATTAAAGCGATTTCAAGCGATATTAGGGTAAATAACGACGTTACCATTATCGACGCAACTCTTAAATATGTAGTCCCTGGCTTGATCGATTGCCATACCCATCTTCGCGAGCCTGGCTTAGAGTATAAAGAGACCATTGAAACAGGTTCCCGGGCTGCCGCAAAGGGTGGTTATACAACTCTGATATGCGAACCAAATACAATTCCCCCTATTGATTCATTAGAAATGGTAGACTCCTTAATGGAAAAGGTTTGCCAAAAGAGTGTAGTCAATATCTATACAAAGGCGTGTATTACAAAGGGATTATTAGGAGAAGAACTAACGGATATTAAAGCGCTATCGAAGGATAAACGCGTTAGAGCCTTGTCTGATGACGGCAATCCGGTATTTTACGAAACATTAATGAAAAAAGCTTGCGAATTGGCTGCACAAAACAACATTGTTATAAGTCCTCATTGTGAGGATTCTCAAATTTCTCTGGATAAAGCAAAAGAAAATCACAACGTGGCATATTTTCCAGGTAAGCCGTTCTGCCATGAAACCGATTTCATTATCCGTGAGATTAAATGTACCGAACAAGCGAAAGGGTGGCTACACATCTCGCATGTTAGTTTAAAAAGTTCTCTGGAGGTTATTCAGCAGGCCAAAGAAAGAAATCTTGCAAGAATAACGTGCGAAGTCACCCCCCATCATTTACTATTGGACGAAAATTTCAAAAATATGAATGGGAATGCACCCAAAACCAATCCCCCTTTACGCTCACAGAAAGATGTAGAAGCACTCCAAAACGGCGTGTCAAATAATGATGTAGTCGATGTCATTGCTACAGATCATGCTCCGCATACCCATAAGGATATCAAAAATGGCGCATCTGGTATTGTAGGACTCGAAACCGCACTGAGTGTTATTCTCACGAAACTTGTTCATCCCGGTATTTTATCACTGAAAAAAGTTATTCAAAAAATGTCTACCAATCCGGCTCAAATATTTAAGATTCATGGGGGCAGTTTAGCAGTTGGTATGCCTGCCGATATTACTATTATTGATCTGAATAAGGAATGGATCGTGGATGTCGAAAAATTTGAATCAAAAGCAAGAAATTGTCCTTTCAATGGCTGGACGTTAAAAGGCAAAGTAGTAACCACCCTCATTGGTGGAAAAGTAGTTTTTGATAATTGCTCGATTTTATGTTAATTATTATTGATGGCTATAATTTCATATTTACAGTGCCAGAGTTGGAGAAGTACGTAGAAGGAAACCATATAGAACCGGTTCGTAACTATGTAATTTCATTGCTCTCGAAGTACAAAGAAAAAAAACATTATGAAATAATTATCGTATTTGATGGTAATTGTACTGAAGTTATCTTACCAAAAAAGCAAACATACTCCGGCATTACCGTAGTTTATTCAAAATCTGGCATTAATGCCGATACCGAAATAAAAAATATCACAAGCCTGTGCCAAAATCCCAAAGATGTTCGTATTGTAACGTATGATAACGATATAAAAAGACATGTGAAAAAATGTGGCTGTCAGATTATTGAACCAAAAATATTCTATAAAGAAATTCTAGAAATTATAAACAAAACCAAAAAACGGGGATGTGATGAATATGAAGATAAACAAAACGGTTTATCAGAAAAAGATTCAAAATACTGGAAGGATATTTTTAAAGATATTTCTCCAGAAGAACTAAAATCAAATATCAAGAAAGCAGATATACCAAAGATAAAGAATAAAAAAGGGAACCCCCCCTGTAGTACAGGTGAACCACTGTATAAGTACCAGGGACCCTCTCCCGATGAGAATCACTATTGGCTTCGTGTATTTAAAGGAATCGAAAAGGATGAACATAAAGATTAAAATACCCTGGATTTTTAGATGCATATTGACCTTAGCTTATGCTTATTGTATATATCTTGCATCTTCCGAAGATACCTCTTCTGTTCCCCTTCCGCCTTATACCGACAAGCTCATTCATTTTGTAGAATTTGGTTTATTATGCTTTATGATATGCTGGTCATTTTCCCCTGTTCTCATGGGAACTAAGATGATATATAAGACTATTCTGGCAATTGGCATCACCTCTCTTTATGGTATGTCAGATGAATTCCATCAATACTTCACCCCCCATCGTTCTGTAAATATCTCTGATTGGTTAGCAGACACCGCCGGCGCCATCACTGCTGGTTTTTTATGGCAATTGCTAGCGCCTAAGCGGCAAACGAAAGAGAAATTACTAACCGCTAAAAGAAGCTCAAATCCAGACAGGAATAGAATAAACACCTGAATTAAGGAAATATCCTTTTCCTGTTATCCATAAAATATAATAACTTTTCCCAACATCTTTTCATATTGTCGTTTAACTGATATAATTGTTTTATTATGACTCTGTTAGACATTAAACCTTATCCTTGTTTAAAATCCTCACAAGATATCAAAAAGTGGTATGAGGAGAACTATCATTTACTCTCACTCAGTGGACTCTGGTTAAAAGGTGGAGAACCTAATACCATGGATGCTGCCTTGTTTACTCAGGCAGAACTGAGATTTCTCGTCTGCCGATTATCAACCTATCGCGATGTATCAGTCTCTATCTCTCATTCCCTGATAGCTCAAATTGCCCAAGAGGTTAAAGGGGTTTTTGTAGATTTTGCCTTCCTTCCACCACCAAAGGACATGGAGATAATGAACGATTCAAAAATCCCGCTTTGGTTAGGCATAACTACCAAAGAACCAGCCTGTGCATTTGATATACTTGGTATCAGTAATTCATTTGTACTCGAGCTATTGAATTTGCCAGGACTCTTACATTTTTCAGGTATCCCAATCTTCAAAAATAAACGCATGATCCGGCCTGATATTCCACTGATTATCCTTGGTGGCGCCAATGCGGCAGTTACATCAGTGTTACACGGACCCATAAAGGATCAGGGATTTGAGAATAACTATGGACTTGTAGATGCGGTAATTATTGGCGAAGGGGAACATGCCATAAAACAATTTCTGGAGATAGTAAAAGAAGGAAAGTCCTTGGGTTTAAGTAAAGCAGAAATTCTGAATTCCTGTCATGGAAAGGTAGATGGATTCTACGAACCCGATAAATACGAACATCAATATACGATGATTGTACAAAATTATTCAGAACAAGAACTAGGAGAAAAAACGGGCAGTGAGCAAGTTGAAAAACCATCCCCCTCATCCTCTCTTTGCGAAAAGGAGACAAAAATTCCCCTTTCGAATGAAAAAGGTTTAGTGGGAATCGTACCGAGAGAGCCGTATGTATCATATCCTGTAAAAGGCGCAATTGTATATAACCTTGATCAGACAAAAACGATGGAATCATGCCCTCTATGGTATGATCCGGAAAGTTTGGGCACGGGAAGCCTGCAAATTAGCAACGGATGCCCATGCTTTTGTGCCTTTTGCGCTGAAAGTTGGGAGAGAAAACCATATCGTGAACGATCTCTACCAAAACTTTTAGAAGGATTGCGGTCTGCAAAAGCACATCAAGGACTCGATACCGTTAACCTCCTGAGCTTTAATTTTAATACCCATGAAGAATTGTATCCCATGGTTTTATCTTTTTATGAGGAAACAGCCAATATTAGCCTGAAAAGCCAACGATTCGATTTGCTATCCACAGACCGCTTCCTTGTAGAGGTGTTACAGATAATTGGAAAGACAACGGTTAGCTGCGGAATGGAAGGTATCAGCGAACGATTACGGCGCTATCTGCACAAGAACCTTACCGAGGAACAAGTCTACAAGGCATGTGAATTCTTATTTGAGAGAGGCATCAGAGAACTAAAGATTTTTTTAATTAGTACCGGACTGGAACAAGAGGAAGATTTCTTAGAGTTTGAAAAATTTGTAAAACGCCTGGCAGATTTAAAAAGCATGTGTAGGAGCAACGTGCGTAGTATTTTCAGCCTAACCCCTCTGTATTATTCACCCCATACCCCTTTAGAATTTCATACGTGCATAACAGTTCTTGAAGATACAAAGAAGATACGAAAGAAGGTTGAACATATATGCAAGCTACACGGTATGGAATTCCGGGAAAGCGCTTCACATGAGGAATCATGGCTTACACAATTACTAGCTATGGGCGACAGACGATTAACACCAGCCCTTGTCCGTTCATCGATTACAGATGGCTTCACCTATTATAACAACATACCAAATCAAATAATCAAAACCTGGCGTACTTATTTAACAGAATTGGGATTATCAGAAGGGCATTACTTTCGCGCAAAGGGAAAGGACCACATCTTTCCCTGGGATGATATTGACTTGGGCGTCTCAAAGAAATTTTTGTGGGAAGAATATGAGCGCTCAATTCACTTCAGAGAACGTGACTATTGCCTGGGCCGTCCTCAGGTGGAGGCACAATGCCTCGGCTGTGGCGCTTGCCCAACCGGTGCACAGATAAAAAAAATTACCCGCCATAAAGCTTCTCAACCTTTTCTTTTAGAAGAACTTCACCGGATTTCAGAAAGCAAACGGAACAGAATTATAGTGCGATTAATTGCTGAGATAGAACCATCCATGCGATTGGTTCCAAAAAGATTTATCGGAATAGCTGTCGCTCGTGCACTCATGCTTACGATACCTGACGTTGTACCGTATTATCACTCACTGTCCGGGCATTTGAGAGATTTCGACGGGGATAAAGCAACTACAGATTTTACGTATGGCATCAATGTCTATGACCTTGCGTTTCTCTCAAAAGAGAGAATAGGAGAATTATTAAACTATGAATCGCTCTCTCAAAAACTTGCTGATATACAACAACATTGCCGCGGGTTCAGAATAAAAGAATTTGTTCTCAATCGCGGGAATATTCTGGATGTAAAATATATCCTCTACAGGGTGCATTGGAACACAGATTTTACACGATCTTTTATAGAACAAAAAATGGGAGAATATCTTCATGCTCATTATGTTAAGCACACATTACTAAAAAGGAAAGATCGTACAATATTCAAAGTAAATGCAAAAAACAAAAAGAATGCCGTAGTGCTTTATACAGAAATTAATACAACAAGCCCGTTAGAGAAATCAGATGCGGAGTTCTCTGTTTTCATGATTGTAGCGAAACGCTTCGATATCCAAACATTTCTGGAGACTTTCTATGGATTTGGAAGAAGGCGAGAGCTTATTCGTACAAAGATAGAAGCTTTAGGATACTATGGGAAATATCCTGACTTACAAAAGAGTATACGATGTATATCATGTGGTGATTACATTCAGGAAACATTTCTTGCAGGACAGCCGTTCATAGAACACCACTGTCTCATGTGCAGTATAAAATCAGAATACATATCCCAATACCAGTAGACGTTACGGTAGTTATAAATCCTACCTTGAAAAAATCCCAAAATCCGATATGAACATAGTCCTTCGAGAGCTCTAAGACAATCATATTAGCCACAGAGCCGACTATCGTTAAATTACCGGCAAAGGTACTGCTCATGGCCAGTACATACCACATACTCTTTGGGTCAATAAGCTTATCAATCCACGTTGCTGATAATAATACAAAAGGCACATTTGATACAAGGTTGGAAGCAACGATTGAGAAAATACTGAAGTGAACGATTTGACCCGGTACTGTATCTCCCAGATAAGGTATAACGGCATTGTGTGTCAGCGCTAAAAGACCAGCCTTATTAATACCACCTATAACAATAAACAATCCACAGAAAAACAATAATAACGTCCAATCAACCTTTTCCATGGCGTGTTGAGGTTTCATTCTTGATAGGACAATTAAGGCGAGTCCGCCTGTTATTGCAGAAAGGGGAAGGTTACCGGTAAAAATGAACCCTAAAAAAATAAAGAAAAGTACCAGGAGAGAATGTATGGTAAGTCTTACATCAAGTTCGGGCTTTACCAGTACAATCGAATCCAATTTTTTAAAGTTAATATCCTTTCTGAATATTGCATAAATGATCAGTATATTAGCAATAAGGCTTACTATCCCTATAGGCAGAAGATGTAAAGTAAACTCTCCATAAGATATATGCGAAAAAACACCTATTAACATATTTTGCGGGTTACCGGTAAGAGTAACCACACTTCCAATGTTAGATGAAGTAGCCAGCGCTATGAGGTAGGGAATGGGATTAAGCCTTATTTGATGTAAAGCAAGGACCAAAAGAGGAGTAAACATCAAACAAATAGTATCATTGACAAAGAGAGCGGATAGAATACCGCTGGAAAAGGATACGAAACAGAGCAAAAGGAAAGAATTTCTCGCATGAGTAACCAACAAATAAGAAAGATAATGAAAACAATTAGCCATCTTAAGATAGGCAATAAGCAGCATCATGCCAAGTAAGAGCAAAATAGTATTGAAATCGATAGCCCGATATGCCTCTTCCAGTGTTAACACACCAGTTAATACCATCAATACAGCACCGAGCAATGCGCCTGAAGGCCTGTCCAACGCATGCCATTTCATCTTTTGGGCAGAGATGATACTATAGGTAAGCGCAAAAATAAGTAACGATTTAATAAGCAATTTTTCTAATCTCTTTTACTCGCCTTAGCAAGGTTATAGATACTATAATTCTTAAACATGATGAGATAACAAAAAGTGTCAGTAATTGATAGCCAAATAGAGGAGGTATATGCGTAGCGAGAAACCCACCTAAGAGAGTACCAACACAGACCGCAAAGCCGTTGAACGTGTTAAAATAAGAAATAACGCGAGTCCGTTTTTCGGGAATTACAGAATCATACATAAAATTAGAAGAACACAGATTGAATCCTGCCCAGAATATACCTGCTAAGGTTTGAATACCTATCAGAAAATATATATTTCTTGAAAAAATCCACATGGCTGGCAGGACAGATACAACCAGACTGCATATTCTTATCATTTTTCGATTTCCCAACGCATCCGCACGATGCCCCCAATAACTCACAGCCAATATGCTGGCGAGGGGCACAATTGTAGTAATAAACGTATAGGTAATGTAAGAAAACCCAAGATCTCGAAGCATAAATACCGGAAAAAACGGAGAAGCTATAAATACTGAAAAATTAAAGGAGCTATGGAAAATTACATATTTCCCAAAATTTCCAATATTTAATCTCTGTACAAATTCTTTAAATGAAAAATAGTGTTCTTGTTTTATCTCTAAGGACGGCTCGTACATCTTACTCAGGAAATAACATGAGATGTATCTTGAAATCATAGCGATAAGAAATATGATAGTAAAACCCGTTAAGGATTCCTTTTTAAAGAGATGCAGAATATAACCAGCCAGAAACGCACTAATTACCGTTACGATGCCAACAAGTCTTCCACGTTTACTAAAAAATGACCCTCTTTTCCTGCCAGGAACGAGGTTTGCCATAAGCGACCCCCAGGCAGGATTCGCAAAAGAGGCAAAGAGTAAATATAAGGTACAGAAACAAATAAGCACATGGATTTGAGTAAATTGTGGCAGGTATGGTATAAATGCAATAGGGAATAATATGAGCGCCTGAAAGAAAACAAAGAATACAATCATTTTTTTCCTGCTTCCTACCCGCTCGGTAATATCGGCAACCTTAAGCTGTGCCAATGAAGAAATTAATTGGGTAAAGGAACTCAATAAGCCAATTTGAAAATTGCTAGCGCCCAGAGCAACAGCAAAAGGATTTATATAGTTATCCCCAAATCCAATTGTTGCAGCATACGCAACACCATCTTTCATGGAAAGGTTAAGGCTTTTTCTAACAGCAGTTTTTTCTTGTTGTTTGTCCACAACTATTCAGACCTAAGGTCAGAACAATAGCATATCACATTTCACAACATATCTACTCAAGAGGAATTTTTTATCAATAACGATAAAATTTATAATTCCAGATTTTAGATGTGTGATTGCCGAATTAATTCTAAAATCTTAAGATGGGTATCCATAATTGGATTGTGGATTGATAATTACGGATTGATTAATAAAAATTAAAACTCATGAATTAAAAACACTTTTCAGTTACTTGTTCTTTGTGCCTCAACGGCTAAACAGCAATAATAATTGCATATGAGAACTTTTGATTATTGCCTACGGATATAATCCCCGCATCTTTTTAGCTTCTGCAACACGACCGATACCGAGCATTAATGCAGCGGTACGCATATCAATACCTTTTTTATTTGAAAGTGCTAATATTCTGTTGAATGCGCCTATCATAACATCCTTTAACTTCTTTTGAATATCATCTTCACTCCAGAAATAGTACTGGATATCCTGCACCCATTCAAAATACGATACGGTTACCCCTCCGGCATTCGCAAGGATATCGGGTACAAGAAATACTTTTTTGTCCTGTAATATCTTATCAGCTTCAGGTGTTGTCGGACCATTGGCGCCTTCCACGATAATCTTGGCCTTTATCTCATCAGCATTCTTTTCGGTAATTTGCCCTTCTATAGCAGCCGGCACAATGACATCGCAATCCAGCTCGAAAAGTTCCTCGTTTGTTATAGCATCTGTATCCATCAAACCGGTAACATGTTTGTTTTCTTTAATATGATGTAAGAGGTAAGGAAGAAGAATGCCCTGAGGGTTGTACACTCCACCACTAATATCACTCACGGCTACAATAGTACAGCCCTGATCATTTAAAAGCCTGGCAGCTACAGAACCGACATTTCCCAAACCTTGAATGGCAACACGCAAACCACGGAGGTTCTTATACAACACCCTTGCTGCCTCCATGACCATATAGGCAACTCCGCGGCCTGTGCCTTCCGCCCTTCCCAGCGAACCACCAAGGAGTAACGGCTTACCGGTAACAACACCAGGAATTGTGTTACCCTGCTGCATACTGTAAGTGTCCATCATCCATGCCATAGTTTGCGCATTCGTGTAGAGGTCGGGAGCAGGAATGTCTTTATCCGGCCCTATGATTTGAACAATTTCCGTAGTAAAACGGCGTGTCATGCGCTCCAGCTCGTCTTGCGACATTTCTTCAGGATTGCATTGTACACCGCCTTTCGCTCCGCCATACGGCATATGCATGAGCGCGCATTTCCATGTCATTAACATGGCAAGCGCAGAAACCTCTTTGAGGTCTACATTCGGATGATATCGAATACCACCCTTAGAAGGACCTAAGGTAATATCATGTTGTACCCGATAGCCCTTAAATACCTTCGTTTTACCATTATCCATTCTAACAGGCACTGAAACAATAAGAGAACGCTTTGGATTTCTCATGCGTTCCCTTATTCCATCTTCTATATTGAGTATCTCCGCTACGGTATCAAACTGCTTGAGCGCTGTTTCATAAAGAATATCATTACTTATCATAGATGGTACCCTTTCTAACACTTCATTATTTACGTACCCTATCCAATGCAAGCAAGAATCCATAGATAATTGCCTGTGGTCTGGGTGGACAACCAGGAATATAAATATCTACAGGAACAACGTTATCAATTCCATTTTTTGTGGCATAACAATTACTAAAAATACCTCCACTGCTCGCACAGGCACCTAAGGCAATAACCATCTTTGGTTCTGGCGTAGCATGATACGTTTTTATGAGAGCAGTTTCCATATTTCTCGTGGGGGGGCCTGTTACCAGTAAACAATCAGCATGACGCGGAGAAGCGACTACATCGATACCAAATCTCTGTAAATCATGAACTGGACTGTTATATAATGCAACAAACTCCCATTCACATCCGTTACATGAGCCTGCATCCACTTCTCTGACATGCAGTGATCGCTTGAATACAGAAAAGATCTTTTCATTAAGCTTTTTTCCAAGCGATTCCACCGATTCTTTTGTATCAAAGCCTGCCTTAACGAGAAGATCTTCCTTATGTGTCGCCGCTAACTCAAAATTGTTGGTAATCGTAATAGCCTTATAGGGGCACATCTCCTCACAAATTCCACAAAAAACACATTTTGCATGGGAAAGTTGCAGATACCGTTTACCATCTTGTTCTATCCAGGTATATGCGCCTGTAGGACAAACATCCACGCAGACATTGCACTGCTTGCACCGCTCATTGTCTATTTCAATCCTTCCCCGAAAACGAAAAGGAGCTGGCTCTTTTTCGTATGGATACGAAGAAGTAACTATGCCTGTCTGGAAACTTTTCTGAAATTTTGTAAACATTTTTTAGTCCAGGAAATATACGAAAAGCAAAAATTTCAAATAAAATCACAATATTTTAAAGTATTTTATCATAACATACAAAATCTCATAGATTAACAGTCTCGTTTACAAGTCAGTACAAGAATAACATAATTCAAAACTTTTATTAATTAAAGGGAAATCCGGAACAATATTCCCCGGAATAGTATAAGGAATTGCCGGCCAGTTGCAAAAAGAGGGCGAACGCACTTTATATCTGAATAACCTATTGTCTGGGGCTGTCATAATCCAATATATATTCTCACCTCGAGGCGATTCCACATAACTTAAAGCTTGTCTGTATGGAGGAAGCTCCTTAACGGAAGTTTTTATAGGACCTTCTGACATTTTATCAAAACATTGTTCAATAATATATATAGATTGATAAACCTCATCAACTCTTACTCTTACCCTCGCATACACATCCCCATCGTTATAAAAAACGGGGACATCAAAATCAACCTCACGATACGCAGCATAAGGATGATTAACCCGAGCATCTCTGCCTATTCCGGAAGCCCGCGCAGCAACTCCAACAACTCCAAGTCCTCTGGCAGTTTCAGCAGAAAGCCTTCCTGTGGTCTCAAGCCTGTCTATAAGAGAAGAAGATGCAAACATGATATCGGTAAGCTCTTTGAAATCTTTCTTAATATCGGTAAGCAAGGTTGCGATATATTTCTTTAGATCATCATTGATATCGAATCTTATTCCACCAACAGTAATCATCCCCCTGAGGTACCGATTACCCGTTATCGTTTCATTGAGCAGCTGTAAATACTCGCGAATTCTGAACCCGTGGGCACTACCCAGATGAAAAGCTGCGCCAGCACAGATATTACCAATATCCCCTATATGGTTATAAAGTCTTTCCAATTCTAGAAGTATAGTCCTGATAAGCTTAGCCCGCGGTGGTATCTCGACCCCTGCTACTTTTTCAATAGCCTGACAATAACCCGTTGCGTGAGATGCTGCACAAACACCACAAATTCTCTCCGCAAGAAACAGGGCCTTTGTATACGGCATAGTCTCAAAAATTTTCTCCGTGCCCTTATGGGTATAAAAGAGCTTTGCATCTAAATACAGGATACTGTCACCCACAGCGCTAAACCGAAAATGTCCCGGTTCAATAATTCCGGCATGAATAGGACCTACCGGTATTTCAAAGACGCCCTCCCCCTCTACTCTTTTAAATGGCAGCTTAGACTCAAGATGGGGCAGGCGTGTCTGGACATCAAAATCTTTTCGTAAAGGATACGTATTATCGGGGAAGTTGCCATGTAATACCAGCGTATAGGGGTCTGGATGGCCTACAGGCTCAAGCCCGAACATATCCTTAATCTCACGCTCGTACCAATGAGCTGCAGGAATTTTCGGAGTAATTGATGGAAATACAGGTTCTCGCTCACTAACAGGGATGTTAACAATTAAAAATGTGTCCTCTTCCGGCAAAGAGAAAACATAGTAAATTTTAAAATATTTATCCAGACTTCTCTCATCGTTGCAAATCATGGATGAAAGAGACGCCTGGAATGTGCTGTTGATATAACTACATATATCTATGAGCTTTTCTTTACTCGTGGAAATATAGATTTCATTTTCCAAAAAACTTTTTGTAATGGTAATAGTACCGTAGAACCGGTTCGTTAACGTATCGAGATAAACTTGTCTGCTGGTATCCATTACACATTCCTTACAATATCATATATATTATGAAGTATTTTACTCAAAAGAGGTGGTACATACAGGCTTACTACTAATATAAAAAACAGCAAAAATGACATTGCCGCAACAGTAAATTTATTTGCCTCGCCTTGCTTAGCGATTACCGCAGGCACACCGAAAATCATCTTAAACATATTATAAATAAAGCCAATGAAAATAAGAATAATACTTACTAAAAGTATTGCGCTGAACACTATTGACAATAAATTTCCACTTAAAAAGCCATCTGCCAGGACCATAAACTCACTCGTAAAGATATTAAATGGAGGTGTGCCTGTAATAGCAAAGGCTCCGATAATCAGCATAACACTGGTGACAGGAAGAGTTTTCATAGCCCCGGTAATATTTCCCATATCCCTTGTCTTATATTTTAAGAATAAATTACCGGCACAGAAAAACAAAAGAGATTTTACTATTGCATGGTTAAAGGCATGCAACTCTGCACCATAGATACCGTACATACCTCCAAAGCCAAAACCAAGTGCAATAATACCTATATGCTCTATGCTGCTAAAAGCAAGTAAACGCTTATAATCCTTTTGTATCATAATAAAGGGTATTGATACAACAACAGAAATAAGGCCAAATATCATAAGAAGTGTACCAGAGTAAGCAGGCCCAACGCACTTAGAGGTAAGTATGTGATATCGTATAATACCATACATCGAACAATTGAGTAAAACACCTGAAAATAAGGCACTAATCGGCGAAGGTGCTTGGCTATGTGCATCCGGTAACCAGGTATGCATAGGAGCCAGACCTGCCTTAGTACCATATCCAACTAATATAAAAAGGAAGGCGAGTTTCATGAGATGAGGCTCGAATCCATCTGCAACCTTTAGTAAATTTGACCAGTTTAGCGCATAACCAATCTCACCAGGAGCACTTTTTGCAGAATGAAAAGTCAATATAACACCAAACAATGCCAGGGTAATTCCTACCGTACAAATGATAATATATTTCCAGGCTGCCTCTTGATGAGATTTTTTATTGTAAAAACCTACTAAAAAGGTAGTAGAAAGCGTCGTGGCTTCAATTGCTACCCACATAATTCCCAAATTATTAGTTACACACACTAATAACATGGTAAAGATAAACATATGAAAAAGGAAGTAATACCACCGTAATCTCTTTTCAGGAAACTCACCCTCATGAAGCTCTGCTTCCATGTAACCCGCTGAGTATAAAGCAGCAGCAAAACCAACAAGGGTAACAATCTGGGTACTAAGAATACTTAAAGAATCAAGATAGAAGAAACCATGGAATCCTTCCAATGTTTGATTACTATAAATAGCGCAATTCAGTATGAGATTGTATATGAGTGTGATAAAACTACCGGCAATACTCACATATTTTGATATGCTATGCTTTGCAATGAATACGCATATACCGGCAGTTATTATCGGTACCAGTAACAGCCCTAAAATTTCCATTATTCCCTGAGCTCCCTGAGGAAATCCGTATCAATAGTATCAAACGTTTCCTTGATTCTGTACACGTATATTCCCATGATAATAACACCCACCAGGATATCAAAAAACATACCGAGTTCTACGATGAGAGGCATGCCATAAGAAGTAGATAGTGCGGCAAAAAAAAGTCCGTCCTCCATAGCAAGAAGCCCAAGTATTTGCGTAATAGCCTTCTTTCGGGTAATCATGACAAAAAACCCTACAAGCGTAATAGCAAGCGAAACAGGCAGGCAATGTCTCATAAAGACATTTTCAAATTTCAGAATCGACTGGGTAGAGTAATAGGCAATAAGAATAATGCCACAGGAAAGTAACAATGATAACGTATAGCTAATAAAAGACTCAACCTCATTTTTAATTTCAACTTTATTGACAATATAAAAAAGGAAGCCAGGAATAATAATTACCTTGAGTACTAATGAGATTCCTGTAGCAATATAAATGTGATGAATTCCTGAAAAATATGCGATAAGACCACTGACCCATGTCAAAATAAAAGAGCGAAATGCATATGCCCAGATACAATTCTTCAAACGACTCGTACCAACAAGCATGATCGTTGACATAAGCATTAAAATTGCAAGAATATCAATAGTTTTAGAGTTTATAATAATTTGATGTGCCATAATAATCAACTTACCATATAGTGTGAAATAATGGCTAAAAGAGATAAAACAAACGCTGTTCCCAGCAAATTTGGTATCCGGAATAGCCGAATCTTGGCAAACGACATCTCTAAAATAACAATTAAAGAAGCAAAGAATCCGATTTTAACAAGATACACCGCAAAAGAAAGGATTAAGCCCGAAAAGGTTAAGCCTGGAGCTACCCCCCAGGGTAAAAAGGTATTAACCAAAATAGTTAACAACAGCAACAACTTCATACAGGATGCCCATTCTATTAAAGCCAAATAACGTCCGGAGAACTCAAGAATCATACCCTCATGAATCATAGTCAGCTCCAGATGTGTATACGGATTATCAATAGGAATTCTGCCGGTTTCTGCGATAATGACAATAGCAAGGGCGGCAAAAGCGAGAAAGAGGGCTGGATTCAGCAGGATTATACTCGTATTAAGCATAGTACTTGTAATATTACCTAAGTTTGTAGAACCTGCCGCTAAAGAAACAGTAAAGATTGAAAGCATCATGGCTGGCTCCGCCATAGTAGATACCATCATCTCGCGGCTTCCACCCATACCACCAAATGCACTTCCTGTATCAAGAGAAGACAAGACCAGGAAAAATCTGCCGAGTGCAAAAAGATAGATAATAAGGATTACATCACCAGCAAAATTTACCGGCACATGAGATGAAAGAACAGGAACAAGCAGCGTTATAATCAATATCGAAACAAATGTTATATAGGGGGTTGCCCTGAAAATCCACGATGCAGTCTCTGAAACTACGGCATCTTTCCGGAGTAACTTCACAAGATTGTAGTAAAGCTGAAAGATACTCGACCCTCTTCTGCATTGCAGACGAGCCTCTATTTTATTGATAAATCCTTTTACCAGAGGGGCTAATCCAGCGATGACGACAATCTGTAATATGGGAAGTATTATATTGGAAGCTAAACTCATATTCGGTTATTGAAAAAACATAATTAAAATCAGTAAAGTCACAAAGATATAGGCAAGATACAGATGAATATTTCCCGTATGCATCCACCTTACTCTTTCGGAACTGTTCAGCACGAAATTCGAAATCGGTGTATATAAATATCTTTCAAATATTGGCGTTATTTCACCAAGGTAAGTTACAGACTTCACAAAGTAATGAGGAACAGAATACTCAGAACTCACCTCTACTCTTGGCCTGTATAAGCTACTAAAAATAGTTTTGAAAGACCTTGTAAAGGCCGTAGCAGTATATTCCAGTCTTGGCCCGGAAGTTATACCACATGTCCAGGTTTCATATGACCTTCTGGCAAATCCAGGCCTTACTATTGTCAATACAGCAAAAGTAACTGCTAAAAGTATTACACCAAAAACAGTAGTACTTTTCGGAGATAAACCGGTAAAATTCGTATGAATCGACCTCGTTTGTAACCAATCATAGGATATAATAGCAGGCATAATATTTGTACCGAGAAGATGCGTGTTAACATGGTTAATTATCGTCATAATCTTAGCAGGGAAAATACCCATACATACACAAAGCATTGCTAAGAATCCCATGCTGACATACATAACAACCGGTACTTCTTTTGCTTTTTGCGCATGCTCAGAACGGGGCAGAGCAAGAAAGGAAACCCCAAATGCCTTGATAAAACAGGTAGCAACAAGGGCCCCCGTCAGGGCAACAACAGCGCCACAAATTATGGTCTCAATCTTAATAAGTACTGATGGAATGTTAAACCCGTTTAAAAGCGACTGAAATATAAGCCACTCACTCATAAACCCGTTTAAAGGCGGTAGAGCTGAAATAGATAAAGCGCCTACAAGGAATACAGGGGCGGTAACACGTAACCGTTTTATCAAACCGCCTAACTCCTCAATATTTTTTGTATGAGTTGAATAATAAATATTTCCGGCACAGCCAAAAAGCAGGCATTTAAATACTGCGTGATTAATCAAATGGTACAGGCCGGCAATCATTGCAAGGGATGATAAAGAAACAAAGTCGTATGATTTGAAAATCATAGCCAAACCGATTCCTATAAGAATAATACCCATATTTTCCACACTGCTGTATGCAAGCAGCGTCTTGATATCTCGTTCCATAAGAGCATACAGTATTCCCAGAATAGCTGAAGAGGCGCCTACAATAAGAATGATAACCCCCCACCAGGGTGGGCAAGGAGTGAGAAATTCAAAATAGAACCGCACAAAACCATAAACAGCCGTCTTAATCATAACTCCTGACATAACCATTGAGGCATTACTTGGGGCGGCAGGGTGTGCCATAGGGAGCCAAAGATGCAATGGGAAAATACCCGCTTTTATTCCGAAACCAATAAGTATCAAAAAGAATACGATATTTTTATAGGTGGCAGGCACCTGCGAAGCAACATTTCTAAAATCATCAAAACTGAACGACCCCGCATAAGAGAGCATGATAAAAAAGGCTACGGCGAGTAACCCTGATCCAATATGAGCCATTACAATGTAAACAAAACCTGCCTTTCTTGCTGCCGGATTTTCATGCTCAAAAACAACCAGGAAGAATGAGACCAACGTCATGAGCTCCCACACAATCATAAATACGAATGCATTATTTGCGGTAACAACCAGAAGCATCGATAGGAGAAAGAGATTATAGGTAAACCCAAGGAACCGGGTATCACGTTTATTAACGTACAACCTGGTATATCCCAGGGAATAAAGAGAGGCTATAAAACTAACAACCGATATGGCAAGGACAAAAAAAGAGGAAAGCGGGTCCAGCAAAAAGTCATAGGTAATAACAGGATGCAACAACTGAAAATCAAGATGAATACGGGAACCATGAGATAACATAGTTATGGCTGCCGCAATACTGAAGGAGGCAGCAATAGCAGCAAACACAAGTGAAATAAAATTCCCGGCCTTTTGCCATGCATAAAAACATAAGGCAAATAAAGCGCCAACAATATACAGGATTATTGATATGATAAAGAATTGCCCAGCCATAGTTTTTTATGTATACATTAAAATATATGAAACAGATGAGAAATTACCATCTTTATCTAAGCTATTTAAAAATAAAACATCCTAAAAGCTGTATTATTTTACTGGAATAGTTCTGTGATGCAAGCTTTTTTAAAAAGCAGATAAAGGTTATTAACTTGAATAAAACCAGGTAATTACCCGCGAAGAAACAGGAAATGAAAGATGCTCAACAACGCTACCCGTACACTTGAGGCTTGCTTTATTGGAATATAAGGTATGTCACTTATAATATTGAAAAGCGGAACGAAGGGTTAAAGTGATTTTACAGATGCCCTGAATTGTGGAATTATCTACCTCCGGAATTGCTCTCAAACAGACTCCAATACTGTCCATAGCCCTCTTGTTCAAGATCTTCTTTGGGAATAAACCGTAGCGCTGCTGAGTTAATACAATAGCGGAGCCCCGTGGGTTTCGGACCATCAGGAAATACATGGCCCAAATGGGAATCGCCATACTTGCTTCTTACTTCAGTTCGCTTTGAGAATAAGAGCCAGTCATTCTTTTCCACAATATGGGCAGGCTCAAGAGGTTTGATAAAGCTTGGCCATCCGGTACCCGAATTGTATTTATCGAGTGAGCTAAAAAGTGGCTCTCCGGATACGATATCGACGTATATACCCTCCTTCTTATTATCCCAGTACTCATTCTTGAAGGGCGGTTCCGTGCCATTCTTTTGCGTTACTTTGTATTGTAAAGGACTTAGTATCTTCCTCAACGTTGTCTCGTCAGGTCTTACATATTCTTCTTTCTTCTTTATATCTGCTCTTTCCATCTCACTCTCCTCTGGCGCACCGGCTCCTGCAACCTTCTCTTCCATCGTGTTACCACCTTTCTGGTAACTAGCCGCCATAAATATCAGAATGGTAACCATAAAATATTTTTTCATATGAAAACCTTCTCTCGTATAACCAAAATATCAGACTTTATGTAACAAATTATCGATAATCTGATCAATCTTTAAGTACCGCATACACACAGATACCAAAGGAAAAGAGGATTGAAATGGAAGAGTGCCCCCCTTTTGATTAAGCATGCTTCTGTACCCATCGGAGATGCAGGGTATCGAGCTTGTAATGATGCAGTACCTGCACCTTATGTTCAGGGAAGCCGAGGAAATTGCTGAAGTAAAACAGGAACACTAGCAGTGTATCCAATTTAAGGATAAAGAATCCCTTTACGACCATATAAGGAGCGACCTGTGCAGTATAGTGGATGAGATATTCCCAGGCCAAGACAATGCCGAGACCCGGCACTCCAACAATGGCAAGACCGAGGGCAAACAACAGTAAATTCATCAGGGGAGAACGAGAGAGCTTCGCGGTGTAGTTTTGATGATTCTCGTTTCCATTTGAGAAGGTATACACCGAGAGGAAGGCAAGTCCCGCAAAGGCAATGGCAAAGACAACTACAGAAAGCCAGTAAAGCTGATTTGATGCGTCTATATGCTTTACCAATAGCAATGTATGTTCGATTCCTACCGTGGCCGCTGAGCAAGCGAGAGTTACGAAAAACATGCCCACTTTTCGGATATTATAGAAGGTTAGTACACAGAAACCCACCGCCAGAGCCAGTAATATCTCATCTTTGGCGTTGAAATATTTCCAGTTGATAATGAAAGCCGTGACGGTATTCCCACCGCCATCACCGGTAAATTCCATGGTAAAAAAATTCCTGTTGAGAAGGAAAATTACCATGCTAAAAATTACCCATACCGAGGCAACCATGATGGCAAAGCGGCGCGCCGCTTTCTTATCATACCGCAGGAATTTCAGACCGAGAAACTGATCAATAAAGTCGAATGAGCGGGAGAAAAAACCAAACTCATTGATCGTGAGTGAGTAAAGCCAATTTCTTAATCCCGCGGGAAAGATAGCTTTGAGATGACGCCCGGTGCTTGTCGTTCTGGGGCGCCTTGTCTCCATAGTATGGTAGAGATGAAGTAAAGACGGCGTTCGCAAGAACTCAAAAGTGCGATAGATTCCGTGTGATACCACATGAATCAGGGCAAGAGTACGGAATCCGAAAAATATCTCGATATAAATAATGGCTAACTGCGTTACGGTGGCATACGCAATGGTATTTTTGGCATCGGAAACCTGCCGGCTCATATGGGTTGTGATGAAGGCAGAAAACACGCAAATGGCAATCGCAACGGCAATGGCATTTGCCGGATGTGAAATCGACCATACTTCAGGCCAATACGCCGGAAGTGACCACTCCTTAGGCCAGAAGCGCAGGAGAAGAAAAATGGGGATGTGCGTTGATAACGAACCATAGAAAACCGCACTCGATGGCGTGGGTCCTTCCATTGCCCGTGGCAACCAGATCCATGGGAAAATACCCGATTTGAAGAAGCACGAGAAAATCAATAAGACCATCGCCCACTCGCAGCCATGTTTCTCCAGAATCGATGCCATCATGGTCATGTCTTCGGTGTGGAAGAAGAGCAACAGTACAATCAGGGCGCACATGAAGACATCTCCAAGCTCGTAAATAAACAATACCCGCATAGCGTTCTTGAGCGGATTGAGACGATGCTCATAAAAAGCGATAAGAAGCACTGAAGAAAAGCCCAATAGTTCCCAACCCATGAAGAAAAAGGTAGAACCGGAACTGAGAATGATAAGCTTTATGGATAAATGAAAGATAAAATAAAGGGAAAAGAATTTATGATAATACGCATCCCGGTGAAGATAGAAGAGAGAAAAGTGACCGATGATCGCAATGATTATTGTCGTGAAGGCCAAAAAGGTAAACGTAAGGATGTTCCAATGCACAATAAATGGCCAGCCAAGAAAGCAAAAAGATTCTATATGCACGGTAATCTCATGAAATCCAAGGAAATACAAGGCAATTGCAACGTGAATAAAATCACTGATGTTTCCCCATCGGACCAGTTTACGAACCATGTACTCTTCACGTTCCTGCTTACTGGTGAAATACTGGATATTTACAAAAAGTATCTTGGCAATCGGGAACAGTATGAAATAATGCACAAGATAGACAATTAAAGAGTTTTCCACCGTATACTCCTAGGTAATTTTACCAAACAAAAGATGATCTTGTTCGAGGAAAAATCGCGGATCGCTGCCCTTGTATTCGGGCACATCCACCATGTCTTCGAATGGTACAAACCGGCCTTCTACCCCGCCTTTCCACAAAAAGAGCTTTTCCTGATCCTGATCATGAACTGCGAGGGTAATCCAATTGTGCTTTACCAAACACTGAAAGTGTCCGGGCTGATTGGTATATCCGAAGGCCTCGCCGAGGATAGTTTCCATCGTCCCGATCTTACAGCAAACGAGCAGAATCAATCGGGTGGGTTCGTGGACCTCGACCATTTGCCATGGCAATCCCAATTGCAGATCGCTGATGTAGCCGTTCATCACACCCAACAGGGAGGTGACGTTGTGGGGCAATTTAGTACCGCAGCCGTAATGCTCATTGTCAATAAAGCTGAAATAGTATTCAAGACTAATCCCCGCACATACCGGTCCAACTGCACCGAGGATAGCCCTCAGGAACTTCCCTTCCGGATCCACAGTATAATTATAGGAAACCAAAAACGCTCGTCTGTCTAAAAAAAGGTTTCGCGTTAGATACCTCGGACCTACGATGGCAATTGCATTGGTGCAGTGGCCGTATTCAGGTCTCGGCTGGGTAAGATCCATTGCACGGCCACGGGCATAATCGGCGAATGCCTTTTCTGACTGGTCAGTCTTGACCTCATCAAAGCGTCTGCAGCGCTCTTTTGCATCAAGCGCCGCCGCACGGCGAATGGTGTCGATATACTTTTGCAGGCGCGGCTCAATGGGGTCAGGAAGGTCGAAAAGAATGACCTCGTCGCTGCAGGTATTGTGATATCCGCCGATGAACAGGGTTGAATCAGGGATAATTATACCATTTTTTGCCAGCCCTGCGCGAACTTCAGGTTCATTGCAAATGGTTGCAAAGAGACGCCCGTTAGGTGCACCTCGCCCCCCTGCGCACGCCCCACAATCATGGGCGGCTTCGTGAGGATTATTGAGGCTACTCGATCCGTGACCCAGGAAGAACATATAGGAAGAAAAGTTGTCTGATAACCCACTGCCTTTGAGTATCGCCGTGGCGCGAGTGATCCGACCTTGCAGATCCCACCCTTTTTCATTCTCCTGATTTTCTTTCCTGTAAACCAATCGTGTCTTAGGTTCATGGGCTGCCAAAGAGCGTCGCAGCTTGGAACTGTACTTCGGCGAAAGAACATCCAGGGTATACGGGAAAAGATTCAAAATACCGCTGAAAATCGTGTGGGCAAAGCTTCCGAAAAGGGTCTTTGATGCTTGCGTAATCGCCCATTGTATTTCACCATAGAGCTGCAGTTTTTTGGGCATCGCATCTTCGAGTTTCACTGCCTCTTCGTAGACTTGCACTGATGGCGTCACCATAGGATGAGGACACATCTTGCGGTAATGTTTCTCCGGTGCGCCCTTAAATCTCATATCAAGGGCAAAATGCCCCGCCGCTCCCAAGGTTTCTACGCCGGGGTCGATTTGTTCCAGATGGCGACGGAAGGATTCCTCACGATCGTCGATGCAGCAAAAAACCTGATAACACGGAAGCTCGTATTTCGGCTTTTCCTCGATAGCGCACTGCCGGTATGCCGATAGGAATTGAGTGTAGAAGGTATCCTCATAGGCACGCTGCCAAATCTCCTGACGATTTTCTTCGGTAAATTGGGTAACCTCTCGGGGAAATTCGGCATCATTTTTGATACCTAAAGCGCTCACGACAGCGGCAATAAAATAGGGATTATACAAGGGTTCAGATTTATAGACCGGAATCTTCAAGTCTCGTAGATCGCATATGGATTTGATAGCCGCGAGTTCGAGGATGAGAATAACGGGGATGACCTCTTTATAAACTGCCTTGATATCCTGACTTGGAATCCATTCCGGCATCTTTTCCAGAGATTTAATGGTTCCTGTCCACCCTTTATAGCGATACAGGGTGCGGAACATATAGTCTTCCATGTGATTCTCAGGGATAGCCAAATATTGAAGCAGAAGTGTGATAGCCTCATCGTACCGGTACCGTTTCATCCCGGTAACGATTCGTTTCAGGGTCTTGAGAAATTTTGTGCTGAAGAAACTGCTTTTCGAGTAAATTTCACAAAAGCACTGCCACATCCCTTTCTCCCGGTTCGGCATGGGCCAATAGGCCAGGCCGAAGTCAAAATAGGATGATAAAAACCTAAAGAGAACCGGCTGTATCAACTCGTCGATGTCCCGATTGTGGGTAATCTGAATCGCCTCTTTGTAATAACCTGGGCGTTGATACGCAGTGTTATTTACAAACTGCAGAATTCTCGCATCCGGCGCCGGGCGAACATGAGGCTTCTCCGTCATGAGCTTAAACAGAAGATCCGGTTGAATAGTAAGCTTATGATGTTCGATATATTCTTTGATCTTTTTTTGAAGAACGTCTGCCGTAATACGGCCCCGCTCAAACGCCAGGAGAAACTCTTCTTCGGACATAAACGCTTTGGCGCCATAAGTACGTCCCGCCTGTTTAACGCCTTCAAAGAAATCGTATGTTTCAAAGTGATGAATGGTATTGTGGTGAACAAAGAATGGGAGTGGGCCTTGGTCAGGCATTAAATGTTTTGTATGTTCGATAGCGTGCTCAATCTTATCAGACATCATTTCCATTAATTAAGTAGTTAAGAGAAAAAATACCCAGATTCATCGAATGAGTTTTTAACTGATGATAAGATAGTAAAAGCACACCAAATATTGCAAAGCCCTTTGCTTTCTGTGATACAGGAGGTAATTGCTCCGGTGAAAAAAATATAATACCTAAATAAGAGATACTTGTCATTATCTTTTACAGGAAAGCTTTATTATAAAAAATACCTGTTAAAATCGAGAAAATTATACCAAAAGCCTAAACTCTTTCCATAGCTGGTTGGTGAAAAAAATTGTTTTACCGTAACTAAGTATTTAAGCAGAAATGAAAAGAAATAGCAAGATTTTTATGTCTTTTAGTAAATTGAACGCATAAGGAAAAGGGGGAATAATGACATGAAAACATGTGAGAATCAAGAGCCTATTCGGAAGTCCGAAGCGCCATTTCAAGCGATAAAGGGGCAAGGAATCTCTTCGTGCACAGATCCAAAGATTCCGCACGCCACTTTTTCGGAAAGGACAATCCCTGTTTTTTGATAGGCTCTTAATATCCTTGAGATGAGAAGGTTAATTAACAAACTTTTGTTAAGGTAACTCCAATGCCTCCTCGTTTAAAATAATCTTTTTTTCATATCGCTTCGCTTAATAGAAAAAGACTCAAAGGATTTGCCTTATCATAGTTCAACGGCATTATTTTTCATAAACAAGAAACTTCTTTGCCAATATACAAGGGTGGTAAGACATCTTCGCCCTTCTCAAGCCTTCGATGCCCCAATCTTCGCCTGCATTGATATATTCCACATCAGAAAAATCACTGGCACAGAATTGCTGATAGATAGCTTGCGGCATACCGTGAAAATTATTATTGGTTTTCTCTATGAGAATAGAAGCGGTATGCGTTGAGATTTTTTCACCCAGGGTAACACCCTCAATTCGGCCATCTATATCAATAATTGCCCCTGTTAATCCTAATTCTTCTGAAAAAATAGTCGCACATTTTGCAGCCTCTGCTTCATGAATAAGACCGTACTGATAATGAATTTCATGATGATTCAGGAGGTTTGCCTCTTGAACCTTTTCTGCCTTCCACTGATCTATCATAAGAAGGGCACCTGCAATATGTTTAGAACTGAATTTTTCAAAGGAGGTGATGTAATGCTTTTTAAAGAAGTTTATCTCGTTTCTCTTCTTTTCGTATTTTCTACCGGCAAGTTTTATGAGGTCGGATGTTTTGTAGATGTAGTCTGAATAGCTTTCAACAATACGGTATAAACTCGTGTCAAAAAAACTCAAGAAATCTTCATAAACATAATTAACATAAGATTCGAAGCCACTGCAATCGTTGATTTCCCGCATTATTGAAAAGCATTCATTTAAGGTGTTTTGAATGTTGTTTTTCCCTAACGGGGGAAGCATCATGCACATACCTTTGGATGTTACTCCAAAGAGACAAAAATTATCATTAATAAGCTTCCATAGTAACTCCAGCGAACCCTTCCATATAAAATTGTTTGCAAAAGAATAATCACATAAGTTTACATTTTCCTGAATTACATATTTATCAAAAAGCTTTTTATCCTCAATCTTTAATCGATTTAAACCATAACACTTACATTTTTCTTCAATACTAACATTACGTTTTGGCGTCTCTAATAGATTAACATCTATAAGTTGTAAAATAGTTTCTCTCCTGCTGTGGTATTGCACCTTATTCGGCCCCACGACGGAGGTTCGAGATCGAGTGCAAACCATTGTAAAATAATGGCAAATATCCCCTGCGGATATCTGAACCAATAATTATTAATTCGTACAAAGACAATATCTGTCTTTACATGCTGAATTTTTCTCATTACATTTTTTCCATATAGACTGCCTTAAATAATTTAAATTATCTGAATTATACAAGCTACCAACAGATTTTCAAGTATTAATTATCATACCGTTATAGAAAAGATTTTCTCTAAATCACAGATATTCAAGGATTATTAAAATGCTTGACAAACTGGCGCTGTCTGCTAAAATACCTTATCTTCATTATGTATCTTATGTGCTTTCGTGAGGTATAATTAGCTCCTAAGCAGAAGCAAAGGAAATCAACTATGGCTATTAAAATTGGTATAAATGGTTTTGGAAGGATCGGGAGAAATGTCTTTCGTGCGATTGCTAAACGCGGAGGCATAGATGTTTTAGCTATTAATGATCTTGCCGACTCGAAGTCATTGGCATTGTTATTAAAATATGATTCAGTACACGGCAGGTTTGATGGAAATATCACAGCAAAAGAAAGATCGCTGGTAGTAAATGGTAAAGAGGTTGCGTTATTCATGGAGAAAGATCCTTCCCGGTTACCGTGGAAATCACTTGGAGTCGATATTGTAATTGAGTCAACTGGTTTATTTACCTCACGCGCTGATTGCGCAAAACATCTGGATGCAGGCGCAAAAAAAGTCATACTTTCGGCTCCCGCAAAAGATAAAATTGATGCAACAATTGTTATAGGTGTTAACACGAATGATCTTAAATCAGAACATAAAATTGTATCGAATGCCTCATGCACCACAAATTGCCTGGCGCCGTTAGCAAAGGTATTACACGATAGTTTTGGCATTGAAAAAGGGCTTATGACAACGATTCATGCCTATACAAACGATCAGCGTATTAGTGATCTTATCCATAAAGATATCAGAAGGGCAAGGGCAGCTGCGTTAAATATTATTCCAACTACCACAGGAGCAGCTAAGGCCATTGGAGAGGTAATTCCATCACTAAAAGGAAAGCTCGATGGTCTGTCTATGCGCGTACCGGTTGCTAACGGTTCTGTGACAGATTTAGTTGCAACCGTATCGAAGGATGTCACGATAGAGTCCGTCAATGCCGCTATGAGGAGAGCTGCGGAAACCGAACTGAAGGGTATTTTAGAGTACTGCGATGATCCTATTGTATCCTCAGATATTATCGGGAATATGCACTCGAGCATATTTGATTCGGCCTTAACCTATGTCATTGATAAACGCATGGTAAAGGTAGTATCCTGGTATGATAATGAATGGGGATTCTCAAACCGTATGGTAGATCTCACCGTGTTAATCGCTAATCTATAAAACACAAATCTTTTTTAAACTAATTTCATTGATTATGGATAAATTATTTATAAAAGAACTTGATGTGCACAAAAAGAAAGTCATGATTCGAACGGATTATAACGTACCGTTAGACGAGGAGGGAAAAATTACTGATGACACCAGGATTAGAGCAACCCTGCCAACAATTGACTTTTTGCTCGATGAGAAAGCAAAGGTGATCATTGCCTCACATTTGGGTAGGCCTGATGGTAAAGTAAATCCTAAATACAGCTTAAAGCCCGTTGCCAGGCGTTTACAACGATTCCTCGATGAAAAGGTAAGGGTAATTATGGCAGATGACTGCATTGGACCCAAGGTGAAAAAACAGATTGAAGAAATGAACTACGGCGACGTACTTGTATTGGAAAATTTAAGGTTTCATTCTGGTGAAGAAAAAAATGATCCTGCATTTGCAGGAGAGCTAGCCAGTTTATGTGATGTATTTATACAGGATGCTTTTGGAAACTGCCACAGAAAGCACGCATCAATGGTCGGCATCGATAGTTTTATACCATCAGCGGCAGGATTTTTACTGAAGAAAGAGATAGATTATTTTGAGAAGTCTGTCAATCAGCCTATGCGGCCCGTTGTCGCTCTATTAGGAGGAGCAAAGGTTTCTGATAAGATAAAGATTATTGAAAACCTTTCTAAAAAAATGGATAAAATCCTCATCGGTGGGGCAATGGCATTCACCTTCCTTAAGGCACAGGGTTTCGGTATCGGGAAATCCTTAGTCGAGGATAGCATGCTTGATGTGGTAAAAGACCTGATGGATATATCCAGGAAAAACGGAACGAAACTCTATTTACCTGTTGATTTTGTTGTAGCAGAAAAATTTGACGGCCGGGCAGAAACAAAGGTTGTTCCTTATCAGGAAATTCCTGAAAGGTGGATCGCATTGGATATTGGTCCGGCTACTACAAAACTATTTTATGAAGCGCTTCAGGATGCAAAAACGATTGTGTGGAATGGACCTATGGGCGCATTCGAGATTGATGCTTTTAGTCGGGGAACTTATGCCATGATAGATGCAGTAACAAGTTCTCATGCCTCAACAATCGTAGGAGGCGGCGACACTGATATGGCATTCCATAAAGCCGGGAAAACACATGAAGTATCATTTATCTCTACAGGTGGTGGAGCATTTCTAAAATTATTAGAAGGAAGCGAATTGCCCGGGGTTGCATCATTATCATCTAAGAAAAAAGCGTAAAAGAATATGCAACCAAAAATTAAAATATCAGCATCTATTCTGGCTGCTAATGCGGTACGCCTGGAAGATGAAATCAAAAAGGTGGAAAAGGCTGGCGTTGATCTCATCCATATAGATGTTATGGATGGCCATTTTGTTCCAAACATTACGATGGGAACATTTATTGTAGAAGGAGTAAAACGTATTGCCAAAGTACCTTTAGACATTCATCTGATGATTGAATATCCTGAACGTTATATAGCCGCATTTGCGGAAGTTGCCGGAAAAAATGATTTCATAACATTTCACATTGAAGCTACAAAAAAACCAAAAGAGGTTATTTCATTAATTAAGAACGCAGGATTAAAGGCTGGTATATCGCTGAATCCGAATACATCAACTGATTCGGTAGAAAACTTTCTGGATATAGTTGATATGGTGCTTGTTATGTCAGTAAATCCCGGTTTTGCCGGACAAAAATTTATATCGGATGTTTTGCCCAAGGTTGCAAGACTACGCTCTATTTCTCCGGATGAAATGGATATAGAAATAGATGGCGGTATTACAACAGAAACAATTTCTCAGGCAGTCCAACAGGGAGCAAATGTAATTGTTGCAGCATCTGCAATTTTTAAAACAGATAACCCAGACAATGCAATTAAAACCCTCCGGCAAATAGCAGAACAAACGCCAAGAAAGAAATATATTTTATCTAAAAAATAACTTGTTTTTTTATTAAAAAATTATAAACTATTTGAGTCTTTTTGTTTATTGCAAATTGATATTTACAAAAATAAACCTCAATTACTGAGAAGTTTAAAATATTTGATACGTATTACTGATACTCAGCAGTTTCCTGGAATACACGGACAATTTACAAACAAAGAAATAGCGATACATGGTCTTTTTTAGAAAAAAAAAGGATATGCCCGATGGTTTATGGACACGGTGTGATGGTTGTAAGGGCATGGTATATAGAAAAACCGCTGAAGAAAAAATGTTTGTTTGTCCTGAATGCAATTATCATTTTCGGATATCAGGCAAAGACAGGCTAAGATTACTGCTTGACGAAAACAGTTTCGAAGAAATGTGGAGTAATATGTTGCCCTGCGATCCGCTCAATTTTCATGATAGGATAACCTATCCGGAAAGAATCATCTCGGAACAGAAAAAAACAGGATTAAAAGAGGCGATAATTGCAGGAAAAGGACAGATCCATGGCAAAGAGGTAATGATCGGAGTCACAGATCACAGTTTTATCATGGGAAGTATGGGTTCTGTAGTTGGAGAAAAGATTAGCCGCCTTGCGGAAAAGGCTATGGAATTAAAATTACCTCTGGTAATTATTTCAGGATCAGGAGGTGGAGCCCGGATGCAGGAAGGGGTTTTCTCCTTAATGCAAATGGCAAAGACAAGCGCTGCCATCGCCCGGTTTAAAGAGGCAGGCGGTCTTTATATATCGGTTTTAACAGACCCATCTTTAGGTGGTGTAATGGCGAGTTTTGCCTCCCTTGCAGATATTACCCTATCAGAGCCAAAGGCATTAATAGGTTTTGCAGGTCCCAGAGTCATACAGGAAACCATAAAGCGTTCTCTTCCAAAAGGCTTTCAGACTGCTGAATTTCTGTTAGAACATGGTTTTTTAGACCTGATTACCCATCGTCAGGATATGAAAAAAGAATTATCGAGATTAATTGGCTATTTACAATAAAATAAAAAAGTTCCCCTGTAGCTCAATGGTAGAGTAGCCGGCTGTTAACCGGTTGGTTGTAGGTTCGAATCCTACCGGGGGAGCCAACTTATACAGAAAGCCCTTTAACAATCATCGCGTTGAAGGGCTTTCTGTATGTAAGGCAAAAACAGCTCCTTCATTAAGGATGTAGATGCTATGGTGGATTCGCTGCCGGTAATTCTATAATGAGTAGGATGGATTAAGGCGCTGTCTTTTGCGCTGAATCCACCGCTTGGATACCGGGCATGAATATAGACTTTTCAAATAGTCTCTAAATATTTGAGCCTCTTTTTGATATCCAAAGCCGTATACCTAAATACGTAGTACTGCTCACAAGAGAAACCAGATAATTTAGAGGATCTGCAGCACCAAAGAGAAGCTCCCTGCCACTAAACACCACAACTACATTACAGAGAAACATTGTAGATAGCAAAAATATCATGAGCAATTTTATCGTTAACTTTTTCATTCTTTCCATCTCTTCTTTAAGACAAAAAAACATACCTACAAAAATTACCTCTTGAAAGCATCATTTGATAAGCACCGAGATTGCAAAACTATCAATAATACCGAATGTTCTTTACTAAAAAGGAATCTTATCTTTACCAGAATTGTGAAATTTTATCCACGCAAAGCTTAGTAGACCCATAAAACTTTCCTGAATAAAGCCTTTAAAATCATCCAGGCAAAAATTGTATTTGATATAAGATATCTTTTCCACATTCGGCGTGGTTCGCACATAAGACGAAAAAACCATTCGAGACCTGCTTTTTGCGCCCAAAGAGGAGCGCGGTTTGTATATCCAGCAACAACATCGAAGCTCCCTCCTACTCCCATCATAAAGGGAATTTGCAGGTTTTCTATATATTGATTTAAAAAAATTTCTTTTTGCGGACTACTCATGGCAACAAACAGCACATGTGGCCGTGAATTCTGGATAATTTCTACAATTTTCGCTTCCTCTGCTTTGCTAAAGTATCCATTCCGATACCCTGCAATTTGCAATTTCGGGTATTTCAATAAAAATCTTATAACAACCCTCTCTATAATTTCTTGTCTAGCCCCTAAAAAATACAATCGGTAGCCTTTCTTCGCCGCAAGTT
>JAANMX010000345.1_pt1 | contig 63202 bp, 58 predicted proteins | sample 7279681 | NCBI WGS metagenome assembly JAANMX01 (sample SAMN14094542, study PRJNA606508) | bioreactor metagenome | isolation source: A lab-scale SPAN reactor treating ammonium-rich wastewater day 351 | place: Ireland: Galway | collected 2018-01-01
CTGAAGGCCGACCCACGGGATGAGGCTGTGGGTCGGGCTTCAGCCCGACGGAATCCGTGCCGATGCGCGGAAACGGCGTCGGCCTGAAGGCCGACCCACCCTCTCGTAGCGCGCCGCGCCCCGGCGGCGGAACCGGTCAATACTCGATCGGCACCGGGTCGAGCGAACGCCAGAGGTACCACGTCGCCGCGGTGCGCCACGGCCGCCAATGCTCGCCCTGCGCGCGGATGTCGGCGAGCGGCATGTCGGCGCCCTTCCGGTAGTGCTGCGCGACCGCCTTGCGCAGTCCGAGATCGTCGACCGGATACACGTCGGGCCGCAGCTCGTGGAACATCAGGAACATCTCGGCGGTCCAGCGGCCGATACCGCGCACGCCGGTGAGCGCGCCGATCAGCGCCTCGTCGTCGAGGCTCGTCCACGCGCGCGCATCGAGCCTGCCGCTCGCGAAGTGGTCGGCCAGGTCCCGGACGTAGCCGGCCTTGCGTTCGGAGAATCCGATCGCCCGCATCGTGGGGGCGTCGAGGGCCGCGACCGCCACCGGGTCGAGGCGCGGAAAGCGCTTGCGCGTCTCCGCCGGAGCGGCCGCCGCGACGAAGCGGCGCCAGATCGCATCGGCCGCCTTCACCGAGATCTGCTGTCCGGTGATCGCGCGGGCGAGCGCGGTGAACGCGTCGCTCCGCCGCCTGAGGCTCACGCCGGGATGGGCGCGCACGAGTCGGCGCATGACGCGGTCGCGGCGCGCGAGATCGGCCGCCGCGTCGTCCCACCAGCGCGGCTTCATTGCGCGGTCCGCGCCCGCAGCCGTGCGCGGCGGCGCCACGCGGCCACGACGTGCCAGCGCCACGCGAGGCGGACGGCGACGAAGCCCAGCGTCGCGAGCGTGAATGCGAGGAGGACGAGTCCCACCGCCAGCGGCTTGCCGAGGTCCCCCATCCAGGCGACGAGCGCGGGCAGGTAGCCGGACAGATTCGTGAACGTCGGCGGCGTCACCGAGACGGCGTGCGGGGCGTCGGGGAAGAACAGGCGCCCGTACTCGTAGGCCACCACGTAGAGCGGGACGATGGTGAACGGATTGGTGTAGAGCGTCGTGATCGCCGCGAGCGGGAAGTTCGCGCGCCACAGCAGCGAGAGTCCGATCGCGCCGGCGACCTGGACCGGCCCGGGAATGAGGCCGCACAGGAGGCCGACGGCGACCGCGCGGGCGGTCGAGCGGCGGTTCAGGTGCCACAGGTCCGGGTCGGACAGCGCCGGGACGTAGCGAAGCACCCATGGATGGCGGGTGATCTTCTCGACCGAGGGCTTGAGCCGCTCGATCTGCTGCCTCAGGGCTTGCCGGAGCATGGGTGGGGAAAATGGTACTATGCGCCGCTTTTTTCGCGGGGTCGTCCATGTCGATCGTCACGCTGTTCCGGGGGTTGGCCGCCGCCCTGGCCCTCGCCCTCGCGACCGGCGCGAGCGCGGCCGACCCCGCGAAGGTCTACCGCATCGCCTTCGGCGTCGCCGAGACGAGCTTCGACCCGGCCCGGGTCTCCGACCTCTATTCGAACACGGTCAACGAGGCGATCTTCGAGCGCCTCCTGACCTACGACTACCTCGCGCGTCCCTCGAAGCTCGTGCCGCTGGTCGCCGAGACGATGCCCGCGGTGACCGACGGGGGCAAGACCTACACGTTCAAGCTGCGCAAGGGCATCTTCTTCACGCCCGACCCGGCGTTCAAGGGTGTCAAGCGCGAACTCGTCGCGGCCGACTTCGCCTACACGATCAAGCGCCACGCCGACCCGAAGAACCGCTCGCCGTGGGTCTTCATGGTCGAGGGGCGCATCGTCGGGCTCGACGGCCTGATCGAGCAGGCGAAGAAGACCGGCAAGTTCGACTACGACGCGAAGATCCCCGGGCTCGAGACGCCGGATCCCTACACGCTGGTGATCCGGCTCGTCGCGCCGGATTACCTGTTCAACTATACGGTGGCCCACGTCCCGTTCGGCGCGCAGGCGCGCGAGGTGGTCGAGCACTACGGACAGGAGCAGGTCGGCGCGCATCCGGTCGGCACCGGCCCGTACTTCCTGAAGGAATGGAAGCGCGCCGCGCGCATCGTGCTCGAGGCGAATCCCGACTATCGCGGCTTCGTGTGGGACTTCGCGCCGTCGGACGACCCCTGGGACCAGCAGGTCGTGCGCGACATGCGCGGCAAGAAGATGCCGCAGATCGGTCGGGTCGAGATCTCGATCATCGAGGAGGACCAGTCGCGCTGGCTCGCGTTCGGCGGCAAGGAACTCGACGTGCTGGCGCTGCCGGGCACGTTCCGCCCGCAGGCGATCGGCGCGAACGGCGAACTGCTGCCACGCTGGTCGGGCGAGGGCGTCAAGCTCTACAAGGCGATCGATCCGGACATCAGCTACACGTTCTTCAATTTCCGCGACCCGGTCGTCGGCGGATTCGAGCCGGCGAAGCTCGCGCTGCGCCGCGCGATCATCATGGCCTACGACGTGCGCGAGGAGATCGAGGTGGTCCGCAAGGGACAGGCGGTGCGCGCGCAGATGCCGATCCCGTTCGGCGTCGTCGGCCACGATCCGTCCTACCGCACGGTCAACCCGTACGATCCGGATCTCGCCAACAAGCTCCTCGACCGCTTCGGCTACAGGAAGGGCCCGGACGGCTGGCGCACGCAGCCCGACGGCAAGCCGCTCGTGATCCGCCAGGCGACCGGCACCACGCAGATCGACCGCACCTTCAACGAGCTGTGGAAGAAGGCGGCCGACTCGATCCACGTCCGCATGGTGTTCGACGCCGGGAAGTTCGCCGACAACCTGAAGCAGGCGAAGGCCTGCCAGCTCATGATGTGGAGCGCCGCGTGGACCGCCGACTACCCCGACGGCGAGAACTTCATGCAGCTCCTCTACGGGCCGAACACCGGCCAGAGCAACAACGGCTGCTACGAGTCGAAGTCCTTCGACGCGCTCTACGTCAAGATGCGCGCGCTGCCGATCGACGCGCCGGAGCGCAACCGGCTGTTCCTCGAGATGACGCGCCAGATGGACGTCGACGGCGCCTGGGGCATGCACGTGTCGCGCGAGCGCAACCAGATGATCCGCCCGTGGGTGCTGGGCTACAAGAAGCACCCGATCCTGCACGGCGAGTGGCTCTACATGGACCTCGCCCCGCGCTCATGACCCGCATCGTGCTCGCACTCGCGCGCCGCGCGTTCGCGATCCTGATCGCGGCGGCCGCGGCGCCCGCGCTCGCGGCGCCGGACATGAACAAGGTGATCCGCGAGGTGTTTCCGGCCGCGGAGTCCGGCTTCGACCCCGCCGCGGTGCACGACCTGTACTCCGGAACGCTCGTGCAGGGCATCTTCGAGACGCTCTACACCTACGACTACCTCGCGCGGCCCTCGAAGCTCGTGCCGCTCACGGCGGACGCGATGCCCGAGGTCACCGACGAGGGCAGGACCTGGACGATCCGGCTGAAGAAGGGCATCCGCTTCGCCGACGACCCGGTGTTCGGAGGCAAGCCGCGCGAACTGGTCGCCGAGGACTACGTCTATTCGCTCAAGCGCCTGATCGACCCGAAGATCCGTTCGCCCTGGGCCTTCCTCGTCGAGGGCAAGATCGTCGGATTGGACGAGATCGCCGCGAAGGCGAAGGCGAGCGGCAGGTTCGACTACGACGCGAAGGTGCCCGGCCTCGAGGCGGTCGACCGCTACACGATCCGTATCCGGCTCGAGGCGACCGACTACAACCTGCCCTACATCCTCGCGCACGAGCCGTCCGCCGCGGTGGCGCGCGAGGTGATCGCGAAGTACGCGGAGGTCGACGGGCGCGCGCAGGCGAATCCGGTCGGCACCGGCCCCTACCGGCTCGTGCGCTGGGTGCGCAGTTCGAAGATCGTGCTGGAGGCGAATCCGCACTATCGCGGCTTCACCTGGAACTTCTCGTCGACCGACCCGGCGGACGCGCAACTGATCCGCGAGATGAAGGGCAAGTCGATGCCCGCGGTCGGCCGGGTCGAGGTCTCGATCATCGAGGAGGACCAGGCGCGCCTCCTCGCGTTCCAGAACGGCGAGGTCGACCTGATGAACATGGAGGGACCGCTCGCGCCCAAGGTGCTCGACGGCGCGACGCTGCGGCCCGAGATGAAGGCGAAGGGCGTGAAGCTCTCGCGCCTCATCGATCCGGAGATCTCCTACACCTACTGGAACATGCAGGATCCGGTCGTCGGCGGGCTCTCGAAGGAGAAGGTCGCGCTCCGCCGCGCGATGGCGATGAGCTACGACGTCGCCGAGGAGATCAAGGTCATCCGCAACGGCCAGGCGATCGAGGCGAAATACCCGATCCCGCCGGGCGTGGTGGGCCACGAGAGCGCGTGGAAGCCGGGCATCGTCCACGATCCCGCGGGCGCCAACGCGCTGCTCGACCGCTTCGGCTACAAGCGCGGCGCGGACGGATGGCGTACCCTTCCGGACGGCAAGCCGCTCACCGTCCGGCTGTCGTCGCGGCCGGACACGCTGGGCCGCCAGCAGGACGAGATCTGGAAGAAGTCGCTCGACGCGATCGGCGTGCGCATGGACGTGCACAAGGACAAGTTCCCGGAACTCCTGAAGGCCGAGAAGCAGTGCAAGCTCCAGATGCGCGTCGCCGCGTGGATCGCCGACTATCCGGACGGCGACAACTTCATGCAGCTGCTCTACGGGCCCAACACGTTCCAGAGCAACAACGCGTGCGCGAAGATGCCCGAATTCGACCGGCTCTACGAGAAATCCGTCAAGCTTCCGCCCGGACCGGAACGCGACGCGCTCTACCGCGACATGACGAAGGTGATGGAGGCCTACGCGCCGTGGCGCCTGACGGTGAGCCGCTACCGCAACATGCTCGCGCAGCCGTGGGTGCTGGGCTACCGCCGGCATCCGATCCTGCACGCGCACTGGAAGTTCGTCGACGTCGACGCGGCGGCGAAGGGAAAGTAGGGGGAGGGCAGGACGCGCGGGCGGCGGGGCCGCCGCGCGCGGGGCGGCATCACACGGATCCGCGCCCGCCGGACGAGAACCGGGGCACCCGGGCGTGCGGCGGGCGCGGAGTGTGAGGGCGGGGCAGAGCAGCGCGGGCATGCGATCCGGCGGCCGTGCGAACGGCCGGGACTCCGGCGAGGAGAGGCGATGACGGCGTACATCATCCGGCGCCTGTGGCAGATGGTCCCGACGCTCGCGGGCGTCGTGATCCTCGTGTTCTTCCTGTTCAACTGGGTCGGCGGCGATCCGGCCTACGTGCTCGCCGGCAAGATCAGCAACCAGGAGCAGATCGACAACATCCGGCGGCAGCTCGGCGTCGACCAGCCCTACTGGGTCCAGCTCTGGATCTTCGTCAAGCAGATCGTCACCGGCGACTTCGGCGCCTCCTGGAGCACCAACGAGCGCATCAGCTCGATCATCCTCACCCGCCTGCCGCCGTCGCTGACGGTGCTGGTGCCGCTGACGATCCTCGACGCGCTGATCGCGATCGGCCTCGCGCTCGCGGTCGCCTACGTGCGCGGCTCGCTCACCGACCGCGCGGTGATGGTGATCTGCACGGTCGGGCTGTCGATCTCGATCCTCGTCTACATCATCGTGTTCCAGTACGTGTTCGCCTACAAGCTCGGCTGGTTCCCGGTGCAGGGCTGGGGTGACTCGTTCTGGGAGAACCTCGTCCGCTACTCGTCGCTGCCGATCCTGATCGGTCTCGTCGTGTCGATCGCGCCGAGCCTGCGGCTCTACCGGACCTTCGTGCTCGACGAGATCAACCAGGACTACGTGCGCACCGCGCGCGCGAAGGGCCTCTCCGAGAACCGCATCATGTGGGTGCACGTGCTGCGCAACGCCTCGATCCCGATCATCACCAACATCATGGCGTCGCTGCCGGGCCTTCTGATCGGCGCCTTCCTGATCGAGCGCTTCTTCTCGATCCCGGGCATCGGACGCGAGGTGATCCTCGCGGTCGAGCGCAGCGATTTTCCGGTCATCAAGGCGATCACCGTGTACGTCGCGGTCGCGACGATGGTCTTCAACCTGCTCGCCGACCTGATGTACAAGGCCGTCGACCCGCGCGTGCAGTTGCGCTGACGGGAGCCCCGGCCATGAGCGCTCCCCTCGCCACCACGCTGCCGCGCAACGCCGACGGTTCGCGCGCGGTTCCCAAGAACGTCTCGCCCGGTCTGTGGACGCTCGCCTGGCGGCGGCTTCTCGTCGACCGCGTCGGCATGGTCTCGCTCGCGATCGTCGCCGCGTTCATCGCGATGATGATCCTCTCGGCGACCGGACTCATCGCGCGCGACTGGTCGAAGGAGGTCGGCGTCAACTACGCGCCGCCGTCGTTCATCGGCGCCGACGCCGAGTCGGGCACGCCGGCCTCGCCCGCCGCCGCGCCCGAGCCCCCGATCCCCGCCGCCGAATGGAAGAGCGAGATCGTCGATCCGCTCGCCGACGCGATCGCGGAGATCCGCGGCGCGAAACCGGCGTCTTCCGCGCCCACGACCGGGGCCGACGCGAAGAGCGTCGACCCGCTCGCCGACGTGATGGCGGACATCCGCGCCGGCAAGGGCGCGACGTCCGCCGCGGCGCCGGCGGAGCTCCGGCAGGCGACGCTGCCGTTCGGCGGCGACAAGTGGGGCCGCGACGTGATCGCGAAGACGATCAAGGGCTCCGAGACCTCGATCTTCGTCGGCATCATGTCGGCGATCGTCGCCGTCGCGCTCGGCACGCTGTTCGGCGCGATCTCCGGCTACTACGGCGGCTTCGTCGACGACGCGTTCAACTGGTTCTACTCGGTGTTCAACTCGATACCCTACCTGCTCCTGATCCTCGCGGTCGCGGCGGTGCTGCAGCAGAAGGGGATCCTCACGATCATCCTGATCCTCGGCTTGACCGGCTGGACCGGCGTGTTCCGCCTGATCCGGGCCGAGTACCTGAAGCACAAGGCGCGCGAGTACGTGCAGGCGGCCGACGCGATCGGCGCGTCGAACGCGCGCCGCATGTTCGTCCACATCTTCCCCAACGTCTCGCACGTGGTGCTGGTGCAGCTCTCGATCCTCGCGGTCGGCTTCATCAAGGCCGAGGTGATCCTGTCGTTCCTGGGCTTCGGCGTGCCGGTCGACGTCGTCTCCTGGGGCTCGATGCTGAACGAGGCGCAGAACGAGCTGATCCTCGGCAAGTGGTGGCAGCTCGTCGCGGCGACGATCGCGATGGCGACGCTCGTCACCGCGTTCTCGCTCTTCACCGACGCGCTGCGCGACGCGCTCGACCCGAAGCTCAAGGGACTGAAGGGGCACTGACATGGCCACGCCGACCGCTATGCCTTCGTCCGGCGAGCCGCTGGTCTCGGTCCGCGACTTGCGCGTGTCGTTCCGCCTCGGCGGCGACGCGACCTTCGACGCGGTGAAGGGCGTCTCGTTCGACATCCCGGCCGACAGCACCGTCGCGCTGGTCGGCGAATCGGGCTCGGGCAAGAGCGTGACCGCGCTCTCGATCCTGGGCCTGCTGCCGCCGGAGAACTCGATCGTCGATCCGCGGAGCCGCATCCTCTTCGGCGGACGCAATCTCGTCGGCCTGCCGCTGCGCACGATGCGCGACCTGCGCGGCGCCGACATCTCGATGATCTTCCAGGAGCCGATGACCTCGTTGAACCCGGTGTTCACCGTCGGGTTCCAGCTCTCCGAGGTGCTGCAGCTCCATCGCGGACTCTCGCCGCGCGCGGCGCACCGCCGCGCGATCGAACTCCTCGACGAAGTCGGCATTCCCGAGCCGCGCCGGCGCGTCCGCGCGTTCCCGTCGCAGATGTCGGGCGGCCAGCAGCAGCGCGTGATGATCGCGATGGCGATCGCCTGCGAGCCGAAGCTCCTGATCGCCGACGAGCCGACGACGGCGCTCGACGTGACGATCCAGAAACAGATCCTCGACCTGATCGCCGAGCTGAAGAAGCGCCACCAGATGAGCGTGCTGTTCATCACGCACGACCTCGCGGTCGTCGGCGAGATCGCCGACCACGTCATCGTCATGCGCAACGGTGAGGTCCGCGAGCAGGGCGCGGCGAAGCAGGTGTTCGAATCGCCGAAGGACGAGTACACGAAGGCGCTGCTCGAATGCCGCCCGGCGCTCGACCACCGTCCGATGCGGCTGCCGGTCATCGACGACTTCATGGGCGGGAAGGGGCCGCAGCGCCTCGAGGAGCGCAAGCGCGGCGTGACCCCCGCCGACCCGGTCGTGCTCGACGTGCAGGGCCTGGGCAAGAGCTTCTTCGTGCGCGAGGGGATCTTCGGCCGGCGCGAGTTCAAGGCCGCCGCCGACGTGTCGTTCAAGCTGCGTCGCGGACGCACGCTCGGCCTCGTCGGCGAGTCGGGCTCGGGCAAGACGACGGTGGGGCTGACGCTGATGCGCCTGCACGAGGCGACCGCGGGCCGGGCGCTCTTCGAGGGGAAGGACATCCTCGCGATGAGCGACCGCGAGTTCATGGCCTACAAGCGGCGCATCCAGATCATCTTCCAGAATCCCTACGCGTCGCTCAACCCGCGCTTCACCATCGGCCAGATCCTGACCGAGCCGATGCAGATCCACGGCATCGGTGCGGACGCTCGCGAGCGCACCGACCTGGTGTTCGACCTGCTCGGGAAGGTCGGACTGCCGGACGCGTCGTTCTACAAGTATCCGCACGAGTTTTCGGGCGGCCAGCGCCAGCGCGTCGCGATCGCGCGCTGCCTCACGCTCAAGCCCGAGATCCTCATCTGCGACGAGTCGGTCTCCGCGCTCGACGTGTCGGTGCAGGCGCAGGTGCTGAACCTGCTCGCAGACCTGCAGGACGAGTTCAAGCTCGCCTACCTCTTCATCTCGCACGACCTCGCGGTCGTCAAGTACATCTCCGACGAGGTGATGGTGATGAACGAGGGGCGGGTGGTCGAGATCGCGGACGCGGACACCATCTACCGCAGCCCGCGCGAGGACTACACGCGCCGCCTCCTCTCCGCCATCCCGAAGGGGTGGCAGGGCGAGCGCGCCGCCGCCTGACCCCGGGCGGCGAACCCGGTGCCGGACACCGGGGCGTCAGAGGGTGAAGGCGAGTTCGCGCACCAGCGCGCCGGGCACGCGCACCGACGACAACCGGCGTCCGTGGTAGGTCTCGGCGGACAGCGAGAGTTCGGACTCGCGGGTGAGCGCCTCGAGGTTCGCGCCCAGCATGCGGTAGATCGTGTCGTCGAAACGCAGCACGTCGACCGGCGCCACGATGCGCCCGTGCTCGACCCAGAAGGTCGCGAAGCGCGTCATGCCGGTGATGCGGCAGGCCGGGCGGTCCGAGTAGTTCGTGTACCAGAGGTTGCCGATCCACAGGCCGCGGTCGAGCGCGGCGAGCGCATCGGCCTGCGGAAGGTCGCCGCCGTCCATCGCGAGGGCCTCGGGCGACTCGTCGCCGTTCGCGCCATTGGCGTCGAGCGTGTACTCGCGGGCCGTGCGCGGCGAGGTGAGCGCGCCGACGAGTTCGCCGTCGCGCACCAGCGTCACCCGCGCCGGCCGCGCGAAGCCTTCCGCCTGGAATCCCGGGGCGACGCCGCCCGCGATGTCCTCGACGATCGACACGCGCGGATCGAGGCGCTCGCCGGCGCGCATGCGGGTGAGCGAACTCTGCCGCGTCTCGAGCGCGCGCGCGGAGAACCCGCCCCAGCCCAGGATCGAGGCGATCTCCTCGACCGCGGAGGGCGCGAGGAACGCGCGATGGCGTCCCGGTTCGAGGACTTTCGACCCGCGCGCGACCAGCGCGAGCCGCTCGCGCGCCTCGCCCATGCGCCGCGCGAGTTGTGCGCGGTCCCAGGCGAAGCCGGCGTACGCGCTCTTCACCGCCTTGTCGGTGCGGTCGTACAGGCTCCAGTCGAGGTTGAACGTCGTCGCCGCGTGCCAGTTGCGCTGGCCCGCGTCGTTCGCGAGCCCGCGCCACACCGGACCGGCCGCGTAGATGCCGACGAGGTCGAGCCCTGCTGCCGCTTCGAGCGCCTCGTCGATCGCCGTCTCCGACGCCGGCAGCCCGCCGCCGCGCGTCGAGCGCGAGTCCGACACGCCTTCGGGCAGCAGCAGGTACGGATCCTCGCCGAGCGAAGGCAGCACCGCGCGCAATGCATCGATCGCCGCCGCGATCGCCGCGCGGTCCTCCGAGGGGTCGCCCGACATCGACATCGTGTGCGCCGCGTGCCGCTTCCCGCGCAGGAGCCGGATCGACAGCTCCTGCTGCATCACGCTGCCGGCCTGGCGGACCTTGCCGCGGTTGAGCCGCACGAAGTCGGTGGACTCGCCCGCGCAGGTCGCGATGAAGCGCTCGCCCGGAGCGAGCACGCCGCGGATCGCTTCGACCCAGCCGTCGAAACGGCGTTCGGCGCGTTCGACCGGGTCGCCGCCCATGTCAGGACTCCCCGCCGAAGACATCGACGCCGGTGAACACGCACGCCGGCGACGCGTGCCCGACCCAGATGATCTGCGACGGCTCGCCCTTGCCGCAGTAGGGGGTGCCGAGCACCTGCAGGGTCGAGGCGTCTCCGACCGCCGCGAGGCTCCGCCAGAACGTCGACGAGATGCCGCGGTAGTTCGGGTTCTTGACGACGCCCGCGAGCATGCCGTCCTCGATCAGCACGCCGCGCTCGCAGCCGAACTGGAACTTGTTGCGCGAGTCGTCGATCGACCACGACGCGTTGGTCTGCATGTAGACGCCGCGGCCGATGCGCGCGACGAGCGCCTCGAACGGTTCGCTCCCCGGTTCGAGGTTGAGGTTGGCCATCCGGTCGATCGGCGGGCGGTTCCAGTTGTCGGCGCGCGCGTTCGCCACGCCCGGCAGTCCGGCGCGCGCCTGCGAGATCGCGCCGCCGAGCGGCCGCTCGAGGATGCCGCGCCGGATCAGGAACGCGCGTTCGGCGCGCGTGCCCTCGTCGTCGTGGCCGTAGCTCGCGAGTTCCTCCGCCCGCGTCGGATCGAAGGTGACGTTCAGGTGCTCGGAGCCGTAGCGGTAGCTCCCGAACATGTCGGGCGTCACGAAGCTCGTCCCGGCGAAGTTGCGCTCGTCGCCGAGGATGCGGTCGAGTTCGAGCGGGTGGCCGATCGACTCGTGGATCTGCAGGATCATCTGGTCGGGCGCGAGCAGTACGTCCATCGTGCCCGACGGGCAGTTCGGCGCGAGCACGAGTTCGAGCGCCTCCTCGGCGATGCGGCGCCCGGCGCCGGCGTAGCCGAAGCGCGCGAGCACCTCCGGACCGCCCTGCTGGCAGATCCCGCGATAGCCGTGCAGCGTGCGCGTCTGGGTGTCGCCCTCCGCGTGCGCCGACGCGGCGAGCCCCGGCAGCACGAAGCGGTAGCGCTGCACGAGGTCGCCCCCTTCGCTCGTCACCAGCCGATGCGTCGCGTGCCGCACCTCGATGCTCGCGCTCCAGTCGACGATGCGCGGGTCGATCGCGGCCGCGGTCGACTCGGCCATCAGGAGGTCGTACCAGTCGGCGATCGCCGGTTCCGGCGCGTCGATCGACGGCGAGGCATAGGATCCGCCCGGAGCGGGACGCGGCAGCGGCCGGGTGTCGAACAGCGCGCGCGACGCGGTGGCCCGTGCCCAGGCCCGCGCGCGTTCGAGCGCCGCCTCGATGCCCGCGCGCGACAGGTCGGGCGTGGCCGCGTAGCCGTACCCGCCGTCCGCGTAGACCGTCGCCATCACGCCGCGCTCGTGCGCGCGTTCGAGCGGCAGCGGCACGTTCCTGCGGACGGTGCAGGTCGTCGCGACCTGGTCGACGAAGCGCAGCGACCAGTAGTCGGCGTCGATCGAGAGGCGGGGGAGGTCGAGCGGCATGGCGAAGTTCTGGGAAGGGAGAAGGGGAATAACTGGGAAGGGAGAAGAGGGAAGGGGGAAGGGTACAACGCCGACGCGCGCGGATCGGCAAGTACGTGCGGGGTCAAAGAACCTTCATGGGGGCAGGGACTCACGCATGGCGCCGACTCACCCTTCCCCCTTCTCCCTTCCCCCTTCCCGTCTTCCCCCTTCCCCGAGACGCGCCAGCGCCTCGCCCGTGACCCGCGCGATCCGCCAGTCCGGCAGGACCGTCGCGCCGAGACGCTGATAGAAGCCGATCGCGGGGGCGTTCCAGTCGAGCACCGACCACTCGAACCGCCCGCAGCCCCGCTCGACCGCGATCGCCGCGACCGCGCGCAGCAATCGCCCGCCGACCCCGGTGCCCCGGTGCCCGGGCCGGACGTACAGGTCCTCCAGCCACACGCCGCGCCGGGCGAGGAAGGTCGAGAAAGTTGTGAAAAACAATGCGAATCCGATGATTTCCTCACCTGATACTGCAACCAGCACGTCGGCGGCCGGCCGCGGGCCGAACAGCGCGTCGGAAAGCTCGTCGACCGACCCGGTGCAAAGGTGCTCCAGCCGTTCGTAACGCGCGAGGTCGCCGATCAGGCCGTGGATCGTCCCGGCGTCCGATGGACGCGCGGCACGAATCACGATGGGGTCCATCGGCATCACGCCGCTTCCCCTTCGGTTCCTCTCCCTTGGGGGGCGACCGCCGAAAAATCAGCGGGTTGCGGGCCGGAGAGCGGCACGGTTGGCAGAATTGCAACATTTCACCGGCCGCAGTGTAGCAATCCCCCCGGTTTCGTTGCCCCGCCGTTTGACGGTCGAGTACAGTCAGGGCACGTGGCGCGTCATGGGCAGCTTGCCCGGGCGCGGCACTTCACAAAACTCTGGGGGTTTCCATGGCTTTTCAACGCAGAAAGGTTGCGGCCGCGCTCGCCTACCTCGCGAGCGTCGGTACGGTGGCGTCACTGCTGACCGCGGTGCCAGCCTACGCACAGGACATGCGGGTCGAAGTCACCGGTTCGTCGATCCGTCGGGTCGACGCGGAAGGATCGCTGCCGATCACCGTCGTCACGCGGGAGGAGATCAAGACGCTGGGCGTTACCTCGACCGAACAGCTCGTCGCGACGCTGCCGTTCGTCGACTCGCTCGGCGGTCTCAACATGGCGAGCGGCGCGGGCCTCTCGACCTACGGTCAATCGTCGGTGTCGCTGCGCGGCCTGGGCTCGACCCGGACGTTGGTGCTGGTGAACGGCCGGCGAATCGCCGGCTTCTCGGCTGACGACGGCTCGGTCAATGTCAACTCGATTCCGATCGCGGCGATCGAGCGCGTCGAAGTGCTGCGTGACGGCGCTTCCGCGGTCTACGGGTCGGACGCGATCGCCGGCGTGATCAACTTCATCCTGCGCAAGGACTACAAGGGCGTCGAGGTCGGCGGCCAGTACGGCCAGTCGACGCGCAGCGGCAGCGCGACCGGCTGGGATGCCTACATCATCGGCGGCTTCGGCGACCTCGCGAAGGACAAGTTCAACGTGACGGCGTCGCTCGCCTACGCCAAGCAGGACGCGCTGTTCGGCAAGGACCGCGACTTCGCATCCGTCGGCACGGTGCTGCCGTACTTCGTCAGCGGTGCGACCGGGCAGGGCAACATCGAAGGCGGATGGAACCTCGGCACCGGGTCGGTCGCGAACGGCAACTGGGTGCCGGGCACCCGCCAGCCGGGCTTCGGCACCTCCCCGGGATCCGGCTACGGCAACCCGCTCGCAGCGACCAACAACTGCGAAGCCGTCAACATGCGGCTCAACCCGACGAACACGTCGAAGGGCACGCCGTACTGCAACTACGACACCGCGCCGTTCGTCGGCCTGATCCCGGAGACCGAGCGCTGGAACGGCAGCGTCAACTTCACCTGGCAGATCACCAAGGACGTCCAGTTCTTCGCCGAGGGCATGTACTCGGAGCAGGAGAGCATCCAGACGATCCAGGGCTCGCCGGTCCGCTGGTCGTTCAACCAGACCAACAGCCTGTTCGACCAACTGGGCATCGACTCGGCGCTCGTCATCAAGCCGACCAACCCGAACTACCAGCTCGCGGCGGACTACCTGACCGCGCAGGGTTACGGCGCACTGGTCGGACAGCCGCTCGCCATCACCTCGCGCGTGCAGGACTTCGGCGGCCGGCAGACGACCGACAAGGCCGAACAGTGGCGCGCGCTCGCAGGCCTGCGCGGGACGTTCAGGAACCAGGACTGGGAACTCGCGTACTACCACAACGAGAACGAGGTCAAGGGCCAGACCACCGGCGGATACTTCTCGCTGTCCCAGTACGGGAACGTCATCAATTCGCGCGACGACTGGAATCCCTGGTCGCTGACGCAGACGCCCGAGTTCAACGCAGCGATCGCTTCGGCCAACTACCTCGGGCCGACGCTCAACGCGAAGAGCAAGAGCGACACGGTCGACGGCAAGATCACCGGCGAGGTCTACCAGTTGCCGGCCGGACCGCTCACCTACGCGCTGGGCTTCAACTGGGTCGACCAGTCGATCCAGCTCAACCCGGCGCCGGCGCAGTTCACCGGCGACATCGCGGGCTTGGGGGGCGCGACCGTCAACCTCGACCAGAGCCGCGACATTCTCGCGTTCTACGGTGAGTTGAACGTCCCGATCGTCCGCGGCTCGAAGGCGGGTGACCTCGAGGCGTCGCTCGCGATCCGCAACGACGACTACAGCGACTTCGGCAACACGACCAACTACTACGTGTCGGCCCGTTGGCAGCCGACCAAGTGGCTGCTCACGCGGGTCGCGTACGGCACCGGTTTCCGTGCCCCGACGCTCTCCGACCTGTACTACCCGGTGGTGCTGGGCTCGTCCGCGCAGTTCAACGACCCGGTGACGGGTGAATCCGACCTGCAGGTCAACGAGTACACCGGCGGCAACGCGGAGCTCCAGCCCGAGGAGTCGAAGCAGTGGTCGCTCGGCGTGGTGCTGCAGCCGGTCAAGCAGTTCTCGTTCGGCGTCGACTGGTTCCAGATCAAGCTCGAGGACATCATCGCCACACCGTCGACGCAGGAAGTGGTGTCGGGCAACGCGACCGGCAACCCGGCCTATGCCAACTCGGTGGTCCGCGATGCCGACGGCAACATCCTGACGGTGAACTCGCAGACGGTGAACACCGGCGACGCCACGGTCCAGGGCTACGACATCTCGATGACCTACCGCGACACGTTCAAGTGGGGCACGCCGAGCGTGAGCCTGCTCGGCACCTACATGCAGAAGTTCGACCAGATGAGCCCGGGCGGCGTCCTGTCGCACAAGGTCGGGACCATCGTCGACGGCGACTGCAACCCGGTGCTCGATTCGGATACCGGCGGCGTGATCCCGCGCTGGAAGCACCAGTTGCAGTTCGGCTACGAGTACGGCCAGTGGGCGGCGTTCCTGACGCAGAACTACTACCGCAGCTACCAGATGGGCTGCGATCTCGACGGCAACCACCGCGAGACCGGCAACCAGCAGATCTGGGACCTGCAGGTCGCGTGGACGGGCGTGAAGAACCTGCGCGTCGCGGCCGGCGTCAAGAATCTGTTCGACGAGGATCCGCCGATCTTCATCCCGGTGTCGAACCAGTTCCAGAGCGGCTACGACGCGGCGATGTACGACCCGCGCGCCCGGTTCTGGTACGTGCAGGCGAGCTACAAGTTCTGGTGATCGCGGTCCGTGCCCGGCGATCCCGGGCACCGGATCCGCCGGCAGCATCGGGGGCGCTTCGGCGCCCCCGTTCTTTTGGGCGGGCTTGTGGGTCGGGCTTCAGTAACCGACGGGGGGATGCAAACTGCCGTGGGTCGGGCTTCAGCCCGACGGTTTGGGCTTCAGCCCGACGGGGTCTGTGCCGATGCGATCGAAAAGCGGAAAGCGAAAAGCGTCGGCCTGAAGGCCGACCCACCAGGCCGACCCACAACCCCTCCGCTGTGGGTCGGGCTTCAGCCCGACGAGGTGCCGCATCCTCGCTGTGGGTCGGGCTTCAGCCCGACAGCCTGGGCGTCAGCCCGATGGGGTCGGTGCCGATGCGATCGAAATGCGGAAAGCGGAAAGCGTCGGCCTGAAGGCCGACCCACAGGGCCGACCCACAGGGCCGACCCACGGCAATCAGCGGACCAGCGGGAACGTGTTGGCGACTTCGTAGTGATAGGCCGCCTGGATCTTGTTCTCGATCTGAAGATAGCGGATCGCCTTGCGGCCGGGCAGCGCCTTCACCGACGCCGAGTACATCGACTTGCGGGCGCGCGTCTGGGCATCCTCGACCTCGGTGAGATCCTTCGCGAGCGCCTTCGCGTAGGTGTCGCTAACCGGGCGGCCCGACATCACGACATCCTCGAACAGCCGTGAATACTGCCGGTTGCTGGCGTCGAGCTTGCGCTGGTAGGCGTCGTACACCGGCCAGAACTTCTTCGCCTCGGCGTCGGTGAGCGCGAGCGCGGAAGCGACGTAGGCGCGCTTCGCCTCGGGCGTCTTCGTCTGTCCGACGAGCGCCTTCAAGTCGGCCGCGGGATCGGAGCCTTGCGCTCCGGCAGCAGGCGCGAATGCGAAGGCGAGCGAGAGCAGGGCGGCGGCGAGCGGGCGATACATGCGTGGTTTCCTCGGGAGGGTTGAGGACGCCCGGTGCGGCCGGCGTCGAGGGCGTCCTTTTACCACCAATTGCGCCTCCGGTCGTCGGTCCGATCGCCATTCCCGGCCGGCGAGCCGGCAATCCGAACCTTTGCTCTAATCCGGTGCTGGACTTTTCACCGGCTTGGAGGCACCATAGCGCGCCTTTTTGACGGCCCCGGGCCCCGCGAAGTTGCGGGGCCGATGCTTTGATGCACGGCCGGAGTCGCGCAGCGCGGTCGGACTGCGCGGGTGGACGGCCTGCCCGGGGACGGCAGAGTTCGAGTGAGGTCGACGACAGCACGATTCACCCTTCCGGAGACGCCCGGAGCCCGCCCGCCCACCAGCGGCCGGGACGAGCACCCCGATGGCGCGACCCGCGCCCCGCGGCGGCATCCCCGGTCCCTTCGATCCGAACGGAACCCCAGTCTGGAGACACCATGTTGAAGATCACCCGTTGGGCCGCCTTGGCCGTGGCCTTGCTCATGGGCGTGACGCCCGTGGCCCCCGTCGCGTTCGCGCAGACCCCGTCCGGAGCCCCCGCGGCGGCGCCCGCCGCGGATGCCGCCGCGCCCGCGCCTGCCGCCGCGCCGAAGGCCCCGGCCCGCGCCACCGAGGTGGTCGACAACCCCTATGGCCTCGAGACGCTCTGGCGCGCCTCCGACATGGTCACGAAGGCGACGCTCTTGATCCTCGTGCTGATGTCGATGGGCACCTGGTACATCATCATCACCAAGATCTACGAGCAGTCGCGCGTCATCCGCGCCGCGAAGAAGGCGGACAAGGAGTTCTGGAACGCGCCGACCGTCAAGCAGGGCGCCGACCGCCTGAAGGGCGGCAGCCCGTTCCGCTTCATCGCCGAATCCGGCCTCGAAGCCTCGGAGAAGCACACCGGGATGCTCGAGGCGGTCAACATGAACGACTGGATCACGATGTCGATCCAGCGCGCGATCGAGAACGTGCAGAGCCGCATGCAGGACGGTCTCGCGTTCCTCGCGACCGTGGGCTCGACCGCTCCGTTCATCGGCCTGTTCGGCACCGTGTGGGGCATCTACCACGCGCTGACCGAGATCGGCATCGCCGGCCAGGCGTCGATCGACAAGGTCGCCGGTCCGGTGGGCGAGGCGCTGATCATGACGGCGATCGGCCTCGCGGTCGCGGTGCCCGCGGTGCTCGGCTACAACTGGCTCATCCGCCGCAACAAGTCCGCGATGGAGCGGGTGCGCGCGTTCGGCGCGGACCTCCACGCGGTGCTGCTGTCGGCCCCGAAGCCCACGCACGCGCGGGGCTAGCGCCATGTCGATGAACGTCGGTTCGCCCGACGGGGAAGAAGACGAAGTCGTCTCGGCGATCAACACGACGCCGCTGGTCGACGTGATGCTGGTGCTCCTGATCATCTTCCTGATCACGATCCCGGTCGTCACCACGTCGATCCCCGTCCAGTTGCCGAAGGAGATCAACGAGGTCCGCGAGACCAAGCCCGAGAACATCACGCTCTCGGTCGACGTCGGCGGGCGCATCTACTGGAACGACCTGCGCATCGCGTCCACGCCCGCGCTGATCGAGCGGCTGAAGAAGGTCGCGGTGCTGAACCCGCAGCCCGAGGTCCAGATCCGCGGCGACGGCGGCGCGAACTACGACGCGGTCGGCCGCATCATCTACGCGGTCCAGCGCGCCGGCATCGCGAAGGTCGGTTTCATCACCGAGCCGCCCGCGCGCGGCGGCTGACCGGCGAGCGAGGAACCCACGATGGCCATGAACGTCGGCACGGGAAGCTCGGGCGACCCGGATGTCATGATCGACATCAACACCACGCCGCTGATCGACGTGATGCTGGTGCTGCTCGTGATGCTCATCATCACCCTTCCGATCCAGCTCCATTCGGTCAACCTGAACATGCCGGTCGGCACGCCGCCTCCGCAGCTCGTGAAGCCGGACGTGCTCAAGATCGACATCGACAAGGACAGCCGCATCTACTGGAACGGCGAGGTCCTGCCGGACCGCGCGACGCTCGAGCAGAAGCTCGCGGAGGCCGCGGCGCTCCCGGTGCAGCCGGAAGTCCACCTGCGTCCCGACAAGGGCTCGAAGTACGCGCAGACGGCCGCGGTGCTCGCCTCCGCCCAGCGTCTCGGTCTCACGAAGATCGGGATCATCGGCAGCGAGCAGTTCATCGAATAGCGAGGTCCGCGGGGCGCGATCCGCCCCGCGGACACGGAGTCACGCATGGACTACGCACGACGACAGAGGGATCCGGCCCGGCACGTGGTCGGCATCGCGTTCGTCATCCTGGTGCACGCGCTCGTGATCTATGCGCTCGTCACCGGACTCGCGCGGAAGGCGGTCGAGGTGATCAAGAAGCCGATCACGGCGACGATCATCGAGGAGATCAAGCCGCCGCCGCCGCCGCCCCCGCCGCCGCCGCCGAAGAAGATCATCGAGCAGCCGAAGGTCGAGGTGCCGGTGCAGCCGTACGTGCCGCCGCCGGACATTCCGCCGCCGGTCGTGCAGCAGGCGCCCACGATCACCGCGGTCGCGCCCGAGCCGCCGAAGCAGGAGTACGTGATCGCGCCGCCGCCGCCGCCGGTCGTCGCGCCGCCGCCGCCGGCTCCTCCACCGAAGCCGGCGATCCGCCGCGGCATCACGCGCATCTCGGGCGACGACCCCACCTATCCGCGCGAGGCGATCCGCGCGCAGGTCGCGAAGGGGCGCGTCGTGGCGCGGCTCCTGATCGACGAGAAGGGCAACGTCACCGAAGTGATCATCATGTCCTCCGATCCGCCGCGGGTGTTCGACCGTGCGGTCAAGTCCGCGCTCGAGGAATGGAAGTTCAAGGCCGAGGGCGAGAAGTACACCGGCGAAGTCGAGATCAACTTCACGTTGAAGGACTGAGCGGACGCGCCATGCGCGCATCGACGCGACGAAGGCCGCCTCCTGGCGGTCTTCGTCGTAGGTGCGTGTTCCACGGCGCTTCGAGGTTCTTGCGGGCCAAGCCTCAGCCTGACGGGATTCGCGGCATCGAAGAAAGATGCGTCCGACGGAAGTCGGACCTACGAGCAACCCGAGGCGCCCGAGGTTCTCGTAGGTCAGGCTTGAGCCTGACGCCTTTCGGGCCCGAGCGGAACGTACGGCTCGTCAGTCGCGCCGCAGGACGTACGCGGCGCCGCCCCAGGTGGCGACGCCGATCGCGAGGAGCGCGGCGGCGAGGTGCGGCAGCGAGACAGGCTGCGCGGCGAGGCGAAACATCTCCCGCGCGACGCCGGTGACGAGTTCGGGCATCGCGACCGCGACGCCCGCCGATGCGATGCCCCACAACGCCCACTCGGCCGGCCTGCGCCAGCGCGGGACCGTCGCCGGCGCCGGCAGCGCCGCCATGACACCCGCCGTGAATCCCGCATCGTCGATGTGCGCGGCGCGCGTTTCGATCGCGTCGTCGGCGAGCGCACGCTCCAGCCAATCGGCGGTTTCGGCGGAATCGGGCAGCGACGGGGCGTTCGCCGGGATCATGGGTTCGGCCTGCGCGGCCATCTATCGTTCGCTCCAGGAGGCGAGCGCCAACCTGAGCTTCTGCTTGGCGCGGTGCACGTGCGTCTTGACGGTGCCCACCGGACAGCCCAGGACGAACGCGGCTTCCTCGTGCGACAGATCGTTATGGTAGCACTGCACGATCGCGGCGCGTTCGGCCTCGCTGAGCACCGCGAGCGCGCGTTCCATGTCGATCTTGAGCGCGGCGTCGCGGGCATGGTCGTCGTTGCCTTCGCCCGGTTCCGCTGACGGATCATCGTCGTCGGCGACCTCCGCGTCGTTGTCGCCGAGCAGCGTTTCCTTGCGCTTGCGCGCGTCGGCGAGCCAGCAGTTGGTGGCGATCCGGTAGAGCCAGGTCGAGAAGCGGGCCTCCTGGCGGAACGACTCGAGGTTGCGCCACGCGAGGACGAAGGTTTCCTGCGCGAGGTCGTCGGCGAGCGCGTGGTTGCCCGCGGTGAGCCTTCGCAGGCAGGCCCGCACTGCGGACTGGTGGCGGCGGACCAGTTCGGCGAACGCGTGCCGGTCGTCACCGACGAGCGAGCGGGCGATGAGTTCGGCATCGGTCACCTGCGCGGGCGTACGCGGCGCGGGGCGAAGGCGTCACGCCGACGGCGGGGGCGACGGCGGCTCGCGGCGCACGGCCGTCATCTGCCGGTCCTCGAAGTACCAGAGGACGATGTAGGCGAGGCCCACGAACAGCAGGACGAGGCCGACGAAGTTCGGCGAACCGTCGTCGAGCATCGAGTAGAACGTGAACCCGAGGCCGACCGCGCCGACGATGACGCCCTTGCGCAGGTCCGACCACGCGGCCTTCTCGCGCACCGACTTGGCTCGCGCGTAGATCGGGGCGACCGACGGGCTCGCGGCCATCGGATCGGGCCGGCCGCCCTCGACCGCGTCGAACGCCTCGGTCGGCGGCACCACACCCTTCTCGGCCAGCCGGATCATCGTCTCGTTCAGCATCCGGGTCTTGCGCATCTTGTACCAGATGAACAGCGCGACGATGAGGATCGGCGTCAGGAACACGAGGAACGTCACCATGAACACGAGTCCCGCGATCCATGGGGCGCGCTCGACGAACTCCTCGAAAGAGTCGTATTCGCGGGTGCCGCCGGGGCCGTCCACGCGAATCTTGCCGTCGTCGCTGTCGATCACGATCGCGGCCTTGGACTTGTCCTTGCGCGGGCTCGCGGGCGGCGCCGCTTCGGTTGCCGCCGCGGGCGGCGCCTCGGTCGAGGAGTCCCTGGCCTCGCTGGCCGCGACGACGCTCTCGGGCGCGGCCGCACGGACGGCGGGGATCGCCGCGTCGACGATCACGGCGATCATCTCGTGCGGCGCCTCCGACCCTCCGGGGGGCGACGTCGAGAGCCCCGTCGCCACGACTGCGCCCAGCAGGGCGGCCGCAGCGAGAACCCGGTTCCGATGGCGGACGAGGAAGGTGGCGAACACGGGCATGGACGGGACGCTCCCGGACAAGGATACCGGTTGGATGCGGCCTGCGGCGGATCCGGATTCGGGCGGACCGAGCGGAATGTCGGGCGCCGGGGAGGACCGGGCGCGAATAGGGGGGTGCTATCATCGGCCGGCCCGCCCGGACCGGCGTCCAGACTGCGCATCCGGCGCCGCGCGGGACGCCCGATGGCCCCGCCGCGCGACCCCCCGTCGTCCGCCTGCCGACGACCCCGACTCCACGCCGTCCTGGCCGGGCTCGCGCTCGCCGCCGTCCTCCTCGCCGGAGCCCCGGCCACCGCCGCGGACGAGCCGGTCACGCTCAATTTCACCAACGCGGACATCGAAGCGGTCGTCAAGGCGGTCGCCGAGATCACCGGCAAGAGCTTCATCGTCGACCCGCGGGTCAAGGGGACGGTGACGATCGTCTCGGCGCGGCCGATCCCGCGCGCGCTCGTCTACCCGACGCTGATGTCCGCGCTGCGCATGCAGGGCATCACCGCGGTCGAGAGCGACAACGTCGTGCGGATCGTGCCCGAGACCGAGGCGCGCCTGCAGGCGGGACCGGTCGGCAGCGGCGCTGTCACCGCGTCCGGCGACCGGCTCGTCACGCAGGTGATTCCGCTGCGCTACGAATCCGCGGCGCAACTCGTCAACGTGCTGCGCCCGCTGATCGTGCCCGCGAACACCATCGCGGCGTTTCCGGGCAGCAACGCGCTCGTCATCACCGACTACGCCGACAACCTGAAGCGGCTCGAGAAGGTGATCGCCTCGCTCGACCAGCCGCCGGGCAGCGAGCCGATGGTCGTCCCGCTGCGGCACGCCTCGGCGATCGACCTCGTGCCGACGCTGCAGCGGCTGCTCACCGAACCGGGCACCGGAAGCACGCCCGGCGACGCGCTGCAGCGGGTGACGGTCGTCGCGGATCCGCGTTCGAACGCGGTGCTGGTCCGCGGCGAGAACCCCGGGCGGGTCGCGCGGGTCCGCCAGTTGATCGAGCAACTCGACACGCCGGGCCGCGCCGGCGGCAACATGTTCATCGTGTATCTCAAGAACGCCGAGGCCGCGCGCGTCGTGCAGACGCTGCGCGCGCTCCTGACCGGGCAGGAGTCGGGCAGCACGAACACCGGGCCGTCGTCGACGCAGCCGCCATCGTCCACCGGTTCCGCGATGTCGTCGACGTCGGTCGCGTCGCAGACGCCGTTGCCGTTCTCGCCGCCGCCCGCGGCATCGAGCTTCACCGCCGGCGGCGCGACGATCTCCGCCGACTCGACCAACAACGCGCTGGTGATCCTCGCGCCCGAGCCGGTCTACAACAACCTGCGCGCGGTGATCGAGAAGCTCGACGTGCGCCGCGCCCAGGTCTACGTCGAGGCGCTGATCGTCGAGGTGTCCGCCGACAAGGCGGCCGAGTTCGGCATCCAGTGGCAGGTGCTGAACGGCGTCAACAGCACGCAGACGCGCGTGGTGGGCGGCACCAACTTCACGCCGCGCGGGCAGGGCGGCAACATCATCGACATCGCCGCGAATCTCGGCGCGGCCGGGCAGGGCCTGAACCTCGGCGTGATCCGCGGGACGATCAACATCCCGGGCCTCGGCGTGATCCAGAACCTCGGGTTCCTCGCGCGCGCGCTCGAGACGCAGATCAACGCGAACATCCTGTCGACGCCGACGCTCCTCACGCTCGACAACGAGGAGGCGCGCATCGTCGTGGGCCAGAACGTGCCGTTCGTCACCGGCCAGTACGCGCAGACCGGGTCGACGACGACGGTCACGCCGTTCCAGACCATCGAGCGGCGCGATGTGGGCCTCGTGCTGCGCGTGAAGCCGCAGATCACCGAGGGCGGGACGGTGCGCCTCGTGCTCTACCAGGAGGTCTCGCGCATCCAGGACGCGACCAACGCGACCGGCATCATCCTGTCGAAGCGCTCGCTCGAGTCCTCGGTCGTCGTCGACGATTCGCAGATCGTCGTGCTGGGCGGGCTGATCGAGGATCGCCTGACCGACGGCACCGACAAGGTGCCGATCGCGGGCGACGTGCCGGTGGTCGGGCAGCTCTTCCGCTACGACGCGCGCCGGCGCGAGAAGACCAACCTGATGATCTTCTTGAAGCCGACCATCGTGCGCAGCGGCGCCGACGGCCGCGAGTTCACCTCGGAGCGCTACCGCTACCTGCAGAGCGAGCAGCAGCGCATCGACCCCGGCCCGCGGGCGTTCTGGAACGACCCGCTGACGCCCGCGCTGCCGCCGGAGGGCAAGATGCCGGGCGAGCCCGGCGGTTCGACCCCGGGGCCGCCGTCGCCGCCGCCGCCGATCATGCCGTGGACGCAGCCGGCGCCGGAGCCGCCGTTCCGGCGGCCGGACGACCCGCCGAAGTAGCGACGCGAGCGAGCGACGCGGTGGCTGCGCGCGAGTCAGCGTCCCCGGGCATCCCCTACGCGTTCGCGCGCGCGCACGGCGTGCTCGCATCCGGCGAGGAGGCGGGCGCGATCGTCGTGCTGCTGCGCCCGGACGCGACGGCCGAGGGCATCGCCGAACTGCGGCGCGTGCTGAAGCGGCCGGTGCGCACGCGCGCGGTGGACGCCGAGCGCTTCGCGCTGGAACTCGCGCGCGCCTACGATCCCGGCACCGCGCCGTCGGCGGCGCTCGCGGTCGATGCTGCGCGCGACGCCGACCTCGCGCGCCTACTGCAGGAGCTGCCGCCGGCCGAGGACCTGCTCGACGGCGGCGACGCGCAGGCGCCGGTGATCCGCATGATCAACGCGCTGCTGCTGCAGGCGGTGCGCGAGCGCGCGTCCGACCTCCACTTCGAGCCCTACGACGCGCGCGCGGTCGTGCGTTTCCGCGTCGACGGCGTGCTGTCCGACGTGCTCGAGCCGCCGCGCGCGCTGCACGCGGCGATCGTCTCGCGCCTCAAGATCATGGCGAACCTCGACATCGCCGAGAAGCGGCTGCCGCAGGACGGGCGCATCGCGCTGAAGCTCGGCGACCGGGCGGTCGACGTGCGCGTCTCGACGCTGCCGACCGGGCCGGGCGAGCGCGTCGTGCTGCGTCTCCTCGACCAGGACGCGGCGCGCCTCGACCTCGCGTCGCTCGGCATGGCCGGCGACACGCTCGCCTCCGTCGACCGGATGATCCGCGAGCCGCACGGCATCCTCCTCGTCACCGGGCCGACCGGCTCGGGCAAGACGACGACGCTCTACGCCGCGCTCTCGCGCCTGCCGCGCGGCGCGGTCAACATGATGACGGTCGAGGATCCGATCGAGTACGCGCTCGACGGCGTCGCGCAGACGCAGGTCAACGCGCGCGTGGACCTCACGTTCGCGCGCGCGCTCCGGGCGATCCTGCGGCAGGACCCCGACGTCGTGATGATCGGCGAGATCCGCGACCTCGAGACCGCGCAGATCGCGGTCCAGGCGTCGCTGACCGGCCACCTCGTGCTCGCGACGCTGCACACGAACGACGCGGCGAGCGCGGTGACGCGGCTCGCCGACATGGGCGTCGAGCCCTACCTGCTGTCGTCGTCGCTCGTAGGCGTGCTCGCGCAGCGGCTCGTGCGCACGCTGTGCCCGGAATGCCGGCGCGCGGCGCCGCCGACCGACTCGGAGCGCGCGACGCTCGCGACGCTGGGTGTCGCCGCAACTGCGGTGCTGCACCACGCGGTCGGCTGCGCGGCGTGCAAGGGCACCGGCTACCGCGGCCGCACCGGCATCTACGAGCTGATCGAGATCGACGAGACGATGCGCCGGCTCATCCACGATGGCGCGGGCGAGCCGGCGTTGCGCGAAGCGGCGCGGAGACGGCAACAGAAGAGCCTGCGGGCGGACGGTGGGCGCTGGCTCGCCGAAGGAACGACCTCGCTCGCCGAACTCGTGCGCGTCACGCGCGACGATTGATGGGCGCCCGGCCGGCATTCCGCTGGGAGGCGGTCGATGCGGCCGGACGCGCCCGGCGCGGCGTCGGCGAGGCGGAGAACGCCCGCAGCCTGCGCGACCGGCTCCGCGCCGAGGGCCTCACGCCGACCGCCGTCGAGCCCGCCGCTGCCGCTGGCTCCACGTCGATTCGCCTGTCGTCGCGCGAGGTGGCGCTCGCGACGCGCCAGCTCGCGACCCTCACGCAGGCCGGCATGACGCTCGACGGCGCGATCGGCGCGGCGGCGGCGCAGGCCGACGATCCACGAACCGCGTCGCTCCTGACCGCGCTGCGCTCGCAGGTCGCCGGCGGCGAGTCGCTCCCGGTGGCGCTCGGCCGCTATCCGCGAACCTTCGGAACGCTCTACCGAGGACTCATCGGCGCCGCGAGCGAGAGCGGCCGTCTCGCCGAGGTTCTGGGGCGCCTCGCCGACTACCTCGAAGCGCGCATCGCCCTGCGCGAGCGCTTCACCACCGCGCTCATCTATCCGGTGCTGGTCGCGATCGTGGCGCTCGCGGTCATCGCGGTGCTGCTCGTCTACGTCGTGCCGCAGGTCGTGTCGGTCTACCAGCAGAGCCGCCAGGCGCTGCCCTGGCTCACGCAGGCACTGATCGCCGTCTCCGCGTTCTTCCGGGCGACCGCGTGGCTGTGGATCGGATTCGCCGCAATGGCCGCGATCGCGTTCACGCTCGCGATGCGCCGGGACGCGTTTCGCGCATCGGTCCACCGGAGCCTCCTCGCGACGCCGGGCGTCGGCCGGCTCGCCCGCAGCCTCGACACCGCGCGCTTCGCCTCCACGCTCGCGATCCTCGTCGCGAGCGGGACGCCGCTCCTGCGCGCGCTCGACGCCGCGACCGGCGTCATCCGCCTGCGGCCGATCGCCGACGCCGCCCGCAGCGCCGCGGCGGGCGTGCGCGAGGGGATGCCGCTCGCGCGCGCGCTCGCGGCGACGCGCGAGTTCCCGCCGGTCCTCGTGCATCTCACCGCGAGCGGCGAGGGTGGCGGCCGCCTCGCCGCGATGCTCGAGCGCGCGGCGGCCGATCTCGAACGCGAGGCCGAGCGCCGGCTCGCGTGGATCGCGGCGCTGGTGCAGCCGCTGATGATCGTCGTGATGGGCGCGATCGTGCTCGTGCTCGTGCTCGCGATCATGCTGCCGATCGTGTCGATGAACCAGCTGATCCGGTGACGCGCCTCGCCAACGTCGGGAGGTCCTTTGGCGTCGCCGCGGCAGGAGTCGCGACCGTCGGGCTGCGCACGGCCCGTGAGGCGGCAGGGAGGCAAAGATGAATCTGCGACGGCGCATCGCGCTCGCGGGGCTGGTGTGGGCGGCATTCGTCGCGCCGTTCGCCCCGGCATCGGCGCAGTCCCTGCCCGAACGGTTCGATCCGAAGCGCGATCCGGCCGCCGACCTCGCCGCCGCGCTCGCCCGGGCGAAGTCGGAGGGCAAGCGCGTGATCGTCGACGTCGGCGGCGAGTGGTGCGTCTGGTGTCACATCCTCGATCGCTTCTTCGCCTCGCATCCCGATCTCGATGCGCTGCGCGCGTCGCGATTCGTCTGGCTCAAGGTGAACTTCTCGAAGGAGAACGACAACCGGGCGTTCCTCGCGCGCTGGCCGAAGGTCGCGGGCTACCCGCACCTGTTCGTGCTCGACGCGGACGGAACGCTCCTCCACTCGCAGGACACCGGCGCGCTGGAGGAGGGGAAGTCGTACAGCGTCGCGAGGATGCGGGCGTTTCTCGAGCGGTGGTAGCCGATCGGTGAATCGCGGCGACGTGACGGTTCGGAACGATTCGTGATGGTGTCGGACCTGAGCCCGGCCGGCAACCCGGTTCGCGGACCGCCGAACCGGTCGACAGAGAACTCTGCGGCGCGCCGCGGTATTGCCTGAAGCGTAGTGTCCCCGACTATCCGGGTGCGGCGAGCCCGAGCTTGCCCGGGCAGAGCACTCCTTCGGGATCGATGCCGCGCTTGACGCGCCGGAGCAACTCCATGCCGCCCGGGCCGAACTGCCGCGCCATGTACGGCGCGAGACGCATGCCGACGCCGTGGTGATCGTTGATGACCGCGCCGGACCGAAGCGCTGCGTCGGTCGCCGCGGCGACGACGCGATCGTGCAGGTCCAGCGCCTCTCCCAGGTCGTCGGGGCCGCGCGGAACGATGAAGCGCGGATAGATCATCGAACCCCAGTCGTACCAATGCGACAGGTGCGTGCGTACCGTCATGGCCCACGCCGGGTCGATCGATTCGATCATGGCACGCGTGACGTTGCGATAGACGGCCTCGATGTGCGCGAAATCGGCCACGACGTCCATCGTGCACCAGATCTGCGGCAGGGTCGGCGCGTACGGCGGATGGTAGAAAACGTAGCGCTTGTTCCACCACGTCTCGCCGACGCGAGCGGGGAGCGCGCTCCCGCCGTGCCCGAGGCAGATCGTGTTGCACGCGGCCATTTCGGCGTCGACGACCGCGGGATGGTCGCCGTCGAACATCAGCACCATCGTTTCACGGTCGAGGCCCGCCTCGACCGCGCGCTCGAGGCTGTGCGTCGCCGCGTCCAGGTCGTAGAGCCGCATCACCGCCGGCTTGAGCCCGGAGATCATGATCTGCCGACCCGCCGCGATGCCCGCGCCGATGCCATCGAATCGATAGGCGGCGAATCGGCGAACGGCAGGGACCGGCCGGAGTCTGACGGTCACCGCCGTCACGACACCGAGCGTGCCCTCGCTGCCGACGAAGAGCTGTGCGAGCTCCGGTCCGACGCCGTGACGCGGCACCGCCGGAAGCTGAACGACGTCGCCGCCCGGCAGGACGACCTCCAGCGACAGCACGTGATCCTGAATCGTGCCGTATCGGGTCGACAGGACGCCCGAGCCTCGCGCGGCCACCGAGCCGCCGACGCTCGCCCACTCCGCGGAAGCCGGGTAGTGGGTGAACGACAGGCCCTCCGCGTTCAGCCGTTTCTCGAACTCGCTGACGATCGCGCCGCACTCGACCACGCAGGTGAGCGAGACGCGGTCGACCTGACGCACGCGCGCCATGCGGCGCAGGTCGAGGAGGATCCCTCCCGACGTCGCATTCGCCGCTCCCTGCACGCCCGAGAGTCCGCCTGCCGGTGTCACGGCGACTCCCAGGTGCGACGCGAGTCGCAGGATCGCGGACACTTCGTCGGTCGTCGCCGGCGAGACCGCGACATCCTGTCGCGCGAGCGGGTCGCCGTGGTGCGCGTGAATCGCGGTGAGCCAGCTCATGTCGCCGGGGAACCGCTGCCGGGCTTCGGCGCCGCGAACGACATGCGCGGCGCCGACGATTCGCTCCAGCCCGGCGCTCAACTCGCGAAGCGTGGCGTCGTCGAGCGGTTGACCCGGCCTGCGGCAGGTGCCGCCCGTGCTCATGCGGTGCCCCCCATCGTCTTGCCGGAGGTCCAGTCGACGTTGCGCATCGTGACTTTCACCTTCTCGAGCTCGTGTACCGCGTCGATCAGGTGGTTCGCGAAGCGGTTGAACGCGATCTCGCCCTTGTAGGCGGCAGCGCGGTGCGGGTTGCCCATGACGCCGGTTTCGGTGAACTCGCCGTGTTCGAACGGCATGTCGAAGTAGCGGTAGCCCTGGAATTCGATGTCGGGCATGCCGTCCTTCTTCGTCCACGCGCGTCCCAGCCACTCCGGCGCATGCGCGCGCGACTTCTGTGCACGTTCCATTCGCACGAGCGCCGGGTTGTGGCACAGGCACTGCGACGTCTCCAGCTCGCCGGCGTGCCAGCCGGGCGTCTCCTCGACGCTCCCCTCGAGCACGTCTTGCAGCATGCCGAGGTAGCGCTCCGCGTAGGGCTTGTAGTAGACGATCAACGCTCCCGTCTCGTTGCGGAGCTTGCGCAGCACCGGGTCGATCACCTTGATGTTCGATCCGTGGCCGTTGACGAAGACCAGCCGGCGAAACCCGTGGTGGATCAGCGAGCGGCCGATGTCGTAGATCAGGTTGAGGTAGGTTTCGACCCGCAGCGTGATCGTGCCGGTCCCCTCGCCGGGCCCTTTGAGGTGCTGCGGGCTGTAGCCCATCCAGAGGGTCGGCGTGTAGAGAATGCCGGCCCTGCGGCCCGCCCGGCGCGCGACCTCGTCCGAGGTGATGCTGTCGCAGAACAACGGAAGGTGCGCGCCGTGCTGTTCGAGCGAAGCCTTCGGAATGAGGATCGTGTCGCTGTGCCGGAGGTATTCCCTGACGTCGGTCGCACACAGATCGCCGAGGCACCAGGAAGGGAAGCCGAGGTCGAGCGTCTTGCGCCTTGGCGCATGCGCCTCGTCCTGATGACTCGGCTTCACGTGCGCCGCGGGCCCGCTCGCCTCGCTCCAGGGCTCGACGCCCTCGCGGGTTGCCGTCGCGGGTCGAACCAGGCCCGCTGCTTGCGCGGGTGGAGTTGCAGCGATCGTGCGGCGCTTCGCCATCGGTGATCTCCTTCAGGTTGCTTTCGAAAACAGGTCGCACGCCGTCTCATGGACGGCGTGCACGAAGACATCGTCGTTCACGTGTGCATCGACCTCGCGCAGTTCGACACGAGGATCGAGTCGCTCGATGAGCGTGCGGCGGAACCGTTCGTCGATGGCCGGCGCCCAGAAGGGGCCCGGGCGGCCATCGGGGCCCCGTTCGCAGTTCGGAATCGACAGCCCGCGCGTGGGCACCAGGATCGCGACCCGCCCGCGCGCCGCGCCGAGCTTCGAGGCGATCTGGCGCGCCGCCTCGAGCTGCTCGTCCTCGGTCGCGCGGACCAGCGTGAACTCGGGGTTGTGGTAGTAGGTCGGCCGGCCGTGCCACCGAGCCGGCAGCGTGTCGCGCGGCCCGCACACGAGGAAGTCGACGCAGGCCGGCACGACAAGCTGCGGAATGCCCCGACGGCCGGCCGCCTCGAGCCGGCCGGGACCGGCGTCGTGGAAGCCCCCCGCGATGTGACCGATGATTTCGCTCAGCGTGTAGTCGAGGACGCCGTCCAGGTCGCCCCGGTCCACGTGCTGCTCGAGTGCGGCTCCGCCGACGCCGTTCGCGTGGAAGATGACGAGGTCACCGCAACGCTCCTCGAGCGACTGGCGCATCCGCATCAGCGGCGACGTCGTGTTGCCCAGCATCGTGGCGCCGATCTGCCGGCGCCGCGGTTCGCGGTCGCGCTGCGCGAGTCCGAGCTCGTAGGCTGTCGCGGCCCCGGCCGTGCCGGCAGCGGCGGTGTCGAATACGCTGCGCGCGATGCGGTTGAGGCCGAGGATATCGACCACCGAGTGCATGACCGCGATGTCGGAGGTCCCGACGAACGGCCCGAACGTGCGTTGACCGGACGCGATCGGCGAAACGATGGTCTTGGGCATGCCGAGCGGGAGTTCCTGCATCACTGCCGCCGCGAGGACGGCGCCTTCGGCGCCGCCCAGCGCGAGGGCCCCGTGAATCCGGTTCTCGCCGCAGAGCCGCCGGGCGACGGCGCGGGCGCCCGTCCTCATCCCGTCGACGGCCTTTCCGCGGGTGCCGGCGATCCGCAACGCCTCGAGCGTCGTGCCTCCCTCGCGCGCGACTTCCTGTCGCGGGATGTCGCACGCGATGGCATCCGCTTCGCCGAGGATGCCGACGTCCATCACCAGTGCGTCGCACCCGTGCGCGCGCAGGCGGTCCGCGAGATAGGCCGACTCGCGCCCTTTCGTGTCCATCGTGCCGACCACGAGCACTGTCGCCATCGTCACCCGCCGAAGAGACGCCGGGGCAATGCGGTCGACAGCGCCGGGAACAACCAGACGGCGCCGATCGCAAGAACCTGCAGGGCGACGAACGGCACGATGCCACGGTAGATCTCGCCGGTCGACACCGAGGGAGGCGCCACGCTGCGCAGATAGAACAGCGAGAAGCCGAACGGAGGAGTGAGGAAGCTCGTCTGCAGGTTGAGCGCGACGAGCACCCCGAGCCACAGCGGATCGGCCCCCAGCGTGATCAGCGCGGGGCCCGCGATCGGGATCACGATGAAGATGATCTCGAACGGGTCGAGGAAGCAGCCCAGCACGAACACCAGCACCATCACGGCCGCGAGCGCCGCGTGCATGCCGCCGGGGAGTCCCGTCAGCGCGCGTTCCACGAAGACGTCGCCACCCAGCCCACGGAACACCAGGATGAAGAACGACGCGCCGAACAGCAGGACGAACGCCATCGACGACAGCTTGGCGGTGGTGCTCGCCACTTCCGCCAGCGTGTTCACGTCGAGTCGCGATCGCAGGCGGGCGAGGGCCATGGCGCCCACCGCGCCGACGGCCGCCGACTCGGTGGGCGTGGCGATGCCGCCGAGGATGGACCCGAGGACCACGACGACCAGCGCGAGCGCCGGAACCAGCGCGAGCGCGGCGCGCCGGAGCAGTCCTTCGTCGCCGGAGGCGGCCTCCGGCATCGGCGGCACCCGCTCGGGCTTCCAGATTCCGACGATGACGATCCAGAGCGTGTAGAACGCCGCCAGCATGAGCCCGGGCAGCAGCGCGCCGAAGAAGAGATCGCCCACGGAGACCGGGTCCGGCGCGAGGTTGCCCCGGGCGAGTTGCGCCTGGCTGTTGGCGACCTGGAGCATGTCGCCCATGAAGATCAGCACCGTCGACGGCGGAATGATCTGGGCGAGCGTCGCCGACGCGCAGATCGTGCCGGTGGCGAGGCGCGGGTCGTATCCGATCCGGAGCATCAGCGGCAGGCTGATGAGGCCCATCGTCACGACGGCGGCGCCGACGATGCCGGTCGATGCGGCGAAGACCGCGCCGACGGCAACCACCGAGATCGCCACGCCGCCGCGAACGCGACCGAACAGGCGCCCGGCGGTCTCGAGCAGGTCCTCCGCGATGCCCGAGCGCTCGAGGACCGTTCCCATGAAGATGAACAGCGGAACGGCGACCAGCACTTCGTTCTGCATGATGCTGAAGTAGCGCGCCGGCATCGTGGCGAGAAGACGGAGGTCGAACACGTCCAGCAGGGACCCGATGCCTGCGAAGATCGCCGCCACGGCGGCCAGCGTGAACGCGACGCCGAAGCCCAGGGTCATCGCCGCGAGCATGGCCATGAGCAGGGCGATGCTCAGCGCCTCGCCGAGCCCGATCATCGGTCATCCCCGGCGCGAAGCGCATTCCACGAGCGCATGGCGAGCGCGAGGCCCTGGACCAGCAGCAACGTGGACATGACGATGATCATGGCCTTGAGCAGATAGAGCGCGGGCATGCCGTCGGGCATGGCCGAGCGCTCGGCGGTCGCCCATGAGCTCGCGAGCCACGGCCAGGCGAGCCACGCGTTGAGCACCGCCCACGGGGCGACCATCAGCACGGCGCCCGCCAGGTCCACGCGGGCCTTGCCGCGTCTCGACAGGCGCGCGTAGAAGATGTCGACGCGAACATGCTTGTCGTGCTTGAGCGCATAGCCGGCGCAGCCCGTGAAGACGATGGCGTTCAGCCAGACGTAGAGTTCCTGCATCCAGATGAATCCGGTGTCGAACACGTAGCGCAGCACGACGACGGCGAAACAGACCAGCACGCAGGCGAGCGTGAGCCACGACAGCGCCCGGCCCGCCGATTCGCCGAAGCGCTCGAGCGCTTCGGCGAACCCGCGGGGGCCGACGCCGTCCCGGGCTGGCGCTGCGGCCATCAGAGGCGCCGCATCTGCCACACGGCGCCGGGCATGAGCAGGCCGCGGTGCAGGACCTTCTTCTGGAACGACGCGTAGGATTCCTGGATCTTCTTCGACATCGGGTCGTCGGCGACGGCCGCCGGGATGATCTCGATGGCGGCCTTCTGCATCGCGCGCAGGATGTCGTCCGGGAACGTCCTGAGCTGGACGCCGTTCTTGGAGGTCAACTGCTCGAGCGCATCGGGATCGTTCGCCAGCACCTCGGATTCCGAGTGCAGCAGTTCGGCATGCGCGGCGAGCGTGATCAGCGTCTGGTCGGCGGGAGAGAAGCTCTCCCACACCTTCTTGTTGAACATGAGCTCCAGCGTGTGCCCGGGCTCGTGGAATCCCGGGCTGTAGTAGTACTTCGCCACCTTGTAGAGTCCGTAGCCCATGTCGAACCAGGGTGTCGCGAGCTCCGCCGCATCGAGCGCGCCCGACTGGAGCGCCGGAAAGACTTCGCCCAGCGGCATCAGGACCGGCGTCGCGCCGAGCGCCTTCATGATCTCGCCGCCGAATCCGGGGTAGCGAACCTTCAGACCCTTCATGTCGGCGAGGCCCCGAACCTCTTTCCTGTACCAGCCGCCCATCTGGGCGCCGGTCTGGCTCAACGGCAGCGACTTGAGTCCGTACCCGGCGTTCAATTCGTCCCAGAGCTTCTGTCCGCCGCCCCAGTTGAGCCACGCGAAATGCTCCATCGGCAGCATGCCGAACGGCACCGTGGAGAAGAAGTTGTAGCCCTTCGACTTTCCGGTCCAGTAGTAACCCGTCGAGTTGGCGCAGTCGACGGCGCCCGACGCGACGGCGTCGAACATGCCGAGGACGGGCACGAGTTCGTTCGCACCGTAGATGCGGAACGTGATGCGGCCGTCGGTCGATTTGGACACGTTCTGGACGAAGCGTTCGATCGCGGTTCCGTTGCCGGGCGAGTGGCGTGGCCACCCGAGCACCATCTTGAGTTCGCGCTTGCCCTGCGCGATCGCCGGAGCCGCGCAGGCCATCGCGCCCAACGCGGTTCCCGATTTCAGCCACTCGCGCCTGCCGTAGTTCATCGCATTCCTCCTCGTTGTCGTGGCGGACCGCGACGACGGTCCGCGTTCGTGCTCCGTTGGTTGGTCGGGGCGCCCTGGGACGCGACGAACGCGGTCCAGTAGCCGCCTGCGGTGCGCAGATGGGCTTCGACCGCCTTGCGCGCGTCCGACGCGCGGCCGGACGCGACCGCGTCCCGGATTCGCTGGTGATCCCGGATCGATCGGCGGCAGACCTTCGGATCGGCGAAGACCATCTCTCGCAGGTTGCGCGTCGCGAGGTAGCACGAATTCGCGGCGCGCAGCAGGAACTGGTTGTGCGTGGCTGCGACGAGCGCCAGGTGGAAGTCGGCGCTGGGCTGGGCAATCGACTGTCCGAGCCGGAAGCGGTCGCGGCAGTCCGCCATGCAGGCGTCCATTCGCGCGATGTCCTCCGGCGTGCGGCGCGCACAGGCGAGGACCGCTGCGTGAGATTCGAGGATCGTGCGGAACTCGTTCAGTTGGTCCGCTTCCAGTCCTTCGACGGGCAGGCCGAGGTCGGCCTTCAGCACGACCGCGTCAACGCTCGCGACGCTCGACTCCGCGCAGAGGTAGATGCCCGATCGCGGCCGGCGCTCGACGACGCGCATCGCCTCGAGCGCGGCCAGCGTCTCGCGCACCATCGCCCGCGTCACGCCGCAGCGCTCGGCGAGCAGTCGTTCGGAAGGCAGCCGTTCCCCCGGTTCGAGTTGCCGTTCGCGTATGTACGCCAACACCTGAACGGCTGGGGAGGCCGGTCCGTCCGTGGGAGTGCCGGGCAACGCCGGAGGGGGGTGCCGGGAGGGCGTCGAGCGAGAAGGATTCATCTGGTACTACCAAACTGGTAGTGCCAATTTAGGTGGACGGAGCACGGCGATCCTTGACATGCATCAAGCCGCCACCCGGCGCGCCGGTCGCCCGGTCCGGTGTGATGCCGCGGGCGGGCGTTGCACGGTTCGTCGTGAAGCCCGCGAACGGGTGCGGGACATCAAGTGAATGGACGCGGGTCGGGACCGTTCGTGGGGGCGATGCGCCGGCGTCAATGCCCCGCCGTCGCCAGGGGGCGGCAACTCGACGATGGTCGCGGGGGGCAACCATAACGAAACCACTTTGGTCCTACCGCGGTCGCCATGCCCACGACGCTCACCCTCAAGAACGTCCCCGACGAGGTCTACGCGCGGTTGAAGCGCTCCGCGGAGGCGCACCGGCGCAGCATGAACAGCGAGGCGATCGTTTGTCTGGAGACCGCGCTGTCGGTGCGAAGGACAACTCCCGCCGAACGCATCGTCCGAGCGCGAGAACTTCGTGCCGCATCGCCGGCCGGGAAGTTCCCGGCACGGGAGATCGATGCGAGCAAGCGCGAGGGCCGCAGGTGATCGTCGTGGACGCGAACGTGGTGGCGTACCTCTATCTCCCGAGCGAACACAGCGCGCGGGCCGAGGCGTTGCTCGAACGGGATCCGGACTGGGCGGCGCCCGTGCCGTGGCGAAGCGAGTTCCGCAACATCCTCGCGGAATACCTGCGGCGCGAGGCGATTTCTTTCGAGCAGGCGGTGAGCCTGCAACGTGAGGCCGAGGACCTGCTTGCCGGGGCGGAGTTCGACGTCGAATCCCGTGCCGTGCTGGAACTCGTGCGCGAAAGCGGATGCTCGGCCTGCGACTGCGAGTTCGTCGCGCTCGCGAAGCACCTGCGCGTCAGACTCGTGACCATGGACACGAAGGTCCTGAAGGCGTTTCCAGAGGTCGCCTGGGCGCTGGCCGCGCTCTGACCCCTCGCGCGCATGCCGCGCGTCGACGGCGTGCGACCGGGCATCCCCGGCGCGCGCGATGCGCGCATGGGGGGCGTTCGGTCAGGGCTCGAGATCCATCTCGAGGCGCACGTAGTCGCCGCGGTAGGTGATCTCCGCGAGGTAGATCACGGTGCCCGACACGTCGACGCAGACCCGCCGGACCTCGGCGACCGGGGTGTTGACCGGCACGCCGATCAGGCGGGCGACGTCGACGTCGGCGGCGCCGATGGCGAGCGTCTGCCACGCGCGCGCGATGCGCAGGCCCGGCAGGTCGAGCAGCACCGGAATCACCGTGTGCCGCCGGAAGCGCGCGGCCGCGCGCCGGAACACGCGTTCGTCGAGGTAGATCGCGATCGCGCAGTACGCCTCGCCGTCCCGCGAGTGCACCCGCCGCAGGTAACGGTACCGGGGCGCGGGCGCGCCCTCGCCCGGCAGGAGCCGCGGCATCGCCGAAGCCTCGTCGACCAGCGTGAGCTTCGGCTCGTCGTTGCGGTAGAGGTCGGCGAGGGCCGCGAGCGTGGTGCCGAGCCGGAGTTGCCCGCGCTTCGCCGTGCTGCCGGTGACGAACGTGCCGCGGCCGCGCTCCGCGCGGACCAATCCCTCCCGCGCCAGGAGCGCGATCGCCTGGCGCGCGGTGACCCGCGCGACGCCGAACTCGTCGACCAGCGCGTCGAGCGTCGGGAGCTGCGTCCCGGGCAGCCACTCGCCCCGTTCGATGCGGCCGCGCAGGAGCGTCGAGAGCTGGGCGTACCGGGGCACCGGGCTGTCGGCGAACAACCGGTCGCCTTGGCGGGCGCGTCCCTTTCGCATATAGTTCCAACTATAGTCCCTTTCGCCGGCGGCGTCGCGGCGCCCCGACCCTTTCCCGCCCGATGCTCCGCAACGTCCTGCTCGCCGCGTCACCCTGGGTGCTCGTCGTGGCGCTGTGGTACGCGGTCGCGTGGTCGGGATTCATCAATCCCGCGCTCCTGCCGACGCCGCACCAGGTCGCGGCGAAGGGCTGGGAACTGCTGACCACCCAGCGCCTGCCGATCGACATCCTGATGTCGACGCAGCGCGTGGCGATCGGCGTTGCGCTCGGCATCGCTCTCGCCGTTCCGGTCGGCTTCCTGCTCGGGTGGTACCGGGACGTGCGGCGCTTCCTCGATCCGCTGCTCAACTTCTTCCGCGCGCTGCCGCCGATCGCGCTGATCCCGCTCGTGATCGTCTACTTCGGCATCGGGGAGCCCGCGAAGATCGTGATCCTGTTCTACGCGTCGTTCTTCGCCGGCGTGATCGTGATGTACGAGGGAATCGCGCAGATCAGCCCGATCTACGTCCGCGTGGCGCGCACGCTCGGCGCGACCGACAGCGAGATCTTCCGCCGGGTGATCGTCCCGCTGACCGTGCCCCACATGCTGACCGCCCTGCGCGTGGCGCTCGGCGTCGCGTGGGCGACGCTGGTCGCCTCCGAACTCATCGCCGCGCAGCAGGGGCTGGGCGCGTTGATCCAGAACGCCTCGTCGTTCTTCCAGCTCGACATCATCTACGTCGGGATCATCTGCATCGGTCTGATCGCGCTCGCGATGGACCTCGTCCTGCGCGCGATCACGCGCCGTCTGGTCGCCTGGCAGGAGCGCATCGCGTGAGCGTCCCCGCTCCGGCCCCCGCGCGCATCACCTTCGACCGCGTCTCGGTCGAGTTTCCCTCGAAGGCCGGGCCGATGCGCGTCGTCGACGACGTGAGCTACCAGATCCACGACCGCGAGTTCGTGTCGGTGATCGGCCCGTCGGGCTGCGGCAAGACCACGATGCTCAACATGGTCGCCGGGTTCATGCAGCCGACGAGCGGCCGGGTGCTCCTGGACGGCGCGCCCGTTCCCGGCCCGGGACCCGACCGCGGCGTGATGTTCCAGGAATACGGCGTGTTCCCCTGGCTCACGGTGCGCGAGAACATCGCGTTCGGGCTGCGGCTCGCCGCGAACCGGGCCGCGGCCGCCGAACGCGACGAGATCGTGGCGCGCTACATGCGGCTGATGGGCCTCGAGGAATTCGCGGACGCCTGGCCCCGCATGCTGTCGGGCGGGATGCGGCAGCGCCTCGCGCTCGCGCGGGCCTACGCGATCCGCCCGCAGTTCCTGCTGATGGACGAGCCCTTCGGAGCGCTCGACGCGCAGACGCGCAACGCGATGCAGGACCTGCTGCTCGAGGTGCTCGCCGCCGAAGGCAAGACCGTGATGTTGATCACGCACTCGGTCGAGGAGGCCGTCTACCTGTCGAACCGCGTCGTCGTGATGAGCGCGCGGCCGACCCGCATCCGCGAGATCGTCGAGGTGCCGTTCGGCTATCCGCGCGACGAATCGCTGCACGAAACGGCCGCGTTCGGCGAGCTGCGCTCGCACCTGCGCGAGCTGGTGATGAAGGAGTACGCCGCGCAGGCGCGGCAAGCGGTCCGACCGTCCGACTAGGAGGAGAGCATGAAGATCGATCGTCGTGGATTCATCAAGGCCGGCGCCGCCGCCGGCGCCCTCGCGCTCGGCGCGCCCGCCATCGCGCAATCGCGCGCGAAGATCAAGCTGGGTTACCTGCACACGCTCGCGGTCGACGGTCAGATCTGGACCGGCATCGACCGTGGCGCGTTCGCGAAGCACAACGTCGAGTTCGAGCCGGTCCAGTTCACCACCGGACTGGAGCTCTTCCAGGCGATGATCGGCGGCAGCATCGAGATGCTCGCGACCGGCGCGGTGATCTCGAACTTCCCGGCGCGGGGGCAGGGGAAGATGTTCCTCGTCAACAACGTCGAGTTCGCCACCGCGCAACTCTGGGTGCGCGAGGACATGGGGATCCGCTCCTTCGCCGACCTCAAGGGCAAGAAGATCTCGACCACGACCGGCACCACCGCGCACGTGTTCCTCGACACGGCGCTTCGTGCGAACGGCATCGGTCCGGGCGACGTCGAACTCGTCAACCAGCGGATGAGCGAGGCGGTCACGTCGTTCATCTCCGGCGCGGTCCCGGCGGTCGCGCTGTGGGTGCCGTTCAACATCACGGTGAAGCAGAAGGTGCCCGGCGCGAGGATGCTGGTCGACGCGTCGAAGTACTACCCGCAGGCGGCGATCGTCGGCGGGTGGGCGACGACCGAGGCGTTCCTCTCGAAGAACCGGGCGACCTGCGCGAACATCGTGCGCGGCTGGGCGGAGGCGAACGACTGGATCATCGCCAACCCGGACGCGGCGCTCGAGGCCCTGCAGAAGCAGCGCTACCAGCAGGTGCCGCTCGCCGACCTCAAGGAGCAGTTCGGCGCGCAGAAGATGTTCACCTCCGCGCAGTGGCGCCCGATGTACGCCGACGGCACCGTGACCCGCTGGTCGCAGCAGGTCACCGACTTCTTCGTGCGCTTCGGCAACATCCAGAACCCGGTGCCGGCGTCGAAGTACTTCGACACCTCGGTGTTCCTGGAGACGATCAAGGGATGAGCGACGCGCGGGGGCGCGAGGCCGCGGAGGTCGACTACGTCGTCGTCGGTTCGGGATCGGCGGGCTCGGTGCTCGCCCACCGGCTGTCGGCGGACGCATCGACGCGCGTCCTCGTGCTCGAGGCGGGCGGGCCGGATTCGGGGTTCTGGATCCGGCTGCCGGTCGGCTACTTCCGCACGATCTACGACACGCGCTACTCGCGGCTGTTCGACACCGTACCCTCGGAGGGCACCGCGGGGCGCAACGTCGTGTGGCCGCGCGGCCGCATCGTCGGCGGCAGTTCCTCGATCAACGGCCTCATCTTCATCCGCGGCGAACCCGCCGGTTTCGACGACTGGGCGCGGGCGGGCGCGACCGGATGGGGCTACCGCGACGTGCTTCCCGCGTTCAAGCGCATCGAGCACTACGAGCGCGGAGCGGACGAGTATCGCGGCGCCGCGGGTGAACTCTTCGTCTCGGACCTGCGCAACGACCATCCGTGGTGCGAGGCGTGGGTGCGCGCCGCCAGCGAGTTCGGCCTGCCGCGGAACGACGACTTCAACGGCGCCACGACCTACGGCGTGGGCGCCTACCAGCTCACGATCCGCGACGGCTGGCGCGAGAGCGCGTCGCGCGCGTTCTTGCGCCCCGCACGGGGGCGGGCGAACCTCGAGGTGCGCACCCACGCGCAGGTGTCGCGCGTGCTCTTCGAGGGCACGCGGGCGGTGGGCGTCGAGTGGTTCGCGCACGGCGAGCGGCACAGCGTGCGCGCACGGCGCGAAGTCGTGCTCGCCGCCGGCGCGCTGCAGTCGCCGCAGGTGCTGCAACTGTCGGGCGTCGGTCCCGCCGATCTCCTTCGCCGGCACGCCATCCCGGTCGTGGCCGACCTGCCCGGCGTCGGTCGGAACCTGCAGGACCACTACCAGGCGCGGACGATCGTGCGCATGCGCGAGCACCGCTCGCTCAACGACGACGTGCGCAACCCGCTGCGCCTCGCCGCGATGGGCGCGCGCTGGCTCTTCGGACGATCGGGACCGCTCACCGTCGGCGCCGGGCAGGTGGGCGGCGGCGCGTGCAGCCCGTACGCCGCGGCGGGACGCCCCGACCTCCAGTTCAACGTGATGCCGTTGTCGGTCGACCGGCCGGGCACGCCGCTGCATCGCTACTCCGGCTTCACCGCGTCGGTGTGGCAGTGCCATCCGGAATCGCGGGGCAAGGTCGAGATCGTGTCGACCGATCCGCATGCCCCGCCGCGCATCGAGCCGCGCTACCTTTCCGAGGAACTCGATCGCCGCACGATCGTCGCGGGCGTGCGGATGCTGCGCGAGATCTACGCGCAGAAGGCGTTCCGCGACCTCGTGGACGCCGAGGTGCTGCCAGGCACCGACGCAGGCGATGACCGCGGGATCCTCGATTTCGTGCGGGGACAGGGCGGCACCGTGTTCCACTGCGTCGGCACCTGCCGGATCGGCACGGACCGCGACGCGGTCGTCGACCCGGCGCTCCGCGTGCGCGGCGTCGAGGGCCTGCGCGTGGTCGACGCGTCGGTCATGCCGCAGGTGACCTCCGCCAACTCGAACGCGGCGTCGCTGATGATCGGCGAACGCGGCGCGCGCATGATCCTGGGCGAGGCGCCGCGGGGTGTCCCCGCGCCGGCCGCGCCCGGCTGATTCCACGTCGAGGCATCCTCCGGCGCGGTCCGGTTCGGCGACCGTTGGCGGGCGGACCTTCAGGGACCCTCCACGGCTCGCGGGCTTTCGCTGCGCCCGCGAGGCGAGAGCGGCCGCGATCCCTTCCTGATCGGCACGACGATGGCTGCCACGAGCGGGTCGATGTCCGAACCGGCGGGAACCGGCGGGCTCGTGCGGGTCGGCGGATGTTCGAGCATGCGGACGAATCCGAGCGTGACGGGGTCCGAGGCAGGCGGGTTGCGGCGCGCGGCTTCGGGCGAGGCGGCGACGAGCGCCTCGACGAGCGTGCTCCGCTCGAATGCCTCGGGCTGCGGCGACGAGGACCGGAGCGTGGCGCTCCGGCCGTCGATGCGATCCGGCGCGACGACGTCGGGCTGGGCGGTCGCGAAGCCGGCGATCAGGATCAAGGCGACCCAGGCGGCGAGTACCATCATGTCGCAGGCGGCCCACGCGATGCGGGTCAGTCTTCCGTTCACGGACATCTCCTTGGCGAAGGGGGTCGGGGTGTGACGACTTCGTGTCGTCGACACTCGCCAAGATAGGTGTCCCGCTCGCGTGCGTGGTCCCGGTTCCGGACACAGAACCGACACAAACGACGGGACAGGCTGGCCGCGCCGTCCGCGCGGCGCGTCAGGTTCTGCTCGTCTTCGCGCGGGAGCGGCCTGGGCGCGAACGCGCCGGCGCCGCATCACGCGCCGGACCTCTGCCGCGAAATCCCATGCGCGAGAGAAATTCGCCCCAGCGGGGATCGCCGTGCAGCGCCGTCAGCAACGGCCCGGCCTGCGCCTGGCTCGCGCCCGGATCGCGCTGCACGCGCGAACGCTCGAGCCACTCGAACGCTTCGTCGACCTCGCCCCGGACGGCGAGCACCTCGGCGATCTGGAACGCGCTGTCGTCCGCGCCCGTCGCGATCAGTTCGTCCAGCAGACGGCGCGCTCCGTGCCTGTCGCCTGCCGCATGGGCGACGAGGGCGCGGCCCTGGAGGCGCAAGCGCTCGTGTGCCTCGCGCTCGAACGCATCGCGCGCGGCGTCGACGCGGCCCTGCGCGAGGTCGATGGTGCCGATCAGCCAATGAAGGAGGCCGCCGCGCGGCTGGATCGCGAGCGCGGCCGCGGCGGCGCGGGCGGCTTCATCGATCAACCCGGCGTTGAACGCCCGAAGCGCGAGATTGCCGTGGGCGATCCAGCACATCGGATCGAGTGCGACCGCGCGACGCGCGAGCGCCACCGCGTCCGCCGACTGCCCGAGGTTGTCGGCGAGCAGCGAGGCGCCGACGACGATGCTCCGGTCGCCCGACCCGAGCAGCAGCGCGCGACGATACGACTGCTCGGCGCCGTGCCAGTCCCAATCGTAGGTCATGCGGATCCACGCGAGTTCCGCGTGGGCTTCGGGAAGATCGGGCTCGATCGCGAGCGCGCGCTCCGCCGCCTGCCGCGCGAGTTCGAAGGTCGGATCGAGCGGCGCCCATCCCCACGCCGCCTGGCTCGCATACGCGCCCGCGAGCCCGGCCCAGGCGAGCGCGTAGTCCGGGTCGGTCTCGACCGCCTGCCGGCCGAGCGCGATGCCGGCCGCGGTGTCCTCGGGCGTCGTCCGGTCGACGAGAAACCGCCCGCGCAGGTAGAACTCGTGCGCGCGGGCGCTCCTGGTCCGGCCGCGCGTGGCCGCGCGGAGCAGCGCGTCGACGCGCGGATCCGCAGCACGGCTCGCGGGATCGCCGAGCAGGGTTCCGCGCAGGCCGCTGACGACCGACCGCGCGATGTCGTCCTGCACGTCGATGAGATCGGAGAGCGCGCGGTCGTAGGTCTCGCTCCACAGCGTCGTGTCGGAGGCGACGTCGACGAACTTCGCGGCGATCCGGACGCGCGCTCCGCTGCGGCGCACGCTGCCCTCGACCAGCCCGGTCACGTTCAAGCTCCGCGCGATCGTCGCGAGATCGGCCGATCGGCCCTTGAACGCGAACGACGAAGTGCGCGACGCGACCCGCAGTCCCGGCACCTTCGACAGGACGCCGACGAGTTCGTCCGCGAGAGCGTCGGCGAACAGTTCGTCGGCGGGGTCGGCGGAAAGGAGCGCGAACGGCAGCACCCCGATCGACGGCGTCGTCGGGCCGTAGGGGACGTACAGGCGGCTCCACGGCGCGGAACGGCCGGATCCTTCGTCCCCGGCGGCCGGATCCTCAGTCGCGGGGATCGGCGGGAGCGGGAGGGGCGGCCACGATGCGAGGGGGCCGATGCGCCGCTCGCCGCGCGCGAATGCGACGAAGCGCGCTCGCTCGTCCGACGCGACGTCGAGCCGATCGGCCAGCCGCTCCGCGAGCGGCCGCGACGGCCTCCGGACGTCCTGCTCGATCTTGCGCAGCGCCGACACCGAGCAGTGCACGCGTTCGGCGAGCGCGGCGTGCGTCATGCCGAGCGAGCGCCGGCGCTGGCGCAGCCAGCGGCCGAACGTAGGCGTGGACGAGGGCGAAGACGTCATCGCGATCCCCTGCAGCGCCGGTCGCTGCCGGACGCGGCCCGTTGGATCTCCGGTGTCTCCCGATGTTACCCGCCCCCGCGTCGCGCGTGAACGGCGAGCGCCCACGCGACATGCTCGCGCACGAGCGCGGAGGGGTCGTCGGCGCGCGAACGCAATGCGGCGAGGATCGCCGGTGTCGTCGGCGCGTTGCCGAGCGCGACCGCGATGTTGCGCAGCCACCGCTCGTGGCCGATGCGCCGGATCGCGCTGCCCGCCATGCGCGCGTCGAACTCCTCGCGCGTCCACGCGAAGAGTTCGGTGAGCGCGGCGTCGTCGAGGCCGTGCCGCACCTGTGCGAAGTCCGGGTGCGCGGCCGCCCGCGCGTACTTGTTCCACGGGCAGGCGATCTGGCAGTCGTCGCAGCCGTAGATCCGGTTGCCGAGGAGCGGGCGCAGGTCCTCGGGGATCGATCCGTGGAGTTCGATCGTCAGGTAGCTCACGCAGCGACGCGCATCGACCTGGTAGGGCGCGACGATCGCGCCGGTCGGACACGCGTCGAGGCAGGCGCGGCAGGTGCCGCAATGCGCGGCGACGGGCGCGCTGACCGGAAGCGGCAGGTCGGTGTAGATCTCGCCCAGGAAGAAGAGCGAGCCCGCCTCGCGTGACAGCAGCAGCGTGTGCTTGCCGCGCCAGCCGAGCCCCGCCTTCGTCGCGAACGCCACCTCCATCACCGGCGCACTGTCGCAGAACACGCGGTAGCCGAACGGCCCGGTCGCCTCGGCGATGCGGTCGGCGAGCGTCTGCAGCTTGCTGCGCAGCACCTTGTGGTAGTCGCGGCCGAGCGCGTAACGCGACACGTACGCGCGATCCGGCGCTGCGAGCGTCGCGGCGGCGTCGCGCGCCTGCTGCGGCCAGTAGTCGATGCGCGCGCTGATCACGCGGATCGCGCCGGGCACGAGGTCGCCGGGCGCCGCGCGAAGCCCCGCATGTCGGGCCATATAATCCATCGTGCCGTGCCGGCCTGCGGCGATCCAGTCGGCGAGACGCGCGGGCGCGTCACCGAGGTCGAGGTCGCAGACGCCGATCGCGCCCAGTCCGAGTTCGCGCGCCCAGTCTCCGATGCGCGCGGCGAGCGCGGGCAGGTCGATCGCGCGCGCGTCGTTCGGAGGTTCTATCGCCGGACGTTCGGGCATGCGCGCGAGCGTAACGCCAAGTCGGGGCACGGCGAATCCCGCGATGGAGTCCACCTACCGCACCCACCTCCCGGACGCCTTCGCCACCGAACGCGCGGGCCGCGCGCTCGCACGCGGTCTCGCGGGCGGCATGGTGGTCACGCTCTCGGGCGAACTCGGCGCGGGGAAGACGACGCTGGCGCGCGGCGTGTTGCGCGGACTCGGATGGGCCGGTCCGGTCAAGAGTCCGAGCTACGGGTTGCTTGAACATTATCCGCTTTCGAGCATATACTTGTATCACTTTGATTTTTATCGGTTCGCTGACCCGAGGGAATGGGAGACCCTGGGCGCGGCCGAGGGCTTCACCCCGCACACCGTGGCGTTGGTCGAATGGCCCGAGCGCGTGGCGGAGTACCTGCCGCCGGCGGACCTCGCGGTGCGCCTTCGGACTGCGACCGGAGGGGACGGTCGGACACTGGAGATCGTGGCGACGACGACGGCCGGTGAACGATGCGTAGCCGACATCCGACGGGAACTCGACCCCCCCTGACCCGCGTTTCGATCGGGCGGCGGCGCGCGCTCCGCTGGGCGCTCCTGCCGGCCGCGGGCGTCCTGTCTCCGCTCGCATGGTCGGAAGCCGCGCGCATCGCCTCCGCGCGCGTGTGGCCCGCGCACGAATACACCCGCGTCATCTTCGAGTCGAGCGCGCCGCTCGCGTGGCAGGTCACGACGCTCAGGGATCCGGGCCGCGTCGTGCTCGATCTCGACGGCATCGAGGCCGGTCCGGAACTCGCGGAACTCGCGCGCCGCATCCATCCCGACGATCCGCACGTCGCGGGGATCCGCTACGCGCGCAAGTCGCCGACCACGCTGCGCCTGGTGCTCGACCTCAAGGCCGATGTCCTGGTGCAGACGTTCGCGCTGAAGCCGGTCGGCGACTACGGCAACCGGCTCGTCATCGACCTCATTCCGGCATCGCCGCCCGATCCGCTGATGGCGCTGCTCGACGCGGAGAAGGCCAAGGCGGAACCGCTGTTCGAGCCGCCGCCGCCCGGCGCAGCGGCCGCGGCCCCGGCACGGCGCGACCGGGTCCGCCGCATTACCGTGGCGGTCGATCCGGGGCACGGCGGCGAGGATCCGGGCGCGATCGGTCCACGCGGCACGCGCGAGAAGCACGTCGCGCTCGCGATCGCGCGCAAGCTCAAGGCCGCGATCGAGGCGACGCCGAACCTGCGCGCGGTGCTCACCCGCGACGACGACTACTTCGTGCCGCTCGCCGCGCGCGTGCAGAAGGCGCGCCGCGTGCAGGCGGATCTCTTCGTCTCGATCCACGCCGACGCGTTCCGCGAGGCGCGCGCGCGCGGCTCGTCGGTGTTCGCGCTCTCCGAGAACGGCGCGACCAGCGCGGCCGCGCGCTGGCTCGCCCAGAAGGAGAACGAGGCGGACCTGATCGGCGGCGTCAACCTCGACGTGCGCGACCCGATGCTCGCGCGCACGCTGCTCGACCTGTCGCAGACCGCGCAGATCGCCGACAGCCTGAAGGCGGGACGGCAGGTGCTCGCCGAACTGTCGGAGACGAACACGTTGCACAAGCGCGAGGTCGAGCAGGCGGGCTTCGCGGTGCTGAAGGCGCCCGACGTGCCGTCGATCCTCGTCGAGACCGCGTTCATCAGCAATCCGGACGAGGAGCAGAAGCTGCGCGACCCGAAGCAGCAGGGTCGCTACGCCGATGCGATCGCCGACGGCATCCGGGGTTACTTCGCGAAGAATCCGCCGCTCGCGCGGGGCTGATAAGATCCGCGCGTGGTCCGCTTTCTCGTCCTCTTCCTGCTGATCCAGGCGACGCTGTTCGGCCTGGAACTCACGCCGCCGGCGCAGCGCTGGTTCGTCGAGCCGTGGACCAACGCACTCGCGCAGATCTCGACCGCGATCGTGACGTTCTTCGACCCGAACGTGGTCGCGGTCGGCAAGGTGATGCGCAGCACGACCAACGGATTCGCGGTATCGATCGAGGCCGGATGCAACGGCGTCGAGGCGACGATCGTGCTGGTCGCGGCCATCCTCGCGTTCCCGGCGCCGTGGAAGCACAAGCTCGCCGGCCTCGCCGCGGGGATCGTCGCGGTGCAGGGCCTGAACGTCCTGCGCGTGATCAGCCTGTTCTACCTCGGACAGTGGAATTTCCAGGTGTTCGAGTGGGCGCACCTCTACGTCTGGCAGGCGCTGATCATGCTGGACGTGCTCGTCGTCTGGCTCGTGTGGGTGCGCACGCTGCCGCGCGCCGGCGACGAGGCGGGTCCGCCGTCGCCGCCGCCCGCCGCGGCGGTCGCGTCGGCCTGACGACGCATGGCGCCGGCCGTGCCGGGGCGTTCGCCGCTCGCGCGGTTCGTGCTCACGGTGCTGATGTGGCTGCCGGCGACCTTCGCCGTCTGGTATTTCGCCGCGCCGGTGCTGATGATGCTCGTGCGTGCGCTGTGCGCATTCGCCGTGCTGCCGTTCGGCGATCTCGTGCGCGAGGTCGAGCGCATCGGATCGAACCTCGCGTTCGTCACCTCGCTCAAGCCGGGGCAGGCGACCGGCGGCGGCGTGATCAGCGTCACGGTCGACGGACTGCTCTACTCGTTCGGGATGCCGATGTTCGCCTCGCTCACGCTCGCCGCGCGCGAGCCGAAGCGCTGGTGGATCCTCGCCGCGGGCCTCGCCGCGCTGCTGCCGTTCGTGGCGTTCGGCGTCGTCGCCGACTTCCTGAAGAACGTCGCGATCACCGCCGCGCCGATCGTCGCCTCGCAGGCCGGATTCTCGGCCGCGCAGCGCGAGCTGATCGCGTTCGCCTACCAGTTCGGCACGCTGATCCTGCCGACCGTCGTGCCGGCGATCGTCTGGGTGCTCTCGCACCGGTCGTTCCTCGAGCGGATGCGGGGGAGGATGTCGGCCTGAAGGCCGACCCACAACCGCACCCCGTGGGTCGGGCTTCAGCCCGACGGGGTTCGTACCGATGCGATGGGAATGCATCGGCCTGAAGGCCGACCTACGGCGGTGGGGCGCGATGTCGGCCTGAAGGCCGACCCACAACCGCACCCCGTGGGTCGGGCTTCAGCCCGACGGGGTTCGTACCGATGCGATGGGAATGCGTCGGCCTGAAGGCCGACCTACGGCGGTGGGGCGCGATGTCGGCCTGAAGGCCGACCCACGGGGAAGCTTCAGGCCGACGCCTTCCGCGCCTTGCGCTGCGCCTCGCGCTCGCGCAGGACCTTCCGCTGCACCTTGCCTGTGGTCGTCATCGGGAGCGCGTCGATGAACTCGATCTCGCGCGGGTACTCGTAGGGCGCGAGCTTGCCGCGCACGTGCGCGCGCAGGTCGTCCTCGAGCGCGGGCGAGGGCGCGTGCCCGGCCGCGAGCACGATGAACGCCTTGACGACGTTGCCGCGCTCCGCGTCGGGCGAGGGCACGACTGCCGCGTTCGCGACCGCCGGGTGTTTGACCAGACAGTTCTCGATCTCGGAGGGTCCGATCCGGTAGCCGGCGGCCTTGAACATGTCGTCGGCGCGACCGCGGTACCAGAGGTCGCCGTCGTCGTCCATCACGGCGACGTCGCCGGTGCGGCACCAGTCGCCGGTGTACTTCGCCCGCGTCGCGTCCGGGTTGTCCGCGTACTCGATGAAGAACACCGGGTCGGGGGTGCCGTCGGGCGCGATCCGGTGCACCGCCACCTCGCCGGCCTCGCCGCGCGGCAGCTCGTTGCCGTCGTCGTCGATCACCGCGACGCGGTGCCCGGGGTAGGGGCGACCCATCGAGCCGGATTTCGCCGGCCACAGCTCGTGCGAGTTGCCGACGATGTAGTTCATCTCGGTCTGCCCGAACATCTCGTTGATCGTGACGCCGAGCGCCTCGCGCGCCCAGTCGAACACCGTCGTGCCGACCGATTCGCCCGCGCTCATGATCGAGCGCAGGTGGAGTTCGAAGCGCTCGCGCGGCCGCGGGAACGCCTTCATCATCATCTTGAGCGCCGTCGGGAACAGGAACGCGTTGCGGACGCCGTACTTCTCGATCAGCGCGAACGCGCGCTCCGGCTCGAAGCGGCCGCGGTAGCCGACGATCGGCTGGCCGAGGCACAGCGCCGGCAGCAGGGCGTCCATCAGCCCGCCGGTCCACGCCCAGTCCGCGGGCGACCAGAAGAGGTCGCCCTCGCGCGGATAGCCATCGTGCGAGTGGACGAAGCCGGGCAGGTTGCCGAGGAGGCAGGAATGCGGCATCAGCGCGGCCTTCGGCGGACCGGTGGTGCCGCTCGTGTAGATGACGAGCGCGGGGTCGCCCGGCCGGGTGTCGACGATCTCGTGCCGTGCGGACGCCCGTGCGAGGAGATCCTCCCACGGCGTCACCCGGGATTCGCGCGCGCCGGCGACGCCGATCACCTGCGTCACGCCCGGACAGCGCTCCCGGATCGGCGCGAGGTTCGGCAGCGACTGCGGATCGACGATCGCGACCTTCGCGCGGCTGTGGACCAGGCGGTATTCGAGCGCCTCCGGCCCGAAGAGGAACGACAGCGGCACCGCGACCGCGCCCATCCGGTAGACCGCCATGTGCGCGATCGCCGTCTCGGGCCGCTGCGGCAGGATGAGCGCGACGCGGTCGCCGCGTCCGACGCCGAGTGCCGCGAGCGCGTTCGCGAGCCTGCGCGCGCGCTGCTCCAGGTCCCAGAAGGTGTACGCGGCGGTCGCGCCCGACTCGTCCTCCCAATAGAGGGCGAAGCGGGCGCGATCGTTCGACCATCGGCCGCAGCAGGCGCGAGCGATGTTGAACGTCGAGGGAACGTCCCAGCGGAACGCGCGGTGTACTTCGGCGTAGCGGTCGCCCATGGCGGAAGGATACCGCGCGCGAGCGGTCGCCGCTTCAGCCGCGCGAGAGGCCGAGCCCCGACATCGTGGTGCGCGCCGACAGGTCGGCGGTGCCCGAGAGGTCGAGAGGCTCCACTGCGGCCCAGACCCAGTCCGGCTGCTGCTCGATCAGCCGGCCGAAGCGGATCGGCACCGTCGAGCGCGCGGTGGAGAGGCGGAAGCGCCGCGCCGGCCGGTACTCGACCGCGGGCACGATCAGCGACTGGACCGCGGATTCGCCCTCGCGCTTGCGCAGCGCGAGGAAGAGTCCGTGGAAGCTGCGCCCGTCGAGGGTACTGTGCTCGCCCTCGACCGAATAGTCCGCGTCGCCTCCGCGCCCCTTCTTCTGCTCGACGAGCTCGACGCCGACCAGGGTGTTCGCGATCACCTGCAGCCCGATCTCCGCGCGGTCCGCCGTGAGGCGCTTCATGCGGCGCACGATCCCGAGCGTCCAGAACGCGTGGCCGTAGGGCCGGATCGCCGCGAGCGTGTTGAGCGTGACGACGGAGGCCGCGCTCATCGGCGCGACCAGCCGGAATCCGGTCTGCGAGACGTCCTTCACGTCCCATGGTCCGCCGGCCGCTCCGAAGGTCGCGAGCCTGCGGCGCGCGAGTTCGCGGCGGCGCTCGTCCTCGTTGCGCGTGTGGCCGAACACGGCGAACTCCATCGTGCCGCCGAAGGTCTTGCCCGGCTCGACGCGCGGCAGCGGGTCGCGCTCTTCCTCGTGGAGGTAGCCGGAGATCCTGGCGAAGCCGACGATCGCGTCGACGACGCCGGCCGCGGCCGTCCGCTCGCCGCGTCGCGCGAACGGCCGGAACTCGGGATCCACCTGCGACGCGAGCTTCGTGAGCAGGCCGAGTTGCTCGCTGCGTCGCGGCGTGCGGTCCGACAGCGGCTGGTGGCGGATCTTCTGCTCGATCACGACGACGTTCTGCATCAGCATCGCGTGCAACGGCCGCGTGTCGAGGAAGAGCACGCGGCCCTCGAGCGGCGAGGGCGTGCGGCGCTTCAGCCCCTCGCGGGCGCCGAGATCGACGTAGAACGACGACACCGACGAGGGCTCGATCGTCAGGCGCAGCGGCGTGCACCATTCGTCGAGTTCGCGCGCGACCCATTCGAGGTGGCGCGCGGTCAGGTTGCCGGCGTTCATGAGCTGCAGCACCAGCACGGTCAGGTAGGCGTGCTCGATCGTCGAACTGCGGCCGCCGGTGTCGGTGATCGCCTGGCGTTCGATGCGGCGACTCAGCGCGAGCGCGAAGAGAGCGTGGAGTTCGGCCCACTTGGCCGGGATCCACTGTTCGTAGCGGTAGAGCCGGATCCGGACCTCGAGTCCGAGGTGCACGATCTGGCGCCAGAGGAGCGCGGGCATCTCGGATTGCCATTTGCCGCTGCCGGCGCGCTCCGACAGGTCGCGCGAGAAGGCGGCGTAGGCGACGAGGAACGCCTGCGACAGGTCGAACATCGCCGACCAGAGCTGGTGCTCGATGCGCGAGCTGCGCGACGCGTGCTCGATGTACTGCGCGGTCAGCGCGTCGCGGATCGGCTGGGCGAGCGCGTCCGCGCGGAACACGGCCTCGAGCGTCGTCGGCGTGCGGGCGTGGCTCCGCTCCGCGATCGTGCCGAGCGCGCTGATCAGTTCGGCGTGCACGGCGAGCGGATCGCCCGCCGGCTGCGCGGCGAACCAGCGCTCCGCGGACTTCGCGTCGGCGAGCGGGTCACGCACGGTCCTCGAGAAACCGAACATCGGGATCACCGCATGTGCGGCCCTGCCTTCGCGCGATCCCGTCGAGGCGATGGCGGCGAGGCAGGATCGCCGGCCTTGTAAGAAGTTGCTCCGGTCGGAGGCGAACGGGCGATCTTCGCGCATCGCGGGGCCAACGGGCAAGGACCCGGGCGGACCCGTGGCACGCATTGTGCTGTTCAGTACGCGCAGGCCACACGTGACGACATGGGACCGGGGACGAACCTCCGGCCGGGCATCTCGCGGGCCATCCGTGGTACTTTGTGCGGTACAAGCTGGGGCGTGCAGCTGACGCCCGACGAACAGGAACGACGCTCATGGGCATCTTGATCAAGGCACCGAGCCGCCGGACGGAACCCCGGCCGGCCGGACTGGACACGCCGGCGCCGGCGGGCAACCTGCGGGGCGCACTCCATATCCGCGAAGTGGTCCGCACGACCGGACTGCGCCGCGAGCAGCTCTACATGTGGCAGAGGCGCTACGGATTCCCGGCGCCGCTGCGCGACGGATTCGGCGACCGTGTCTATCCGCCCGACCAGGTCGCGCGGCTGAAGCTCATCAAGCAACTCCTGTCGGAAGGCTGGCGCGCCGGCGCGGTGGTACCGCTGTCGGACACCGCGCTCAACTCGATGCTGGGGCTCGCGGTCGACGAACCGGCCCCGCTGCCCTCCGAGATCGAGACCGCCGTGAAGCTGCTCGCGCAGCACCGCACCGGCGAAATGCAGAACCACCTGTCGAAGCTCCTGGTCGGGCAGGGCCTGCGGCGCTTCCTCGAGAAGACGCTGATCCCGCTGAACGAGGCGGTCCACGAGCGCGTGGTGCGCGGCGAGATGCAGATCTTCCAGGAGCTGCGCTTCGCCGACATGGCGCAGCGCCTGCTGCGCGACGTCACCCGTCTGGTGCGCCCGACCCGCGACGCGAAGCTCGTGCTGCTCGCCACGCCGCCCAACGACCCCAACCAGCTCGGACTCGCGATCCTCGAACTCTTGCTGTTCACCGACGGGGTGAACTGCATGACGCTCGGCGCCGGCGTCCCGGGCCAGGAGATCGCGGGAGCCGCGTCGGCCTACAATGTCGCGGCGGTGGTGCTGCTGTTCGACCGGGGCATCTCGGGCAAGATCGCCGGGCAGGAGATCCGCAGCCTGCGCCAGGCGATGCCGGCGGGGATGCCGCTCGTGGTCAGCGGCCGCGCCGTCAACCTGCTCGCGAAGCCGATTCCCGACGTTCGTACTGCGGTCGACTTCGACACGGTGATGACGGCGATCCGCGAAATGAACGTGCTGCCGGCGAAACCGGTCTCGCTCGTCGGCGTCGACGGCGTGGAGCCGAAGAGCGCCTGACGGCGCGACAGGCGGCGGGGCGCGCCTGCCCCGCGCCGGGCGTAGAATGGAACGATGGCGCTTCCGGATGCCTTCGTTCCTGCGTCGACAGCGCGTGCGCGGCTGTCGCGCGCCGCCCTGCACCTCGCGGGCATCCTCGCCGCCGGCGTGATCGCGTGGCTGCTCTGGCAGGGATATCGCCAGCCGGAACTCTTCCTCGATCTGGCCAACGTCAACCTCTGCTGAGTCGCGCCGTCGCGGTGCGCGGCCGGCCGCCTGCTCCGTGACGGCATCGTGACCCTCGTCGCATTGCGGCGACTCTTGGGCGTGGCGGGCATCACGCTGCTCGGTGGCGCGCTCGCGCTCGCGCCCGTCCTCGCGTTCACCGGCGGCATGACGATCGTCTCGGGCGCGGGGCTCGCGGGCGTCGCGCTCCTGATCGCGATGCGGCTCCTGCCGCGTCCCCCGGCCGCGGACCCGGAACCCGACGAAGGCAAGCAAGAGCGCCAGTGATTGCGGCATCGTCCGCGCAGCGCGCGGTCGCTTCCGGTTCAGCCTGGGCGCTGCCCGTCCCGGCGCTTCATGCGCCGCCACCGGAAACACCGCCGCGTCTGTCAACTGACAACTGACAACCGACAACTGAATCAGTCCTCGTTCAGGAAGTCGTCGAGCGCGCGCCGATCGCGCTTGGTCGGCCGGCCGGGGAAGCGCTGCGGCGCGAGCGCTCGACGTTGCGCGATCGCCGCTTCACGGGCGGCGGTCACCGCGGCGTCCTCGCACCACGCCTTCGCGGCTTCGGCGGCGCCGACGCGCCGATCGAGCGTCAGGAGTACCCGGGCTTCCCACACGAGACCGTCGCGCCGCACGGTGACGACGTCGCCGACCCTGATCGCGCGGGCGGGCTTGACGCGTTCGCCGCCGACGCGCACCTGCCCCGCGTCGACCGCGGCGCATGCGAGTTCGCGCGTCTTGTAGAACCGCACGGCGAAGAGCCAGCGATCGAGGCGGACCCTCTGCGCGGCCCCCATCGCGTCGGATCGTGCCTGGGGCATGACGATCAATGCCGCGTGGGGGACGCCCCGGGGTCGAACAGTGCCCGCGCACGTTCCGGTCCGTAGGCGTAGCGCCTGCCGCAATACTCGCAGACGACCTCGACCTGCCCGCCGTCGCGGATCGCAGCCTCGACTTCGTCCCGTCCCGCGATGCGCAGCGCCTGGTCGACGCGCGCCTCCGAGCAGCGGCACCCGAAACGAGGCGTGCGCGCGGCGAACACGCGCAGGTCGCGTTCGGCGAACGTCGCCGCGAGCGCCGTGCGCGGATCGTCCGCCGTCACGAGCGCGTCGGTCGCGCGCGCGGCGAGCGCCTCGGACGCTTCGACCCACGCGACGCGGTCGGTGTCGCTCGCGCCAGGCAGACGCTGGACCAGCATCCCGGCCACACTGTGTTCGCCCGTCACGATGGCGAGGCGGCTCACGATCTGCTCGGACGTCGCGAGGTAGTGCTCGACGAGCGAGGCGACCGAACCGGCCTCGATCGCGACGATGCCCTGGTAGATCGGCCCATCCTCGGGGTCCAGGCTGATGACGAGGCGTGCGCTGTTCGCGTCGCCGGCGAGCGCGGCGAGCGTCGCGTCCGCCGGCAGGCGGTCGAAGGCCGCACGATCCCACTGCGCGGTCGCGCGACACGAGAGCGTGTGGTCGCATTCGACGACGGCGAGCCGTACCGGGCCGGGGCCGGCGAGCTGGATGGTGAGTGCGCCGCGGAACTTGAGGCTCGCGGCGAGCAGCGTCGCGGCCGCCAGCAGCTCGGAGAGCACGCGCGCGAGCGCGGGCGGGTAGTCGTGCGAGGCGAGCGCGGCGCGCGCGGCCTCGTCCATGCGCACGCAGGCGCCGCGCACGGCGGCGTCCTCGAGCACGAACGGGAGGAGCGCGTCGACCGTCATCCGCCGCGCGCCTTCACCACGTGGAGCGACAGCGGCAGCGACGAGTTCCGGTCGAAGGTCGCGCCCGCTTCGATGCCGGCGCGCGCGACCGCCTCGGCGGTCTTGAGGCGCGGGTAGAGCGCGTGCATCGCGCCCAGCGCGAACTCGCGGCCGGAGCCGACCGCCCAGAACCGCGTGTACTCGAACACCTCGCGCATCGAGTAGACGCCGAAGATGCCGTGCCCGTTGGCGATGAGTGCGGTGATCTGCGTGGACTCGTAGGGGTCGTCGTCCTCCTCCTTGGGGTTGAGGAAGTGCTGGTCCTTCAGCACCGGATGGAGCTTGCGCAGCGTGTCGAAGATGGCGATGCGTCCGGTGAAGTCGAGGTCCTCGCGGGAGGCGAGCAGGCTCTCGAACACGAGCTGGTGCGCGGCCGAGCCGCACAGGCCGAGGTACGTGTCGCGGTAGCGGACGATCTTCTCGGGACTGCGGTCGAACGGCGCGGCGAGCTTGAGGTCGCCGAAGGTCGTGAGCGAGTCGGCGGCGATGACGATTTCATCGTGCTTGCGCACGGCGACGAGGGTGGTCATGCGGGGAATACGGCGGTCGCGCGCACGCGCGCCCGGAACACGGCGGGGACGGAATTATAGCCGGTACGCCGATCGCGGCGCCGGCAGCATCGCGGTCGGCGGCAGCCGGGCCGGGGACCATGCGGCGATGGCCCGCTCCCAGAACTCGCCGACGGTGCGCGGCGCCATCGGGATCTGGTCGAGGAACCGCCAGGCCTCGACGAGCGCGGGAAGCGGATCGTCGGGCAGGGCGCGCGCACCGGTCTGCTTCGAGAGCTTGTCGCCCGACGCGTCGATCGCGACCGGCACGTGCAGGTAGGCGGGGGACGCGATGCCGAGCGCGCGCTGCAGATGGATCTGGCGCGGCGTCGAGGCGAGGAGGTCCGCACCGCGCACGACCGAGGTGACGCCCTGCGCATCGTCGTCGACGACCACCGCGAGCTGGTAGGCCGCGACGCCGTCCGCGCGGCGCACGACGAAGTCGCCCACCTCGCGCGCGAGGTCCTGCGCCCGCTCGCCCTGCAGGCGGTCGTGGAACGCGATCGTCGCGCCGGCGACGCGCATCCGCAGCGCGCGTTGCGCACGCGCGGCGCGGTCGGCCGGCACGCCGCCGCGGCAGGTGCCCGGATAGATGCGCTCGCCGGTCGCGGACATCGGCGCATCCTCGAGTTCGCGCCGCGTGCAGGCGCACTCGAACAGGCGGCCGTCCGCCGCGAGGCGCGCGAGCGCGGCATCGTGGTGCGCGCGGCGCGCGGACTGGCGCACGACCGGGCCGTCGGCGGCGAAACCGTAGCGCGCGAGCGTGGCGAGGATGTCGGCTTCCGCGCCCGCAACGGAGCGGGGTTCGTCGAGGTCGTCGACGCGCACGAGCCAGCGTCCGCCGGCGGCGCGCGCGTCGCAACGGCTCGCCAGCGCGGCCACGAGCGATCCGAAGTGCAGCGCTCCGGTGGGGGAAGGGGCGAAGCGCCCGACCTGCGGCCGGTTCGCGCTCGTCACCGCAGCGTGGGAATCGCGACGCTCGCGCCGAGCGTGACCGGCGCCGCTGCGGCGGAATAGCGCTGCATCGCGGCCAGCACCGCGCCGGGATACTCGGGCTTGCCGAGACTGCCGTTGTAGCGGCCGAGCGCGCGGTACAGGTCGCCGCCTTCGCGGTCGATGTAGTGGCGCAGGATCACGCAGCCGTAGCGGAGGTTGGTGCGCAGGTGGAACAGGTTGTGTCCCGGGCTGCCGATGAGGCGGGTCCAGAACGGCATCACTTGCATGTAGCCGCGCGCGTCGGCGATCGAAACCGCGTATTTCTTGAAGCCGCTCTCGTGGTGGATGACGCCGAGGACGAGTTGCGGGTCGACCCCGGCGCGCACCGCCTCGTAGTGGACGGTGCGCAGGAGTTCGCGGCGCTCGTCGTCGTTTGGCACGCGCGCGGCGAGGCGCTTCGACATGTCGTCGATCCAGGCCTTCGCATCGGGCCGCTCGCCCCAGTCCGCGGGCACCGGCCGATCGGAGATCGCGCGCGACAGGACGGTCGCGACCGAGGGCGCGAGCGCCTCCTCGGCCTGCGCCCCGGCGTGCGCGGCCAGCGGCACGAACGCCGCCAGCGCGACGAGCGCGCAGGCAACGCAACGATGCATCCGCCGAATCATGTCAATGCTCGAGCCTGTCCTTCACGTAGGCCGCGATCTCGCCCACCGGCACGGACACCGGCGCCGCGTCGCGCCGGCCCTGGTACTCGACCCGGCCCTCCTTGAGCCCGCGGTCGCCGATGGTGATGCGGTGGGGAATCCCGATCAGCTCGAGGTCTGCAAACATCACGCCAGGACGCTCGCCCCGGTCGTCCAGCAGGACCTCGATCCCCTCGGCCGTCAGTTGGTCATGCAACCGGTCGGCGAGTTCCCGCACGGCCGGGCTGCGGTCGTACCCGATCGGGGCGATCGCCACCGCGAACGGGGCCATCGCTCCCGGCCACGCGATGCCCTTGTCGTCGTGGTTCTGCTCGATGGCCGCGGCCACGACCCGGGTCACGCCGATGCCGTAGCAGCCCATCTCGATCGGGTGCGACTGCCCCGCCGCGTCGAGGTAGGTCGCGCCCATGTCCTTCGAGTAGCGCGTGCCGAGCGCGAACACGTGGCCGACCTCGATGCCGCGCAGGATCTCGAGCAGCCCCTTGCCGTCGGGGGAGGGGTCGCCGGCGACGACGTTGCGAAGGTCCGCGACGAGATCGGGCTCGCGGCAGTCGCGCCCGAAGTTGACGTCCGCGAGGTGGAATCCCGCCTCGTTCGCGCCGCACACGAAGTCGCCCATCGCCGCCACCGTCCGGTCGACGACGAGCGGCACGCCGGACGGAAGCCCCACCGGGCCGAGGAAGCCGGGACGACAGCCCATCGCCTCGACGATCTCGGATTCGCTCGCCCAGCGCCAGCCGGCGAGGCCTTCGACCTTGCCGATCTTGACCTCGTTGCCCATGTGGTCGCCGCGCACGAGCAGCATGTGGACGCGCTCGCCGGCCACGACCATCAGGCATTTCACGCTGCGCGCCAGAGGCAATCCCAGGAGCGCGGTGACGTCCTCGCAGGTCTCTTGCGTCGGCGTCGGAACCTTGCGCATCGTGCCCACGGGCGCGGGCCGCGCGCGGGCGGGGGCGAGCGCCTCGGCCTGCTCGACGTTCGCGGCGTAGTCGGAGGCCGGGCACCAGGCGATCGCGTCCTCGCCCGACTCGGCGAGCACCTGGAACTCGTGCGAGGCGAAACCGCCGATCGCGCCGGTGTCGGCCTCCACCGCGCGGAACCTGAGTCCCAGCCGCGTGAAGATGCGCGCGTACGCGTCGTACATCGCGCGGTAGCTCGTCATCAATCCGTCGCGGTCCGCGTCGAACGAGTACGCGTCCTTCATCAGGAACTCGCGGCCGCGCATCACGCCGAAGCGCGGGCGGATCTCGTCGCGGAACTTCACCTGGATCTGGTAGAGGTTGACCGGGAGCTGGCGGTAGCTCCGCACGTCCTTGCGGATGACGTCGGTGATCGGTTCCTCGTGCGTCGGGCCGAACAGGAAGTCGCGCTCGTGCCGGTCGCGGATCTTGAGGAGCTGCGGGCCGAACTTGTCCCAGCGGCCGGTTTCCTGCCACAGCTCGGCGGGGATGACGTGCGGCAGGTAGCATTCGAGCGCGCCCGCGCGGTTCATCTCCTCGCGCACGATCGCCTCGGTCTTGCGCAGCGTGATGAGGCCGAGCGGCAGCCAGCTGTAGATGCCCGAGGAAACCTTCTTGATCATCCCCGAGCGCAGCATCAGCTTCTGGCTCGTGACCTCGGCCTCGGCGGGGGCTTCCTTCAGCGTGTTGAGGTAGAACTTCGAGACGCGCATCGGCGGGCTTTGTCAATGCAAAGCCTTGATTTTAGCGCAGTTTCGCGCGCACCGCCCGTGGGGCGCGGCGCGTCCCCCATGCGCCGAAGCGGAGGCGGGGCTCCGCGGCGCCGCGCCCGACGAAGGACTACCGGATGACGATCACCGGCAGCTTGCTGTGCGTCAGCACCTTCTGCGTCTCCGAGCCGAGCAGCAGCGCGGACACGCCGCGACGTCCGTGCGAGGCCATCACGATCGCGTCGCACTTCTGCTTCTTCGCGGCGGCGAGGATCGCTTCCCAGGGGGCGGGCGCGATCGAATGGACCGTCGCGCAGCTGACGCCCGCGGCCTTCGCCTTCGCCGCCGCGCCGGCGAGGATCCGCTCGGCTTCCTTGCCGACCGCCGCCGCGTAGTCCTTCTTCGACACCGGCTCGTAGACGATGCCGTCGGCGTACATCGGGATCGGATAGTCGGGTGCGGCATAGAACGCGGTCAGCTTCGCGCCGAGCCGTTTCGCGAGGCTGATCGCGTGCATGACCGCCTTGGTCGACAGGCGCGTTCCGTCGGTGGCGACGAGCAGGTGCTTGTACATGGCGACTCCCGTTCAGTGAGCGGTCAAGATTGAGCCTGCACGATGCCCCGGTCCTTGACCAAGGTCAACCGGGGTGTCCGTGGCGCGAACGTGCGGCGTCCGTTCGACTTGCCGGGGATGCTCCGCCGGCCGAGAATCGGGACATGCCGAACGAACACGCGGCCGGTGCGCGAGCGCGCGACGGGAGCGAGACCTCCTCCGCGTGCTGGCACTGCGGCGAACCGGTGCCCCGCGGTTCGTCCCGGCGCGGGCGCGTCGCGGGCGCCGACCGCGCGTTCTGCTGCGCCGGCTGCCTCGCGGTCGCGCGAACCATCGAGGGCGCCGGACTCGAACGCTACTACGCCACGCGCACCGGAACGCCGCCCGCGTCGCGGGACGTCGAGTCCGGGCACATCTGGAATGCGGGCGCCCGCGGCGCGGGCCTCGTGCGCGAACTCGACGGCGAGCGGCGCGAGGCGTCGCTCCTCGTCGACGGACTCACCTGCGGCGCCTGCGTGTGGCTCCTCGAATCCTGGCTCGCGCGCGAACCGGGCGTCGTGCAGGCCGGCGTCAATTTCGCGACGCACCGACTCCATGTCGCCTGGCGCGGCCGGGAGACGAACCTCGACCGGCTGGTCGCGGCGATCGCGCGGATCGGCTATCGCGCGCACCCCTACGACCCCTCGCGGCGCGAGGCCCTCGCGCGCGCCGAACGGCGCACGCTCGTCACGCGCGCCGGCATCGGGCTCCTCGCGATGATGCAGGTGATGATGTTCGCGGTGCCCGGCTACGTCTCCGACACGGCGATCGCGCCGGAGCACCAGCGGCTCCTCGACTGGGCGAGCCTCGTCGTGACGATCCCGGCGGTGTTCTACGCCGGGTGGCCGTTCTTCGCCGGGGCGTGGCGCGACCTCTCGCATCGCCGCCTCGGCATGGACGTGCCGGTGGCGCTCGGCGTCGGCGGGGCGTTCATCGCGAGCGCGTGGTCGACGCTGGGCGCGGGCGGGCCGGTGTACTACGACTCGGTCACGATGTTCATCGCGCTGCTGCTCGTCGCGCGGCTGGTCGAACTCGCGGTCCGCCACAGGGCGGGCGAGGCGATCGAGCGCACGGCACGCGCGCTGCCGCGCGTCGCCGAGCGTTTCGAGGCCTGGCCCGCGCGCGGAACCTCGACCGTCGATGCGGCGAGGCTCGCCCCGGGCGACGTCGTGCTGGTGCGCGCCGGCGCGACGATCCCGGCCGACGGCAGCGTGGTCGACGGAGAAGCGCTGGTCGAGGAGGCGCTGCTGACCGGCGAGAGCTGGCCGCGGCTGCGCGCCGCGGGCGACCGCGTGCTCGCCGGCGCGGTGGCGCGCGACCGTCCGCTCGTCGTGCGCGTGAGCGCGGCGGGCGAAGGTACCGAACTCGCGTCCGTCATGCGACTCGCCGATCGCGCGGCGTCGGCCCGCCCGCGCATCGCGCGCCTCGCCGACCGGGTCGCGGCGGGATTCGTCGCCGGGCTCCTCGCGACCGCCGCGGCGAGCGCGCTCGCCTGGCTCGCGATCGATCCGTCGCGCGCGCTGCCGGTGACCTTCGCGCTCTTCGTCGTGTCGTGTCCCTGCGCGCTGTCGCTCGCCACGCCGTCCGCCATCGCGGCGTCGGCGGGCGCGCTGGGACGCCGAGGCATCGTGCTGGCGCGGCCCGACGCGCTCGAGGCGCTCGCGCGCGTCACGCACGTGGTGCTCGACAAGACCGGCACGCTCACCGAGGGCACGGTCCGGCTCGCGGACCTTCGCATCGCGGCCGGCCGCACCCGGAACGACGTCCTGGCGTTGGCCGCGGCGCTCGAAGCCCGCTCCGAGCATCCGGTTGCGCGCGCGCTGGCGGCGGCGCACGCCGGAGCGGCGGACGCATCGGATGCGCCGGCCGTCGAAGGGCTCGCGCACACGCCGGGCATGGGCGTGGAGGGCGTCGTCGCGGGCGAACGCCTGCGTGTCGGCCGCACCGACTTCGTCGCGGCGATCGCGGGCGCGGCCCCCGCGGACTTCGAAGCGTTCGCACGTGCGGTCGACGCGCGCGCGAGCGTCGTGGCGCTCGGCGGCGAACGCGGGTTCATCGCGCTCTTCGCGCTGGGCGACGTCCTGCGCCACGGCGCGGAGGCGATGGTCGCGAGGCTCGCGGCGATGGACGTCGAGGTGTCGGTCCTCTCCGGCGATCGCGAGAGCGCGGCGGCGGCGTTCGCGTCCGCCGCCGGAATCGCCGATGCACGGGGCGACCGGTCGCCCGAGGACAAGCGGCGCGCGATCGCGGAGTTGCAGCGCGACGGCGCGGTGGTCGCGATGGTCGGCGACGGAGTCAACGACGCGCCGCCGCTCGCGCAGGCGCAGGTCTCGATCTCGCTCGCGCAGGCGACGCCGGTCGCGCAGCTCGCCTCCGACGTCGTGATTCTCGCGGGCGGCCTCGAGCGCATCGCGGACGCGATCGCGCAAGCGCGGCGCACGCGGGCAGTCGTGCGCCGGAATCTCGGCTGGGCCGCGCTCTACAATGCGGTCGCGATTCCGGCCGCCGCCTTCGGGCTGGTCACGCCGCTCGTGGCCGCCGTCGGCATGTCGGCGAGTTCGCTCGTCGTGGTCGGCAACGCCGCGCGGCTCGCGCGCCTGCCCTCCCTGCGTCGCCGATGGACATCCTGATCCTGCTCGTGCCGATGTCGCTCGTGCTGGTCGCCCTGATCGGCGTCGTCTTCGCGTGGAGCGTGAAGAGCGGGCAGTACGACGATCTCGAGGGCCCGGCGCACCGCATTCTCGCGGACGACGACGGCGCGAGCGCGTCGGAGGGATCGGCGCCGGATCCGGACGCCGGGTTGACCGCGGTCAACCCGACCGCGCCGGCTGCGCGTAACATGCACACCACGGCGGACGCGAAGGCGGGGATTTCCGCGGCCGCCCGGCGACTTCCACGATGACCCGTTGACGCGGGGGGGCGATGGGCAACGAAGCGACGTTCAACTACCGGGTGGTGCGCCAGTTCGCGATCATGACGGTCGTCTGGGGCATCGTCGGCATGCTCGTGGGCGTGGTGATCGCGGCCCAGCTTCTGTGGCCCGACCTCACGTTCGGCATCCCGTGGCTGTCCTACGGACGGCTACGTCCGCTGCACACCAACGCGGTGATCTTCGCGTTCGGGGGCTCCGCGCTCTTCGCGACCTCGTACTACGTCGTGCAGCGCACCTGCCAGGTGCGCCTGTTCTCCGACGGCCTCGCGGCGTTCACCTTCTGGGGCTGGACCGCGGTGATCGTCCTCGCGGCGATCACGCTGCCGCTGGGGATGAACACGTCGAAGGAGTACGCCGAACTCGAGTGGCCGATCGACCTCCTGATCACCGCGGTCTGGGTGGCCTACGCCGTGGTGTTCTTCGGAACCATCGCGAAGCGCCGCACGCCTCACATCTACGTCGCCAACTGGTTCTACGGCGGCTACATCCTGACGATCGCGCTCCTGCACATCGTGAACAGCGCCGAGATCCCGGTCACGCTGACCAAGTCCTACTCGGCCTACGCGGGCGTGCAGGACGCGATGGTGCAGTGGTGGTACGGCCACAACGCGGTGGGCTTCTTCCTCACCGCGGGCTTCCTCGGGATGATGTACTACTTCGTGCCCAAGCAGGCGGGACGGCCGATCTACAGCTACCGGCTCTCCGTCGTCCACTTCTGGGCGCTGATCTTCACCTACATGTGGGCGGGCCCGCACCACCTGCACTACACGGCGCTGCCGGACTGGACGCAGTCGCTCGGGATGATCTTCTCGCTGATCCTGCTCGCGCCGTCGTGGGGCGGAATGATCAACGGGATCATGACGCTGTCGGGCGCGTGGCACAAGCTGCGCGACGATCCGATCCTCAAGTTCCTGATCGTGTCGCTGTCGTTCTACGGGATGAGCACGTTCGAGGGCCCGATGATGTCGATCAAGACGGTCAACGCGCTCTCGCACTACACCGACTGGACGATCGGGCACGTCCACTCGGGCGCGCTCGGCTGGGTGGCGTTCATCTCGATCGGCTCGATCTACTACGTGATCCCGCGGATGTTCGGCAAGACCGCCATGTGGTCGACGCGGCTCATCACCGCGCACTTCTGGGTCGCGACGCTGGGCGTGGTGCTCTACATCGCCGCGATGTGGATCGCCGGCGTGATGCAGGGCCTCATGTGGCGCGCGACCAACCCGGACGGCACGCTGACCTACGCGTTCGTCGAGAGCGTCAAGGCGACCTACCCGTTCTACGCGATCCGGCTGGTCGGCG
>JAANMX010000346.1_pt1 | contig 63090 bp, 54 predicted proteins | sample 7279681 | NCBI WGS metagenome assembly JAANMX01 (sample SAMN14094542, study PRJNA606508) | bioreactor metagenome | isolation source: A lab-scale SPAN reactor treating ammonium-rich wastewater day 351 | place: Ireland: Galway | collected 2018-01-01
ACGCGCAAATGACCTCGCAAATGGCGCAGATCAGCACGGTGACCGGTATTGAAAAGCTCAACGACACCGTCAATAGCGTTACCAGCCAGTTCTCGACGGTGCAAATGCTGCAAGGCAGCAATTTGATTGGCCGCACCGTGCTGTCCGAAGGCAACGAACTGGGCATTGCCGTCCACCAGACCGAAGATGCCGATGGCAACAAAACCACCACCACACGCGGCACTGCGGCTTTTGATTTGGATGGTGTGGCCAGCGATGTGCAGGTGCAAATCACCAACGCCAGCGGCCAGGTCATCGACACCTTGCAATTGGGTGCTGCCAATCCGGGGCGCAATTACTTCACCTGGGATGGCTCCAATTACGAGGGGGATGTGAGCAATTTGCAGTTCAAAGTGGTGGCCACCAATGGGCAAGACACCGTGCAGTCCACGGCGCTGGCCCCGCAGGCCGTGGTGGGCACCAGTATTACCGACCAAGGCATGGTGCTGGAGCTGGCCAATAGCAAGAGCATTGGCTACAGCAACGTTAAAGCTGTGTTTTAAGAAATTGAAAGAGGAGTAGCACCATGGGTTTCCACCACGGCCTTTCGGGCCTGAATGCCGCCAGCAAAAGCCTGGATGTCAGCGGCCACAACATTGCCAACAGCAACACCATCGGTTTTAAAAAATCGCGTGCTGAATTTAACGAGATGGTTGCCAGCGCCATGGGCACGGGCCAGAGCCCCGGCAGCGCCGGGGTCGGTATCGGCGTGAGTGTGGCGGCCGTCACCCAGCAATTCAGCCAGGGCGTGATCACCCCCACAGCCAACGGGCTGGACATGGCCATCAATGGCGATGGCTTTTTTGTCGTCAATACCCCCAGTGGTACGGCGTACACGCGCAATGGCGCATTCCAGCTGGATAAAAACGGTTACTTGGTCACCGCCAATGGCGACAAGGTGCAAGGCTGGCCCGATGCCAATGCCACGGGCGCCCAGCCGATGGATTTGCAGTTTCCCACCGGGGCTGGCATCCCAGGTCGCCAAACCACGGGCTTGTCCATTCAAGCGGCCAATTTGCCGGCCACCGCGCCGGATGCCACCAGCGTCACCCCGAACACGCCGCGCCACACTTATGGCACCTCGCTGCAGGTGTACGACAGCCAGGGCGTGGCCATTCCGGTGGAGGTGTACTTCGTGAAAAACGGCAGCAATACCTGGGATGTGTATGACAGCCTCGATCCGGCGGCCACGCCCATTGGGACGGTGACGTTTGACGGTGAAGGCAAATTTGACTCCACCACGGTGACGACCTTGGACGTCGATCCTTCGCTGGCCAACCCGAACAACCCGCCTGCACCGTTTACGGTCACCCTGGATTTGAGCGGCATGACGCAAAACGACCGCAAATGGAGCGTCGATAAGATGACCCAGGACGGCTACGCCTCGGGCGAGCTGACGGGGGTGAACGTCTCCAAGGACGGCACGCTGATGGCTTCGTACTCCAACGGCCTGACCCGCCCCGAGGGCAAGGTGGCCCTGGCCCGCTTTACCAACCCGCAAGGGCTGGCCCCCAACGGCAACAACAACTGGGTGCAGACCAACGATTCTGGCCCGGTGCTGTACGGCTCGGCCGGTTCGGGCAGTTTTGGCCAGATTCAAGGTGCTGCTTTGGAAGAGTCCAACGTCGATTTGACCGCCGAGCTGGTGGGCATGATGACCGCCCAGCGCTCTTACCAGGCCAACGCCCAGACGATCAAGACGCAAGACCAGGTGTTTTCCACCTTGGTGAACCTGCGTTGATGCCGCATTGGTGAACGAGAAGGAGTAGCCCGCCATGGATCGCATGATCTACACCACCATGACCGGGGCCAACGCTGCCATGCAGCGCCAGGCCATCCTGTCCAACAACCTGGCCAATGCCACCACCACCGGCTTTCGTGCCGAGCTGACGACCTTTCGCTCGGTACCGCTGGAAGGTGCGGGCTCCAGCACCCGGGTGTTTGGGCTGGATGCCACCTCGGGCTATTCCGACGAACCGGGCACGGCCATTACCACCGGCAAGCCCACCGATGTCATGGCCCGGGGCAATGCCTGGTTTGCCGTGCAGGGTTTGGATGGTCTGGAGGCCTACACGCGCAACGGCGCTTTGGAAGTGAACGACCAAGGCCAGCTGATGACGGCCAATGGCCTGCCCATCCTCTCCGATGGCGGCACGCCCATTGATGTGCCGCAAAACGCCAAGGTCAGCTTTGGGGCCGATGGCACGATTTCGGCCACCGAGCCGGGGCAAGCCCCGATCAATATTGGCCGCCTCAAGATGATTACGCCCGAGGCTGGCGCGCCCCTGGTGCGCGGTGACGATGGCCTGTACCGCGCCGCCGATGGCAACCCGCTGCCCACCGATGCCACCGCCCGCCTGGCCGACGGGGTGCTGGAAGGCTCTAACGTCAATGCCGTGGGCACCATGGTGGACATGATTGCTGCGGCCCGCCAGTTTGAGGCGCAAATGAAGCTGCTGACCACCGCCGAGACCAACGATAAAACCGCTGCCCAGTTGCTGGGCCTGAATGGCTAAGGCCAGCCAAGGAGGACTCCTACCATGATGAATTCCCTGTGGATTGCCAAAACCGGCATGAACGCCCAACAGACGAATATGGACACGGTTTCGCACAACCTGGCCAACGTCACCACCACGGGTTTCAAGCGCCAGACGGCGGTGTTTGAAGACCTGATTTACCAAAACTTGCGCCAAGTGGGCTCCCAGGTGGATGAGCAAAACCAGCTGCCCACCGGCATGCACATGGGCCTGGGCGTGCGCTCGGTGGCCACCACGCGCACCTTCTCGCAAGGCACGCCGCTGGAGACCGGCAAGGCCTACGACGTGGCCGTCAATGGCGATGGGTTTTTCCAAATTCAAATGCCTGATGGCAGCACCACCTACACCCGCGACGGCACCTTTGCCCTCAATGGCGATGGCACCCTGGTCACCTCGGGCGGCTACCCGCTGCTGGACGGCATTACCGTGCCGCCCGATTCGCGCAGCTTCACCATCAGCAAGACCGGCATCGTCACCGTGCTGCCCCCGGGCGAGACCGAGCCGCAGCAAATCGGCCAGCTGAACCTGGCCACCTTTATCAATCCGGCTGGATTGGAGCCGGTGGGCGAAAACCTCTACCGCGAAACCCCGGCCTCGGGCGCACCGCAAACCGGGGCCCCCGGCGACACCAGCATCGGCACCGTGCTGCAGGGCTATTTGGAATCGTCCAACGTGAACGTGGTCAATGAGCTGGTCACCATGATCCAGACGCAACGCGCCTACGAGATGAATTCCAAGGCCATTTCCACCAGCGACCAGATGCTGGGTCGCTTGGTACAGATTTAATTATTGATAGCTGTTTGCGCTTTGTTGGTGTGGTTTTTAGGTGTTTTATGCTTAAAAACAACTGTACATAAGCGCAAACAGCTCTTTTATTTTGGAGCACGCGCCATGGCTGGCTTTACCCCTTTGTCTTTTCGTCCAGCCCATGTTGGGCTGCTGGCCGCCGCCGTCTTGAGCGGCTGCGCCTTGAACAATCCCCCGCCGGTGGACATGGGCAGCACCGCCCCGGTGACGGCCGTGGCCATTGCCCCCCCGGCGCAGGCCGTTAGCAACAGCGGCAGCCTGTACCAGGCCAGCCGCTACCGCCCGGTGTTTGAAAACCGCCGCGCCCGCATGGTGGGCGATACGGTGATGGTGCAAATCGTCGAGAAAGTGGCCGCCAGCCAAAAGCAAAGCTCCAACGTCTCGCGCAGCAATGAGCTGGATGCCAACGTGGGGGCCATTCCCTTTTTGAACAGCCCCAAAACCTTGGGCCGCCTGAGCGCCGAGGTCGAATCGAGCAACAAATTTCAAGGCGGCGGCGGCACCAGCAGCGCCAACACTTTCAGCGGCACCATCACCACCAGCGTGATCGAGGTGCTGCCCAACGGGCACCTGGTGGTGGCGGGCGAAAAGCAAATTGGCGTGAACCACAACGTCGATGTGCTGCGCTTTACCGGCACGGTCGATCCGTATTTGATGCAGCCGGGCAGCGTTATCAGCTCGCAGCAGGTGGCCAATGTGCGCGTGGAGTCGCGCAGCCGTGGCCAGCAGGGAGCAGCCCAATCAATTGGCTGGTTAGCATCCTTCTTTTTGAGCGTTCTGCCTTTTTAGAAATCTCCAAAATCGGGCAGTATGAAGATACTGTCCATGCCCCACTCCCTGCGCTTTTTGCGTGCTGGCGCACGTAACCTGGCCTTGCTCACCGCCCTTGTGGGCGCACTGGCTTGGCAGCCTGCGCAAGCGCTGCGCATCAAAGAAGTTGCTGCCGTGCAGGGCGTGCGCAGCAACCAGTTGTCCGGCTACGGGCTGGTGGTGGGCCTGGATGGCACGGGCGACCAAACCACCCAAATGCCCTACACCACCCAGTCGGTGCAAAACTATTTGCAGCAAATGGGCATCACCCTGCCGGGCAATATCAACGCCCGCAACATCCAGCTGAAAAACGTTGCCGCCGTCATCGTCACGGCCGAGCTGCCCGCCTTTGCCCAACCGGGCCAGCAGATTGATGTGGTGGTCTCCTCCATGGGCAATGCCAAATCGCTCAAAGGCGGCACCTTGATCACCACCCCGCTGCGCGGTGCCGATGGCGAGATTTACGCCCTGGCCCAGGGCAACATGGTGGTGGGTGGCGCGGGGGCCTCGCAAGGCGGCTCCAAGGTGCAGATCAACCACCTGAGCGCCGGCCGCATCCCGATGGGGGCGCAGGTGGAGCGGGCCGTGCCCTCGCCCTTTAACGAGGGCGACACCATCCGCCTGGGGCTGAACGCTGCAGACTTTCAAACCGCCAGCAAGGTGGTGCAAGTGATCAACAGCCGCTACGGCCTGGGCACCGCCGCCGCCCTGGATGGGCGCACTGTGGAGGTGCGTGCCCCCATGGACCCCAGCGCCCGCGTCGGCTTTATGGCCGCCATTGAAGAGCTGCCGCTGACCGGCAGCAAACCTGCGGCCAAGGTGGTGATTAACCCGCGCACGGGCTCCATCGTCATGAACCAGGCCGTGAACTTGAAGCCCAGCGCCATTGCCCACGGCAATCTGGCCATCACCATTGATTCGACCCCGGTCATCAGCCAGCCCAATGCCTTCTCGCAAGGGGAAACCGTGGTGCGCGAAAAAGCCAATATCCAGGTCACCCAGGAGCCGGGCAGCATCGTGAACGTGCCCTCGTCGGCCAATTTGGCCGATGTGGTGCGCTCGCTCAACGCCCTGGGGGCCACGCCCCAGGATTTACTGGCCATATTGCAAGCGCTCAAAGCCGCCGGGGCTTTGGAGGCAGAGTTGGAGGTGTTATGAGCAGTCAAATTTTGGGCTATAGCGCCAGCAATGCCCTGGCCGGGGATGTCAATTCGCTCAACGGCCTGAAAAACGAGGCCACCAACAAAACCCCCCAAGCCGCACGCGAAGCGGCCAAGCAGCTCGAATCGCTCTTCATGCGCGAGATGATCAAAAGCATGCGCCAGGCCACCATGAAAAGCGGCCTGATCGACCAAGAAGGCGGCGGGGGCGACCTGGCCCGCGACATGTACGACCAGCAGCTGTCCGTCAGCATGGCCGGGCTGCCCGGGGGCTTGAGCGCTTCGATCACCGCGCAAATCGCTCGCTCCATGGGGGTGGATGAAAAAGAAGCGCTCGCCGGGCTGCAGCAGCCCATTGGCGGGGTGGAGCGTGGCGGTTTTTCCATCCCCTCCACCGTGAACTTTGCCAGCCGCAGCGGCCGCTTTACCCAGTGGGCGCAAAGCGCGGGCATGCTGGGCACGGCGGCTAACGCCCAGGCGCTGGATGCCTACGCCCCCTCGCCCAAAGGGCGCGAGAATTTTGTCAAAGGCCACCAGGCCGCCGCCCAGCGCGTGGCCCGCGAAAGCGGCATCCCGGCGCACTACATGATTGGCCAGGCCGGGCATGAAACCGGCTGGGGCCAAAGCGAAATTCGCGGTGCCGGCGGGGCCAACTCCTTCAACCTGTTTGGCATCAAGGCCACGGGCGGCTGGACGGGCAAGGTGGCCGAGATCACCACCACCGAATACATCAACGGCGAGGCCCGCAAAGTCAAGGCCAAGTTCCGCGCCTACGACTCGTACGAAGAGTCCTTCCGCGACTACGCCCGCCTGATCAGCCAAAACCCGCGCTATGCCAACGCCATGCAGGCCACCGGCAACGCCAAAGATTACGCCAGCGCTTTGCAAAAAGCCGGCTATGCCACCGATCCGCAATACGCCAACAAGCTGTCGCGGGCCATTGAAAGCGCCCAGGCCGTGCAGCGGGGCAACCAGGCGTGAATATTTTTTAAAAATTTTGCAGAAATGAAGAAAGAGCAGCCGTTATGAGTCTCATGAATGTCGGCGTATCCGCCCTGAACGCCAATCAGCAAGCCCTGACCACCGTTGGCCACAACATTGCCAACGTCAATACCCCCGGTTACTCGCGCCAAACCGTCTATACCAATGCCTTGCACGGGCAAAACATGGGCAACGGCTTTATTGGCAAAGGCGTGCAGGTGGCCACGGTGATGCGCAACTACAGCGCCTTGCTCAACCGCCAATCCAACGCTGCCAACGCCATCCATGCGGCCGATACCAGCCGCCTGCAAGGCCTGATGCAAATGCAAGACGTGTTCAAAGGCGGCGATGGCAGCCTGGGCGCGGCCGTCACCAACATGATGAACGCCTTTGTCGATGTGCAGGCCGCCCCCTCGGATGCCACGGGGCGCAACGTGGTGCTCACCCGTATGAGCGAGCTGGCGGCGCGCTTTCACGCGGCCTCCAACATGCTGGAAGAGCAGGACTACTCCACCGCGCAGCAACTGCGCAACAACGCGCTGCTGGTGAATGACAAAGCCAGCCAAGTGGCCCGCCTGAACAATGAAATCAGCCGCGCCCTGGCCACCGGCCACCAGCCCAATGATTTGCTTGATGCCCGCGATCAGGTGATCCGCGAAATCAACCAGTACGTGCAAACCACCCAGGTGGCGGCCGACGACGGCAGCATCAGCCTGTTTGTCGGGGGCAGCCAGGCGCTGGTGCTGGGCATCAACAGCGGGCAGTTGAGCGTGGAAGAAACCAAGGAATACCCTGGCAGCCAGCGCATGGCGCTGTACTTTAGCCAGCCCGGCGGGCAGAAGCTGGAGCTGACGGCGGCCATGGTCGGCGGTGGCGAAATCGCCGGACTGCTGAAATTTCGCAACGACGACCTGGCTGAAGGGCGCAACCTGCTGGGCCGCCTGGCCATGACCATCGGGCACGAGCTGAACCTGCAAAACCAGCGTGGCCTGACCCTGAACGGGCAGCAAGGCGGGGCCTTGTTCAGCCTGCCCACCACCAGCACCGGCTACGGCAACATCACCGGCTACAGCAATATTGGCCCAGGGGCTGCCACCACCCAGGTGATGGATGCCAGCCAGCTCAAGCCCTCGGAATACCGCTTGATTTTTGAAGGCTCGCCCGTGGCCCCGGTGCTCACGCGCATGTCAGACGGCAAGGTGTTCAACGCCACCTCCACCCCGCCTTTGAACATGGGCAATCTGGCCACAGGTTTTGATGCCGACGGCCTGCGCTTTATCGTGCCGGCAGCCACCTTGGCGGCAGCGGTCAGTGGCAACAGCATGTTGTTCAAGCCTTTCAGCACGGCGGCCAGCGAGATCGAAGCCCTGGTACACAACCCGGACGAATTGGCCGCAGCCAGTGCGCTCACGGCCAATATCAATAAAAACAACACCGGCAAGCTGCAATTGACCCAGGTGGGGGCCAACGACTTCACCGGCATTCCTGCCGCGCAAGACCCGGTGCGCCTGACCTTTGACGGTGCGGGCCAGGTCACCTACCAAACCTATAACCACCTGACCAGCACCTGGAGTGCTGCCTCCCCCCCGATGGACTACACCCCTGGCCAGCCGATCATCATCAACGGCTGGAGCATCACCCTGACCGGCACCCCCGCCGCCGGCGATACGGTGGACGTGGCCAATGCCCTGGATTTTGGCGAAGCCTTTCGCCTGAACGCCGGCAACGCCGGGGCGTTTTTGGACCTGCGTGACAAGAAAGTGTTTGACGAGGGCACCACCCTGAGCGATGGTTTTTCTGCCGCCATGGCCGTGGTGGGTACGCGCACGCAAAGCGTGCAGCTGGCGGAAAAGCTCTCGTCCACCGTGGCGAAAAACCTGGAAATGGACCGCACAGCGGTTTCCGGGGTGAACCTGGACGAAGAGGCCGCCCGCCTGCTGCAGTACCAACAGGCCTACCAGGCCTCATCCAAAGTGATTCAAATTGCGCAAAGCCTGTTTGACAGCATGCTGAACGCTGTGGCCCGCTGATGCGCACGCTAAGTTAAGGAGTCTTTGCCATGTCGATTTCCCGCCTGGGTACGGCCAATATGTACGACCGCACCATCAACAACATCAACCGCCAGCAAAACGAGCTGGCTAGCCAGATGGAGCACACCTCGGCTGGCATGCGTGTGATTCGTCCCAGCGACGACCCCGTGGCCGCCGCCCAGGCCGAGCGCGCGCGCAACCGGCTGGAGCGCATTGCCAGTGACCAGCGCGGGCTGGATGCGCAAAAAGCCACGATCGAATACGGCGAATCGACGCTGCGCGAAACCATGGATGCCCTGCAATCCTTCCGCGCCCTGATGGTCAATGCCGGCAGCGGCGTGTACAACCAAGTGCAGCGCGACACCCTGGTGGAGCAACTGACCAGCCTGCGCGAGCAAATTGCCAAATACGCCAACCGCGTGGACAGCAACGGCCTGCCGCTGTTTCGCGGGCTGGACACGAAAACCGGCCTGCCCTTCCCCAACGACGAGGAAGGCATTCAATCGGGCCAGCCCAACAGCGGCGAGTTTCACATTGCCAATTCGCTCAACGGCGTACTGGCGTTTTTCAGCGGCAAAACCGGCAACGGCGTGTTGGAGATTGAACCCTTCTTGCGCGATCCTATTTCTGTGCCGCCCAACCAAGCCGTGCCCAACCAGGGCAAGGCCCACGCCGATATTGGCGTGATCAAAGACCCCGCAGTGGCTGCGGCAGTGACAACGCCGATTGAAATCACCTTCCAGGACAACGCCGGGGTGCTGGAATACACCACCGATGGCGGTGCCGCCTGGAGCCCCTACAAAGAAGGGGCCGCCATCAGCGTGGCTGGCATGGATGTGGTCATCAAAGGCCAGCCCGTGGCCGGCGATGGCTTCACCATCAAGCCCAGCACCACGATTTCCACCTTCGAGGCGCTGGACCGCGCCATTGCCGCCGTGCGCGACAACGGTAAGTACGATGGCAGCACCGCCTACGGCACGCTGGCACACGGCATCACCCAGTCGCTCACCGAGCTGGACACGGCGATGAACCGCATCTCCACCGTCACCGGGCTGGCCGGTGACCTGCTCAACCAAGCAGAACGCATGGGCAACACCTTGCTGGTGCGCGAGGAACAAACCGAAGCCCAGCGCGTGGCCGCCGAGCAGTACGATGCCGAAGGCATGGTGCGGGCGGTTGCGCAAATGCAGACCCAGCAAACAGCCGTCTCGGCGGCGCTGCAGTCGTACGCGTCGATTCAAAAGCTATCGCTGTTGAACTATATTTCTTAAAATTTTGATGAAAATCCGGCCCTAACGCTTATTGGTAAAGCGTTAGCAGCTATGCATTTGAAAGTTTGCCGTGCAATACGCTTTGAACGTCCTGGTCATGGGCTACCGCCCGATGTGGAGCAGCGACCGCCAGCTGGCCGGCGTGCAATTGTTTTTGCACGACAGCACCGATGAGCCGGTCGATGTGGCCCACTTTTTGCGCACCCTGGAACAAACCTGGAGCCCCACCGCCCCCCGGGTGCTGCTCTCGCCGCAATCCCCGGCGCTGCTGAAAAACCTGCTGGTGCGCATCCATGACAGCCCGTTTTGGGCGCTGGAAGTGCGCGGCGAGTGGCTGCAGTGGGATGCCAGCTTGTTGGCCTACGTGCAAAACGCGGCCCGCAAAAATGTGCGCCTGATCTGGCGCGGCAAGCGCGATGCCCTGCCCAGTACCGAGCTGGCCAACCTGTTCACCAGTGGGCTGTTGAGCATCCACCCGCAGGATGCGCTGGAATTTTTGCGCACCCCACCGCCGCCCGAAGAATGCGCCTTCCTGCTGGAGCGGCAAATGTACGAAGACCTGCACAGCCAAACCATGCTGCGCTGCTGCTTTGACCGCTACCAGGCCAGCGCCGTGGTGGGCTGGCCCGATGAGGATGTGCTGTTCAACCTGCGTGGGGCCAAAGTCCTGCACCCCTCGCACACCCATGTGCTGCGGCTGATGAAGGCGGTCGATGCCGACCAGCCGCTCGATACCTTTGAAGAAATCCTGAGCGAAGACCCCCTGCTGGCCTACCGCCTGATGCTGTTTGCCAACTCCGCCGCGCTGGGCGCACGCCAGCCCATTGACTCGCTGCGCCGCGCCCTGGTGCTGCTGGGCTACAGCCCCTTGCAAAAGTGGCTGGGCAATTTGCTGCTGCACGCCTGCGAAGAGCCCGATTTGCAGCCCGTGCGCCAGTCCATGGTGCAGCGGGCACAGCTCACATCGCTGCTGCTGGATGCCGGGGTCAGCCAAGAGCTGCGCAGCGAAGTCTATTTGTGCGGCCTGTTCTCCCGGCTGGACGACATCCTGGGCGAACCCCTGGAAGACAGCCTGGCCCGCCTGCCCTTGTCCGAACGCATCCCCGATGCGGCGCTGCGCCAAGAGGGGCCTTACGCCTCCAGCCTGGAAATGGCCATTGCCCTGGAAAACGAAACCGGTGCCGAAGCCGTGCGCGACCTGTGCGAGCAGCACGGCATGCACCTGGAGACCATCAACCGCACCTTGCTGCGCCTGATCAGCAGCTGGCGCAGCCAGACACCGCGCTGGTAAAACTATCGTTTCAAGAGCTGGTAGCGCTTATAAATCAATGTTTTTTGCATTAAATAATCAAAAAACATTGTGAATAAAGCGCAAACAGCTATTGTTTTTACCAAAGTGGCGCAGCCTGGGCCTTCAAGGCGGCCCGCAGCGCTAAGTAATCCGGGCAGGCTTGGGCCACCCAGGCCCAAAAGCGCGGGCTGTGGTTCATCTCGTGCAGGTGGGCCAACTCATGCACCACCACGTAATCCACCACCGGCAGGGGGTAATGCAGCAGCTTGGCGTTGAGCATCAGGCTGCCATCGCGCTTGGCGCTGCCCCAGCGGGTGCGGGCATTGGTCAGGCGCAGGCTGCGCCAGGTCACGCCCAAGGCCGGGGCGTAATGTTGCAAGCGCTCGGTGAACACGCTGCGGGCCTGGCCCAGCCACCAGGCCCAAGCGGCCGTGCGCGTGGCCGCCGCGCTGGCATCGGCCGCGCAGGGCAGGTGCAGCACCCAGCGCTGGGCCGCTACGGCCACCAGCAAACCCTGGCGCGGGGCGCTGGGGTGCAGCTCCAATTGCAATTGGCCGCCCAAAAAGGGCAGGGTGGTGCGGTTGTGCCAAGCGATGTGTACTTGTGCTTGCTGGCGCTCTTGCACCAGGCTGAGCTTGCTGCGAATCCACCCGGCTTTTGCGTGCAGCAGGGCCTGAATTTGCCGCTCACTGGCGCGCAGCGGGGCGCGCACAATCAGCCCCTTGCTGGCGCTGATCTCCAGGCCCAGGCTGCGCCGGGCGCTGCGCACCAGGGTAAATGGCGGCAGCGGCGGCACTGGGGACGTGGGCGGCGGGGCCTGCGTCATGCCTTGGGCGCAGCGGGGGGCAAGGTGGGGGCGCTGGGGGCGGCCTCCTTGGGGTAAGCCTCGGGGTCCAAGCGGCGCATTTCGGCCTCGATCCAGCGCTGCACCTCGGCGGTCAGCTCATCGTGCTTGCGCCCGGTGGTGGGGATGGGTTGGCCAATCGAGACTTCCACCGTGCCGGGGTAGCGCACAAAGCCATTGCGGGGCCAGCAGCGTGCGCTGGTAATGGCCACCGGCACGACGGGCACGCCACACATGCAGGCCAGGCGTGCGGCACCGCTTTTGTAGTCGCCCACTTCGCCCCGGCCCACGCGGGTGCCTTCGGGGAACATCGCCACCCACACGCCTTCGCCCAGCAGGCGCTTGCCTTGCTCGACCACCTTGTGAAACGCACGGCTGCCGTGCTTGCGGTCAATGTGAATCATGTCCATGCTGCCAATCGACCAGCCAAAAAAAGGAATGCTCAGCAGCTCTTTTTTAAACACATAGGCAATGCGCCGGGGCAGGATGCCAGGGAGCAAAAAGGTTTCAAACGTTGATTGGTGCTTGGCCAGCAGCACCACGCCCTGGTGGGGGTCGGTGGGTAAATGTTCCAAGCCTTGCACCCGGTAGCGAATGCCGCAAAACCAACGCGCCGCGTGGACGCTGAGCATCAGCCAGGCCGTGCCAATGCGCCAGCGCACCATCACCGGCAGGCCCAGGGCGCGGGCCAATAAAACCCCTAAGGTGTAGGGAATGACGGTAATCACCATCCACAAGGTGTGCAAAAGAGAACGCAAAAACAGCATGGCGGGGCAGAAATCGGAAGGAAATGGGCCAGCGCAGGGTATGGGTCTTGCCAGCCGCAAGGGGGGTCAATCAGGGGCCAGGGCGTGGGCCAGCGCCATCCAGTTGGCGTAGCGCGGCAACGGGCTTTGGGCACAGGGCGTGCAGTCGATGTGCAAAGAGGGGTCGGGCATGACCAAGGCCACCTTGGCCCCCACGGCCAGCCCGGCCTGGATGTGCGCTTGGCACAGGCCAACCACCCACAGCTCTTGGGGAGCGACCCCACAGCGGGCGGCAATTTGCAGCAGCAGGCCAGGGGCGGGCTTGCGGCAGTCGCAGTGCTCTTCGGGGGCGTGGGGGCAGAAAAAGAAGGCTTCGATCCGCCCGCCTGCGGCATTGAGGATTTTCTGCAGGCGCTGCTGCACGGCGGTGAGCTCCGCAATCTCCAAGCTGCCTCGCCCCAAGCCGGGTTGGTTCACGGCCTGCACCACGTGCCAGCCGTGGTGGTTGAGGTGGGCAATGGCATCGGCGATGCCCGGCTGGGCTTGCCAGGTGCTGACATCCATGACGGCCCCGACGCTGTCGGGGTCGATGCTGCCCAGATAATCAAAAACCACCACTTTCATTTAGCACCCCCGTGGCCTGTGGGCATTGTTGGTTCAGGCCCCGGCCCAGCGGCGCAGCACCAAGCTGGCGTTGGTGCCGCCAAAGCCAAAGCTGTTGGACAGCACTTGGTTCAGCTGGGCATCGCGCGTGGTCGTGACCAGGGGCATGTCGCCCAGGGCCGGATCGGGGGTTTCGACGTTGGCCGAGCCAGCGATAAAACCCTTGTTCAGCATGATCAGGCAGTAAATCGCCTCTTGCACACCCGTGGCGCCCAGCGAGTGGCCGGTGAGTGATTTGGTGCTGGAAAACGGTGGCACGGCATCGCCAAACACGGCGCGCATGGCCCGCACTTCCTGCATATCGCCCACGGGGGTGGAGGTGCCGTGGGTGTTGATGTAGTCAATGGGCGCATCCAAGCCTTGCATGGCTTGCTGCATGCAGGCAATGGCACCGTCGCCGGACGGAGCCACCATGTCCTCGCCGTCGCTGGTGGCACCAAAGCCGACCACTTCGGCCAAGATGGTGGCCCCGCGTGCCTGGGCGTGCTCCAGGCTCTCCAGCACCACGGCACCGCCGCCGCCAGCGATGACAAAGCCATCGCGGTTCGCGTCGTAGGCGCGGGCGGCTTTTTCGGGGGTGGCGTTGTACTTGCTGGACATGGCACCCATGCCGTCAAACAGCAGCGACATGCCCCAGGACAGCTCTTCGCCGCCACCGGCAAACATCACATCTTGCTGGCCCCAAGCAATTTGCTGGGCGGCCGCACCAATGCAGTGCGCCGAGGTGGAGCAGGCCGAGGTGATCGAGTAATTGATGCCCTTGACCTTGAAATTGGTGGCCAAGCAGGCCGAGACGGTGCTGCTCATGCAGCGCGTGACCTGGTAGGGGCCGACGCGGCGAATGCCTTTTTCGCGCAGGGTGTCTGCCGCTTCAATCTGGTTGGCCGGCGAGCCGCCGCCCGAACCCATGATCAGGCCGGTGCGCGGGTGCGAGACTTGCTCAGGCGTGAGGCCCGCTTGCTTGATAGCATCTTCCAGTGCAATTTGGGAGTATGCGGCAGCATTACCCATGAAACGCAACTGTTTGCGGTCGATGCGTGCTTCGATATCAATAGTGGGGACGCCGGCCACTTGGCTGCGCAGGCCCATTTCGGTCATTTCCGGCACGGCTTGGATGCCGCTGGTGCCGTTGCGCAAAGCCGCTTCGACCGTAGCCAAATCATTGCCAATGCACGAGACGATGCCCGCACCGGTAATTACGACGCGCCGTGGGGTCATGCCTGGCCTCCGGCCTTGTCACCGTCGCGCAGAAACAGGCCTACGCGCAGGTCGTTGCACACATAAATTTCTTTGCCATCGGCCAGCAGGCGGGCATCGCCAATGGCCATGCACAGCTTGCGTTTGATGACGCGCTTGATGTCGATCTCGTACTTGACCAACTTCACATCGGGGCCCACTTCGCCGGTGAATTTGACTTCGCCGGCCCCCAGGGCACGGCCTCGGCCTGGCAGGCGCAGCCAGGTCAGGTAAAAACCAATGAGCTGCCACATGGCATCCAGCCCCAGGCAGCCGGGCATGACCGGGTCGCCTTGGAAGTGGCAATCAAAAAACCACAGATTGGGTTTGACATCCAGTTCGGCCTCGATGCGGCCCAAACCGTGGGCACCACCGTCTTCAGAGATGTGGGTGATGCGGTCAAACATCAACATGGGCGGCAGGGGCAAACGGCCACTGTCGGGGTTGAACAGTTTGCCTTCTCCGGAGGCAATCAGTTGTTCATAGGAAAAAGATTCGGCCATGGGGTTCAATACTCCGCGTTAGCAGGGACGTGCTAACTTAATTACAAATATGGGCTGCAGTGTAAAGGGTTTGAGAGGGGTTTGGCGGGCTCTGGCGGCGATCAGGACGTGGCGCAACGCAGTTTGCCGCGCCTGTGCTGCCACAGGGCCAAGCCCAGTACCACCAGCGCCCACGCCGCCAAGGGCCACAGCCCGGTTACGGCCATCCAGCGGGCGTAGGGGGTGCGTTGCTGGTGGCCGGTGACTTCCCCGGTCAGCACGGCGCGCTGCGCCGAAGGCAGCTGCTGCACGACGTTGCCCCGGTGGTCAATGATGGCCGTGGCCCCGGTGTTGGTGGCCCGCAAGAACGGGCGCTCAAACTCCAGGGCCCGCATCTGGCTGATGTGCAAATGCTGGTCGATGGCCACGCTGTCGCCAAACCAGGCGATGTTGCTCAGGTTGGCAAAGATGGTGGGCGCTTGTGCTTCTTGGGCAAAGCGGGCGGCCAGCTCTTCGGTAAACAGGTCTTCGTAGCAGATGGTGGGGGCAATGCGCTCGCCCGCCCAGTGCAGGGACGGTTGCACCAAGGCCCCTTGGGAAAACTCCCCCAGCGGAATGTCCATCATGCGCACAAACCACTGGAACAGCGGCGGGATAAATTCGCCAAAAGGCACCAGGTGGTGCTTGTCGTAGCGGTAGGCCGAGGGCTCTGCAGGCGACCAGCCGATGACCGAATTGGTATAGCCCTGCGCCGCGTTGCCCAAAGGCATGCCGACCAAGGCGGCCCGGTGGTCGCCCCAGGTGCTGAACCAGGAGCGCAGGCCGTCCAGGTAGCCGGGGCTCAGTTGCTGGGGTAGCAAAGGGATGGCGGTTTCTGGGGCCAGGGTCAGATCGGCCTGGCTGGCGTACAGCTGGCGGCTGTACCACTGCAGCGCCAGCGGAATGCCGGTGCCGACCTGAAATTTTTCATCCTGGGCAATATTGCCTTGCAGCAGGGCCACCGACAGGGGCGGCTGGTCGTGCCGGTAGTTGTTCAGTGTGAGCTGGCGCTGGGCATGCAGGCCAAACAGCAGCATGGCGCCATAGCCGCACATGGCCCAGATTTTCGGGTCGCGCAGGTCGCTGCGGCGCACTTGGGCCAGCAGCATGGCCAAGCCCGCCGCAGCGGCACCAATGCCGTACACCCCGACCCAGCGGGCCAGGGGAAAGAGCAGGCCGGAGATGTGCGCATAGCCGCTGGCCCCCCAGGGAAAACCCGTCCAGAGCACGCCCCGGGCCAACTCGGCCAGCAGCCAGCAGGCTGCAAAAACAAGAGCATTTACCGCACGGTGGGTAAAGCTAAAGTGCTTAAAAAGCGCGCAAACAGCGGCGTAGTACAAGGCCAGAAACAGCGCCAAGGCCAGCACCCCGGCCGCCGCCAGCGGGGCCGCCAGGCCGCCGTAGGTGTGCATGGAGGTGAACAGCCACCAAAAGGTGCCCGCCAGCCAGCTGGTGCCAAACAGCCAGCCCAGCAGCGCCCCATCGCGCCGGCGCGGGGCGGCGAGCAAGGCTTTGCACAGCAGCGCCAGACTGAGCAGTTGCAGCCACCACAGGGCCGCGCCGTGGCCCGGCCAGGCCAGCGAGGCCGCGTGCAGCCAGCCAGCGGGCAGCATCGCCAAGCGCCATTGCCACGGCTGCCCGGTGGGCAACTGCGGCCTAGAGCGCTGCGGCAAGCTCAAGGTGCTCAAGATGGGGTGCTTTCTGCCGTATCTGTGGCAAGGGCTTCGGGGCGGCGCACCTGGAACCAGCGCACCGCGCCGCCTTTGGTCAGCAGCACGCGCAGCTCCAGCCCTTCCCATTGCAGCACCTGGCCCCGCCGTGGCACATGGCCCAGGGTGTGGGCCACATAGCCGCCCAGGGTGTCGAAGTTTTCCATGGCGTGCGCGGGCAGGTGCAGGTCAAACGCCTGCACGGCGCGGCTCAGGTCCAGGTCGCCAGCGACGCGGTAGCTGCCATCGGCCAGGGCGAAGATGTCGCCTTCCTCGTCGGGGGTGTCAAATTCGTCTTCAATTTCGCCGACGATTTGCTCCAGCACATCCTCCATCGTGACCAGTCCGGCGATGTTGCCAAACTCATCGACGACGATGGACAGGTGGTAGTGGTTACTGCGAAATTCGCGCAGCAAATCGTACAGGCCCTTGGTTTCCGGGATGAAGTTCACCGGGCGCAGCAAGGCGCGCAGCTTCAAGGTGGGCGAGCGCTGCAGCTTGAGCAGGTCTTTGGCCATGAGCACGCCAATGATGTTTTCGCGTGCGCCTTCGTACACCGGAAAGCGCGAATGCGCGGTGCGAATGACCTGGTCGAGCAGGGCTTCAAAAGGGGCGTGAATGTCCAGCACGTCCATGCGGGGGGCCGGCACCATGATGTCGCCGGCCGTGCGGTCGGCCATGCGGATCACGCCTTCGAGCATGGCCAGGGCCTCGGGGCTGATGATGGCTTTGTCTTCTGCTTCGGCCAGGGTTTCGATCAGCGCGTCAGGCGTATCGGGGCTGGGGTGGAGAAATTCTTGAAACTTCTGCCAGAAAGAGCGTTTATCGTCCCGCTCTGGGTGGGAATCGGACACAGTGGTCAGTGCGTGTTATCGCGCAAGTGAAACAAGGCGCTAAGAATAGCCGATTGCGCAGCGATTTTCGCCAGGATAGGCGGCTGCGCCGCAGGGCTATCGGCCACCACTGGCCCGCAGCCATTGCTTTTTCAGAAAGTAATCGGCATCGGCAAAGCGTTGCTCTAAACGCTGCGCCAAGCGTGTATCCATAGCAGGTGCCGGTAGCTGCAAATAGGCTTCAGCCTCAGTTCCGTAGTAAACCACGCGGGCACCAGCGTTGATAGCTATCTTTAGCATTGCACTGTTTTGCGTGAGCGCGTGGATGCACATGGTTTTCACGTTGCGGTTGCGGGCGTGCATGCCAGCGCGGGCAAACAGGCGCGCACCCAGGCCCAGCCCACGGGCGCTTTTCAGTACCGATACGCCAAACTCAGCGTCGGCCTGGGGCGTAGCGCCGTAGCCCAAATGCGCCATGGCGATCAATTGCAGGCGGCGGTTGAAAACGCCAAACACTTCGTCGCGGGTGAAGTCGAGTTTTTCGACGTAGCGGGTAATTTGCGCATCGTTGGCCAGGTAGCCAAAGCGCAAGAAGCGGTCGGCATCATTGAGCTGCAGCAGGTGGTGGAGCACCAAGGGCCGGTGTTTGGCCTTCAGGGTGCGAATGGGCACCACCTTGGGCAGCAAAGAGCGGGCCGTGAAGCGGCGCAGAAAGGACTGGATAGAAGACAACATGGTACAAGCAAATAGGGGTAAACCCTTGAATGCCTGCATTGCACCATAAGTGCGGCTTCCCTATGAGTCCTAGGGTAAATACCAATGTCTTGGTGTGGTGTTGGTGTGGCTTAGAGCGGCACCGAGGTGGTGCCTTTGACGCGGTCCAGAACAAAGCTGGTTTTGCAGTCTTGCACGCTGGGGTGCTGCAACAAGGTGTCCATGATGAAGCGGCTGTAGTGCGCCATATCACTGACGACCACTTGCAGCAGGTAATCCATCTCGCCCGTCAGCGAGGCGCATTCGACCACTTCGGGCCATGTCTGCACGCTTTCGCGGAACGCATCCATGGGGCTGCGCTTGTGGATGCCAGCGCCTTTTTCCAGGCGCACATTGAGGTAGGCGGTCAGGCCCAGGCCGACTTTGGCCGGGGCGATGAGGGCGACGTAGCGCTCAATGATGCCCACATCCTCCAGGCGCTTGACGCGGCGCAGCACGGCGCTGGGCGACAGGCCCACTTGCTCGCCGATCACGTCGTAGGTTTGGCGGCCATTTTCTTGCAAGCGGCGCAAGATGGCGCGGTCGAGTTTGTCAATATTGTGCAGGTCGGTCATGGCAGATTTTTTTAATGGCGTTTTGCGCAGGTTGCTGCATTTTTATCAAGTTTTTGGGGTTTTGAAAGCAGTTTTATTGCGCAAATGGGGAGGGGCCCCCTCGGGAATTTACCTGATTCGCTTGACGTTTACGTAAACGAGAATGTGCCACTATGTCTGATTTTTCTACCGTGGGCCCCTTGTGGCCAGAAATGCGCTTTGTGCAACGCAGTTGGCTCAGTGCCAACAACATCGTGTTTAACCAAGGGCGCACCGCCGTGGTCGATACCGGTTACTGCACCGAGGCGCAGGCCACCGTGCAAGGGGTGCGCCAGGCGCTGCAGGGGCAAACGCTGGCGCACATTGTGAACACCCATTTGCACAGCGACCATTGCGGTGGCAATGCGGCGCTGCAGGCGGCTTGGCCCCAGGTGCAAACATGGGTTGCACCGGGGCAATTGGCCTTGGTGCAGGCGTGGGACCCGGTGGGCCTGAGCTATGCGCCGACGGGGCAGCTCTGCCCGCAGTTTCGTGCGGATGGGGTGGTGCAACCGGGTGCTACCGTGCAGCTGGGTTTGCGCGATTGGCAAGTGCATGCGGCCCCGGGGCATGATCCGCATTCGGTCGTTTTGTTTGAGCCGCAGCGGCGCTTGTTGATTTCGGCCGATGCGCTGTGGGAGCGCGGGTTTGGCGTGGTTTTCCCTGAACTTGAGGGCGAGCAGGCCTTTGCCGAGGTGGAGGCCACGCTGGATGTGATCGAGCAATTGCAACCCGAGTGGGTGTTGCCCGGCCATGGCGGCATGTTCAGCGATGTGGCGGGGGCGCTGGCCGTGGCCCGCAAACGCTTGGCCGACTTTCAGGCCGACCCCCAGCGCCATGCGCAGTACGCGGCCAAGGTGTTGTTGAAATACAAATTGCTGGAATGGCAGCAGGCCAGCTGCCAGCAAGTGCAGGATTGGTGCGCCAGCACGCCGCTGATGCAGCAGATGCGCCAGCGCTACTTTGCCGATCAAGACCCTGTGGCCTGGGTGCTAGCGCTTTTGCAGGCGCTGGCGGCGGCCCGGGCGGTGGTGTGGGAGGGCGATCAGGTGCGCAATGTGGATTGATATTTGAAGCTGTTTGCGCTTGTTATTATTGGTTTTAATGGTGTTAATCCGTTTAAACCAATGTATTTAAAGCGCAAACAGCTATCAAATTTAAGGTAGCTCTTTGTTGTACGCCACAGGGGTGTTTTTCGGCCCCACCAGCCCCAGGCGGGATCGTAGCGATTGGGGTTGGCCGGTGATGGCGGCGGCGTAGTTGGTGGTGTTGGCCAGCACCTTTTTCACATAGTCGCGCGTTTCGGTGAAGGGCACGTTTTCGGCCCAAATCGCTGCATCCAGCACCGGGCCGTTGCGCCAGTTGCGCGGGCGACCGGGGCCAGCGTTGTACCCAGCGGCGGCCAGCGCCATGGAGCCATCAAAATCGTCCAGCGCCAGCTTGAGGTAGGCGGTGCCGATGGTGATGTTTACATCGTGCTGGTTGATCATCGAGGGCTGAAAATCGGTCATGCCGATTTTTTTGGCCGTCCACTTGGCCGTGGCGGGCATCACCTGCATCAGCCCGGAGGCCCCGACGTGGGAGCGTGCGTCCATGATGAAGCGGCTTTCTTGGCGGATCAGTCCGTACACATAGGCGGGATCGAGCCCAATGGTGCGGGCGCGGGTGACCACTTCGTCTTTGAACGGCATCGGGTAGCGCTGCTGCCAGCTCACAAAGCTCTTGGTGCGCTCGCTGGTGTTGATGCAGCGATCCCACACCTGGGCTTGGCAGGCGATGGCAGCAGCGGCCAGCAGATCGCGGTCCTGCATGCCGCCGGGTTGGTGCAGGTTGGTGGTGTAGTTCCATTCGCGCACGCCTTCGCTGCGCAGGCCGATGCGGATGGCATACAGCGCCCGCGTCAGGCCGGGGTTGGCGTGGGCGCGGGCGATTTCCTCGGCGGTGGGCGGCTGCGGCTCGGGCGGTGGCAGCACGGCTTGCCCCAGGTCTTCAGCGGCCAGTTGTTCGTAGAAGCCATCGACACCGGCAATGCTGCCCAGCAAGGCCTGGGCGCGTGCCTGGTCGGCGGGTGTGCCCTGGGTCAGCAGGGCGCGGGCCTGCCAGTACACCCAGGTGCTGTCTTGCTGTTGCGCGGGGGACATGGCGGCGATGGCGCGCTGCACCTTGTCCCATTGGCCAGCACGCAAGGCGGCGCGGGCCAGCCAGGCCAGGCTGTCGTCGTTCAGGTCGGTCAGCTGTTTGACTTGGGCAAAATAATCCAGCGCATTGTCAGACAGGCGGCGGGCGGCCACTTTGCCGATCATGCCCCAGACCCAGTGCTGCTCTTCGGCGGACAGCGATTGTTGCCAGCGCGTGCGCAGCAATTGCGCCGCCTGGTCGGGGTCGCTGCTGGCCAGCCGAACCAGGGCCAGCGTGGCCAGGGCGGGCGGTGGGGTGGTTTTTGGGTTGCTTAGGTATGCCTGCGGGGATTTGAACAGCCCGGCCAGGGCAGCCACGTGCTGCGGCGCAACGATGGCCAGCGCATTGCGCGCGGTGCTCAGTTGGTTGCGTTCGGCCCCCAGGCGGGCGCGTTGCCACACGGCCAGGGCGGGCAGTTGCTCGGCGGCGTACAGGGTGCTGGCGGCGTATGTGCAGCCATCGTCATTGGCGGGCTGGCCCATCCACAGTTGTTGCAGTTCGGTGCTGGCGTGCTGGGGCAGGCGGCCTTCGATGCTGGCAATGGCCAAGTCGTAGCAGCGCAGCTGCTTGTCGTCTTGCATCCGAAACTCGGTGTGCAGGCGTTCAAATTCTGCCCAGTTGCGCCGCTGGCCCAGCAGCAGCAGCCAGTCGTTGCGCAGGCGGTCTTCTTGGTAGGTGCCGCGCCAGCGCTGCAGAAAGTCTTCCACCTCTTGGGCCGTGGCACTGCTTAGCCGTGTCTTCAGTGCCCAGTAGTGCCCCCAGACTTCCAGCGGGTGGTCTTGGATGGCCGGTAGCAGGGAGGTCAGCGTCCGCAGGTCCTGTTTGCGCGAGGCTTGCTGCATCTGCAGCAGCACCTCATCTGCGGCAGACTGCGCGAAAACAACGCCAGGACAGGTCAAAGTAGTGGCCAAAGCCACCAGCGGTGTCAAAATTGCAAGCCGTTTCATTCTGTGGATTATGTGATGGACAAAGTAGCCCTGCGCCGAAGTTTGGTGCAAGCCCGTTTGCAAATGCCCCATCGGCAGCAGAGCACGCACGACCTGCAAAGTGCCATGCGCATTTGGTTGGTGGGCCGTGCCGATACGGTGATTGGTGCGTATTGGCCAATCAAAGGGGAATTTGACCCCTTGCCTGTCCTGCACCGCTGGAAGGAAGATGGCGAGCTGCTGGACAAACCCCAGCTGCGCCGCATTGGCTTGCCGGTGATTGATAAGCAAACCAAGACCATGCGTTTTCATGTGTGGTATCCGGGGTGCCCGATGGAAGAGGATGCCTACGGGATTCCCAAGCCTAAAGACACGGAGGTGATTGAGCCGACGTTGCTGTTCGTGCCCTGTGTGGGCTATGGCGCGGGGGGGTATCGCCTGGGCTACGGTGGTGGTTTTTATGACCGCACCTTGGCGCAATTGCAGCCCAAACCGTTCACCGTTGGTTTGGGGTTTGCGCAAGGGTATATTGATTGCTTTGAGCCCGAGCCGCACGACCAGCCCCTGGATGCCATATTGAACAACTACGGTGCAGTCTGGCCCGTTGGGTGATGGTGCATGGGCTGTGCTGGGTTGGTGCTGCTAGTAACTACTGTGTACGATGAAATACCGTGTGCCAGCAGACTGCAGTGCAGGCAAGATACAGTCAAACGTTTTGCGCCATTGCATGAAAAGCGCAAGAAATTGCACCAAGCAGCCAAGAAGTGCAGTTTTCTCCCTTTAGTTTTCGTATTTGACTGCTCGGCAGTCTGACAAAATCCCGCCTATGTTTGCCATCATTGGTTATGTTATTGCTTTTGGCTGCGTTTTCGGTGTGTATATATTGCACGGCGGCAACGTGGATGTTTTGGCTAAGGCCTTGCCCTTTGAGATGGCCACCATTGGTGGCTCGGCCCTGGGTGCGTTCTTAGTATCCAATCCCCCCAAGGTGTTAAAAGCCACCATCGCTGCCGTGGCGGCTGCCTTTAAAGGGGGGAAACAGAACAAAGCCCGGTTCATGGACTTGTTGGCCTTGCTCTATGACATTTTGCAAAAAGCCCGCAAAGAGGGCTTGATGTCCATTGAAGGCGATGTGGAGGAGCCACAGAACTCCCCCATGTTTCAAAAATACCCTGCGCTGTTGGCCGACCACCATTTGGTCGATTTCATGACCGATTATTTGCGCATGATGGTCTCGGGCAACCTCAACTCCCATGAGATTGAATCGCTCATGGACAACGAAATTGATGCCCACCACCAAGAGGCGCACCGTCCGGTGGTCGCTTTGCAGCGGCTGGCTGGTGCTTTGCCTGCCTTTGGTATCGTGGCCGCCGTGCTGGGGGTGGTAAACACCATGGGCTCGGTGGGGCAGCCCCCCTCGGTGTTGGGTGGGATGATTGCCTCGGCACTGGTCGGGACGTTTTTGGGGATTTTGCTGGCCTACGCTTTGGTCGAACCCATGGCCTGCTTGGTCGAGCACAACGTGCAAGATGCCTCCAAAGAGTTCGATTGCATCAAATGCACCTTGATTGCCAGCATGCAAGGCTACAACCCGCCCACAGCGATTGAGTTTGGCCGCAAAGTTCTCTTCTCGACGGAACGCCCCGGCTTTCTTGAGCTCGAATCCCACGTCAAGGGCAAGAAGTAAATGGCAACCGCACCCCAGGGCCAGGCGGGAGGGAGTGAAAAAAAACTCCAGCCCATCATCATCAAGCGCGTTAAGAAAAGCGCGCATGGTGTGCATGGCGGCGCGTGGAAGATTGCTTACGCTGACTTTGTCACCGCCATGATGGCGTTCTTCCTCTTGATGTGGCTGCTCGGCTCCACCGCCAAAGGGGATTTGCAAGGCATTGCCGCCTACTTTAATTCACCGCTGAAAGTGGCCATGCAAGGCGGGGATGGGGCCGGTAACAGCTCCAGCATCATTCCTGGGGGCGGCACTGATTTGGCCCGCATCAGCGGGCAGGTCAAGCGCTCTGACGCAGATGCCGACACCAATCGGCGCCGTGATATCGATGCCAAAGCCCGTCGGGCACAAGAAGATGCGCAGCGCATCAAGGCCTTGCAGGCCAAGATTGAGGCGGTGATTTCCAGCAATGCCACGCTCAACGAGTACCGCTCGCAGATCCGCATGGACATCACCCCAGATGGCTTGCAGATTCAAATTGTGGATGAGCAAAACCGTCCCATGTTTGACATTGGCAGCGCCATCGTCAAACCCTATATGCGCGTTATCCTGCGAGAGGTGGGGGCGGCCCTGGGTGGGGTAGAAAATCGCATCAGTTTGGCCGGGCACACCGATGCCGCACCGTACGGCAATGGCGAGCGCGGGTATAGCAACTGGGAGTTGTCCACCGATCGCGCCAATGCTTCACGCCGGGAGCTGGTTTCTGCGGGCATGCCCGATGACAAGCTGGCCCGGGTCGTCGGTCTCTCCTCCATGGATTTGTTATTACCGGACCAACCACGGGCACCGCAAAACCGACGCATTACGATTACTGTGCTCACACGCGAAGCCGAAGAGCGCTTGCTGGGGAAAAATTTCCAGCCAGTCACGCAGCAAACGGACGTTCCTGAGGTGCTGACAGGGCAAACCCCGGACAATCGACCCTTTGAACCAGCGACAATACCCGCACCTATAGATGCAGCGAAGGGGCCATCCGCCGCCCCTGAAGCTGCAAGACCTTAACGATAACTTTTCACCGAAAGGGGCCCGATGTGGCAAACACTGCCCTTCGTTTTTTAATTGTTGATGACTTCTCCACCATGCGCCGGATCGTGCGCAACCTGCTCAAAGAGAGCGGGTTCTCTGAGGCCGATGAGGCTGAAGACGGTGTAGCGGCCTTGCAAAAGCTGCGCAGCAGCAAGTTCGACTTCGTGGTGACCGATATCAATATGCCCAACATGAACGGCTTTCAGCTGTTGGCAGAAGTGAAGTCGGACGAAAAACTCAAACACCTGCCTGTGCTGATGGTGACCGCGGAAGCCCGCAAAGAGGATATTGTGGCGGCCGCCCAAGGCGGGGCTGCTGGCTATATCGTGAAACCTTTTACCAAGGCCACCTTGGAAGAGAAGGTGACCCTGATCCTGAAAAAACAAGGATTGGCGTAAAACACCATGCAAGAAGATCTGCCCAATCCTCCCGTTGATGCGCCTGCAGCCGGTTTGGGGCAGGACGATGTTCACAACAAGCTGGGGCTGCTCACGCGCCAGCTGCACGATGCCTTGCGCGAGCTGGGCTACGCTGATCGTTTGCGCAGCTCGGCCGACAAGCTGCCCGATGCCCAAAATCGGCTGTCGTACATCGCCCGTTTAACCGGCGAGGCGGCCGAAAAAGTGTTGAGCTTGGTGGATGACGCAAAAGTGCGCCAAACCAATATCGTCAATGCCACCAAGCAGATGCGCCAGTCCATGATTGCCGACCCAGTCGCTGCGGTGGCCAAGGGGCACATCATGAACTACCTGGAGGACATGGAGACCGCCACCGAAATTGTCGATCAGCAACTGACCGACATCATGATGGCCCAGGATTTTCATGACCTCACTGGGCAGGTGATTGCCAAGGTGGTTACCTTGGCCTCCAGCCTGGAGAATCAGCTGGTGGAATTGCTGGTGCAAACCGCCCCGGCCGGTGCGGTGCTCCCAGCGGCACCTGCCCAGCCCCCTGCGCCGCCGGAGCCTGAGGCGGTGGATGCCGAAGATGTTTGGGCTGCGGCGTTGGCTGAAGGCCAGCCCATTGCCCATCCCGAGCTCAATGGCCCGGTGGTCGATCCAGCCAGCACCCCCAATGTGGTGTCCTCCCAGTCCGAGGTGGATGATTTGCTGGCCAGCCTGGGCTTTTGATGTAAATAGATAAAAAGGCTTTGAACGCTTGCTGGATAAGCGTTTGCAGCTCCTGTTTTTATTATTGCCTTGTGTCTTTTGCAAGATAAACAGCCCTTAAAGCGGGCTTATCCATCCTTTGCATTCTTTCCAGATCCGGACAATGGCATGAGACCTTACCTCTCATGCCACCATGGAATCGAGCCAAGATAAATCCCTACCAGCCACCGCCAGGAAGCTGCAAAAGACCCGTAGCGAGGGCCAGACCTCGCGCTCGCGGGACTTGTCGCATCTGGCGGTTTTAGGCATCGGCTGTGCGGTGGTGTTGGCCGGTGGCCCCACCCTGTTGCAGCACCTGCGCATCGAGATGCGCCAGCAATTCACCTTTGATGGGGCCACGGTGCTGGTGCCGCATTTGATGCTTGAGCGCCTGGTCAGCATGATGGGCCTGGGCATCCTGGGGGTGCTGGTGTTTGCCCTGTGCATCAATGTGGCGACGATTTTGCTCAGTCTGATGTCTGGCGGCTGGGTGTTCAGCTGGACACCCATCATGCCCAAATTCAGCAAGATCAACCCCTTGGCGGGCTTGGGCAACGTGTTTTCCAAGCAGCAATTGGTCACGGCGATCAAAAACGTTTTTCTGACGCTGATTTTGGGATTTATCGCTTGGCTGCACATTCGCGATGGCGTGGCACATGTGGCCAAGTTGCCCGCGCAGGGCAGCCCGATGGCCTTGGCCATGGCGGGCGATTGGATTTTGTCGGGCCTCATGCTGCTGATGCTGGTGGTGTTCATCGTGGCCCTGATTGATGTGCCCTTGCAAAAATTCCTGTTCTTGCAGCGCTTGAAAATGAGCCACCAAGAGGTCAAACAAGAGCACAAAGAGTCTGAAGGCAGCCCTGAAGTCAAGGGCAAAATTCGCCAAAAGCAGCGCGAGATGGCGCACCGTGCTTCGGTTTCGCGCGTGCCGGCGGCCGATTTTGTTGTCACCAACCCCACCCATTACGCCGTGGCGCTGCGCTATGACGAGGCCACCATGAGCGCTCCCCAAGTCGTGGCCATGGGCGCAGATTTGATTGCGCTGAAGATTCGGGAAGTGGCCAAGGCGCACAGCGTTCCTGTGTTGGAGTCGCCCATGCTGGCCCGGGCGCTGTACGCCCATGCGGAAATTGACCAAACCATTCCAGCCCAGCTCTACACCGCTGTGGCGCAGGTGCTGGCCTATGTGTATCGGTTGAAAGCCAGCCTGCGTGGCGAAGCGCCAGCCCCCGGTGATTTGGCCCCACCCGATGTTCCAGAAGAGCTGGATCCGCATAACAAGAAACGTTTTGCGGAATAAAAACCATAAATAGCGTTGAAATAAAAGGGAAGCGTGCTATGAGTACCGCAAATTTAAAAAATCTTCAGCAATGGGCCGGCCAAAATGGCTGGGCTGTGCAAGGCTTGGCGGCCCCCATCTTGGTGGTGGCCATCTTGGCCTTGATGGTGCTGCCGATTGCCCCGTGGATGCTGGACACCTTCTTCACGCTGAACATCGCCCTGGCGCTGATGGTGATGATGGTGGCGGCGTACATGGTCAAGCCGCTGGACTTTGCCGCCTTCCCGTCGGTGCTGCTGCTCACCACTTTGATGCGTTTGTCGCTGAACGTGGCCTCGACCCGCGTGGTTTTGCTCGAAGGGCACACCGGCCCCGGTGCGGCTGGGGCGGTGATTGAGGCCTTTGGCCACTTCTTGATTGGCGGCAACTTTGCCGTGGGTTTGATCGTGTTTGCCATTTTGGTGGTCATCAACTTCATGGTGGTGACCAAGGGGGCTGAGCGCATTGCCGAGGTGTCCGCCCGGTTTACCTTGGATGCCATGCCGGGCAAGCAAATGGCCGTGGATGCCGACTTGAACGCCGGCCTGATCGACGAGGCCGAAGCCAAACGCCGCCGCTTGGAGGTGCAGGAAGAGGCGAACTTCTTTGGCTCCATGGACGGTGCCAGCAAGTTTGTGCGCGGCGATGCGGTGGCCGGGATTTTGATTTTGATCATCAACATCATCGGCGGCTTTGCCATCGGCATGGCCCAGCACGGACTGTCGGCAGGCGAGGCGGCCAACAGCTACGTCTTGCTGGCCGTGGGCGATGCCCTGGTCGCGCAGATTCCTGGTTTGCTCATTTCGGTGGCTGCGGCCATGGTGATTTCGCGCGTGGGCAAGGACAACGACACCGGCAAGCAAATTGCTGCGCAGATGTTCATGTCGCCCCGGGCCTTGGGCATTACGGCCGGCATTTTGATCTTGCTGGGGGTGATTCCGGGCATGCCGCACACCGTATTTTTGCTGATGGGCTGCGCCTTTGGCTACGGCGCTTGGCTGGCCATGCGGGCGAAAAACAAACCCAAAGAAACCCCCGAGCAGCTCGCTGCGGCGCAAGAAGCCTTGGCCGCACCCCAGCAGGAAACCGAAGCCACCTGGGATGATTTGCAACCGGTCGATCTGCTGGGCCTGGAGCTGGGCTACCGCCTGATTGCCCTGGTGGATAAAAAGCGCCAAGGCGATTTGCTCACCCGCATCAAAGGCGTGCGCCGCAAATTTGCCCAGGAAGTGGGCTTTTTGCCCCCTGCCGTGCATGTGCGCGACAACCTCGAACTCAAGCCCAGCGCTTACCGCATCACCCTGCGCGGGGTGATGGTGGGCGAGGGCGAGGCCTTCCCTGGCATGTATTTGGCGATCAACCCCGGCGGCATTACCACGCCACTGATCGGCACCCCCACCACCGACCCCGCCTTTGGCTTGCCCGCCCACTGGATTGACGAGCGCCAAAAAGAAGCGGCACAAATGGCAGGCTTTACCGTCGTTGATTCGGAAACTGTGATGGCAACACATTTGTCACACTTGATGCAAATGCATGCCGCCAAGTTACTGAGCCGCGCCGAGGTTCAGCAGCTGGTGGATCACGTGGCCAAAGTGGCCCCCCGGTTGATTGAAGAGGTCATTCCAAAAATGGTGCCGATTACTGTGTTCCAAAAAGTTCTGCAGCTGCTGCTGGAGGATGCGGTGCACATTCGTGACATCCGCACCATTATTGAAACCCTGGCGGAAAACGCCGGGCACACCCAAGACCCGGTGGAGCTGGCGCGGCGCGTGCGCATTGCCTTGGCCCCGGCCATCGTGCAACAAATTTATGGCCCCACCCGCGAGTTGAATGTGATTGCCATCGAACCCGGTTTAGAGCGCCTGCTGGTGCAAGCGCTGACCAATGCCAACGGCCCGTCGTTGGACCCTGGCGTGGCCGATGTGCTGACACAGCGGGCCGCTGAGGTGGCCAACCAGCAAGAGGAGCTGGGCATGCCGGCCTGCCTGCTGGTGCCTGACCAAATTCGCAATGCTATCGCCCGTCTCGTGCGCCGTGTGGCCCCGCGCCTGCAAGTGCTGGCGCACAGTGAAATTCCCGAAACGCATTCGATCCGCATCGGCCCGATTCTTAAAGGTGCATAACTATGAACATCCAACGCTTTCTTGCTCCCACTTCGCGTGAAGCCTTAGCCAAAGCACGGTCTGTTTTTGGCGAAGGCACACTCATTTTGTCCAACCGCGCCACCGCCCAGGGCGTGGAAGTCATGGCCACGGCCGAAGACCACCTGCAGCACATGGACCGTGGCCAGAAAACCAGTCCCGGGCTGCGCGCCGCCATCCAGGCGCGGGCGGCCGAAGAAACCCGCCCCTTGCGCAAAACTGCGGCCCCCATCATCGCCCCGCAGGCCCCAGCGCCCAAGCCGGTGGCCGCTGCTGTGGCACCGCGCATGGCTGCGCCGGTACACGTCAGCCCCCGCCAAAGCGTGGCCGAAGATACCGAGCAGCTGGCCATGAGCACCCTGTCCTTCCAGGATTACGTGCGTGAGCGCATGCTGCGCCGCCGCAGCGAAGGCATCCAGGCGGCCGAGTTGCCTGAAGACCAATTGCCCACCTTCGCCCGCAAAGCCCGCCAAGACAGTGCCAAAGCCCCCGCCATGCCCCAGGTGGTGCGCCAAAACCCCCTGCGTGCCATGGCTGCAGAGGTGCCGGCCAGCAAAAACCTGGCGGCCAGCCCCGCCACCAGCCAAGGCATGCTGCAAGAGCTGCAGACCGTCAAAAGCCTGATTGAAGAACGCTTCAACACCCTGGCCTGGCTGGGGCAAACGCGGCAAAACCCGTTGCACTCCAACCTGATCTTGAAGTTGATTCGCGCCGGTTTTTCGCCCGCCCTGGCCCGCACCCTGATTGAGCGCATGCCCCAAACCGGGGCCCCGGCAGAATCGCTGCGCTGGCTGATGCAGGTGCTGGAGCGCAATTTGCGCACCGATGCCTCGGCGGCGCCCATCTACGATGTGGGCGGCGTGTTTGCCTTGATCGGCTCGACCGGGGTGGGCAAAACCACCACGGCGGCCAAACTGGCCGCCCTGTGCGCCCAACGACACGGGGCGCAAAACGTTGGCCTGATCACGCTGGATACCTACCGGGTCGGTGCCCACGAGCAACTGCGCTCTTATGGCCGCATGCTCGGTGTCGTGGCCCATTTGGCCCATGACAAAGCGGCCCTGAAAGATTTGCTGGGCCTGCTGTCGGGCAAGAAAATGGTCATCATCGACACCACCGGTGTGTCCCCCCGCGACCCCCGCAAGGACGATATTTTGCAAGTGCTGCAGCTGCCTGGCGTGCAGCAACTGCTGGTGGCCAATGCCGGCTGCCATGGTGACACCTTGGATGAATCCTTGGCCGCGTTCAAGCACCACAATTGCCGCCAAGCCATCCTGTCCAAGGTGGATGAAGCCGTCAAACTCGGCCCGGCGCTTGATGCCCTGATTCGCCACCAAATGGTGTTGCGCGGGGTGACCAACGGCCAGCGCGTGCCTGAAGACTTTGACCGTGCCGTGGCCAGCAACCTGATTGCCAGCGCGATGCGGGCGCACAGCAAATCGGCGTTTGACCCCAGCGCGCTGGATTTGGACTTTTTCTATGCAGATTCCCCCTTGGGGGCCGCTGGCGGAGGTTTTCATGCTTGACAGTGGTTGGCACCAAGGCAGCAGCCTGCTTGGCCAGTCCAGTGGACAGCTGCGGGTATTGAGCGTCATCCCCTCGGGCGAGGCGGAGGACTTGCACGCCCTGTGGCAAGCCTGCGCAGCGTTGCAAACGCAAGGCTACCCGGTGATGATTTTGGATGGCTTAGAGAACGAAACCGACCAAGCCCCAGGCCTTGAAGACGTGCTGCAAGGCTGCAGCAGCACCGCGCTGCCAGCGCACCTGACCCAGCCCCACGCCATTGCCAGCTTGCCTGCGGCGCGGGGCTTGCAAGAGTTGGCCGATTGGGCACAAGCCAGTGGCCAGCCGCCCTTGGGGCAGCTGTACCGGCATTTTCGCAACCATGCGCTGCTGATTGTGCTGGCCCCGGCCCCCTTGCTGGGGGCGGTGTGCAAGGGGGTGCAGCAAGCGCCCTGGCTGCTGGTGCCCACCAAACGCCACAGCGTGGTGTCGTGCTACCGCGCGCTGAAGCAAGTGTTCATGGACACCGGGGTCATGCCCCAGTTGCTGGCTTTGCGCCCGGCGCATACTGGGTTGGACCCGCTCTTGAAATCTATAGCGCAGTGCGCACACCACCATTTGCATGTTGAGCCTTTGGCCCAGCAAATCGACCCAGAACACCCCCGGCAGCTACAGCGCTGGGCGCTACAATGCTTGGAGCAGGGGCAGGTGATTACTGCGCCTGAGCCCGCAATGCTGCCCGCCAGCCTGTTTGCGCCTTGCGCCACCCCTTCACCTGCGTGGAATCATTGAGTTGATGTACACCGCCCACGGTCAATTAAGCCTTGATACCTTGATCCGCCAGCACGCCCCGTTGGTGCGGCGGATTGCGCAGCACATGATGGCCCGGTTGCCGCCCAGTGTGGAGCTGGACGATTTGATCCAGGTGGGCATGATTGGCCTGGCCGATGCCTTGTCGCGCTACGAAACCAGCCATGGGGTGCAATTTGAGACCTTTGCCAGCCAGCGCATTCGTGGTGCCATGCTCGATGAACTGCGCGGCAGCGATTGGATGAGCCGCAGCGCCCGCAAAGGCCAAAAAGACATTGAAAGCGCCATCCACCGCCTGGAGCAAAGCCTAGGCCGAGCGCCCAAAGAATCCGAAATCGCCGAGGCCATGGAGCTGGAGCTGGCCGAGTACCAAGAGCTGCTGGGCCGGGTGCGCGGCACGCAATTGATTTATCTGGAAGACATGGGCCAAAACGGCGATGAGGGCGAAAACTTCCTCGATCGCCACGTGGCCGATGCCCAGGCCGACCCCTTTGCCCAGTTGCGTGACCATCGCTTGCGCCAGGCGCTGGTGGAGGCCATTGAGAACCTGCCCGAGCGCGAAAAATACGTCATGGCCATGTACTACGAGCACGATATGAACCTGAAAGAAATCGCCGCCGTCCTGGAAGTGACCGAGTCGCGCATCAGCCAATTGCACAGCCAAGCCATCGCACGGCTGCGCACAAAAATGCGTTTGCATTAAGGGCTTAAGTTCTTTCGCAAAGCGCCGATAAAAAAGAAGGCCCTGGACACTTGGGTGTTCCAAGAGGTCTGGATCAAAGAGATTGGTAGGTGTGAGCGGTAGTTTTCTCGCTTTTGTTATAGCAACAACCGCAGCACAATAGGCATTAAGGCAACAGTTACCCGCAGGGTGGCGCATGCAGTTGAAGGAGTATTCACCATGGCAATTTCATCCGCAGGGATCGGCAGTGGCTTAGATGTCGCCAAAATCGTCGAGCAGATGGTTGCGGCGGAAAAAATCCCGCTGAAGAAACTTGAGTACAAAGCCGAAGGCATCCAAACCCAAATTTCGACCTACGGCGAAATCAAATCGCTCACCTCCAAATTGGGCGACATCGTCTCCAAACTCACCCGCGACAGTGCCTGGAACGGTGTGAGCATCAGCTCCAGCAACACCACCCTCTCGGGCACCATGACCGGGATTGCGGCCACCGGCACCTACAACATCAAGGTCACGCACCTGGCCCAGGCCCAAACCACGGCGCTTGGCGGCACTGGCGGTATTGCCTTGGCCAAAGACCAAGCCATGGGGACGGCCGGCACCATCACGCTGAAAATGGGCGCCGAGAGCAAAGACATCAACATCACCTCCTCGGACACGCTGACCAAAATTGCCACCAAGATCAATGAGGCCGGCATGGGCATTCAGGCCTCGATCGTCACGGATGTGAACGGTCAAGAGCGCTTGATGCTGCGCTCCAAGGAAACCGGCACCGACAAGGCATTTGAGGTGAATTTGAGCGCGCCACTGGCGGCGGTGCTGGGGCAGAACACCACCCAAAATGCCCAAAATGCCAAGGTGGAGCTCAACGGCATGGCGGTCGAGTCCAGCAGCAATACCTTTGCCAACACCATCCCTGGTATGTCGTTTACCGTCTCGGAAGTCACCAGCACGGCGGCCACGCTGAATGTGAAAGCCGACACCGAGGCAATGAAGAAAAACATCCAAGAGTTTGTCGATACCTACAACGAACTCAACGACCTGCTGACCCAATCGACCAAGTACGTCGAAGAGAGCAAAACCGCAGGGGTGCTGCAAGGCGATAGCGCCACCGTGAGCTTGCAAAACTCCTTGCGCATGCTGACCCAAGGCATCTCGGGCAGCACCGGGGGGCTGACGCGCTTGGCCGAAATCGGCATCCAGATGCAAGAGGGCGGCAAACTGAGCACCGACACCACCAAGCTGGACAAGGCCTTGACCAATCTGGAAGGCCTCAAAGGCCTGTTCGCCAACAAGGCCGATGCTCTGGGCCAAGGCGGCGGGATTGCCGTGAATTTCAAAAACTTCACCGACAAGCTGCTGTCCTTTGACGGCACCCTGAACACCAAAACCGATTCGCTGGAGCGCACGCTCAAGAGCAACAGCGCTGCGCAGGACAAGGTCAATACCCGCGCGGACACCTTGGAGAAACGCCTGTACGCCCAGTATTCGGCGCTCGATACCAAGATGGCCTCCTTGAACGCGCTCAATGCCTACGTCTCGCAAATGGTGACCACCTGGAATAAAGCCAAGAGTTAATCCTGGTTATTGCGCTTTAAACAGATTTACTTTTTTTTACGATTGCCAAGGATTCGCATGTTTTCTTCTTCAGGATTTAACAGAGCCAATGCCTACCGCCAGGTGGGTGCGCATTCGGGGGTGGAAAACGCCTCGCCGCATGCTTTGATTCAAATGCTATTTGAAGGCCTGTTTCAAAGTCTGAACGCGGCCCGGGGCGCGATGGAGCGTGGCGAGATCGAGGAAAAAGGCCGCCATCTGGGCAAAGCCGTGCGCATTTTGCAAGAAGGCCTGGCCGCTGGCCTCGATTTGGACAAGGGCGGCGAGCTGGCCGGAAATTTAAAGCTGCTGTATGACTATTCCGTCAAGCAGCTGACCCATGCCAACGTGCACAACGACGTGGGCCTGGTCGAGGAAGTGATTGGGGTGCTGCAGCCTGTGGCACAGGGATGGAAAGAAATTGGCCCAGAGGGCAACACAACTGCTGGCGCGTGACGGCGTTAAGGAGTGAGGGAGATGGAATTGTTGGATTTTTACAAAGCAATCGAGACCAAGAGCACGGACATGCTGCAAGCCGCCATGAGCAGCAATTGGCAAGCAGTTGCCGATTGCGAAAAAGCCTGCGCGGTGCTGATTGGTGAGTTGCGCGCCCAGGCCGAGGCGCAAACCTTATCGGCCCAAGAGCGCAAGGAAAAGACCCGCATCATGCAGCGCATTCTGCGCAACGATGCCCAAATTCGCCTGCTGGCCGAGCCGTGGCTGGCCACGCTGGAATACATGGGCACGGCCCCGGCCGGATCGGCCCTGCATTGATGCACCACTTGGTTTAACGCCCTCCAAGGTGTTCTCTTAGCCCGGATAGCTTGTTTATCCGGGCTTTTTTCTTGGGCGTTGGCTTGGGTTTTATATAAAAAAGTGAGCTGCTACCGCTTGATAGATAAGCGGTAGCGGCCAAAAAAACTAAAAATTAGCGCAAGAATAATTGGTAAGCCGGGTTGCTGGTTTCCTCCACCCAGGGGTAGCCCAGGCTTTGCAAGAACTGGGCAAACTGCGCCCCATCCTTGGCGGGCACTTGCAGGCCGACCAAAATGCGCCCGTAGTCGGCCCCTTGGTTGCGGTAGTGAAACAGCGAGATGTTCCAGTTGGGGGCCATGAGGCTGAGGAACTTGAGCAAAGCCCCCGGCCGCTCAGGAAAGACAAAGCGCAGCAGGCGCTCATCCTGCGCCAGGGCCGATGCCCCGCCCACCATGTGGCGCAAATGCTCTTTGGCCATGTCGTCGTGCGTTAAATCAAGGGCGGCAAAGCCGTGGCCCTGGAAGTGCTCAACGATGCGGGTCGATTCGCCGGGGGCCGTGGTCGATAGCCCGACAAACACATGGGCGCGATCATGGTCGCTGATGCGGTAGTTGAACTCGGTCACGCTGCGCGGGCCGCCGGGCAGCAGGTCGATCAGCTGGCAGAAGCGGCGAAAGCTGCCGCGCTCTTCGGGCATGGTCACGGCCAGCAGCGCCTCGCGCTCTTCGCCCACATTGGTGCGCTCGGCGACAAAACGCAGGCGGTCAAAATTCATGTTCGCACCGCACAAAATCGCGGCGTAGGTTTCGCCCTCGGCTTGGTGCTCGGCCACGTACTGCTTGATGGCAGCCACCGCCAGGGCCCCGGCGGGTTCGACGATGGAGCGGGTGTCCACAAAGATGTCTTTGATGGCCGCGCACACCGCATCGGTATCGACCACAACAAAATCATCGACCAGGTTTTGCGTGATGCGGAAGGTCTCTTGCCCCACCAGCTTCACCGCCGTGCCGTCCGAGAACAGGCCCACATCGGCCAGCTCCACGCGCTGACCGGCCAGCACCGACTGGCGCATGGCATCCGAATCTTTGGTTTGCACGCCAATGACTTTGATGTCCGGGCGCACCGCCTTGATGTAATTGGCCACGCCAGAAATTAAACCGCCGCCGCCAATGGCGACAAACACCGCATCCAGCCGCGGGCTGCCCAGCTTTTGCAGCTGTTGCAGCATCTCCATGGCCACGGTGCCCTGGCCGGCGATCACGTCGGGGTCATCAAAGGGGTGAATAAAGGTCAGGCCTTGTTTTTCCTGCAGCACCACGGCGTGCTGGTACGCGTCGGAATAGCTCTCGCCGGCCAGCACCACTTCGCCGCCCAGCGCGGCCACGGCATCAATTTTGAGCTGGGGGGTGGTGGTGGGCATCACGATGATGGCGCGGCAGCCCAGCTTGCGCGCGCCCAGGGCCACGCCCTGCGCATGGTTGCCGGCCGAGGCGCAAATCACCCCGCGCTCCAGCTGGCCGGGGGTGAGGTTGGCCATTTTGTTGTACGCGCCGCGCAGCTTGAAGCTGAACACCGGTTGCTGGTCTTCGCGCTTGAGCAACACTTTGTTGCCCAGGCGGCGGCTTAAGTTTTTGGCCACTTCCAGATCGGTTTCCAGGGCCACGTCATAGACGCGGGCGTTCAGGATGCGGGTGAGGTAATCGGCGGGCGTGAGTGCCGTGGTGGCAGGGGGCAAGGTCGTCATAAAAATTGAAGCTACGGGGGCGGGCCGGTGCCGGTGCCGCAAAATCGAACATCATAGGCACTGCGCAACCCCTTGGCGGCAGTGCAGCACGAAGCCGGGCATCGCCGCTTCTACTGACAGGCCGCTGTGAGTGGACGAAAAAAAACCCTAGGCGGTAAGGCCTAGGGTTGGAATCCACCTTTGGAGGGTGGAGGAGACAACAGGTGCGATAAAGTCGCGATATAGGGATTGTATGTAGATTTTTGCTGCATTGCAACAAACCCCCCGCAAATTTAATTCACAAGGAAATTGCATGAAATGCACAGTCAGCTGGACGGGTGCCAGCGGAACCCGCTCCCACATGGGCTTTGTTGCCGAAACCGGCAGCGGCCATATCGTGAATATGGATGGTGCGCCCGATGAGCGCACCCCCACCAACGGTGGCCAAAACCTGGCCGCGCGGCCCATGGAGCTGCTGCTGGCGGGCATGGGCGGCTGCACCGCGTACGACGTGGTGCTGATTTTGAAGCGCGGCCGCCATGCGGTGCGCGGCTGCACGGTGGAGATTCAGGCCGAGCGCGCCGAGGTTGAGCCCAAGGTGTTCACCAAGATCAATCTGCACTTCACCGTCACGGGCCAGGGCCTGCCCGCAGCGGCGGTGGAGCGGGCCATTGCCCTGTCGCACGAGAAGTATTGTTCGGCCAGCATCATGCTGGGCAAAACCGCCGAAATCACCACCAGCTTTACGGTGGGGGAATAAAGCGCATAAAAAAAGAGCTGCAACCGCAGCTCTTTTAACGTTATCCGGCTAAAAACTCATCCAAAGCCGCTTGTGCAATGCGCCAAGCGCTTCCAATTTTGCGGCCTTTCAGGCTTCCCGCTTCCAGCTCGGCCAGCACATCGGCCACCTCCACGCCCAGCAACTGGGCCGCTTGCTCGGGGGTGTACACCTGCAACACCGGGGCCGCAGCAGGTGCGGTGGCTGGTGTTGGTGCAGCCGCACCGGGCAGAAAGCCGCTGGCGGCCGGGGCGGGCTGCTGCATTTGCTTCATCATCTCTTGCGCCATGCCAAAGCCCATGGCCATGCTGGCGGGCAGGGTGGCCGCGCCATCGCCCGTGCCGTTGGCCATGGCCTGGCCCATCTGGTATTTCACGTAGTCGTTCAGGTTGCCAATGGCGGTCATGCTGGAGCGTTTGTCAATGGCCTGCTCCACCTCGGCCGGCACCGAGACGTTTTCCAGAATAAAACTGGTGATTTCCAGCCCGTATTTATCCACCACCGCCGGGTTGATGATCTGCACCAGCGCCTCGCCCAGATCGCTGTAGCGCGTGGCGACATCGAGCACGGGGATTTTGGCCTTGGCCAGCGCCTCGCTGAAAATACTCACGATGCGCGAGCGCATGGTGTCGGCAAACTCATCCAGGCGAAAGTTTTGGTCGGTGCCCGCCACTTCTTTGAGGAACAGCGCCGGCTGCACGATGCGAAAGTCGTACGTGCCAAAGGCGCGAATGCGCACCACGCCAAAGTCGGGGTCGCGCACCGTCACCGGGTTGGCCGTGCCCCATTTGTTGCCCGTGAACAGGCGCGTGTTGATGTAGTACACATCGCATTTAAAGGGCGACTGAAAACCGTATTTCCAGCCGTAAATGGTCGATAGCACCGGAATGTTCTCGGTCGAGAGCGTGTGCTTGCCCGGGCCGAACAGGTCGGCGTACTGGCCTGCAGCGACAAACTGCACCTGCTGCGACTCGCGCACGATGAGCTGGGCACCGTTTTTGATCTCTTTGTCCTCATCGGGCCAGCGGTAGGACAGGGTGTCGCGCGAGTCGTCCGTCCACTCGATCACTTCAATCAATTGGCTTTTGATGATGTTCAGGATATTCATGGGCACAGCTCCTTAATAACGGTGGGGCATTGTAGAAGGGCGCAGCGGGCCTAAAATCAGGCCCTTTTGCTTTGCGGACGCACTTTTTTGCCGACCGCGCCAGAGAATAAACCTAGACCCAAGCGACAACGGCCATGCTCACCTTCCAAGACATTATTCTGAAACTGCAGACCTACTGGGCCAACCAGGGCTGCGCCCTGCTGCAACCCTATGACATGGAAGTGGGCGCTGGCACCAGCCACACCGCCACCTTCCTGCGGGCCATCGGCCCCGAGCCTTGGAAGGCCGCCTACGTGCAACCCAGCCGCCGCCCCAAAGATGGCCGCTACGGCGACAACCCCAACCGCCTGCAGCACTACTACCAATACCAGGTGGTGTTGAAGCCCGCCCCGGCCAACATCCTGGAGCTGTACCTGGGCAGCCTAGAAGCCCTGGGCTTTGACCTGAAGAAGAACGACATCCGCTTTGTCGAAGACGATTGGGAGAACCCCACCCTGGGCGCGTGGGGCCTGGGCTGGGAAGTGTGGTTGAACGGCATGGAAGTGACCCAGTTCACCTACTTCCAGCAAGTGGCCGGCATCGACTGCAAGCCCGCCACCGGCGAAATCACCTACGGCCTGGAGCGCCTTGCCATGTATTTGCAGGGCGTGGACAACGTGTACAACCTGACCTGGACCGAAGGGCCGGATGGATCCAAGCTGTCGTACGGCGACGTGTACCACCAGAACGAGGTGGAGCAATCGACCTACAACTTTGAGCACTCGAATGTCGATTTTCTGTTCACCGCCTTCACCGCGCACGAACAGACCGCCAACCAGCTGATTGCCGCCGAGCTGGCCCTGCCCGCCTACGAGCAAGTGCTCAAGGCCGGCCACACCTTCAACCTGCTGGACGCACGCGGCGCCATCAGCGTGACCGAGCGCGCCGCCTACATTGGCCGCATCCGCAACCTGGCCCGCGCCGTGGGCAAAAGCTACCTGGACAGCCGCGCCCGTCTGGGCTTTCCCATGGCCCCCAAGCAGCACGCCGACGAAGTGCTGGCCGAACTGGCCAAAGCCGCAGAAAAACAAAAAAAAGCCGCTTAATTTCAAACAAATTTGCCATCTAACGCTTACCCAGTAAGCGCGAGTAGCTCCTAAATTATTATGACCACTGCCAACCTGCTCGTTGAACTCTTCGTTGAAGAACTCCCCCCCAAAGCCCTGCAAAAACTCGGCGATGCCTTTGCCAGCGTGCTGCACGAGCAGCTGGCTGCGCAGGGCTTGACCACCGCTGCCTCGGCCGTGATCGCCTACGCCTCGCCGCGCCGCCTGGCGGCGCACATCAGCGCCGTGCTGGCGCAAGCGCCCGACAAAGCCGTCTCGCAAAAGCTCATGCCCGTGGCCGTGGGCCTGGAGGCCGATGGCCAACCCAAACCCGCCCTGCTAAAAAAACTCGCCGCCCTGGGGGCCGATGCCAGCGTGGTGCCCAGCCTGCAGCGCGTGCATGACGGCAAGGCCGACGTGCTTTACTTTGCCAGCACCGCCCAAGGGGCCAGCCTGGCCGCTGGCCTGCAAAAAGCGCTGGATGAAGCCATCGCCAAGCTGCCCATCCCCAAAGTCATGACCTACCAGCTGCCAGACGGCTGGAGCAGCGTCCACTTTGTGCGCCCCGCCCATGGCTTGGTGGCGCTGCACGGTGCCGACGTGGTGCCCGTTTCCGCGTTGGGCCTGCAAGCGGGCAATAGCACCCAAGGCCACCGGTTTGAGGCCACGGTCAATCCCGTCGTGCTGCACAACGCTGACAGCTACGCCCAGCAGCTGCGTGACCAAGGGGCCGTGATTGCCAGCTTTGCCGAGCGCCGAGCCGACATTGTTCAGCAGTTAAAACAGGCTGCAGACAAAGTGGGTGGCGGGGTGGTAGCTATCGAAGATGAAGCGTTGCTGGACGAAGTCACCGCCCTGGTCGAGCGCCCCAACGTGCTCATCTGCCAGTTTGAAGAAGAATTTTTGGCCGTGCCGCAGGAATGCCTCATCCTCACCATGAAGGCCAACCAAAAATACTTTCCCCTGCTCGATGCCCAGGGCAAGCTCACGCACCAGTTCCTGATCGTCAGCAACATCGCCCCGCACGATGCCAGCGCCGTCATCCAGGGTAACGAGCGCGTGGTGCGCCCGCGCCTGGCCGATGCCAAATTCTTCTTTGACCAAGACCGCAAAAAAACCCTCGCCAGCCGCGTGCCGCAATTGGCCAAAGTGGTGTACCACAACCAGCTGGGCACCCAGGGCGAGCGCGTCGAGCGCGTACGCGCCATTGCCAAAGCCATCGCCGTGCAGCTGTTTGACAACCTGGGTGCCCAGCACGCCAGCCTCAGCAGCCACGAAGGCCAAGTGGCCGAAGAGTGGTTGCTCACCTGTGTGGACAACGCTGCCTTGCTGGCCAAGACCGATCTGGTCACCGACATGGTGGGCGAATTCCCCGAGCTGCAAGGCACCATGGGCGCGTACTACGCCCTGAACGATGGCCTGCCCGACACCGTCGCCCACGCCATTGAAGACCATTACAAACCCCGCTTTGCCGGCGACCAGCTGCCGCGTGACAACGTGGGCCTGGTCGTGGCGCTGGCCGACAAGCTGGAAACCCTGGTCGGCATGTTCGGCATCGGCAACCTGCCCACCGGCGACCGCGACCCGTTTGCCCTGCGTCGCCATGCCCTGGGCATCATCCGCATGCTGGTAGAAAAAGCCCTGCCGCTGGAGCTGGGCCAGCTCATCGCCCGCGCCGTACCGGTGTTTGGCGACAAAATCCAAGACCCGGCAGCCGCCCTGCAAGACTTCTTCTACGACCGCCTGGCCGTCAGCCTGCGCGAGCAAGGCTACAGCGCCCAAGAAGTCGATGCCGTGCTGGCCCTGCGCCCGCAGCGCCTGTCGGACGTGGCCCAGCGTTTGGCCGCTGTGCGTGCCTTTGCCGCGCTGCCTGAAGCGCCCGCCCTGGCCGCCGCCAACAAGCGCGTGGGCAATATCCTGAAAAAAGCCGAAAGCGCCGTGGCCCCGCAAGTTGATGCCGCCCTGCTGCACGAGGCCGCTGAAAAAGACCTGTACGCCGCCCTGCAAACCATCGCCGCCCAGGCCCAGCAGCAACTGCAAGCGGGCGACACCACCGCCCACCTGCAAACCCTGGCCGCTTTGCGCGCGCCGGTGGACGCGTTCTTTGAGCATGTCATGGTCAATGCCGACGATGTGGCGCTGAAAAACAACCGCCTGGGCCTGCTGGCCAGCCTGCACCAAAGCATGAACCAGGTCGCCGACCTGGCGCGGCTGGCGGGGTAAGCGCATGCACCCCGTCCCCACCGGTGCAGATACACGCCTGTACCGGTGGTTGTTTTCGCGCCCCTGGCTATAATCGCCGGTTTTTATTTGAGGGCAGCTATGCCCATACAAGACCGCGTGTTTGAGGCGCAGACCTTCCCGCAAGCTTTTCCCCTAGAGCAATTTCACCGCCCTGTGCTGCTGGCACCCCATCCCGACGATGAGGTGTTTGGCTGTGCAGGGCTTTTGGCTTTGTGGGCCCAGCGTGGCGTACAGGCCCGGGTGGTGGTGCTGACCGAGGGCCAAGCCCAGGGGGAGGGTGCCCAGCGCCAGGCAGAAAGCCAGGCCGCCGCCGCTGTGCTGGGGGGCTATGCCCTGGATTTTTGGCAACTGCCCGATCGCGATGTGCGCTGCACCCCTGAGCTGCAGCAGCGCATCGCCGCCTACGTGCAAGCACACCAGGCCGACGTGCTTTTGGTGCCTGCGCTGCATGAGCCCCATCCGGATCACCAAGCCTGCGCCTTGGCCGCACTGTGGAGCTTGGTGCAGCTGCCCCAGGCGGTTGATTTGTGCTTTTATGAATCGGGCACGGCCTTGGTGCATTGCTCGCATCTGGTGGACATCACCAGCGTGCAGGCGCAAAAAATGCAGGCCATGCAGGCCTTTGGCTCGCAAGAAGAGGTGCAGCCCTACAGCAGCCGGATTGCTGCGCTGAACCACTTTCGGGCCATCACCCTGGGCCCCCAGGTGCAGGCGGCAGAAGGGCTGCAATGGCTGCCCCTGGCCCAACAAGGCTGGTCGGCGCTGTTGCCGGCACTCGACCCCTTGTTTCTGCACCAGCGCGGCCAGGCCATCGTGCCGCAGGACTTGCCCTTGGTCAGTGTGCTCATTCGGACCATGGGCGACCCCCGCCTGGAGCAGGCCATTGCCAGCGTGTGTGCGCAAAACTATCCGCAGCTGGAGTTAATTGTGGCAGCTGCAACTCCTGATTTGGTGCCTCCGGCATGGCTCTCTGTGCTCAGTCGCAAAGCAGATTGGCTTGCGTGCACCGAGCAGCCAGGATTCATTGCGGCAGGTAACCGAGCACTTCGGCATGCCCGTGGTCAATATTTTTTGGTACTGGAAGAAAGCAGTTTTTTACCGCCTGGTCACCTCACTGAGTTGGTCACACTGCTGCGTGAACAGCCCAGCATGCGGGCAGCAAGCATGACTTCGCAGTTTCAGCAGCTGCATGCCTTGCTGTTTGCCAGCACCCTGTTCCATCAGGATGGCTGTGCTTGGCGTAATGCCGTAGCCCGTGAGTCTGACGAGGATTTCTGGTTGCAAATTTGTTTGCATACTCGTCTGGTCCAACCTTCAGGGCCAGCTTTCGATCTGCCTGACTGGCAGCAACGCTATAACCAAAGTCAGCAAGAGTTAATGATTGCTCAAAGCCAATTGACCCAGATTCACAACTCACGCGCTTGGCGTTGGGTGCAAAAACTGCGTGACATCCAAAAACGTTTGGTATCGAAAGGTGGTGTATGAGCGCAGTTATCAGCGTCATTGTGCGCAGCATGGATGGCCCTACTTTGGCAGAGGCGCTGGACAGCCTTTTTGCGCAAACTTGGCCACGATTAGAAGTGCTGGTAGTGAATGCCAAAGGAGGGATGCACAGCCCTCTGCCGATTGCGCCTCGCGAAGGGATCGAGGTAAAGCTCATAAATCAAGGTGCCTCTCCCTTGCTCCGCAGCGATGCAGCCAATGCTGGTCTGGATGCCGTGAGTGGGGATTATTTTGCATTCTTGGACGATGACGATACCTTGGATCCAGCGCACTTTGCCCAATTGGTGCAGTTTCAGGCAGGGCGTGATCTGGTTGTTTATGCTGGGGTGCGCAGCTGCATGCGTCAAACACCGCAACAAATCGCTCATATATTTCACGAAGACTGGGAGCCAGGAAAACTCCTTGCGGGTAATTTTTTACCGATTCATGCTCCCTTGGTGCCAAGTAATTATTTATCTTTAGGATTGCGGTTCGATCCTAGTATAGATATTTATGAAGATTGGGATTTTTGGTTGCAGTTGTCTCGACATGCTGCTTTTGCGCGTAGCCCGGCTACAAGCGCTACATATTTTCTTGGAGGTACTTCTGGTGCAAACCCACAAGAAGTTGATGCAGATTTTATGCAGCAAGCCACACTAAAAATCTATGATAAGTGGTTGCCTTTACTCGGTTCGAAAGATGTTTGGGAAATTACGCGGCTATATCATGCGCGTAATATTTCATTTGCACAGATGCATGGTCAGTACCATGAATTGGTAAGCCAGGCGGAAGTTTTAAATCGGAAAAATTTTGCTTTAAATGAAAGAATAAATGAAATATACAACTCTAGGTCATGGCGCATAACCGCACCATTAAGAAATATAAATAAATGGTTCGGCTCTATTGCGATGTTGAAAAAAACCCAGCATATTTATCATTTTGTTTATCATGTTTTTCGAAATTCCGATGGGGTTGCGCCACTTTTGCGCAAGGTCTGGTCTATTTATCGGATTGAAGGTCATCAAGGTATTTTGCGGCGCTTGCCTTTAAATAGAAAGCCTGCGTTAGATGCGGCACTATTTGCGCAGCAAGCATGGTTTTCTAACACTCTGATTGAAGGAGATGGGTTAAGAGGAAAGCCAGATGGGAAAATAGCTGTTATTGTGCACGCTTACTACCCTGAGATCTTTCAGAGCTTTGTGGATGAAATGCAGCATATTCCATGGGAATTTGATCTATATGTTTCGGTAGTTCACGAGGCTGCACGCGGTCAAGTATTAGATTGTGCGAAAAAAATAAAAAATGTTAAAGAAATTGATGTCAGAATTACGCCTAATCGAGGGCGTGATATCGCACCATTTTTAGTGACATTTGCGAATGCTATCCATAGTCATGATTATATTTTGCATTTGCATACAAAAAAATCTTTGTACTCTGGGCGTGAGCGGACAGAATGGCGTGACTATATGCTGTCAGGGTTGCTCGGTAGTGAGCAGCGGATACGCCATATTTTCCAGCAATTTGCTGATGAAAAAAATATAGGTGTAATTTATCCAGATACCTTTGAAAACCTTCCTTACTGGGCGCATACATGGTTGCAAAACAGAGGGATTGCTTTAAGTTTGGCCGCTCGTTTGGGTATAGATATTAGCCATCGGAACTATGTAGATGCTCCCATGGGCTCTATGTTTTGGGCACGCAGCAAAGCATTGAAGCCTTTATTGGATTTGCATCTAAAGTACGATGATTTTCCAGAAGAAAAAGGGCAAACTGATGGAACTTTGCAGCATGCGATAGAGCGTTTTATCGTTTTGTGTGCTTTGAAACAGGGTATGACGGCCCGCGCTTTGCTGGATGCTCCTCAAAGCGGCACGCTATTTTTTAGTCCTGGTAGTAAAAATTTACAGCAGTATTTTTCTTTTGGGATAAAAGAAAAAATATTGGGTGCCGCAGCTGCAGCAAAAATTGTTTCTTTTGATATTTTTGACACTCTCTTATTGCGTCGTTGGTATAGCCCAGAAAATACCTTTGATTATTTAGAGGAAAAAATAGAGAAAGATTTTTCTATTAAAGAATTTAAAAAATTACGCAAACAGGCTGAGCAATTGGCCCGCCAGGCGCATTCTGAGCAAGATGTCAATATTGAACAAATTTATGCCGTATTTGGACAATTGACAGGCTGTGGAGCCGAGCAGGCACAGGCCCTACTGGAGTTGGAGTGCGAACAGGAAAGCGCTGACCTCTTCCCCAACCCAGAAGTATGCGCTGCTGCACGCACCTTAATGCAGCAGGGTAAGCGGTTGGTACTGGTATCTGATATGTACTTACCACCCGCATTCTTGCGGCAGCTCTTGGCACGCCATGGGATTGATTTTTTTGCTGAGCTTTACGTATCCAACGCTTGTCATGCCCGAAAAGACAATTCCAGTATGTGGCAGCTGGTGCTGGAGCGTGAAGGCGTAGCACGCGAGCAATGGCTGCATGTGGGTGACAACGAGCACTCCGACATTCAACGCCCCTTAGATCTTGGATATTTACACCCTGTACACACCATGCGGGCTGCTGACCAATTCATGCTTTTCAATGAAGAGGCCAGTGCGTGGATGGCACCCCAGCAGTGGCAAGAAGGCTTGTTGCTGGGCTTGATGGCCAATCGCATTTTTGTCCCTGGCCTAGCCAAAGAGCCGATCGCCTTAAATTGCGCGCAGCGCAGTATCAACATTGCCAGTCTGCATGATTTTGGTTATTTGGTGATTGGCCCTGCACTGACGGTATTTATGGCTTGGCTACTGCAGCGTGCTGATGCCGATGGCATTCAAAAACTGCTGTACGCCAGCCGCGAAGGGCACTTACTGATCCAAGCACACGAAACGATTGCGCAGCACCGAGCGCGTTTGGGACAAAACACTGTGCATGGCAGCTATTTCCTGTGTTCCCGCGTGGCAGCAGGTCTGGCAGCAGCAAGTAAGCCAGAAAATGCAGAAAACTTGCTACTACAGGCGCATTTCAGCGGGTCATTTTCCGACTTATTGCGTCAGCGCTACGGCATAGAAGAGCTAGAACCCTTCGCCCAGCGCTTGGGAGCAGCGGCGCTGAACAAGCCTGGCAAGTTACCTGAAGACACCAACAGATTTTTGGATTTACTTAAACAATGCTTTGATTTGTTGCAGCCCTTGGTAAGCCAAGCCAGCCAGCGTTACCGCTCCTATGCGCAGAAAATTACCGATCAGCAGCGCTGCGCTTTGGTAGACATTGGTTATGGCGCATCTATACAAAAATCCTTAGCGCAATGCGTGGATGGCATCGCTGGTGGCTATTATTTTGTAACCACCGACAAGGCCTTGGTGGTAGAGAAAGCAGGCCAGTTTGCACAAGGCTGCTTTGGGCACGGCATCAACCCATTTCATTCGGATATACCGCTGTATCAATATGCACTGCTTTTTGAAGCGGTGCTAACTGCTCCTCATGGACAGCTGCTGGGTTTTGATACGCAAGGGCAACCCCGCTATAAAACCCCTGGACTGGCACAAAAGCATTTTGCAGATCTGGAGCAGATTCATGCTGGTGCGCTGGAGTTTTTGCGTGATGCTCTAGCCGCGACAGATAAAGAATTTTTCTCTTTAGGGCAGTATCACCAAGCCAGCCAACTTCCTATACGCCAGACCATGCAAGGACGCTGGACGCTGGGCTTTTCCAGCCCGGCTCTGCACGTGGAAGACAATTTTTCTGGAAATGAGGAGCTGTCGGTGTTTGAGTTTTACGAACGCAAGCGCCACCGCCTGCCGGGGGTGCTTGCTTGACCATGACCCAATGGCCCTACGTATACCGTCAATGGCTGCAACGCGAGTTGCAGCTGCGCTTTCGCAGCTCAGCGCTGGGCACTGGCTGGCTGGTGCTGCAGCCGCTGGCGCAAATCTTGCTGTTTACGCTCGTTTTCTACCAATTCTTCCAGGTGCGCTGGCCTGCTGGAGACGGCAGTGTTGGCGAGTACGGCCTGCAAGTCTTCATTGGTCTGGGCCTGTACGGCTTTTGTGCTGAGGTTATCAACCGCAGCCCTGGCAGTATCAGCGCTCACCCTTATTTGGTCACCAAAGTGCGTTTTGCACTGTTGTTGCTACCGGCTGTTGTCGTCGGTGCGGCTGCTGTACAACTGCTATTGAGCCTGACCATTGCCGCCGCCTTTGCCTTCTGGCGCGAGCCTCACTGGCAGGCGCTGCTGCTGCCGCTGGCGCTGCTGCCACTGCTGCTTTACGGCCAAGCACTTGCCTGGCTGCTGTCGTCTGCTGGGGTTTATCTGCGTGATATTGGGCATCTTGCCCCCTCGGTCAGCAGCTTGCTGCTATTTCTCACCCCCATCTTCTACCCTGCTGCCAAAATCCCTCCGGCACTGCAATGGCTGGTGCACCTCAATCCCCTGGCCTGGACTGCTGAAGCCGTGCGCGGTCTGCTGATGCATGGCCAGCCCTTGGCATGGACTGCCTGGCTCGCTCACCTATTGGCTGCTGTCCTGCTGCTAGTCGCTGCACGCTGGTTTTTCCTGCGTGTTCAACCTGGGTTTGCCGATGTCCTCTAAGCCCTCTAGCACACCCGTGCTCTCCTTCCTCGGCGCTGGCAAAACCTACCCCCCCCAGCGCACCCCCTTGCGCCAGCTTTGGGGCCACCTGCGTGGCAGCCAGCGTCTCGAGGCTGGGGGGTATACCGCCTTGCAGCCCACCAGCTTCGACGTGCTGCGTGGCCAATCACTGGGCATCGTTGGACTCAACGGCGCAGGCAAATCCACCTTGCTACAGCTTGCCGCTGGCACCCTCACCCCTAGCAGCGGTACCTGTCAAGCGCATGGACGCATTGCCGCGCTGCTGGAGTTGGGCTCCGGCTTCAACCCAGAAGCTACCGGCCATGAAAACATCTATCTCTATGCCGCTACCATGGGCCTGACACGCGCCCAAGTGCAAGAGCGTTTTGACAGCATCTGTGCCTTCAGCGGCCTTGCCAGCGACCACCTGGCCATGCCCGTTAAAACCTACTCCAGCGGTATGCAAGTGCGCCTTGCCTTTGCTGTCGCCACCAGCGTCGATCCCGATATTCTGATCGTTGATGAGGCTCTCTCTGTAGGCGACGGTGTCTTCGCCAAGCGCTCCTTCGACCGCGTCATGCAACTGCGTGAGCAAGGGACAGCACTGCTGCTGTGCTCGCATGCGCTGTTCCACATTGACCTGTTTTGTGAGCACACACTGTGGCTGGATCAAGGGCGTGTGCGCGCCTATGGAGCCACTGCCGACATCGTGCCGCGCTATCAGGAATACCTCGACAGCCTGAACCAAAGTAACACCTCCACCGCCTCCGAAGATCTGCCTGACCCCACCGGCCTGACCCAGGCTGCCCAACCCGAACTGGTGCGCCTGGTGCGTGCCGAGGTACGTCTGGATGGCATCGTCGGTCAAGAACTGCACGGCCACAGCGACCGCAGCACACTGGAGGTGGACATCCACCTGCAAGTCAGCGCCAGCGAACCCTCGCCACGTGCCGCCGTCGTACTTTCTTCCGACAGCGGCAAAATTTTGGGCTCCACCTTCAGCGCCCCTGGGGCTATTTGCAGTACCGATGCACACGGCCATGCCAGCATCCGCTGCGCCCTGCCCCAGCTGCCTGTGAACAAAGGGCGCTACCGCATCGGTGTCTATCTGTTGTGCTCCAGTGGACGCTTCGTTTACCAATGGGTAGACCCCCTGGCCCACATTCACTTAAGCGCCAGCGACAGCCACCAAGGTGCTTGGCGCATGCCTGGCCAGTGGCAGACCTTGCCTGCTGCACCACCCACTGCATGACTGTCTGCTCTATGCCCACGCAGCCTCACCCCGACTTTGGCGGCTACTGCTACCGTCCAATCCACCCTGAGCACGACCTGCCTGCCCTCTGCCGTCTGTTTGAGACCGTCTTTGGGCACGCTACCACCGTTGAACACTGGCACTGGAAATACCAGCAAGCCCCTGCAGGCAAGCACTGCGCCATCGTGGCCGAACACTGCGCCAGCAAGCGCATCGTCGGTCACATCGGATCACTCATCCTGCCGGGCGAATATGCGAAGCAACCCCTGCGCCTGGGCCAAGTCAGCGATGTCATGCTCCATCCAGAACACCGCGCCGGTCTAGGCCAAGACAGTGTGTACCAATGCATGAACCGTGCTTTTGCCGAGCACGCCCACGGCAAAACCGCGCAAACCAACCAATCGCCACTCTACCTCTACGGCTTTCCCGGCCGCACCCCGGCCAACCTCGGTATTCGCATTGGTGTCTATCGTCGCCTGTACATCTGCACCGAGCACCGCCTGCCCCAACCCCCTGGCCCTGCGGTGCGCTGGTGGCAGCGCCACACCCCCTGGGCTTTGCGTGCGCAGCGCTGCGACGATTGGAACACCCCTGTGCTCGACACACTCTGGGAGCAGTGCCGCGCCAGCGCTGTACCAGATACACCTTGCCTGCACAAAACCGGTGCCTACCTGCGCTGGCGCTACGCCCATCACCCCCAGCAACACGCCAATGCCACCCCCCTCTACCAACTTTGGTTGCTGACCCGCGCAGGCCACAGCGTCGGCTGGCTCATCACCCGCAGCACCCCCACCCCCACCATTGTGGACAGTTGCCTAGTGCCCATTGCCACCCCTCGTGCCGCCCTCAACGCACTACACGCTGCAGCCCCTGCTGACTGGGTCAGCTGGCTTCCCTTTGACGGTGCCCACCGCAGCGAAACCCCCATTCACGCTGTGGAAATCATGGGCCGCCCCTTCCACCCCCACTGGCCTGCCCCCTTGCTCCAGCCCGGCGACACTGACGTGTATTGATAGCAACAGCGTCACCCGAACACACGCATGGCAATTGCAACCATCACCCTGGCTCCCTGCCGACTCTTTGCTAACGCATCGACACCGGCCCTGCAATATGCGGCTGCGCATATGCAGCTGCACCACTTACGCAAGCGCGAAGTAATTGCGGGGGGTGCTTTTGATGGACTGGGTGTTGTCCTGCAAGGCAGCGTACAAGCCATCGATGCAACACTTGACGGCAAAGAAGTCGCCCTATTTAGCGTTTCTACACACGACAGCTTTGGCCACCAAACCCTGCTTGCCCCCAACCCCATCGCACTGACCTGGGCCGCCACCAGCTCTGCCACCTCCGTCGCCCTGCTTGAACGCCCCCAAGCGCTGGAGTTGGTGCAATTTCCAGAACTTGTGCTGCAATTGGCTCGTACCACCAGCGCCCAAGTCTGCGATTTACTTGGCTGGCAGCTATTGCAATCCATCCACCCGATCAGCGCCCGCGTCTGCGCCTGGCTGCTGCGTGCCAGCGGCACAGACGGTGCGCTGCAGCTGCCCACCCACGCCGAACTCGCCTGGCGCCTGAACACCACACGCGAATCCATCACCCGCGTGCTGCAAAAACTCCTCACCGATCAGGTACTGCAGCGCGACGGCGATTGGTGGCGCATCCAAGCCCCCACTACCTTGCAGGAGCTCGCCCGTGGTGAACGCTGACCCTACCGAACACCTCCCCGCCGCCCAGCAAACCTGGGCCATTGAAGCCTGGCGTGGCTTTGCCGCACTGATGGTCGTCTGGGTGCACTGGGGCCCCACGCTGGGCTGGCCCATGGGCGTCATGCACTTTGCCTTCACCGGTGTTGATCTATTTTTTGTCTTGAGTGGCTTCGTTTTTGCGCCCACACTGTTTGCCGGCCAGACACCAGCGCTGCGTGCCTACGCCATCCGCCGCGCAGCACGCATCTACCCTGCCTATCTTGCCGCGCTGGCACTGTATGCACTACTGGCCTGGCACGCCGGGCGCCCGCTACTGCACCTGCCCGAACATCTGCTGATGCTGCAAATGCAATCGCGCGAAATGGTGTTTTATTACAACCCCGTGTTTTGGAGTCTGCCCGCTGAAGTCAGCTTCTACGCCCTGGTGCCGCTGCTCGCTCTGTGGCTCGCGCGCGATACCCGCTGGCGCTGGCCGCTGCTATTTGCACTGGCGCTGGCACTGCGCCTGGCCCTCGTGCGCCCTGCGGATGGCGCAGCGCAAAACTGGGCTTACCTCAGCTTGCACCACCTACCGGGTCTGTTGGTGGAGTTCCTCCTTGGCGCCTGGGTGTGGCAGCGTCACACCGCCGTGCCGCCCCATGCCCCCTGCCGTCCGCACGTCTGGGTGCTCGCTGCGCTGGGCATCGCTGGCTGGCTGGCACTGGCCTTGCTCTACCTGCAGTTAGAGCGCTGGAGTGGTATCTCCGACTGGCGCAATGGCCAGATCGCACTTGCTGCCGCCGTCTGCTTCGCCCTTGTGCTGCGTGCCAGCTTGCGCTGCCCCGCACCTGCTGTCGGCAGCCTGGTATGGCACTGCGGGCGCTGGGCCGGCAAACTCAGCTACCCGCTCTACCTATTGCATACCGCTTGGCTGATTCCTGCGCATGCCTTGCTGGCACACGGCTGGAGTCGATGGCTTGTGAGCACGCTGGCCATCGCAGGGCTGCTGGCCAGCTGCTGGCTACTGCATCAGTGGGTAGAAGAGCCTGCCCGCCAAATCGGCCGACGCTGGGCTGCGCGTTATTAACCATCAGGGGGGCAATATGCCGTCACCTGCCTGCAAACCCCCTAGCCCCTGTAAAATAGCCCCTCTTGACCACCTGCCACCGGAGCATGCTATGACGATTCTTGCCCCCCGCTTTATTACCCTTGCTTTGCTGGTGGCAGCGCTGTACTCGCCTGTGCAGGCCACCGAAGCCAGCCCTGTCGCCCAAGCCAGCTTGGTCGTCGGGCAAGCCTACGTCATTCGGGCGAGCGACGAACACCAACAGCCGTTCGTGCGCGGCCAAGCGTTGTACGAAGGCGACCGCCTCGTCACCGGCGACGATGGCATGGTGATGCTCGTCTTCATCGACCAAGGCCGCCTCGCCCTGCGCCCAGGCTCTGAGCTACGCATCCGCAGCTACCGCTACGACCAAGCCGGGCAAGACACCGACCTGCAACTGGAGCTACTGCGCGGCACCGTGCGCCAAATCTCGGGCCAAGCGGCGCATCGTCAGCCTGAGCGCTACCGATTGAACACCCCGATTGCTGCCATTGGTGTGCGCGGCACCGACTTCTTGGCCCGTGTTGATCCTGACGCTGTGCGCACCTACGTCAGCGAAGGGGCCATCACCGTCCAAACCCACGGCAGCAGCCAAGCCTTGCTCAGCCAGGCTGGTGAAGGGCGCTCAGTGCTTGCGCACGGCGAAGGCCACCTCGAGCCGCAAACCCTTCGACTTGCCGAGCTGCAACAAACCTTTCGCATTGAGCTCAACCCAGGAAGCACCAACACAGCCGTAGCCAGCACCAGCAGCAGCTCCACTGCAACCTCTGGCACCACCATTGCTGCTGCTGCTGTTCTTTCAGCCCAACCCTCGGGGGCAGACCCATGGCCCACGCACATTGCCTCTAGCACCGATAGCTTGACACCAGGCTCAGCGCCCAGTGCTGAGGTGCCTGCGGCTCTCGTCTGGGGGCACATTTACAGCAACCCGGCGGCCATCCCCTTAACGCTGCTGCAGTCCGCCGATAACGCGGCACCAGGGCGCCACCCCACAGTAGGCGAGCCGGGCGCTTACGCACTGTGGCGCAGCGGCCCGGCAGGGCAGGAAATGACCCCCGGCCTCTCTGGCCAAGCCAGCTTCGCCTTGACCCGCTCTGAAGCCTACTACCAGCACAACAGCGGCACCACCCAAGTGGCGCAACTGAGCAATGGGCGGCTGAACGTCAATTTTGACAACGCTCAGTTTCAAACCCAACTACAACTAAGCGCACCAGGGCAGCTATCGCGCCAACTGCAAGTAGATGGACGCATCAATAGCGAAGGCATCTTTGTCGGCCGCAGCGACGGACAACGCGTTGCCGGAGCCCTCACGCTAGACGCACGCCAGGCGGGCTATCTTTTTGAGGCCGCCGCAGGTGGTGGCAGCTACCATGGCATCACGCTCTGGGGTCGCAAATAAACCGGTGCTCGTGTGCAACTGAGACTGAACAAGCGTCTTCCCCGGCTGTCTGCGCGCGCTGCCGCTTGGCTACTGCTGCTGCTGGCCATCTTGGTGGCAGCCAGCCTTACCCGAGTGCCACTGGCGCAGCGCATTGATGGGCAAATCCACGACCTCTTGACCGCCATCAGCCCAGTGCAACCTGCACCGGCGCAAATCACCCTGATCGACATTGACGAGCGCAGCCTGCGCGACCTTGGCCCCTGGCCCTGGCCGCGCAGCGTACTGGCCGAGCTGGCCCGCCGCCTGCAAGCGCGAGGTGCCACCTTGCAGCTATGGGACATGGTCTTCGCCCACGACACCTTGTCCGACACCGATCTGGCCAGCGCACTGGCCAGCGCCCACGCCGTCATCGGCACCATCCCGGTGCTCGACCCCCAAATTGATGCCTCCCCGCAAGAAGGCCTCCTGATTGGCCAGCCCACGGCCCCCCCACTGTGCAGCCCAGGGGTACAGGTGTACGGCTGGCTGGGCCAAGCCCCCGCCTTCACTGCCTTACCAGCGGGCCACCTGGTTGCCACCCCCGATGCTGATGGCCGCCTGCGCCGCCTGCCCGCCAACGTCTGCCTACCCGATGCTGCCAATGGCACCAATGGCCCGCAGCGCCTCCCCCAGCTCACCCTGGCCGCTGCAGCACTGCAAGCGCCAGATGCCCCCTGGCAACTCACCCCCGGCTTCTGGCCCTGGGAGCCAGCGCAATGGCTCACCCGAGGGCACTGGCGCTTTGCCCTGGATGCAAACGCCCGCCTACCCATCCCCTACCAACGCCCGCACAGCGCCTGGCCCGCCATCAGCGCCAGCACCCTGTTGCTGGACGACGCAACACATCCCCCCCCCTCCCTGGCGGGCCACACCATCCTGATTGGCGCTACCGCCCTGGGCGCACGCGACACCGCCAGCACCCCCTACCACCCCACCGCCCCTGGGGTCAGCGTACATGCTGAACTGCTGGCCGCAGCCAGTGGTGCGGGCCACTGGGCAGCCATCCCCCCGCGTGCTCCCGGCCTGCTGGCGGCGCTGCTCACCCTGCTAGCGGGTGCTGGCCTGCTGCCCCTGGCACGGCGCACCCGCCCACTGGTGCTGCTTGCCCCTGGCCTGGCCGCTTGCGTGCTAACCCCGATCGCCCTGGGCTGGCTGGGCCAGCAGCTACTGGCGGTGCAACTGCCCATTACCGCGCCGCTGGTTGCCTTGCTTGCAGCCGTCCCCGCTTTAATGGGCCTGCAACTGCTGCTGCAGCGCCGACAAAGCCAAGCCCTGGTGGCCCACCTGCAAAGCTTTTTGCCTCAGGGCCTGGCACAGCAAATCGCCACCCAAACCCAAGCCATCACCAGCGACAGCCTGGGGCAATCGTGCAGCGGCACCCTGGCTGCACTGCGCATCGACGGCCTGGCACGCTGGGTCAGCCAAGTCGATAGCCTGCAAGCCCTGGCCCTGATCCATGCACTGCACACCACCACCTTGGCCAGTGCCCGCCAGCACGCAGGAGCGCTGGAATACGCCCAAGGCGACACCCTCTACCTCAGCTGGGAAGGGGGCGCAGACACCGACACCAGCGCCCAAGCCCTGGCCTGCCTGCGCGACCTGCACCAGCGCCTGGCCCCCATCTTGGCGCACAACGCCAGCGCCAGAGCCCCCTTGCTGGCCTTTTCTGCGCTTGAAACTGGGCACTGGCTGCGCGGCATCGTTGGCACACAAGGGGGGCGGCGCAGCGTACTGCTAGGCCCGGCCACCCATGATATTGACGGCATGCTCGCCTTAAGCCCCGAGCTGGACAGCCCCATCCTCATCGGCCCCCAGGCCGGCAGCCACCTGCAGCCCCGCCCGCACCGGCCAACCCCCTCAGCAGCACCGATGCCTGCCACCTGCATACCCTGGTACGCACTGCCTTGGCCGCAGGCCAATGGCTGCAGGCCGAACTACTGCTAGAGCGCCTGCTCATGCTGCACCCCAATGATGGCCAAGCCCTGCTGCAGCTGGCCCAACTCATGGCCAGCCAAGGGCGTGTGCAAAGCGCCCGCGCCCTCATCGCCGCCCTGGCGCAAGACCAAAGAACCCCCCCCGCTCATCGCCAGCGCCTGCACGCCCTGCTGGCGGGCAGCGATGCCATCGCCCCGCAAAGCGCCCAGCAAGCAGCGCTGGATGCTGCGGCGCACAACCCCAACGCCCCGCGCACCCAACTGATCGCCACCCTAGGCTACAGCACCAACCCACTGGCCCTACCGCACGCGCGCAGCCTCACATTCACCCTGCCCGGCGGCGACATCACCCTGCCCCTTGCTGAACGCCCCCGCAGCGCCGCCACCTTCAACACTTTGGTACACCAGCGCTGGGACAGCGGGCTAGAACTCCTCTTGGCCAGCCAAAGCGCCGCCCTTGCCCAAGCCAGCACCGGCGCGCGCCTGGCCTTGGCAGGCCCCATTGCACTGCCGTTAAGTGATGATGCCCCCCTGCGCAGCCTGCACTGGAGCCTCTCGACCCAACGCGCCCTTGATACCAGCGCCCGCCACAGCGCCAGCTTGCTGGCCCTGGTGGGAGCCTGGCGCTGGCAGCTGAGCTACTTTCAAGAAAGCGCCAACGCCCGCCGTGGCCTGCAACTGCGCACCCAGCGCAATGGCGGCCCCTGGCGCTGGCCCGGCGGCCCCGCCCAGGGTGAAGTGTGGCTAGAGGCCGAACACAACACCGCAGACCAACCCCATGCCCTGCGCGCAGGCATACAAGGCCAATGGCGCATCGCCCCGCGCTGGCAATGGCAAGCCTACCTCTACGCCCAGCATGACCTGGCCGGCTACAGCCCCTGGCTGGCCCACGGGCAAAAGCGCCAACTGGCCACTGCCTACCTCGCCCTAGAGCACCAATGGGCCCCCAGCCTATGGGACGGGCACCTCACCACCAGCGCCTACCTCTCACAACGCATCAGCAACCTGCCCCTGTTCGCCTGGCGCGATACCGGCATCACCCTGGGCTGGCGGCGTAGCTGGTAAAAATGTATAGCTGCCCCCGCTTTATTTATAAATAAAAAACAGCACTAAGTGCCATAAATACCTTATAAATAAAGCGCTAAAAGCTATCAAGTCACCATCCATCCAGCGCAGCCCTGCTAAACAGGCACCCCTTCTGCGCTGCAAAAAGTGCCTGTGACTGAAAAGCAACAGCTACTTCCCCTTGGGGGATTCTTGCCGGGGCAAAGTCTTCCACCCCTCCAAGCCATCGGCCATAATGCAGCGCTTGTGCTTGCGAGCAGTCACCGCACTCAGCTGGTGTTGTGGCTTTTAATGTGACCGCTGTCACCAAACCCATTTGGTTGCACTGGATGCATGCCGCAAAATCAAACCTTACTGTCTAACAACGTGCACGACAGTTTGTTTTTTCTTTATAGGAGCTCCCTCATGGCAATGACCGCCGCCCAAAAGCAAGACGCTTATAAATTCTTCATCGTGTCCTTCGGCGCCATCACTGGCGTTGAGTACATGAACCAAATCAACGATGCTTACAACGCTGGCCTGACGACCAAGGAAATCGTCAATATCTACAGCACCAAGCCCCAGTTTGAAGCCATCTACCCCCGCTTCCTCTCCAACGAGCAGTTTGCTGACAAACTGATCGAAAACGTCGTTGGTGCCAGCGCCACCGCTGCAGCCAAAACCCAGGCCAAAGCCGATGTCGTAGCCGCCATCAACGCTGGTTGGAGCAAAGGCGATGTGGTTTTCCAAATCTTCACCAACCTGTCCAACAAAGCCGCTGATGATGCCGATTGGGGCAAGACCGCTGCCATGTTGAACAACAAGGTGAAAGTGGCCGAGTACTACACCGAAACCCTGCTGGTCAACAACCTCGACCTGGGTGCCCTGGGCTCGCCCCTGCAAAGCGTGACCAACGATGCTGCTTCTGTGGAAGCTGCTAAAGGCAACGGCAGCTTGAACAATGGCAAGACCTTCACGCTCACTGAAGCTGTGCAAGACCTGACTGGTACTGCTGGCAACGACACCTTCATCGCAGGCGTGACTGGTGCTGGCAATGCAACCCTGACCGCCGGCGACAAGGTGGATGGCGGTGCCGGCACCGATACCATCGAGCTGTATGGCAACGCCAACGCTGGCGCATTCGCCACTGCGCAAGTCAGCAACGTTGAAATCGTCAAGGCTCAAGTGACCAACGCAGGCGCTACTGCACTGAACGTCGCTGGCAACGCTGGCGTTCAGCAAGCATGGATTGTGGCTGGCTCGAATAATGCCAACACTGTCACCCTGACGAAGGCCCAGGTCGCTGGTCTGCAAGGCGCTGTGGGCACCACGGCAGCTCCCGGCGTAGTGACGTTTGCATTCAGCAACGCGACAGCAGCAGCGGGTGACGTTGCTTCGCTGAACCTGAATGCCGCGAATACCGCTGCTGGCGGCTCTGTGATCATCAACGCCATCGAAGCCCTGAACGTGAGCGCAACTGGCGCAAGCCGTCTGGGTACGCTGACCAACGACAGCCTGCAGACGTTGAACATCGCAGGCGAGGGCTCGGTGAACGCCACGGTCGCTGGCACCACGCTGCGCACCGTCGATGCCTCCACCAACACGGGTGGCATCACGCTGAACGTGGCTGCCTCTGCGGCTGCAGCTGCGGTGCAGACCATCAAGGGTGGTTCGGGTGACGACACCATCACCACCACCTGGGCTGGCCTGACCAACACCGACAAGATTGACTTGGGTAAGGGGAAGAATGCGCTGATTTTCACGGATGCAGTTGCTGCAGGCACGGTTGCTAACTTGGGCACCAAGCTGGCCGGCGTGAGCAACGTGCAAGAACTGGGTGTTAACGGTAACGTTGCTCTGACCGTGGACGCAGCACTGGTGTCCAACGGCATCAGCACCTACTCCATTCAAACCAATGGCGCTTCGGCAGCTCTGACCAACGTCAACGACGCCACCACCCTGGTGGCCAAGGACGGTGCCTTTGCTGCAAGCACTGCTGCTCTGAAGCTGGGTGCACATACGCTGAACCTGGAACTGGCTGGCAGCACCACGGCAGCTTCCGACTTCACCAACGGCCTCACAGTGACTGGCTCGTCCATCATCAACGTGGTCTCGAAGGGCACCTCTGGCGTCGCAACGAACGAGCTGGCCCTGACAGTGGCTGACAACAACACCATCAACGTCTCCGGCGCACAGAACCTGGTGCTGACGGTGAATGATGCGATCGGCACCACTGGCAAGACCATCAAGGCCGACGCTTTCACGGGCATCCTGATTGCATCGGGTACCGGTCAGGCTGACGCTATCACTGGTGGCTCCGGCAACGACGTCATCACCGGTTCGGTGCTGACCAATGCCCAGGCCACCGCAGCAACCATCGACTGGGCTGCTGGCGGCCTCGCCGCCTCGGGTGCTGACACGCTGGCTGGTGGCGCAGGCAACGATACGTTCGGCTTCGCTCTAGCGACTGTGGGCCTGACCAACGTGAGCACCATTACCGATTTCGCCAAGGGTGACTCCCTGGTGTTCGGTCTGGGCGCTAATGCTGGCTCGTTCGTGGCCACGGCTGTGGATGTGGCATCTGCTGCCAACTTGGGTGACGCGGTGGGCTTGGCTGATAACACGGCCAACAACATCTCGTGGTTCGTCTACCAGGGCAACACCTATGTGGTGGCTGCTGGTGCCACTACGACTGTTGTCACCGACGACACCATCGTCAAGCTGACGGGTGTGCTGGACCTGAGCACTTCGGTTCACACCGCTGCTGCTACCGGCGACGTGCTGACGTTCGCCTAAAGCGAAGTGCCTTGGATAACTAAGTAAAGTTTTCCGGCCTCCAGACCCTAAGCCTCTATCGCAAGATAGGGTTGTGGGTCAAAAGGCTGGAAAACGGCACTTAGCACCAAAGTCCAAAGGCCCCGAAAGGGGCCTTTCTTGCGTCTGGACTTTATTTTTAGCGGTTTTATACGCATTCAAAAAAATAAAAAGGACACCCACTTTAATTGCCTAAATAAACAGCATTCTTTAAACTCCTGCCCATGACCCGCCCCCGCTCCTCCCTGATCTCGCTGGCTGACACGCCCTGGTACCACGTCGTTAACCGCTGCGTGCGCCGCGCTTTTCTGTGCGGCCAGGATGCGGCTACCGGTCAGTGCTTTGAACACCGCCGGGGCTGGATAGAAACGCGCATCCGTGAGCTGGCCTCGGTCTTCACCATTGACGTGGCCGCCTATGCGGTGATGAGCAACCACTACCACGCCGTGCTGCGCGTGGACGCAGCACGCGCCCAGGCCTTGGGCGACGATGAGGTGCTGCGCCGCTGGACGCAACTGTTCACCGGCCCCTTGCTGGTGCAGCGCTACCTGGGCGGTGCGCTGCTGGGCGAGGCAGAGCGCCTGAAGGTGGCTGAGTTTGCCGCGCTGTACCGCCAGCGCTTGGCCGATGTGTCGTGGTTTATGCGCGTGCTCAACGAAACCATTGCCCGCCAGGCCAATGCCGAGGAGGGTTGCACGGGGCGCTTTTGGGAAGGGCGCTTTAAAAGCCAGGCGCTGCTCGATGAGCAGGCGCTGCTGGCCGCCATGGCCTATGTGGACTTGAACCCCATTCGTGCCGGTATGGCCCAGAGCCTGGAGGACAGCGCCCATACCTCTATTGCCGCACGCCTGGCCGAGCTGCAAGGCCGCGCTTTTGAGCCGGTACAGGCACCAGTAGTGGCACCAGCAGTTGTGGATGAAATAGACGCATCGCCCGCGCGCACATTGCCCGGATTGCTATCAGAAGCAGAAATCTCAGCGCTGCCCGAGGCACCGCTGATGCCCTTTGACCCCACCAGCGGTTTTGCGCAGGCGGTGCCGTTTGGCTTGGAGGAGTACTTGGACTTGGTCGATACCATGGGCCGCGCCGTACACCCAAACAAGCGCGGGGCCATCCCCGCCAGCACGCCGCCCCTGCTCAGTCGCCTGGGCATGGATGCCGAGGCCTTTATTGCCAGTGCTGACCATTTCTTCAAAGACTTTGCCAGTGCCGTGGGCACGCCCGCCAAGCTGATCGAGCTGGCCGCCCACCGCCAGCAGCGCTGCCTGCGTGGCCTGGCGGCTGCTAAGAGGGTGTTCGAAGCCAAGGCCGCGTAAGTTTGGTGCTGCTGCCTTCAATACTAGGGGGCAGGGGCGTTTTGACTTGCCAGAGCGCTAATATCGCCGCTCTGCCATTCCCAATCCTCAATATTTATAAGAGCTGCCCAATGCCCACCTACCAAGCCCTCACGCCCAGCACCCATCGTGGCAAACGCTGGAAGCGCTATACCGACTACCGCTTTGCTGCTGCCGATACTCTGGCCCCGCTGGTGGTGCAGGAGCTGGCCAATGCGTGTATGAGTATCCCCATCGCCTTCGTCAAGGCAGGCGAGTCTTTTTTGCCCGTGGCACTGCAAGGCCTGGAGAATGGCAAGAACCTTTTTGTTGCCCCAGATGGCCGGTGGCTGGGTGCCTATGTGCCCGCCCAGTACCGCAGTTACCCCTTTGCGTTGGCCAATGCTGAAAACGGGCAACACGTTTTGTGCATTGATGAATCCAGCCCGCTGATCAACGATAGCGAGGGAGAAGCCTTTTTTGACACCGAGGGCAAACCTGCCCAAGCCGTGCAGGCCGTGCTCGACTTTCTGGCGCAGGTGAACGCCAATCGCGAGGCCACCCGGCGCATTTGTCTGGCCCTGCAACAGCAGGCACTCATCCAGCCCTGGCCGATCAAGCTGCAAGGTGCAGGCGGCGAGCAGTCCCTGGAAGGGCTGTACCGCATTGACGAGGCCGCGTTGAATCAGTTGCCCGCCGAAGCGCTTGCCAAATTGCGTGATGAGGCCGGCCTGACGGTGGCGTATTGTCAATTGCTGTCCATGCAGCACTTGCAGACACTGGGCCAACTGGCCCAGGCACATGACCAAGCCAAAGCACAGGCAACCAATAAGCTGCCCACCAACGCCAGCGGTGAACTTGACCTTGAGTTCCTCAAGAGCAGCGGCACGATCAGCTTTGGGCAGTTGAACTGATGGTGTTGGTGGATGCGCAGCAAAATAGGGGACAGACCACGGTTTCCTGATATTCTTTCGGCATTCTGAACATTCAGGAGTTGCCATGCCTCGCCGTCCCCGTGTGGTGCTTCCCCACGTTCCGCTGCACCTGATTCAGCGTGGAAATAATCGACAAGTTTGCTTTGTGGCAGATGATGATTACCGGTTCTATCTGGATTGCTTGAAAGAGTTTGCTGGCAATACAGGGTGCAGAGTGCATGCTTATGTGTTGATGACCAACCATGTGCATCTGCTCATCAGCGCAGATGGCAGTGATGCACCAGGGGCGTTGATGAAGGCGCTGGGGCAGCGTTATGTGCAGTATTTCAACCGTACTTACCGCCGCAGTGGCACCCTATGGGAAGGTCGTTATCGCTCCTGCCTGACCCAGGCGGAAGATTATTTGTTGGCCTGTCAGCGCTACATCGAGCTCAATCCTGCTCGGGCCGGCATGGTGGAGCATCCGGCGGACTATCGTTGGTCAAGTTATCGCGCCAATGCGCAGGGCGAGGCGAATGAGCTGGTGCAGCCGCATGAGGTTTATCAAGCCTTGGGCCTAGATGCAAATGGCCGCCAGGCAGCTTATCGGGAATTGTTTCGTTATGAATTGGAGCCAGGCTTGGTCGATCAGATTCGCTGTGCGACAAATGGTAACTTTGCCTTGGGCAATCAGCGGTTTGCTGAGCAAGTTGCGCAGCATCTGGGGCGGCGGGTGACTCCTGGAAAACCGGGTCGCCCTCGAAAAATGACTCAGCCTGATGCGGTGGATTTTTTTGATGAATAAAAATTAAAACCGTGGTCTGTCCCCTATTTCTGGATACCGGCGGGCTGCCGCGCAGGGGCGGCTGTGGTAGATTGCGAGCCCTTTCTTTTCTCTTGCTGGTGCGGCGCACCATAGACGTTGATGGCTGAATACAAGATGCACGCCGATTTACTCGACTGGCCCACCGAACTGCAGGAGCTGCGCATGCTGCAGGCTGAGGCTTTGGGCTGGCAGCCAGTGGCACCGGGGGCGTATTTGCATTTGGCCCAGCCAAGTGCCGATGCGGCAGCTACAGCAGATGCGGCACAGGTGGTGGCGGTGATCGATGTGGTGGGCGTGCCCGATGCGGCCATGGCCGGGCTGAATGTGTTATTGCTGGGCTGGTGATGGATGGCGAATAGATGGCCCATGGAGGGGCAATCAGGGTAATGGGGCGAGGGGCTGCACAAAGGCGGCCCTTTTTTTTGTTTTTTTACCTTCCTATATGAATTTCATATAGGAGGTGCTGCTACACTCGCGCCCTGTTATGGATGCCCTTCTTCGTATTCCCCTTGAAACCACCCCGGCCCAGGTGCAGCGTTTGCTGCAGTTGCAGCAAGGGTTTGCGCAGCTGTGCAACGCGCTGGCGCCCTTGGTGCAGCAGACGCGGGTGTGGAACCGGGTGGCGTTGCACCATTTGGCGTACCGCCAGCTGCGCGAGGCGTTTCCGCAGATGGGGTCGCAGATGGTGTGCAACGCGATTTATTCGGTCTCGCGCACCTGCCGTTTGGTGTTTCAAAGCCCAAGCAGTCCGCTGCATTTGGACAAGTTGGGCGATCGGCCTTTGCCGCTGCTGCGCTTTGGTGCGAACAGTCCGGTGTATTTCGATCGGCACACGCTGAGTATCAAAGCGGGGCAGTTGTCGATGTTCACCCTGGATGGCCGCATGCGCTTTGAGTTGGCGCTGGCCCCTGAGGTGCAGCAGCGCTTTGCCCAGCAAAAGTTGCGTGAGGTGGTGCTGCAGCAGGGGCAGGCCAGTGCATCCGGGGTGCCCAGCTTTGCGCTGGTTTTTTTATTGGTGGACCACCAGCAGGAGCAAGACGGTGCCAGTGCGCTGCCGCTGCCCCAGCCGGGTGAGTTGCCGGAATATGTCATGGTAGATGAGGTGGTATGAGCGCGCAGAAATTCCAAGCGCCTGCACAGGGCCCCGAGTTGCGTGCTG
>JAANMX010000348.1_pt1 | contig 62933 bp, 55 predicted proteins | sample 7279681 | NCBI WGS metagenome assembly JAANMX01 (sample SAMN14094542, study PRJNA606508) | bioreactor metagenome | isolation source: A lab-scale SPAN reactor treating ammonium-rich wastewater day 351 | place: Ireland: Galway | collected 2018-01-01
GTGACGAGAAACTGCTCACGGAAACTCTTCGCGGAAGCATGGCCGTGGGACATAACCGGTATTCAACGGCGGGTGCTGCCGACAACAGGCTGAACATCCAACCGCTGACGGTTATCTACAAGAACGGTAATCTTGCGGTTGCGCATAACGGCAATCTCACCAACTTCAAACAGATCCGGAAGGAGTTGCAGGAAGAGGGAACAATCTTTCAGACAACCTCCGATACTGAAGTGATTCTCCATCTGATTGCCCGCAGCAAAAAGAAGGATCAGATCGATCAGATACGCGATGCGCTTTCCCGGATTCAAGGAGCGTTCTCGCTTGTGATCATGACGGACGATAAGCTGATAGCGGCGCGGGATCAGTCAGGTTTCCGTCCGCTTGCGCTTGGGAGAAAGACGAACGCCACTCCGGATGGCGGCCTGGCGTTTTTTATCGCATCGGAAACAGTGGGATTTGATATCATTGATGCCGAGTACGTACGCGACATCGAACCCGGGGAGATTGTCGTGATTGATAGGGAGAGTACGAAGACGGGCACAGTGAAATCCTTGCGGATTCATGACAGGAAGGAGAAACCGCATCATTGTATTTTCGAGTATATCTATTTTTCCCGTCCCGACAGTCACATTTTCGGCCATAGTGTAGACAAGGTGCGCCGCAAGCTTGGCAAGAATCTTGCAAAAACGAAACCTGTTCACCCGAAAGATACCGGAGACAAAGTCATTGTCATCAACGTTCCCGACTCAAGCAACACCGCCACGATGGGATTTGTTCAGGAGACGAACAAGCATGGTGGTTCAGTCAAGCTGGAAATCGGACTGATTCGAAGCCACTACATCGGCAGAACGTTTATTCAGCCGAAGCAGGATGTCCGGGAAAACAAAGTGAAGACGAAGTTCAATACAGTGAAGGGAGTGTTGAAGGATAATGTTGTTGTGATTGTCGATGACTCGATTGTACGCGGAACAACATCAAAACAACTTGTACAGCTTGTCAAACAAGCAGGCCCGAAAGAAGTACACTTCAGAGTCACATCCCCCCCAATCAAGTTTCCGTGTCACTACGGCATGGATTTCCCGACGCCGAATGAGCTTGTTGCCAACCAATGCAACGGTGACGTGAAAAAGATCGGCGACGAGTTGGGCGTTGATAGTCTTGAGTATCTTGAGATCGGGGATTTGCTTGACTCAGTACCGCAGGAAAATGGCGCCAACTATTGCACAGCGTGCTTCAGTGGAACATACCCCATTCCTATTGACAGCAACCAAACAAAGGATGAGAATGAGGCATGAGAACTACCCGGACACAGCATCAGGCGCTTCGGGGTTAGGACGCTTCTTCACCATCTCGAATCTGCTCAGTATTTCCCGCGCCGTGCTTGCTGTTCCCTTTGCAATCGTGATGCTGTCGGATATTCCCGACAAGACTCTATGGGGAATACTCATCCTGGCCGCGGCGGCACTCACGGACAAGCTCGACGGAGTTCTTGCTCGAAAGCACAATGAGATTACAGAGTGGGGAAAAATTCTCGATCCGTTGGCTGACAAAATCGGAATTGGCGTTGTAGCAGTTGTGCTTGTGATGTTGGGTTTGATTCCGCTTTGGTTTGTGCTTGTGCTTCTGGGCAGGGATGTGTTGATCCTCACCGGTGGTCTTTACTTGAAGAAACACAAATCAGTTGTGCCTCAATCAAATCTGCTCGGGAAGTGGACCATCGGCGTTCTTGCCCTGATGATGGGATGTGCCATGTTGGAGTGGAGTATCGCTGCCGACATGTTTTTGTGGATGAGTGTCGCCATGCTTGTTGCCTCTCTCGGAATGTACGGATTGAGATTTCTTGAGATTGTAAAGGCCTCTCACTCGATTCCCACCAAATGAAAACAACATAGATTTATATGGGTTTCTTTGACAAAATAGGATTTTCAAAACTGAAGGATGGGCTTTCCAAAACCCGTGAGGGGATTGTCGGCAAAGTTGCACGATTGGTTACGACCAAATCCAAAATCGATGATGTTACGCTTGAGCAGCTTGAGGAAATCCTCATTGGCGCTGATGTCGGAGTTGCGGCAACGCTTGATATTGTCGATTCGATTCGCAAACGGGCGAAGGAGGAACGGTATGCAGATGCCGCAGAACTCAATACCCTCTTGCACGATGAAATTCAACGTCAGTTTGCAGGCGGCACAGATGACACGGATCCGTTTCATGTCCCGTCCGAAAAGCCGTTCGTGATTATGGTGGTGGGAATTAACGGCGTTGGGAAAACGACATCCATCGGCAAACTTGCCAACATCTACACAAAAGCAGGAAAGAAGGTCGTCATCGGCTCGGCGGATACGTTTCGTGCCGCGGCCAACGAGCAACTTGAAATCTGGGCGAAGCGTGCAGGCGCTGAAATCATCCGGCAGGTACATGGCGCCGACCCTGCAGCGGTTGCATTTGACACCGTGAAGTCGGCAATTGCAACCGGAGCGGATGTCGTTATCATCGACACAGCCGGACGCCTTCATACCAAAGTGAATTTGATGGAAGAGTTGAAAAAGATCCGCCGCGTGATTGCAAAACAGAACGAGGCATTTCCGCACGAAGTATTGCTCGTCATTGATGCGTCAACCGGACAAAACGGCATGCAGCAAGCCAAGCAATTCAGTGCAGCTTCCGGCGTTACCGGGCTTGTCCTGACGAAATTGGATGGAACAGCCAAGGGCGGAATTGTTCTCGCTATCAGCAAGGAAATGAACCTACCGATCAAGTTTATTGGTGTTGGAGAACAGATTGATGACCTGCAGCCATTTGACAGGAAAGCATTCGTTGAAGCGCTTTTTGGAGCAACGTGAACAACCGTAGAGTACAAATTCTTTCCGAGCATCTTGCCAACCAAATAGCGGCAGGTGAAGTTATTCAATGTCCCGAGTCCGTTGTAAAGGAGTTGCTGGAGAACTCTCTTGATGCGGATGCAAAGAACCTTCTCGTTATCATCAAGGAGGGGGGAAAGAAGTTAATTCAGATTGTTGATGACGGGATTGGAATGGACGAGCAGGATGCTGTTGCATCCTTTTTGCGTCATGCAACAAGCAAGATTTCCTCCATCAATGATCTGGAGGGAATACAAACGTACGGCTTTCGCGGAGAAGCGCTTGCGTCTGTGGCCGCTGTTGCCCACGTGACAATGAAAACACGCCGACGCGAGGATGATGCAGCCGTTGTTGTACAGATTGATGGAGGAAGCAAGCCTCAGGTTTCACGCGAAGGCAGAGAACCCGGGTCGTCCATTACGGTACAGAATCTCTTCTTCAATGTTCCCGCACGACGGAAGTTTCTGAAAAGTGTTAACACCGAATTCCGTCACATCTATGATGTCGTTCAACGTGTTGCGCTCAGCCATCCTGAAGTAGCGCTGAAGTTTATAAGCGATGATGAGACGATCCTGGACCTCAAATCAGCTACGCTTGAGGAACGGCTGCTGGATGTGTTTGGCCAGCGACAGACGGAACAGATGGTGTGGCTCGAGGAGCAATCGGCGTATGTTTCAATATCCGGCTACATCGGCAAGCCCGTATTCGGCCAGAAGAGCAGGGCGAACCAATTTCTCTTTCTGAACAAACGATACATCACCAACCGGAACATCAGCCATGCAGTGTTCACTGCATATGAAAATCTGTTGATAAAAGGAACATTCCCTTTCTTCCTTCTCTTTCTGGAAATCGATCCGCATCGCGTTGATGTGAATGTGCATCCCTCCAAGATGGAAGCTAAGTTTGAGGATGAGCAGAATATCTACCGGTTCGTGTCACATGCTGTTCGCCGGACACTTGCGAGCAACGACCTTGTTCCGGCAATGTCGGCTTCGCAACCGGAAAATGAACCCGGCGAGATCGGGCTTCAGTTTACTCGTCGACAGCATAGTTGGCCGATGCCACGGCAGTTCGTTGACCGGACTACGGGAGAGATTTTCGCTCCAAACAGGGAAACTGCCAATGGGCAGAGCCGATTGCATTTCCAAGGAGGAGCAGCGCTTGTTGAGAACTTGTTGGGGCCGATTGAGAAGCGATTTGAGGATGCTGCAACACGAACAGGCGAGAGTGCAGAATCTCTTGCGGAACGTTCGCGCATGCCGGAACTCTCGCCGATTATCTGGCAACTGCACAACAAATACATTCTTACCCCGATCGAAAACGGGCTGATGATAGTTGATCAGCATGTCGCGCATGAACGCATTCTGTATGAACGTGCCCGTAAGCGATTTGACCATGAGGCGCCGCCATCGCAGCAGTTGCTTTTTCCCCAGACAATCGAGTTGAATGCGGCTGATTTTTCGTTGACAAGCGAGCTGCTTCCGCATCTTGAACGGTTGGGATTTTCCATCAAACCGTTCGGCAAAAATACGGTTGTTGTTGAAGGCATTCCTCCCGACGTTCCGCTCGGAACGGAAACGAAGATCATCGAAGATATCCTCTCTCTCTACAAAGAATACCTGCAACACGGGATGATGGACAAACGGGACACTCTCGCAAAATCATTCTCGTGCAGATCGGCAATAAAGGCGGGGGATCCGCTTGGCGAGCAAGAAATGAAGACGTTACTCGAACAGTTGTTTCAAACTTCGATGCCGTATGTTTGCCCGCACGGGCGGCCTGTTGTTCTCAAAATCTCAATCGACGAACTTGACAGAAGATTCGGCAGAACGTAACCCGATTTATCCGGCCTGTGCCTATCATCAGTCGTCCTGCTGTATCTTGAACTTCATTGAGTTTCTTCGTTAATTTGACGTTAGTTAAATGGTTCTTTCTCACCAACCCACCATGAACTTGGGGAACACATGAACACAAACGGCTTCGACGACGTAAGGAAGCAGAAAGAGAATTGGGCGGCGAAGGCGGCGAAATCTTCACGACAACTCCAGACGAAATTCACAACAGTCAGTGGTGCGCCAATCGATTTGCTGTACACACCGGACGATGTAGCGCACATCAACTATCTCTCCGATATCGGCTTCCCCGGCGAGTTTCCGTATACACGAGGCATTCATCACAATATGTACCGCGGCAAGCTCTGGACGATGCGGCAGTTTGCCGGGTTCGGCGCCCCCGAGGATACGAACGAACGATACCACTATCTGCTCGATCATGGCCAAACGGGATTGTCTGTTGCATTCGATTTGCCCGCGCTGATGGGGAGGGACGCGGATGATCCGCTCGCAGAAGGTGAAGTCGGGATTTGCGGTGTTGCGGTGAGTTCTCTGGCGGATATGGAAATCTTGTTCAAAGGCATCTCGCTCAAAGACATTTCCACCTCCATGACGATCAATGCACCCGCTGCCATGATGCTGGCATTCTACATTGCCGTGGCGGAGAAGCAGGGAGCCAAGAGGAAGGATTTGCAAGGCACAATCCAGGCGGATATTCTGAAGGAATACATTGCCCAGAAGGAATGGATTTACCCGCCGCATCCCTCGATGCGTATTGTGACGGACATGATTGAGTTTTGCACGAACGAGATGCCGAAATGGAATCCGGTTTCAGTGAGCGGTTATCACATCCGTGAAGCCGGCTCAACATCTGTGCAGGAACTGGCGTTCACGCTTGCCGACGGCTTTGCGTATGTCGAGCATTGCATCGAACGGGGAATGGACGTTGATAGTTTCGCTCCGCGGATTTCGTATTTCTTCAATTCCCATCTTGATTTCTTTGAAGAGATTTGCAAATTCCGCGCAGCACGACGTATCTATGCCAAACGCATGCGTGACAAGTACGGAGCAACAAATCCAAAATCGTGGACACTCCGCTTTCATACGCAAACAGCCGGGTGCACGCTCACAGCGCAGCAACCCGAAAACAACATTGTGAGAACGGCATTCGAGGCGTTGGCCGGCGTGCTTGGCGGTACGCAATCTCTCCACACAAACTCGATGGATGAAACACTTGCGTTGCCGTCGGAGAAGGCTGTGAAGATTGCTTTGCGTACGCAGCAAATTATTGCACATGAAATCGGTGTCACCAACACCATTGATCCGCTCGGGGGAAGTTATTTCATTGAAGCCCTCACCGACAGAATGGAGAAAGAAGCGGAGGCGTATTTTGAGAAGATTGATGCACTCGGCGGCGTTATTCCGGCGATTGAAGCAGGCTTTTTCCAGCGTGAAATCGCGGAAGCTGCTTACCGTTACCAGCTTGAGTTAGACAGCAAGGAGAAGATCATTGTCGGGGTGAATGATTTCGTAGAGGAGGATGAGAAGATTGATATTCCGATTTTGTTGATTTCACCGGAAGTCGAAGTGAAGCAGAAAAAGCGTCTCGCAGAAGTGCGTCATTCCCGCAACAACGACGAGGTTCAGCGTACGTTAGCCGACCTGAATCGCGCAGCATCAGATGGTTCGAACCTCATGCCGAAACTGCTGGATTGCACAAGAGCGTACGTCACTCTTGGCGAGATGTGTCAAAGCCTGACGGAAGTGTTTGGTGTGCATGAAGAGATTACCGTGTTTTGAGAATGTCGACTGCAAGAAGAACATACATATCGCCGGAAGAATACTTGGAGCTGGAACGTAAGGCGGAGCAACGCAGCCAGTACTTCGACGGAGAAGTGTATGCAATGGCGGGAGCGAGCGCCAACCATGTACAGATTACCACCAACATTTCCGGAACATTGAGAAATCTGTTGAAGGGGAGAGATTGTCGCGTGGGTGCCGTTGATATGCGTCTTTTTGTACCCGCTTCAGGGTTGTATACGTATCCCGATGTGTTTGTGGTTTGCGGGGAGCCACAGTTCATGACCTCACATACCGATACGCTGCTCAATCCGATTGTTCTTTTCGAGGTACTTTCCGAATCAACCGAGCAATTCGATCGCGGGAAGAAATTCAGCTACTATCAGACGATTGCCTCACTTTCAGACTATGTTCTTGTCTCTCAAGATCAGTGCAGGGTTGAGAGATTCAAGAAACAGCCTTCGGGCGATTGGTTGTTGTCGGTGTTCACTTCTTTGGAGGATCGTGTGGCGTTTCCCGAATTGGATGTTGAGTTGCCCCTTTCAGAAGTCTATTATCTGGTAGAGATGTGATTGATGGCGAAATCCAAAGTAGCAGTTCTTAAAACAAAACCGGAAACCGTTCTCGAAGACTATCAGCGACTTGCCGAACTTGCCGGTATGCCGTCTGTGCTGAATTCCGGCTCGCCCACCGTTCTGAAAGACAATATCTCCTGGCATTTTCCGTTTCCCGGCGCCAACACAACACCGTGGCAAATGGAGGGAACGATTCTCGCCTTGAAGAAGTTCGGTTTGAATGACATTTCGTGCGTGCAAAACAAGACAGTTGTTACCGATGCGTTCAAGGGCGAAGATCTGAACAACTACGTTCCTATCTTCAAGAAGTACGACATCCCTGTTCTCTTCAACTTCAAAGAAGAGGATATACAATGGATAACATACGAGCCGAAAGCGAAGATGCACGTGCTGAAGATGATCTATCCGGAGGGGATCACGATTCCGGATTACTTCTTTGGAAAGAACATCGTTCATCTGCCGACCGTGAAATGTCACATCTATACAACAACTACCGGCGCGATGAAAAATGCCTTCGGCGGATTGTTGAACACAAAACGGCACTATACACATTCGTGGATTCACAAAACCTTGGTTGACCTTCTTGCCATCCAGAAGGAAATTCACAGCGGCATTTTTGCGATGATGGATGGAACGACGGCAGGAAACGGGCCCGGCCCGAGGACGATGTTTCCCGTCATCAAAGATTACATACTTGCGAGCGCAGACCAGGTTGCGATCGATGCCGTTGCAGCCAAGATGATGGGCTTCGATCCGTTCAATATTGAATACATCCGTGTGGCTCACGAAGACAAACTCGGCGTCGGCGATGTTCGTGATATCGAGATTGTGGGAGCGGATATCTCCAACGAATCGTGGGGGTTCACGGTCGGTAACAACGGCGTCAGTTTGTTCGGCAATCTTGCTTGGTTTGGCCCCCTCAAAGGTTTGCAGAAACTCTTCTTCCGCACGCCGCTCGTGCATGCCTTCATCTTCGGGTCGGAAGCGTACCATGACTACTATCGCTGGCCTCTAAAGGACGAGAAGGTGTTCGAGCATTGGAAAGCGACAACCCATTGGGGCAGGCTGTTCACGCAGTATCAAACCCGCGAAGTGTGGGAGAAAGCCGTATCCTGACCTGCCATCCTCAATTCCGGTCTCACGAATTCTGTAACGGAGAAATCGGAGATACACCTCGTTCTTCTTCCTGAAACATCTCAATGACGAAACAAACCAAAGCGGAGTATGCCCTTTTTGCCACAACCTTGATTTGGGCGAGTACGTTTGTTGCGATGAAAATCGGGTTGCGTGATATTTCGCCCGTTCTGATGACGGGAATCCGGTTTACGTTCGCCGCCCTCTTTTTTTTCATTCTCTTTGCACGAAGAATCTTTCCTCTTTCTTCCGATGCATTCAAGAAAGGCAGCTTTCTTGGGTTAATCCTGTTTCTCGGTTTCATCTCGCAAAACATCGGGCTGAATTACACAACTGCATCGAAATCGGCATTCATCACAAGCCTGATGGTTGTATTTGTTCCAATTCTTCAGTTAGTAATTGAAAAACGCTCACCGACAATTGGAAATATCCTCGGCATAGGTATCGTTGTCGGCGGACTTTGGTTGCTCTCGGCGCCGGCTGGTGCGGAATTCAATTTCGGTGACATGCTGACGCTCGTCTGTGCTGTGTTGTTTGCCTATTACATTGTCTATCTCGATGTTGCCTCGAAAGCAATGACGGCTCTGCAACTCACTTTCCTCCAATCTGCTGTGTGTGCCGTGTTGGGCATAGCGTCTGCATTTTTGTTCGAGGAGATTCTCTTCAATCCGACAACATCAATGTTACTCTCCGTCGGCTATCTTACTTTGTTTGCCACGGTTCTTACCACGCTTGTACAGACCACTTTTCAAAAGTACACAACACCAACGCGTGCAGCGGTTATCTTCACAATCGAGCCGGTGTGGGCGTCGATCTATGCATACTTCATTCTTGGCGAGATTCTGGGAGCATTGGGTATGGTTGGCGGGGCTCTCATCGTTATCGGCGTATTGCTTTCCGAGCTTTCTGACAACATTCCGGGACTGAACCGGCTCGTGGTCGGCACGGAATCGTAAGTCTGTTTTCTTCCGCCGCAGGTTTTTTTCTCTTCTTTGAGATATATTCTCGTAAATACGTAGCCTCACTATCCACCTCCTCAGGAGTAACTTCTCATGCGTCGCGGATCTGCAACCCTGCTTCTCGTCATTTTCTTGTCGTCACTTTCAATTGCTCAACAATCCACAGAGTTGAAAGTGTTAACGATGTGGCCGAAGGGCCAGACAGAATCGCTGAATCAAACGCAAACGGTTGTTGCGACGTTCAGCAAACCGATGGTGCCGATTCAGGAATTGCCGGAAGGAGATGGCTCCGGCCCGCTTACGATTACGCCTTCAGTAAAAGGAAAGTATCGTTGGCTCGGCACAAGCACGATTTCGTTTACGCCCGCGGAGCCGTTTGACATTGCATCAGATTACATTGTGGTCATCAAATCGGGAACAAAAGCTCTCGATGGCTCGACCCTGGCCAAGGATGTTCGGTGGACATTCACGACACAACGCCCCGTATTGCTTTCGAGTCGACCGCTGAACAACGCTAAATCAGTTGATGTGAACTCGCCCGTTCTCCTCCAATTCAACCAGCAGATGGATGCGGAAAAAGCAACGAAGCATATCAGAATCACCGAAGCGAAAACTGACGTGCCGTTCACAGTCATCCGTCCAACCCAAGAAGAAATGCGCAAGCATCAGATGTACGTTGCCGATTCCATGTTCGCATTGATGCTCAAGCCGCAGGTGCCACTTAAGAAAGCTGCAAAATATACCGTTCGCCTGAATGTCGGTTTGCCCGGCGCAAAAGGAGGGCTTGGTATGGCGAAGGAAGCGTCGTTCAGCTTTGAGACGTACGAGGCGATGACATTTCTCGGTATTGATGAGCCGGTGAATCGCGACCCGTCACGAGCCCTCACGTTTCGTTTCAAAACTCCGGTAAAAATAAACGATCTCACGAAACACGTCACATTCAATCCGCCGCTCCAAACAACCATGGATTACAGCGAGTGGAGCTGGAGTTCTACCGACGCGTCAATTGAATTTGGATTACAGGCTCAAACAACTTATACCGGTACTATCAGCAGTGAGCTGAAGGATGTTTTTGGACAGGAACTCGGCAAAGATGTGCAGTTCACGTTCAACACGGTTTCGTTCCCGCCGAAGCTCAGCATGACGACGGGGCATGGCGTTCTTGAAGCATACGGCGAACGAATGTATCCCGTTACGTTGCTCAATGTTGCCTCTGTGCATGTTCAAATGCTGAAACTGACTCATGAGACAATTGTGCCGATTCTTCGCAGCGACACTCTGTACTCACGCGGGAACAAGCTGAACGCCCGTTTTGATATCAACAAGAAATGGGAGCCGAAGGTACAGCGTGATGTCAGAACAACAAGAGGCCTCAAACTTGATGAAGCACTCGGTGAAAGCAAACGGGGAGCATTGTTGCTGCAAATCTCCCGTGCCGACGCCGATCCGGCTATGGAATTTGTGCCGTATCTGAAGGCCGATGTTCAGGTGACCGAGATGGGAGTGTCTGCGAAATTCTCGCCGGAGAACGTACTTGTGTGGGTTACAACATTGAAAGACGCGAAGCCGCTGGCCGGCGCGCAGGTTCAGGTGCGGGATGATTCAAACAACGTGTTGTGGCAGGGGACGACGAATGCCGAAGGAATTGCCGCGGGAACAGGCTGGGGAAAATTCGAGAATATTCCGCGTTCGGAATGGTCGGCACCGCGCATGTGGGTGATTGTAACGAACGGCGACGATATTGCCTTCACCGCATCAACATGGCAGGACGGCATTGAGCCTTACCGGTTCAACGTCAACACAGACTGGAATCCGCAACATGAGCCTTGGCAGGGATCGTTGTTCACAGATCGAGGTTTATACAGACCGGGAGAAGATGTGAATTTCAAAGGCATCTTCCGCAACAGGCGTGGAAACGATTGGGCAGTGGCTTCAGGTCAAGTTATCCTTCGTGTGTATGATGCACAGAACGAACAGGTGAAACTCGATTCGATAAAGCTGAACGAGTTTGGTTCACTCGCAGCGAAATACGTCATCCCCAAAGAAGCCCGGCTCGGATACTACCGGATCGAAGCGCTACTCCGGAAGAAGCGAACAGATGCTCAAGAACCGTTCGCCTACATTACAGGTGAGTCGTTCAGGGTTGAAGCATATCGTGTCAGCGAGTTTGAAGTAAATGCACGATTCCGCGAATCGCGCTACATCGTCGGCGACACTGTGCGTGGTTCGTTCTTGGCAAAGTACTTGTTTGGCGGAGAAATGAGAGGGGAGAAGGTCCGATGGCGGCTCCGGTTTGATCCCTCATGGTTTACTCCCGAAGGTTGGGAGGAATACTCGTTCGGCCGGAATACCTGGTCTTATGGCTATGCATCCGGTCCGCAATCGAAGCTGCTCTTCACGAAAGACACTGTACTGAATGCTAAAGGAACGCTGGATGTTGAAGTGAAGACAGTCGTGGGAGATATCCGCTCAACGGGGCGGCTTGTGCTCGAGGCAGATGTTACTTCTCCAAGCAGGCAAACCATTTCGGGACGTATTGGTACGACGATTCATGGCGGGGAGTATTACATCGGCATTCGTCCTTCTTCTACTTTTGTGCAAAAGGGAAGCACGCTCGACTTCAAAGTCATCACTGTCAGACATGACGGCAAAGTATCGTCGGGCAAGAAGCTCGATGGCGTTGTACTCAAACGCGTCTGGCACTCCGTTCGCAAAGCCAGCGTACAGGGCGGTTACTCATGGGAGTCACAGGCGGTTGACACAACTCTTCACACATTCAGCCTTACGACTTCGGGTGAGCCGCAGTCGATGACATTTGTGCCGGAACAATCCGGATTATATGTCATTCAAGTTCAGGGAAAGGATGGACGCGGCAACGAGATTGTAAGCGACACATACTTCTATGCAAGCGGCTCCGATTACGTTGCGTGGGAACGATCCGATGATGATCGCATCGAATTGATTGCCGATGCAAAGAAATACAAGCCGGGACAAACAGCCCGAATCATTGTCAAGAATCCGTACGAGGAGGCTACGGCTCTCGTGACGGTTGAACGGGAAGGCGTGATGAAGCATTGGCGGACGTTGCTTAAGGGCAGTGCCCCCGAGATTTCAGTTCCTCTTGATGAACAATCGTTGCCGAATGTGTTTGTCTCGGTTATTCTTCTTCAAGGGAGAATGTCCAAGAATCCAGAACTCGAGCAAGCAACCGATGTAGGCAGGCCTTCGTTCAAGATTGGGTACGTGGAACTGATAGTCGATCCGGGAACGCGGCATCTCTCTCTCTCAACAAAATCCGACAAGGACAATTACCGTCCGGGTGACACAGTAACTGTTACTGTGAGCGCGAACGATGCTGCCGGAAACCCTGTACGAGCCGAACTTGCCGTGAGTGTTGCCGACAAAGGTACGCTGAATCTGATTGGGTATCGGTTGCCCGATCCGTTTGATGCATTCTACGGCTCACGACCTCTCTCAGTTGTGACGACAGAATCCAGATTACAAATTGTTCAATCACGGAGTTTTGGTGAGAAGGGAGAAGATGAAGGCGGCGGCGGCGGAGCGGATCTTGCGGGGATTGAAACCCGCGGCAATTTCAAATCAACTGCATATTGGAATGCTTTCCTGAAAACCGATAGCACAGGCACGCTGACGTTCAGATTCAAGCTGCCCGACAATCTGACTACATTCATCATCATGTGTGTCGCGCAGACGAAGAAGTCAGAGTTCGGGTACGGCGAAGCGAGCTTCACGGTAAGCAAGCAGTTGTTGCTGCAAGCATCGATTCCACGCTTTGCCCGATTGGGAGATTCGTTTGAAGCCGGGGTAGTTGTGCACAACTACACAAAGGAAAATGGAACTGTTTCGTTGAGAACAACATCCGAAACAATAACAATGAAAGGAAAGCAAGTCGTCGAGTTTCCTCTTGCAGCGGGCGAAAGCAAGGAAATTCGCCAGCCCTTTGAAGTGAAGCGAGTCGGGAAAGCGACGTTCACATTCCAGGCAAAGATGACGTACTCCTCATCCGAGGGAAGCGAGACGGACGGATTAGTGTTGAGTATTCCGTTGCAAGTTCCCCGACGAAAAGAAACGGTTGCCGATTATCAGGCGGTGGCCGGCTCCACCGATTTGAAGCTGATTGTTCCGAAGAACAGCTTCGAACGGATGGGTTCGATTGAGTTTACGGCCGCATCAACGGCGCTGTCGGGTTTGGAAAACAGCGTGGAATACTTGATGACGTACCCTTACGGTTGCATTGAACAGAAGTGTTCCGCCATTCTCCCCATTATTTTAGGGAGAGAGATGGTTGAAGCGTTCGGCCTTCAACCGTTGAAAGGGAAGGATGCGAAAGCAGTCGTGAACAATACGTTGCCTGAGATCGCCCGATATCAGATTTGGAATGGCGGCTTCATGTATTGGCCGGGCACGATGCGAGATGCACCCTATGCCTCGGCGTATGTGATGTACGTGCTTGCCGTCGCGAAGAAGTCCGGCTACACGGTAAGCCAGCAAGTGTACAATCGTGGTTTGGAATATATACAGGAAGTTCTACGTTGGCAGGAGAAAATGCCCGCGTATCCGTACACAGCGCACACGTGGGCGGCAACCAAAACGCTGATTCTTCACACCCTTGCGATTGCCGGGAAACCGGAGCCGTCATACTATGAAACATATTTCCGCAATCTCGATAAAATTCCTCTGGTTGCACGGGCGATGCTGTTGAACGCAATTGCTGCTTCAACAAAGAACAAGAAGATGATGCAAGCGATCTCATCAAATCTTCTCAACAACATCAAGATCAGCCCTGCATCCGCGCACTTTGAAGAACCGAATGTCAAAGGACTTGAATGGTGCTGGAGTTCCAACACGCGAACCACGGGAATCTCGCTTCAAGCGTTGCTTGCCGCCGATGCATTCACAGCCGACAAAGCCGACTTGCCTGCCAAAATTGTGCGATGGTTGCTGGATCAGCGAAAGTCGGGGAGGTGGAGCAACACGCAGGAAAATGTGTACGTGGTTGATGCGTTGGCAACATATTTCAGAAAATATGAGAAGGAAGAGCCGAAGTTCCGGGCAGAAATCCGGGTTGCAGCAACAGAGATTCTCTCGAAGATGTTTGAGGGGAGGAGTGTGAAAACCGAACGGGTTGTTCGCGACCTCGACGCGTTTGAGAAAGGGAAGGAGCTTCCGTTGCATCTTAGAAAAGATGGGACGGGAATTCTGTATGCCGGTATGCGAATATCCTACTTCCCGACAAATGCCGCCACCTCGGCCGATGAAGGCATCGCCATCACGAAAACCATTGAACCTCTCCGGCCTGAAAGCAAGCTTGCCGGCTCCTCCTATGCGGCCGGTTCAATCGTGAAGGTGACGCTACGTGTAATCAGTCCGCAACAACGCAACTTTGTGGTTGTTGAAGACCCGCTTCCTGCCGGGTTCGAGGCGGTGAATACTTCGTTGCAAACGGAAAGCAGCGAGCTTGGACGCATGTTGGGCGATATTCAGTCTGAAGAAAGCAGATATCGTTGGTGGGGATCATTCAACTACAATGAGTTTCACGACGATCGGGTGATGTTGTTTGCAGATCAGCTTGACGCAGGGGTTCATACATACACGTACCTTGCCCGGGCAACCCGTTTGGGCACGTTCGTCGCCCCGGCAACGTACACGGAAATGATGTACGAGCCTGAAGTGTTCGGCAATACAGCAAGCGGCAAAGTGGAAATCAAATAAAGTGATATGAAGTGCGGAGACGCTTAGCGGGAATATCAGCAGTTGCTTTCGTTGCATCGATTGGCATATTCGCGATTTCGCTGTTTGTGCCTCTCGATCGGGAGTTGTTTTCACCGGCACTGGTGACATCGTTGAGAATGTACGATAAACACGGAACGCTGTTGCGGGAAGTACTTTCGAGTGATGAAGGGAAGGGCCGCTGGTGTGAACTTGCCGACATTTCTCCTCACGTTACTGAGGCGGTACTCGCAACCGAAGACTCCCGTTTCTACCAACATCCCGGAGTGGATCCTCTTGCTATGAGCCGCGCAATGTGGCAGAATATCCGGGCAGACCGGGTAATCAGCGGCGGCTCTACTCTGACCATGCAAGTGATTCGCAATGTGTTCCGTCCGAAACGAACCTTTGCCGAAAAGCTGCGGGAAGCGTGGTATGCATTACGTCTCGAACGAATGATGTCGAAAGAGGAGATTCTCGTCCAGTACGTGAACAGAGTCTCTTTCGGCAATCAGACTTCAGGGATTGACGCCGCGGCGCGTGTTTATTTCGGCAAACCTGCGAAGCAACTCTCTCTTGCTGAAGCTGCCTTCCTCGTCGCGATTCCCAATTCGCCGACACTGAATGATCCCTATCGCAAATTCGAGCGGGTTCGACATCGCCAGTTGTATGTTCTGGGAAGAATGAAGTTCGCGGGTTTCATTTCGGAAGAAGAACGTGAACGGGCCGAGCATGAGCCGCTCGTTCTCGTTCCCCGTTCGGCACGCTTCAAGGCGCCACATCTGACGACAATGATTCTCAACCGGCTGTCGGGCAAGGAGAAGACCCGGATAACGGAAATTCATACAACGATTGATTTGAATGTTCAGAAATCCGCAGAACTGCTCCTTCAGGCTCATCTTGCACGCTTGAAGAAGCACGCCATTACGAACGGCGCCATCGTTGTTATTGACAACACGACTCATCAACTCACGGCGTTGGTCGGCTCGGTGGATTTCTTTGATACAACCGCGGGTGGACAGGTGAACGGCGCACTTGCGTTGAGACAACCGGGCTCGACGCTGAAGCCCTTCACATACGGGGTAGCGCTTGAACACGGAATGACTGCTGCCGATTTACTGGCCGACGTTCCTCGCATGTACGGTGATGGCGATGTGGATTTTCTTCCGGAGAACTATGACAAGAAATATCACGGCCCTGTCCGTTTGCGAACGGCGCTGGCATGTTCGTACAACGTTCCTGCCGTGAGAACGGTTGAGCGATTCGGCTCGGAGTTGTTGTTGAAGACACTCCAATCTGCCGGGTTCTCCTCGTTGAATCAAACGCCATCGTTTTACGGCGCGGGACTTACGCTGGGGAACGGGGAAGTAAGTCTGCTGGAGTTGGCAAGTGCATACAGTATGCTGGCGACCGGCGGCCAGTTCAACTCCGTACGTTTTGTCGATAGCATAAAGCGTCTTGACGGGCATCTTGAACGATTGAATGAGGTCAAAGCCCATCACCCTGTGTTGTCCGAGCAAGTAGCATACATTCTTACCGACATTCTTTCGGACGCGCAAGCCCGTGCACCTGCATTTGGCGCAAACAGTTCCCTGAATCTGCCGTTCCCGTGTGCGGCAAAGACAGGGACATCCAAAGACTACAAAGACAACTGGACTGTTGGCTACACACCGCAATACACCGTTGCAGTGTGGGTTGGTAACTTCAACGCGAAACCGATGAAGCTTGTGTCGGGCATTACGGGTGCGGCACCGCTTTTCCGGGATATCATGCTTCTGTTACACCAGTCTGTCGCGTCGCAGGCGTCGTTCGCAGTTCCGGAGGGAATTGTAACAGCAGATATTTGCCCGCGTTCCGGAATGTTGGTTTCGCGAGAGTGTCCCGGCGAGTTTCACGAGTTGTTCATTTCAGGCACTGAACCGTGCCTATTGTGCAGCGTGCACAAACGAATCGCGTTAGACCGGCGCAACGGACTTCGCGCATCCCGGAATACGCCTTCCGAATTTGTTGAAGAACGAGTCTTCGAGATATTTCCTCCCATTTTCGACAGTTGGGCTGAGAAGGAGGGACTGCCAAGGCCGCCGTCAGGTGTAAGTATTGGATCGGGCAGGCACGATGTTCCTCTTGCAATCAGTTCGCCATCTCGCGGGGATGTATTCAGACTCGATCCGGTTTTGCGGCCCGAGTACCAGTCTATTCTCATCGAGTCGATGGTCTCACCGGACGTAGAGAGTGTTTCACTGTGGCTGAACGGCGCCGAGATTTCGACACTTCAGCCGCCGTACAGGTTTCGTCTTCCGCTCGCATCAATGAACAAAGGAAATCACACGTTGATACTGAAGGGAAGGAAAGGAACGACGCGAGTTCAATCAGAACCTGTGTTGTTGGCAGTACAGTAGAATGTGCAAGGTTGCATTTCGTTCCGCATCAACTTATTTTGACAAGGAGAGATGAAAGGAGTGCACGATGCTGACGCAGACTTCCGAAAAGAAAACATATCGGGACTACGACGAACTTCCCGAGGGGGCACCATATCAACTGATTTCCGGAGACCTGGTTATGAACCCCTCGCCGAATTTCTTTCATCAAAGAATCGTTATGCGCCTCTCGAACTCACTGTTCATGTTTGTGGAACAACACAAGCTGGGAGAAGTGGTTCCTTCCCCCGTTGATGTATACCTGAAAGATACGGAAGTGTATCAACCGGATGTTGTCTTCATTTCAAAGGAACGGCTTGGCATAATCAACGAGGGTCGAATCAAGGGAGCGCCTGACCTCATAATCGAGATACTCTCTCCTTCAACCGGCTATTATGACCTTACACACAAGAGGAATGTGTATGAATCGAGCGGAGTCAAGGAATACTGGATAGCCGATCCTGACGAAGAGACAATCGAGGTACTTGAGAATGTCAACGGTGAGTTCATACGGATTGTACGCCAGAAGCAAACGGGTATCGTCACGTCCAAGCTACTAATGGGATTTTCGGTTAAGGTCGAAGACATCTTCTGATGTCTGTACGCGTGCATATTGTTGTTGAAGGATTGGTACAAGGTGTCGGGTTTCGGTGGTTTGTTCTTCGCAAGGCGGAGAGTTTGGGAATCAACGGCTGGGTTCGGAATCTCTACAACGGCAATGTCGAGATTGAGGCGGAAGCTGACCGCTCGCTTCTCGAAGAGTTCATAAAGGAGATTAAGGTCGGGCCGCGCTCGGCACACGTAACAAATGTGAGAATAGAATGGAAAGAGGTCAGTCCGAATGAGTTTAGCAGTTTCACGATTCGTTGATTAGTACGCCAGTTCATGCAAGTTGAGTTCATAGAATACCATCTTGTGCCTCTTCTTCTTCCCTTTTTTCAAACTACATGCCAAACGTAAAACTACTCAAGCATCCCCGTATAGGTTTTGGGTTTGACGTGCACCGCTTTGCCTCGGGACGAAAGCTTGTTCTTGGGGGAGTGGATATCCCATTCGAAAAAGGACTTGATGGACACTCGGATGCGGATATTGTGTTGCATGCATTGATGGATGCCTTGCTGGGCGCGGCTGCGCTTGGCGATATTGGTAAACATTTTCCCGACACGGATACACGGTTCAAGGGCATTTCAAGTCTCAAGTTGTTGAAGTTCGTCGGCGATCTTTTGGAAAGGGACCAGTACTCAATTGTCAATCTGGATATTACTGTAGTGATGGAACGACCCAAAATCCAACCGTATGTCGAGCAGATGCGAACGAACATCAGCAGCACACTCGGCATTTCAAACGACCGGACTTCAGTCAAGGCAACGACGAATGAAGGTCTCGGGTTTATCGGTCAGGGCGAAGGTGCCGCCGCCCACGCCGTTGTCTCTCTCGTCAAACGCTAATCCCCCGTGGAAGATCTCATCAATTACATCCAATCGGTTGACCCGATTCTTGTCTATGCAATTGTCTTTGCGTTCGCATATATCGAAAATATCTTTCCGCCATCTCCCAGTGATACGGTGATTGTGCTCGGTGGTTCACTTATAGGAATCGGACGGGTAGGGTTTGCTGAAACATTGCTCATTGCCACGCTCGGCAGCACGCTCGGCTTCATGACGATGTATAAGATCGGTGATTGGTTCGGGGACAGAATTCTTGAGCAGGGAAAAATCAAGTTCATCCCCGTTGGCGCAGTCCACAAAGTCGAGGCATGGTTTCAGAAGCACGGCTATTGGCTTATTGTGGCAAACAGATTTCTTTCCGGGACGCGGGCTGTTGTTTCATTCTTTGCCGGCATGGCAGAGTTAAAACTCGTGCGGACGACTGTCCTCTGTTTTCTGAGCGCACTGGTTTGGAATGCCATACTGGTTACAGGAGGGTACTTTCTCGGACAGAATTGGGAGCGCATCGGGTTCTACCTGAGTACATACAGTCAGGTCGTGACCGGAATAATCATCGTTGTTGCTTTGGTGTGGTTGGCAAGAGTGTTCTTCTCATCAGACAGCAAGAAAGATAACGGAGAGGCACAACAATGATCGACTGGTTGTATTCGATAGATATTGCCATCTTCCATTTCATAAATGGAACTCTTGCGACTTCTGTCGGGGATGTGTTCTGGCCGTTTCTAACCGACTACGACAAGCAATTACCGATCAGAATTGTATTGATAGGAGTGTGGCTGTGGCTGCTGATCAAAGGAGGAAAGCGGGGCCGAACTGCTGCCCTTCTACTCGTTCCGTTGCTGTTCATCAGCGATCAGTTCAGCAGCTCATTTGTCAAGCCGCTTGTCGGGCGGATACGGCCCTGCCACACATTCTCTGCTGAAGAGATTCATTTGTTGGTTGGATGTGGAGGACTGTCGTTTCCGTCATCGCATGCAGTAAATAACTTTGGTGTGGCAACAATGTTCTCGTGGTACTATCCGAAAGCCCGCCTCGGCCTCTACATCTTCGCTTCACTGGTCGCCATCTCCCGTGTGTTTGTCGGCGTTCACTATCCCTCAGATGTTCTTGGGGGTGCTATCATAGGAACATGTGTGGCATTGTTCGTTGTGGGGGGATGGCAAGCTGTTTCTGAGAAGCTTCTTCCATCCATTGCTGTTGAACGAGGCAAGCCGTGAGTTTCGTCTCAAAACCAAGTGATGTCGTTATACGAAGAATCTCCCTCAGCATTTTCTCCGGGGTGTTGTTAGGCTTCGCATTCCCGCCGAGTACGTTCGGAATTCTCGCCTGTGTCGGGCTTGTGCCGCTGCTTCTTGCGCTTGATAAGGTTCAGCAAATAAAAGCGGGCCTCGGGTACGTCTATGTGGCGATGCTTGTCTTTCATGTCATCACGCTCAATTGGACCGGGGGCTATGCCCACATGAACGACCCGTATATGATGGTTGCGGGCGCAATCACGATGACTGTTCATCCGCTGTTCTACTTTCTACCAATGGGGGCATTTTTGTTCGTGAGAAACCAGGCAGGCAAAAATGTTGCCATGGCCGCGTTGCCGTTTCTCTGGATTGGATACGAATACTCCCACACGCTTAGTGAATGGTCATTCCCGTGGATCACGTTGGGCAACACGCAATCCTATGACCTTGCGCGCATTCAGATGGTCTCGTATACTGGCGTGCTCGGTCTTTCATTCTGGATTCTCGTATTGAATGTTATCGCGTATTTCTTTGTCCGCTCTGTTGTCATTGAAGGAACACAGTGGCGGAGTAAAAGGAATATCTCACTCGCAATGACATTTCTCGTAGTGTACCTTCTTCCGATGGCGTACGGCTTGAAAGTTCTCCGGGCGGCGCCACCGACCGAGAAATCTGTCCCCACAAGCGAAATGGCAAGGAACATGCTCGTTACAGTCGGGATGGTACAATCCAATGTGGACCCGTGGGACAAATGGGAACGGAGCGGATTAGAGACGTTGAACGAGTATCTGGGAATGACGGATTCGCTTGTGAAGAACCATCCTGAAAATCCTCCCGATATTGTTTTGTGGCCTGAGACAGCGATGCCGTACTACATCCTTACGCCTCAAAACAATTCGACCCTCAATCTTGTCAAGGAAAAAATCAACGCAATAGGTGTTCCCGTGTTATTCGGGCTGCCGCACGCTCTGTACTATGACGACACAACGCAGGCGCCGCCGAGCGCAAAACGCATTCAAGCCACTGGCGAACGGTACGATGCGTTCAACGCTGCTGCATTTGTCCAGCCAGGTCTCGAAGAAGTGCCATGGTATGGAAAGATGAAAATGGTGCCGATTGCTGAGCGCGTACCGTATGCCGATGCGTTCTATTTCTTTGATTTCCTGCGATGGGGAGTTGGTATAGGGGGATGGCAGATAGGAAGAGATACCGTTCTGTTTGAAGAGGCAAAAACCGGGACGAAATTCTGCTCGCTCATTTGCTATGAGTCTGTGTACCCGGAGTTCGTTGCCGCGTTTGTGAAGAAGGGTGCGGAGTTTATCGCCATCATAACAATCGATAGTTGGTGGGATCGGATGTCTGGAGCGTACCAACATCACCAGTATGCAATTTTTCGAGCAGTCGAAAATCGCAGGTGGGTTGCACGCTGTGCTGTCGGCGGCTTTTCTTCCTATATTGACCCGTACGGACGAGTCTATGACAAAACGGAATTATTCACTCAAGCAACGTTGAACCGGACAATTCTAAGAATTACGAACCGGATGGCAAGCACATTCTACACACTCAATGGGGATCTGCTTGCACGGGTATCAGCTTTGATCGGATTGTTGTTCCTTCTGTATGCATTCACAAAGAAGATCCAAAACAGAAAAACGAAATCGACATGACGGTAAACTATATCGATCTACGCAGTGATACGGTTACGAAGCCTTCGCCTGCAATGCGGGAAGCAATGATGAAGGCGGAGGTGGGCGATGATGTATTTGGCGAAGACCCGACCGTGAACATTCTTCAGCAAAAAGTAGCTGACTTGCTCGGGAAGGAAGCGGCGTTGTATGTGCCGAGCGGAACACAGGCAAATCAAATCTGCATCAAGGTTCATACGCAACCCGGCGATGAAGTGATCATGGAAAAGGGATGCCACCTGTTCAACTACGAAACAGGGGCACTCTCATTTCTTTCGGGTATTCAGCCCCACGTCATTGAGGGGATACGCGGCGTGATGCAAGTGGAAGACGTGAAGAAAGCCATTCGTCCGAAGGCGTATTACATGCCCCGCAGCGCATTACTTGCGGTGGAAAACACACACAATCGTGCCGGGGGAACCATCTACCCGATTGAAACAATTCGAGAGCTTCATAACTTGACTCGTGCTGAGAAGATGGGTTTCCATCTCGACGGCGCAAGATTGTGGAACGCGTGCGTCGAAACGGGCATTTCTCCGAAAGAATATGCCGCCTATTTCGATTCTGTTTCTGTTTGTCTTTCAAAGGGACTTGGTGCGCCGGTTGGTTCTGTGATTGCCGGATCGAAGGAGTTTGTTGAGAAAGCCCGAAAGTTTCGAAAGATCTTCGGTGGAGGAATGCGGCAAGCCGGTATCCTTGCTGCAGCAGGGATGTATGCCCTTGACAACAACCGGGAACGGTTAAAGGACGATCATGCCAAAATGAAATATTTTGGACGTGAACTGTCAAACATATCGTCTCTCTCTATTGACATGGAAGCGGTTCAGACCAACATCATCATCATCGGTGTTGAGAATACAGGGAGACAGCCGGAAGAAGTACTCGCTATGCTGAAAGCGAAGGGGGTTTTGCTCACAATGGGAAACTGGATGAGCGTTCGGGCTGTGACGCATCTTGATGTTTCAATGGATGACGTGAAGCGGGCAGCAAGCATTTTTCATGAGTTGTTTGGATAAGCATGATCGCCGACAGGTTAAAGTTCAAGCATAGAGCTCAGATAACAGTTCGCAACAATGAAATTGACTGGCAGGGGATTGTCCATAACGCCGTGTATCTTCACTATTTTGAAGTGGGGAGGATGGGATATTTCGAAACTATCGGCTTTCCGATTGTGATCGGTCCGGGTGCCCTTGAACATAAGGTGGTAATAGGACGCAACGAACTGGATTATCGTTCGTCTGCCCGGTTCAATGAAACACTGGATGTGTACACCCGCATTGCCTGGATTCGGAACACGAGCTTTGCGCTCCGCGGTTTCATCGAAGAGGCGACAACAAAACGCCTTGTTGCGGAAAATGTTTCCCTTCACGTCTGGCTGAATCAAGAAACGGGAGAGCCCGCTCTTGTTCCGAACTTCTTTCGCATGCTCGTTCGGAAATTCGAGGGCGAGGATGTTCTGATTACTCCGCTAACCGTTCCCGACAATTAACACAGAGAGGGAAACGCAATGGCAATACCGGGACTTTTTGTTGAATACCTTGTAAATGGAGCCGTGGCCCTTGTGTGGGCATATCCTTTGCTTCTATCGGCGGGCATAACGAAGATAGAAAATCCGTTGCTGCCGTTGTACGCATTAGGATTGTATGTTCTTGGAATGATGATCGATTTCGTTGCGTGGATTGTTACTCGTCCGGTGAAGCGTTTTCTCCGAAGGCGTATCGCACAGTCATACAAAGCCGACGTTGACCAACAACCGGGCTCATCAACAGGCAGACAGGTGAAGTTTTCAATTTATGCACCCGAACTTGCCAGGGAGAACGCGATGAGAAGCAGCAGGGATAGAATAGCGAGAGGGTCGTTCATTAACGCTATTCTTGCAACCATCATCGTCTTACCACTCACGATCGGAATTCCGATAAGCATATTCACATTTGCAATGTGGTGGGGATTTGAATCCGTGAGCTATAAGTTTGAATTGAAGGCTGAACAAGCTATCAAGGGAAAATTATCATAACTGGAGATTCTATGGCAACCGGTCCGGTATCGGCAGGCAATGTTGGTAGTGGAAGAGAAGGGAATTATACGTTTGCGCTCACAGTCCTTACATCGTTGTTTTTCATGTGGGGATTCATTACGTGTCTCAATGATATTCTGATTCCTCATCTCAAAGCTGCGTTCGGATTAAACTATGTGCAGACGATGCTCATCCAGTTTACGTTCTTCACCGCATACTTCATCGTATCAATCCCTTCCGGCTCGATAGTTGAGAAGGTGGGATACAAACGGGGAATTGTTATCGGGCTTATCGTTGCGGGAGTAGGTTGCATGTTGTTCTATCCCGCAGCAGCGACGCGAGTGTATGGATTGTTTCTGGGGGCGTTGTTTGTGCTTGCATCCGGCATTACGTTGTTGCAGGTCGCAGCAAATCCGTATGTGGCAATTCTCGGTTCTCCGCAAACTGCATCGAGCCGCCTGAACTTGACGCAAGCGTTTAACTCTCTCGGCACAACAATTGCGCCGATCATCGGTTCTGCGCTGATACTCTCCACCGCCGCGAAAAGCGCCGAGCGGATTGCCCTTCTCTCTTCAAATGAACAGATTGCCTACATGGCTGCGGAAGCATCTTCCGTGCAGGTTCCGTACATCGGGCTTGCGGCTATTCTGTTCATCATCGCTGCCGTCTTTGCAATCATCAAACTTCCTGAAATTGAGGCATCGGACTCCGAAAGCTCATCCGGCGGAAATCACGATACCCTGCATCACAGTGCGTGGGGATACCGGCATCTTGTTCTCGGGGCCATCGGCATTTTCGTGTATGTTGGCGGGGAGGTTTCCATCGGGAGTTTTCTCGTCAACTATCTGAATCAGGATTTTATTGCGGGACTTTCCGAAGCCGAGGCCGGAAAGTACGTCTCACTCTACTGGGGCGGGGCGATGGTCGGACGCTTTTTCGGTGCGATAACCCTGTCCGGAAAGAAGACAACAAAATCATACATACTGCTCGGCCTCATCCTCCCGGTTGCATTTCTTCTTGCATTCTATAACACAAAGGACGTCGGTGATTCACTTGTGTATGTCACGTTTGCAGCAGTGAACCTTGGCATGTTCTTGATTGCGCGCGGCATTCCGGGCAGAACGCTCGCAATGCTTGCGTTCGGTGCGGCGACGCTGGTGGTTGCAACCATGTCGTTGAGCGGGGCTCCTGCAATGTGGAGCGTGCTTGCAGTGGGTATGTTCAACTCCATTATGTTCCCGACAATCTTCACGTTGGCGATTGACGGACTCGGAAAGCACACGGGCCAGGGTTCGGGAATTCTTTGCGCAGCCATTGTCGGCGGGGCGCTCGTACCACTTGCTCAAGGTTTTTTTGCCGATAGAATCGGCATTCAGCATGCGTTCTTTCTGCCGGTACTTTGTTACATGTATATCGCGTACTACGGGTTGAAAGGTCATATACCCGTTTTTGCGAAGAGATAGCATAACATGATTGCCAAATAGTGATTAAGGGCGGAAGCGAAATACTCCTTGCTTCTCGCCCTGCGGTTGGTTATCTTTAGACGTCGTAGAAGTAGCCCGGAATGGGCTATTTTTGTTTGGTAAACCACAAATGTCCCTGATTTCTGCTGTTTTTTAATGATATATGAAGATGTCCTGAGGCTCGCAGAGGAGTGTGCCGCAAAGCACTCGGCCCACGTCGTTGATGTTTCCGTCAGAGGTTCGCAACACAAAACAGTACTCGAGATATTCGTTGATGCGGAAAGCGGCGTCACGACGGAACTGTGCTCGGGAATCAGTCGTGAGTTGGGTGTTCTGCTTGATGAGCGGAACATCGTCAAGGGTTCATACCAACTTGTTGTCTCGTCACCCGGAATTGACCGCGGACTGAAGTTTCCGTGGCAGTACAAGAAGCATGTTGGAAGGAAGTTGAGACTTAGGACAGCAGCCGGACTCCACACCGGAAAACTCGTTGCAACAAATGACGAGGAGTTGGTAATGGAAATTGAGAAGGAAGCCGTACCGTTTCGTTTCGATGCAATACAAGAAGCGACCGTTCAGGCTCCGTGGTAAGAGTGTAGGTATTGATTTTTTTCATCTGGAGGATGTAATGAATTCTGAGATTGTCGAATCGTTCGGCTCAATGGTCCGTGAAAAAGGGATCGACAAAGACATGCTCGTTGGTATTGTCGAGGATGTCTTTGCGATGATGGTGCGGAAGAAATACGGACAAGATGCGAAATTCTCCGTCGTCGTGAATATGGAGAAGGGCGATATCGAAATTTTCCTTGAGCGTGAGGTTGTTGAAACCGTGGAGAATCCGGCCACGCAAATCGACGTTGAAACAGCGCGCGAGCTTTCAGGCGAAAAGCTTGAGGTGGGCGAGGAATATGTTGAAGTGGTTCCGCTGGCATCATTCGGGCGCCGGCTCGTCGTCAGCGCAAAACAGAATCTCAACCAGCGCATCAAAGAAATCGAGCGTGAAAACGTCTTCAACGAGTACAGCAATACAATCGGGGAGATTATTGTCGGCGAAATCTATCAAATCCGGCGCAACGAAATTCTCATCAATCATAATCGCAATGAGCTGCTGCTTCCCAAGAGTGAACAGATTCTGAAGGAACGATACAAGAAGGGTGACAGCATTCGTGCCGTAATAAAAGAAGTTCGCAAGAATTCCGGGAATCCTGTGGTAATTGTGTCACGCGCCGACCCGGCGTTTCTTGAAAAGCTCTTCGAGCTTGAAATTCCTGAAATCTACGACGGCATTATTGAGATCAAGCGGATTGCCCGCGAACCGGGTGAACGTGCGAAAGTGGCTGTCGAATCACATGATGATCGCATAGATGCGGTGGGTGCTTGCGTTGGAATGAAGGGCGTCCGCATCCATACAATTGTGCGTGAATTGAATAACGAGAACATCGACGTCATCAACTACAGCGACCAACCGATCGCGTTTATTCAGCGCTCGCTTGCTCCGGCGAAGTTGAAAAGCATCGAGGTAGACAATGAAGCCAAAACCGCGAACATTGTCGTCGCTTCCGATCAGGTATCGCTTGCCATCGGACGCAATGGCCAGAATATCAGACTTGCTTCGAAACTCACAGGATACGAGATCAACCTCATCAAAGAGGGCGGAGATGATGAGTACGATATCGAACTCGTCGACTTCAAAGAGGAGATTGGAGAAGAGCTGTACCTGAAGCTGATTGAGAAGGGACTGGAAACAGCGAAGGATGTTCTCACCGCGAAGCTGGATACCCTGCTCGAGGTTGAAGGTCTCACAGAAGAAAGAATCAGAGAGATTCGTGAACTCATGCAACGCGATCTCGACGAGGCGGAAGTTGAAGAAGACGAAGAGGAAGAAGAGGGCGAGGAACAGGAGGAGGAGAAGGAGAATGGGCAGGCAGCGAACGGAGAGCCCGTCACAGAATCCGCGGCTGCGCCCGCTGAAGAAAAGGGCACCGATAATGTGCCTGCAACCGAAGAGCAAACAACATCAGGGGAGCCGGAACGGGAACAATAGCTGGGGCCTTACTCATGAACTGATGATGCTTTCTAAAGGGAACGAATGTCCGAAACTGCAGAAAAGAAAAAGAAAATCTACAAGCTGGCGACCGAGTTGAACGTCTCGCACGAGACGCTGGTTGAGTTTTTGAAGAAGAAGGGATACGCGGTCAAGAACCACATGTCGTCGGTAGACGAAGACATGATGCGCGATATCACTATTCACTTCAAAAAGGAAAAAGATGTTGCCGAGAAGCACCAGCGGAAAATAGCTGAGATTCGCGAGAACAAGAAGAAGGTCGAGAAAAAGATCGAGGCACCGGAACATGCGACCGCCCCGCCTCCGGTAGTGCATACGGAACTCGTAGCCCCAGCGCCGTTGATTGCCCTGGAAGAACCTCCTGTGCAACAGCCTGCTCAGGTTGTTGAAGAAATTGTTGTCGGTCCCTCGGCTGTTGAAACTCCCGAACCGGTTGTCGAACCCGTTTCGGAGGAGCTTCCTGCTCCCGAAAAAGAGGAAGTAGCGGAAGAAAAGGCCAAGGAGCCCGAATATGTTTCCCCTCTCGAAAAGGAGCGTCGTACCAAAGTCGGCCTGACGGTAAAGGGCAAGATGGAACTTGCCCCGCCCAAGAAAGCGGTACGGCAAAAGGCTGCCGCCGCAAAACCGAAGGCGGTAGAGGAAACGCAGCCGGTACCGGTACAACCGGAATCGGAAGAAGAGCATCGAAGGAAGAAGAAAAAGAAGAAGGTCCGCGGCGGACCCGATGTCGCCGAGCCGGTTGCAGAAGTTGATGCGATCGATCGCAAGAAGAAGAAAAAGAAAAAACTCCGCACGAAAGAAATCGACCAGGCTGAAGTGAAAGATGCCATCCGCAGAACATTTGCTGCAATGGATGAAACTGTGGTGGGGACGCGGGCCGCATTTAAGAAGCGAAAGCGAAAAGAGCGTGAGGAAGAAGAGTTGCGGATGCAGGAAGAAGCCGAGCGTGACGCAGGCAAGATTCGGGTAACGGAGTTTGTGTCGGTGAACGATTTGGCAAACCTGATGCACGTCAACGTCGCTGACGTCATCAAGAAGTGTATCGAACTGGGCATGATGGTATCCATCAACCAGCGACTCGATAAAGATACGATCACACTCGTGGCCGATGAATTCGGTTTTGAGATCAGCTTCTTTGAAGAAATCACCGAAGAGGAAGTGTTTGAGGACAAAGAGGATGACCCGGCAATGTTACGCCGCCGTCCTCCCGTCGTCACAATCATGGGACACGTTGATCACGGGAAGACATCGCTGCTTGACTACATCAGAAGGGCAAATGTTGTTGCCGGCGAATCAGGTGGCATTACGCAGCATATCGGAGCGTATGAAGTAACAACCGCAAGTGGCAGTCGCATCACATTCCTTGATACGCCCGGTCACGAGGCGTTTACCGCCATGCGTGCCCGAGGGGCAAAAGTAACGGATATAGTCGTGCTTGTGGTTGCTGCAGATGACAGTGTCATGCCTCAAACGCTGGAGGCAATCAGCCACGCGCAGGCGGCAGGAGTTCCCATTGTTATTGCGATGAACAAGGTGGACAAACCCGACGCCAATCCCGATAGGATTCGTCAGCAGCTTGCGGAGAAGAATATTCTCGTCGAGGAGTGGGGCGGCAAGTATCAATCTGTGGAGCTTTCGGCAAAAACAGGGAAGAACGTCGATGTCCTTCTCGAAAAGATTGCCCTCGAGGCCGATGTTCTTGACCTGAAAGCAAATCCCGACAGGCTGGCATGGGGAACAATTATCGAAGCGCAGCTTGACAAAGGCAAAGGCATCACTGCAACCGTGCTTGTTCAGAAAGGCACGCTTCGCGTTGGTGAGCCGTTTCTTGCTGGAATTTATTCGGGGAAAGTCCGCGCGATGTTCGATGAGCGCGGTAATCGTGTTGAAGCAGCCGGACCGTCAACCCCCGTACAACTCACGGGTCTGGACGGATTCCCGCAGGCGGGTGATACGTTTGTTGTTACCGAGTCGGATCGCATTGCGCGTGAAGTCAGCTTGCGTCGCCAGCAGTTGAAGCGCGAGCAGGATTTCAGGCAGATACGGTTGACGACGCTTGATGACATCTCTCAACAAATCAAAGAAGGACAAGTGAAGGAACTCAACGTCATTGTTAAGGGTGACGTTGACGGATCGGTGGAGGCACTTTCCGATTCGCTGATGAAGATTGCGCACAAGGAAGTGAAGGTCAGGGTGATCCACAAAGGAGTGGGCACTATTTCCGAGTCGGATATCATTCTCGCCGCTGCATCGAGCGCTGTCATTATCGGTTTCCGGGTACGCCCGAACCTGAATGCACGACGACTTGCGGAAAAAGAGAAAGTGGATATACGGACGTACAACATCATTTATGACGCTATCAATGATGTTCGTCAGGCGTTGGAAGGATTGCTTGCTCCCGAAACGAAAGAGGAAATCACAGCAACTGTTGATGTTCGTGATGTGTTCAAAGTGCCGAAAGTCGGGAATATCGCAGGTTGTTATGTGCAAGATGGGAAGATCGTCCGCAACAATCGCGTACGCCTTGTCCGTGACGGCATTCAGGTCTTTGAGGGAGGAATTTCCTCGTTGAAACGATTCAAGGAAGATGTTCGTGAAGTAGAGGCAGGTTTTGAATGCGGAGTCGGGCTTGAAGGGTTCAACGATATCAAAGTCGGCGACACGATCGAAGCATTCAAGATTGTCGAGACAAAACGGAAATTGTAATGTCGATTCGAACTGATCGTGTCGCCTCGCTGATCAAAGAAGAGATCGGCTTCATTGTCACACGTGAATACAGCAGCACCGAATACGGATTCATTACCGTTACTGACGTGCGAATGACGCCGGATTTGAAAATTGCGAAGGTGTTTTTCAGCATTTTCGGCACGCCTGAAAAACAGGCGAAAACAATGGAGATGCTTGACGGGCAGAAACAGCATATTCGGGGCGAGGTTGCACACCGCGTGCATCTGAAGTTCGCACCGGCGCTCCAATTCTATCAGGACACAACGATGGATGAGGTTGATAAGATCAACCGGCTTATCAATAAGATTCACTCGGAAGAGCAGAAGAATGGCAACGATTCTCAATCGAAAGCTGAATCTTGAAGAAGGTGAGATGTTTCTTGTCAGCAAGCCGTTGGAGTGGTCGTCGTTTGATGTTGTCAACAAGATGCGAAGCATCTTTCATATCGAACGGATCGGGCACGCCGGCACGCTGGACAAGAATGCGACAGGATTGCTGATCGTTTGCACGGGAAAGAAAACGAAGGAACTCTCCGGGTTCCAGGAACTTGAAAAAGAATACGCCGTAACAATGCGGCTTGGTGAACGGACGGAAAGTTATGACGCGGAGACTCCTGTCATTGAGTCGAGTGACGTCTGCGGACTCAGCAACGAGAACATTCGCTCAGCGATTGCACGCTTCATCGGCAATCAAACCCAACTGCCGCCGATGTGGTCGGCAGCAAAAGTTCGGGGCAAACGATTGTACAAATATGCCCGCAAGGGGGTTGAAGTCGAGCGCCGTCCCCGTGATGTGTACATTCGGAATATCGCCGTGACCCGGATCGCTGTTCCTGACGTGGAGATGACGGTGGTATGTTCGAAAGGTACGTATGTGCGGACTCTTGTGAATGATATCGGACTTGATCTCGGCGTGGGAGCGCATGTGGCGGCGTTATCGCGCACGCGTATCGGGGATTTTCATCTTTCCGATGCGCTGACGCTTGATGATCTTATGCAGTACAAGCATGCTCGTCGCAATGAGAGGTTATGATCGTTGTTCGTTCATTTGATGAATTGACAAACGATCCCAATTCGGTTGTCACGGTTGGGACGTTCGACGGTGTTCATCTGGCGCACAAAGAAATCGTGCGGGAGGTGGTGCATCGGGCGCGCATGCGCGAGGGTCGCAGCGTTGTGGTGACGTTTGACCCGCATCCGAAAGAAGTTGTAACTTCTCAACGCGGCCCGGTTTCCTTGTTGACAACAATAGAAGAACGGCTTGAGCAGTTTTCCGTGCTTGGGGTTGAGATGCTCTACATCATCGCCTTCACGTATGAATTCTCACGGCAGAGTTCTGAAGAATTCTACCGGCGCTACCTGATTGATGGAACAGGCGTCAGCGAGGTTGTTGTCGGCTACGATCATATGTTCGGCAGGGATCGGGAAGGCAAAACCGGGGAGCTCGTGACAATGGGAAAGCGGTACGATTTTTCGGTATTTGCCATGCACCCGTTTACCGTTGATGGTCAAGTGGTGAGCAGTACGCAAATCAGAAAATCGCTTGCTGCCGGCGATATCGAACGGGCGAACAAGTTCCTCGGTCGTGAGTATTCCCTTCGGGGAACAGTTGTACGGGGAGATGAGCGCGGGCGGACAATCGGGTTCCCGACCGCAAATATCCTTCCCGATTCAGAGAAGAAGATGGTGCCGCTTAACGGTGTCTACTTCGTCGGCGTAACTGTCCGCGAACAGACATACTTCGGCATGATGAATATCGGTGTACGGCCGACGGTTTCTGATGCTTCGCGACGGACATTGGAGGTACATCTGTTCGATTTTAACGAGGATATTTACGGGGAAGAAATAACAGTCAGATTTATCAGCAAGCTTCGGGATGAGCAGAAATTTGCTTCTCTTGAAGAACTCACGCGGCAACTCGGCCATGACAGGGAAGGATCCCTGAAACTGATTGCCAGACAGCAGGAACGACAATAACAGTAATCTTTTAACGATAAACGTAGGAGCCTTATCATGGCGTTAACGAAGGAACAAAAAGCAGAAATCATCAAGAAGTACGGCAAAGGCCCGCAGGATACAGGATTGCCCGAGGTTCAGGTGGCGTTGCTTACGGCGCGCATCAACGATCTCGCGCCGCATTTCGAAAAATTCGGAAAAGATCACCATTCAAGGGTTGGTCTTCTCCGTATGGTCGGCAAGCGTCGCCGCCTTCTGGATTATTTGCAGGAGAAGAACATCGACCGCTACCGAAAACTGATTGCCGACCTCAACATCAGAAAATAACTATTGCACCGCATCTAACAGAAAGTACATATGAAGGTAACAAAAGAGATTAACCTCGGCGGTAAGCCGTTTTCACTGGAGACGGGCCGGTTTGCTAAGCAGGCAGATGGTGCTATCATGGCGCGCCACGGCGATACGATGGTACTTGCCACCGTTGTCGGCGCACGGACGGTAAGGGAGGGATTGGATTACTTCCCGCTGCAAGTCGAGTACCGCGAAAAGGCTGCATCAGCAGGAAAAATTCCCGGAGGATTCTTCAAGCGTGAAGCCCGACCGACAGAAAAGGAAATCCTATCGGCCCGCCTCATCGACCGGCCTATTCGTCCTTTGTTCCCCGAATGGTTCAAGTGTGAGACACAGGTCATGGTGACGGTCTATTCATCCGATCAAGAGCATGACGGCGATGTGATCGGGGCAGTGGCAGCTTCAGCGGCTCTTGCGATTTCAGACATTCCATTTGAAGGACCTGTAGGTGAAGTCCGCGTAGGACGAATCAGCGGACAGTTTGTGATTAACCCGACCTTTACCGAGTTGCGAACAAGCGACATGGATGTTATTGTTGCAGGAACAAGCGATTCGATCTTGATGGTGGAAGGTGAAGCTCACGAAATCTCTGAACAGGATATGCTTGCCGCACTGGAGTTTGCCCATGGTCATATCAAGAGCCTCTGCAATCTGCAACTCGAGCTTCTCAAAGAAGTCGGCAAGGCGAAGCGCGTAGCCCCGCCGGCCGAAGGAAATCCGGAATTGCTTGCTGCTGTTCAACAAACGGTTGGAAACAAAATAGCCGAGTTGGCAAACACGCCTCTCTTGAAGGAAGAACGAGCAGCCCGTACTCAGGCAATCTACGAAGAAACACAAACTGCGCTTGCAGAAAAGTTTCCCGATCAAGAGAAAGTCATCTCCGAACTCCTGCATCAGATGGAATATGTGGAAATGAGAAAGATGATTCTCGAGAAGGGCAAACGCCTGGACGGAAGAGGGCTTGAAGACATCCGCCCGATTACAATTGAAGTCGGAATTCTCCCGCGAACACATGGTTCTGCGCTGTTTCAGCGAGGTGAAACGCAGAGTCTCACAACGCTTACGCTCGGCACAAAACTCGACGAACAAGTGATAGACGGACTCTTGCCTGATTCAACGAAACGGTTCATGCTGCATTACAATTTTCCGCCGTTCTCGGTTGGGGAAGTCGGAAGGTTGGGAACGACGGGACGTCGTGAAATCGGGCACGGTAATCTTGCCGAACGTTCGATCAAAGTGCTGATGCCGCCGGAAAACGAATTTCCCTACACCGTCCGGCTCGTTTCTGATATTCTCGAATCGAACGGGTCGTCATCAATGGCAACTGTGTGCGCAGGAACGCTTGCATTGCTGGATGGTGGCGTTCCGTTGAAAAAGCCTGTTGCTGGAATTGCAATGGGCCTTGTGAAGGAAGGTGACAAGACGGCAATTCTGAGCGATATTCTCGGCAACGAGGATCATCTGGGTGATATGGACTTCAAGGTTGCCGGAACGACCGAAGGGATAACCGCCTTCCAAATGGATATCAAGATTCGCGGCATCTCGTTGGAAATTATGCAGAAGGCTCTTGCGCAAGCCCGGATCGGACGCATGCACATTCTTGGCAAGATGAATGAAGCGATCGCCAAACCGCGTCCCGATCTTTCGACGTACGCACCACGCCTTACGACGCTGAAAATTCCGGTTGATATGATCGGCGCGTTGATTGGCCCGGGTGGAAAGAATATCCGGCAAATTGTGAAGGACAGCGGCGCCGAGATCAACATCGAAGACGACGGAACAGTTGTCGTTGCCGCCACAACCAAGGAAGCGGCTGACAAGGCGCTGAACGCAATCGGCAGAATAACCGAAACACCGGAGGTTGGTAAAATCTACAGGGCACGTGTGACGAAAGTAATGGATTTCGGAGCGTTTGTTGAGTTCCTTCCCGGAAAAGAAGGTCTCGTGCATGTGTCGCAGCTTGATATCAAGCGCGTCAACAAGCCATCCGATGTTGTCAAAGTGGGCGATGAATTCGATGTGAAGATTACGGACAAGGATGATCAGGGACGATGGAAACTCAGTCGCAAAGTTCTTATGACCCAGGAACACGAAAAGCCGGTTCAGTCATAACAACCGCAAGGGGAGCATGATGAAGGTGATTCTTCCGCGCTATATGCTTGCATTGATGGCCTGCTTTGTTTTGCAGGCGGGGGTTGCGCAGAACATCGAGAACAAAATCGCCGTCGGGCTTCGTGTCGGACCCAATATTTGGATGAACGACATGAACGACCGCCGGGTTGGATTCGGGGTTGAAGCACTTTCCCGATACGGTGTCTCGAGGACATTCAGTGCAGGGTTGGCCTTCGGTTATGACAAGATCGCGGCAAAGCAGTTTCCTGTTTCCGCCACCATACCTATCAATCACGTTCAAGCTAATGTCTTTCACGCGAGTATCACCGCGTGGCTTCAACTCTCCTCCGGCACGTTCTCGCCGTATCTGTATTTCGGGATTGGCGGGATGCACTACACCCGAAAAGATGGTTCGGGGTGGCCCTATCCGAAAGAGGACGGAGGCCACAGCGCTGCGTATGTTCCGATCGGCTTCGGGTTTGAGACCTTTGTCCACCGGAAGGGTTCGCTTATGTTCGACTTCGGGTTCAGGGTGATTGACAAGGCGACTGACAATGTTCCTACGGGGTCAGATTCCTATCCGACTATGAAGATCGGGTACACGCTGTACTTTGGGGCGAATGACGACGATGACTCCGATGGTGACGGCCTTACGGATGGAGAAGAAAGACAAATCGGCACCGATCCGAATGATCCCGATTCGGACCAAGACGGTCTTTCCGATGGTCAGGAAGTGAAAGTCTACAAAACCGATCCGCTCAACCCTGACACCGATGGCGACGGACTCAGGGATGGTGATGAGGTGTTCAGGTTCGGGACTGACCCGTTGCATCCTGATACCGATCGTGACGGACTCAGTGATTGGGATGAAATCTACAAGCATAATACGGATCCGTTGAAGCCCGATACCGATAAAGACGGACTCACGGATGGCGAAGAGGTGTTGCTCTACAAAACGGATCCGCTGAAACCCGATAGCGACGGAGACGGACTGAACGACTACAATGAAATCATGTCGTTCAAAACAGATCCTACGAAGGCAGATACAGATGGCGGGGGTGTTGATGACGGAACGGAGATCAAACGGGGCACGAACCCGCTGGATCCGAAAGATGATTTCCCCGCGTTGAAGCCGACAGCACCGCCGCCCATCGCGCTTGGCGAAGTGATAGTGTACGACGAATTAAAGTTCGCTCCCTGGAGTTCCCAAATCTCCCCTGCGGCAGAACAAGTATTGGAGAGGATTCTGGAGATACTTACCCTCAATCCCCAAATTGAAATGGAGATTCGCGGGTACACAGACAATGGCGGCGCTCTCGAACGAAACATTGCAGTGTCGGGTGAACGAGCGAAAGCTGTCAAAGGCTGGCTGGAAGCTCGCGGAATTGCGGCATCAAGGCTTACCGCGAAAGGATTCGGACCCAGAAACCCGATTGCCTCAAACGCAACCGAGGCCGGACGCGAGAAGAACCGGCGAATTGAGTTTGTACGTACGAAGTAGGGGCGTTGTTGAAGAAGCGTTGGAGAAGGGCGTAGCGCAAACGGGCGCTGCGCCCTTTTGTGTTCTCAGAGGGTGAGCAATTGATGCTTGAATGCTGAAATATCCAACTCACCCGAAATCCATTTCACAAGATCAGGCCCGTATTTGTTCATAAAATACAGGACACTGATTTCCCTTTCCTGCAGGCTCCCGTTAGGCAGAAGTCCGTTTGCCGCACGTTCAATCTGCCTGACCGCCGTTTCGTTCCGTCGCTTCTGAGCCGCAACAGCCTTCTCCTTCAGTCCGTTCATGCTGCCATCGATTTTTGACTGAACATTTTCGAGTGCAGCTATGAGTGTCGGATCCACCTCCTTCAAACCGAATTTCATTTCATTCAGTGCATTGCGGACACCAGACGCCGCATTGCCAAACACCTCTTCGAGCTTGATGGAAGAAATCTGTTCGGAAACCTTTGCAGTCACCCTGTCTGTATCCTCCAGAAATTCAAGGAGATCCAGCCCGTATTTCTCCATTGCCCGGAGCAATCGTTCCTCAACAAACGATGCGCTTGCGCGGGGGTACACAATCGGCTGCGGAACTTCGAATAGTTCGTACACAGGTTTGAGTTGTGCGTGGTAGGCCACTTCGGATGGACCGGCGACATAGGCAACGGTCGGAAGAAGCACATCCTGAATGATGGGGCGAAGAATGACATTGGCGCTGAGTAACTCGGGCGTTTCTCGGGCGATACGCAGTAATTCGTCAGGCTGAATGAAGTGTCTGGTTCCTTTCAAACTGAAGTCATTCTCGGTTTCCCTCGGCTGAATCAGGTAGCGGCCGCCTTTATGGAACATGAAAAGGTTCAGGGATTTCGGTTTAACCTGAGCGTGGTACTGTTCTTCCAGTTCGGCGCTTTGAGCAATCACGAGTTGTGATGTTTTGGGGAGTTCCGAGATTTCCTTTACGAAGATGGGGGAGACAAGCTTCTTCAGTTCGGGATGATTGGGGGAAAGGAAGACAATCCCGTAATCTTCAAACAAGAAATTCATCCAATGAACGAATGCTTGATTGAATGTTCGGCCCGGTATATAGGCTGCCTTGATCGAGTCAAGAAGTTTCTGGGTAAACTCTGTTTTTTGAAGGGATGATTCCAGGGACGCCAGTGTCTTTTCGAGAGATGCGTCAAAAACCAGCTCGCCGATTGCGCCGAGATTTCGTTCGGGCATTTCGTCGCCGTGCAGGTACTCGATTCGGGCGGGTTTGTTTTCCGAGTTGAGGAGATACGTGTGATTCATCTCCGCGAAATCATGATCTTCCCCCTCAATCCAAAACACAGGGACGAAATCGAAACCCGGAAACTTCATCTTCAGCTTTTCCGCAAGCTTGATTGCCGTGACTGTTTTGAACACCGTGTACAGCGGCCCGCCGAACAATCCGACCTGTTGACCCGTGACGACCGCGACGGTTGTTGTTTTTTTCAACAGTTCGATGTTGTCAAGAGTCTTCTGAGAGGAACCGAACGATACGTTTTGTTCATGCAGGACGTGTGATACAGTCTCCCTGTTTATCTGCCTTTCCTGCAGCATTCCGAGTAGGCTCTCATACGAATCATTTGTGCGGAAATTCGAGGGGAAGAAGCGCTTTACCTCGTCAAAATCGTACACATAATCAAAAAAGAGTTGGGAGAATCCTCCTGTTGCAGGAGGAAGTTGACGGTAATCGATCCAGTCCATTCGGGAATTCGTCTACGCGAGAAGTGTGATTGAAATAGGGAAGATACAGCAGCCATTTCTTCGACTGCTTCATGCGGGAGAAATATAACTCTATGTTGACTTTATTTCAATGGAATACTATATTGCTATCGGGTTCTTCGTGCAGTTGAAAGAAGGATTCGTCATCCCTGAGTGGTTCCTCGTTAGTTAACAAACTGATCTTTTACAATTTTTCATGCTGAGTTTTTCCGTTCTTTTTTGTACCCGCCCATTTCTGCGCGTTACAGCAGTTCAACATTCATTTCAGATACGTTTCATCACCAAACAACATCATCCAGTGAAATACTGCGAGCAGTATTCCACAGAGGAAGATCTATGTCAGATGAGAATGAAGTAAAATCAGGATCGTCGGAAACTCCGGATAATCCAGCGCCTCCGAAGAAGGCACTGCCTCCGATCTCGTCGGCAAGGCCCGTTGGTGGTACTGCGAAATCCCTGCCGCCGATTGCGTCAGCGAAACCTGTTGCCGGAACCGCGCCGCAAGCGCCGACTCCGGCAACAACGCCAAAGCCTGCGCCGCCGCCTACTCCGGCTGCAAGTTCGCCACAACCTGCGCCTCAAACAACTCCACCGGTTTCTGTTCCATCTGCCGCTCCACGTGCTTCAAAGCCTGCCCAGGAAGTCCGCAAGCCGAAGCAAGACAAACCGCCGGAGAATGATCAAGGTATCTGGCGGATGAGCCGCAAGAATTTCCTGAATGTTGCAGGCTGGTTCGGATTCGTTGGCTTTCTTGTCACTGCAACGGTGGGGGCAATTCGCCTCATGGTGCCGCGAGTCTTGTACGAGGCACCTTCAGCGTTCAAAGCCGGTTTTCCCGAGGACTACATTATAGGTGAAGTCAACGAGACGTATAAGGATGAGTTCAGGGTTTGGATTGTGAGAGAAGTAGATGGATTCTATGCCCTGCTTGCAATCTGCACACACCTCGGATGTACGCCGCGGTGGGCAGCTTCTGAATCGAAGTTCAAGTGCCCCTGTCACGGCAGCGGCTATCATAAGGATGGCGTGAACTTCGAAGGCCCGACTCCGCGTCCGCTTGAGCGCTTGAAAATCACGCTCGCAGATGACGGGCAGATTCTTGTCGACCGGAATATCAAATTCCTTTATGAAAAACAGGAGTGGTCAAGACCCGATGCATTCCTGAAGTACGGTTAGTCGCAGGTTCGATCTTTGAAATAGGCCATTAGCGGCCACGATGTCTCTCGAATTCAGATAGGATTCTTATGCTTGGCATACTCGACCAGCTAAAGTCAAAGTGGGAGAAGACGGATGTCTATAAGTCCATATTCCGTCACAACTATCAGGACACGCAACGCAACAGGGCGTTGCAAATAGTTGATAATGTCTTCCTCCACCTTCATCCTGTTCGCATTTCGCGTCACGCAACAAACATCGGATTCACGTGGGGGATGGGAGGGATTACGTTCCTTCTGTTCATCGTCCTCACGATTACCGGCGTGATTCTGATGTTCTACTATCGCCCCGCAGCAGAATATGCGTACGACGATATGAAGTATCTGATGAACGACGTTGCCTTCGGGCCGCTGATGCGGAACATGCATCGCTGGGCTGCACACGCCATGGTGATTACCGTGATGCTGCACATGTTCCGCGTGTTTCTTACCGGTTCGTACAAACCTCCCCGACAGTTCAATTGGGTTATCGGGGTTATCCTCCTCACACTCACACTATTCCTCAGTTTTACAGGCTACTTGTTGCCGTGGGATCAGCTTGCCATTTGGGCTGTTACCGTCGGAACCAACATGGCCCGTGCAACTCCGCTCTTGGGTCACGAAGGCCCGTTCGGTCCTGAATTAGGCATGAAGATCGACAATGACGTTCGTTTTGTGTTGTTGGGTGGAACGCAGGTCGGCCCCCCCACGCTGCTCCGCTTCTATGTGTTGCATTGCATATTCCTACCGCTTGTCGGGGGCATTCTGATGATAGTTCATTTCTGGAGGATCCGGAAAGACGGCGGTATCTCGGGTCCTGATGTTACGTCCAAGAAATTCTAATCGCTTCCAAATCTAACTGAAAGAGCATGGAACATCTTCTCAAAATTATCAGCAAGCCCGACAACCTCCCCATCATTTTGATGTTAGTGCTGACATTGTTCTATGCGTGGCTTGCGTGGAAAAAAGCGGCAAAGAACGACCGTCAGGATATTTCAGAAGAAGCAAAGCAAGCGGATAAGGTTCAGGTGTGGCCGTATCTCGTGAAGGTCGAATTCCTCGGCGCTTTGGTTGTGATGGTGATTTTGACGTTCTGGTCGTTCTTGCTTGATGCCCCGCTTGAGGAACCTGCCAACCCCGCGCTGACACCCAATCCGTCAAAAGCGCCGTGGTACTTTCTGGGGTTGCAGGAAATTCTGGTTTATTTTGATCCGTGGATTGCCGGCGTGCTGATCCCCACGTTCATCATTATCGGCCTTGCTGCCATCCCGTATATCGACATCAACCCCAAGGGGAACGGATACTATACATTCAAGGAGCGCAAGTTTGCCATTCTCACATTCTGTTTCGGCTTCCTGTTGCTGTGGGTTGCCTTGATTGTGCTCGGGACATTCTTCCGGGGACCCGGATGGAATTTGTTCTGGCCGTGGGAGTATTGGGACACGCATCGTGTTGTGGCATTAACGAATATCGATTTCACGGAGTTGTTCGGCATTCCCACACGGCTTGTGGATGATTCACTCAATCCTGTAGCAATGATTTTCGGCAGCGTTGTTATTGTTGCCTGGTACTTGATTGCAGTCGTGTATTATGTGTGGAAGAAGAACACAGATGTGATGCAGAAGTTGGGATTGGTCCGGTACAGCATCACGGCATTCCTGTTTCTGACAATGATGGCAGTTCCCATTAAAATTATTCTGCGGCTGACGTTAAATGTCAAATATATTCTCGTCACGCCATTCTTTAACATCTGACAGTTGCAACCAATACAAGGAGGTTCTTCTTGTTTGAACAACGTGCGAAAATTCCGATAGAGCAACGCAACTACAGTAAGTACTACCTGGTGTTGTCCGGATTGCTGTTTCTGGGAACAATGTGGGCTGTTGTGGATGAAGTTGCCACGCGCCGCCCGTGGAAAGACTACCAGAAGGAATACCGCACGATGGCGGACACGCTGGTTAAGCAGCAGATTGAATATGCGGCGAGCGAAATTGATTCATTTGCATTGGATGAAGCACGCCAACAATTGAAGCATGCCCAGGACTCGCTTCGCAGCGATCGGTATCTTTCAACGATGAAGGAATTCGAGAAGGCATCCGAATCTCTTATTGATGAAACAAGAGAGTATCAATTTGCCAAGAGTCGCGGCGACGAAGCATACTACTTTTGGAAAAAGTCCATCCAGGATGGGAAAGAAAATCTCAACCTCAAAGCGCGGCTCGACAAAGAAGAAGCGCTAATGGCGGAGCATCAGGAGAAAATGAATCTGCATCAGGCGACCAAAGATTCGCTGCAGGAAATCCTGAACGAGTACCGCGCAAACGTCAGAACGGCGCAGAATGCCATCACGAACATTCTCAAGACAGTTGAGAAATGGGAAACGAAGCAGGCGAGGCTCGCATCGGCGCCAATTCAAATCCGACAAGTGATGATGCTGGACTATGACCGAAATCCTTTTAACGATCCGAAAGCACGAGTCGACCGTTGTCAATCATGCCATCTCGGTTGGAACGAAGAATTGATGGAGGAGGCACCGCAACCGTTCAAAAAGCATCCTCTGCCTGACCTTCTCGCTTCGCACAATCCTGAAGTGTATGGCTGCACGCCGTGTCATCGCGGGCAGGGAGCAGCACTTACGCCGGGCATGGCGCATGGTGAAGACGATCATTACTGGGAGAATCCACTCCTCAGAGGCAAGGATGTTTGGGCCTCGTGCAACGAATGTCACGACAATGAGAGCATCCTTCGTCATGCACCAACGTTTACAAACGCCAAGCGGCTGATGATAGAGTCGGGGTGTCATGGTTGCCACGAAATTAAGGGCTACACCGACGTTCCGAAAATCGGCCCGCAGCTGAGCGGCCTCTCGTACAAGACGTCGCCGACATGGGTGTACGAGTGGGTGAAAAATCCGAAGTCCTACAATCCGCATACGCGTATGCCGGATTTCAAGTTCAGTGAAACGGAAGCCGAAGCGGTGACAGCGTATTTGATGGATGTATCTCAGCGCTATCAGTTTAGATTTACGTCTCCCAAAGGTGCATACACTGGAGGCAGCGTGCAGCGCGGAAAAGAGACGTTCGAGACAGTCGGGTGTCAGAGTTGTCACGTTGTCGGCGAGATGACGGCGGTTCGTGAAGCTCGCGGAACAAGCTATGACATTGCGCCGGAGTTGACGCGGGTGGGAAGCAAAGTAAATCCGGATTGGCTGTATGATTGGATCAGAAATCCGCGGCATTTCAATCCGACGACAAAAATGCCGAGTCTCCGGCTTACTGATGCTGAAGCAAAAGACATCGTTGCATATCTCATGACGCTGAAAGACGATCGGGAGATCTCTGTAAAGGCACTTGATCTAACATCTTCAACAACAATACGGAATGGCGAAAGCCTCATTCGTGAGTTTGGCTGCAATGGCTGCCATTTGATACCGGGATTGGAGAAGGAGGGGAGAGTATCGGTTTCCCTTTCGAACTTCGGGCGCAAGAAGGTTGAGGAAATGGACTTTGGCGATACAAAAGTCAAGCACACGTGGCATGACTGGGTGTACAACAAATTGAAGAATGCCCGTGCCTTTGCCACTGACAGAATTGTGCAGAAGATGCCGATTTTCTCATTCTCTGAAGAGGAAGTGACGACGCTTCGAATGTACCTTCTTTCACTGACGAAAGATGAGCCGGACAAAAAATATGTCAGAGCATTTGACAAGAAACAACAGAACATTGAGGCGGGTCGTCGTCTGGCAATGCTTTACAATTGCCAACAATGCCACATGCTGGAGGATCATGGCTCATACCTTGCCGCAACCATCGAAGAAACCGCATTTCATCCGCCCATCATAACGGGCGAAGGCGCTAAAGTACAGGAACAGTGGCTTCACGATTTTCTGAAGAGCCCCTCGCCAATCGGGCAGAATTCCGTCAGGCCCTGGGTTCCTACGAGGATGCCGACGTTCCAACTTTCGGAAGATGAGATCAACAAGTTGCAGAAGTACTTTCTCGGACTGAGCAATCAGGAATTCGAGTTGCGCGACTACCGGGCATTTCCGCTTGACCCGCAACGTCTCCGTATCGGGAAGGAAATCTTTACCGACTTTCAATGTTTGAATTGCCATCCGTCAGGCCCGTTCCGTCGGGGTCCGGGCGAAGTATCGACATCCGACCTTGCACCGAACCTCGCACTTTCGCGTGACCGCCTCAAGCCTGAATGGATTGTCGATTGGCTTGCCGATCCCGGGAAGATACAGCCCGGCACTCGTATGCCGACATTCTTCCCTGATGGCGAATCGCCGCTGCCGGATGTTCTGGATGGCGACGCCAAAAAGCAGATGGAGGCAATTCGTGACTATGTTCTGACACTTGCTCAGCCGGTAAGGACGACGGTTGTGTCCAAATAACCTCGCATGCTAATATCAATCAACTAACAATTATCAGAAGGAGTAGAGATGAAAGTATTCATGAACGTGCTGGTGATTTCTGCCTTTGTTGCCGGAAGTGCTGTTGCCGGGGATGTGACAGGCAAGGTGATATTTGACGGGGCTGCCCCAAAATCCGTCGCGCTACGCATGGACGCAGACAAGGTATGCAAGGTTGCGCACAAAACTCCCCAACGAAGCGAAGAAGTAGTCGTGAACGACAACAACACGCTCAGGAATGTTCTCGTGTATGTGAAGGACGGATTGGGCAACAGAAAGTTCCCGCCTCAGGCGGCAAAGGTAACGTTGGATCAATTAGGTTGTATCTACATTCCCCACGTCGTCGGTATCCAAACCGGTCAGGAGCTTGAAGTGACGAATAGCGATCCGACTTTGCACAACGTACACTCTCTTTCTAAAGAAAATCCGCAGTTCAACGTTGCCCAGCCCAAGAAGGGGATGAAACTCACGAGAAAGTTTGAGAAACCGGAAGTCTTCAAAGTGAAGTGCGAGGTTCATACCTGGATGGGGGCATTTATCGGTGTGTTCAATCATCCGTTTTATGCAGTGACGGGGGATGACGGCTCGTTTGTGCTCAGTAAGGTCCCGGCCGGAGACTATACGATTGAGGCTTGGCACGAAAAGTACGGAACACAAACATCAAAAGTGAAAGTCGACGCCGCAGGAAAAGTCACGGCGGATTTCAAGTTTGCAGCAAAATAACAATTACCTCCCATGATCATGTCCGGTCAAGAACACCACGGCCGTGCATGACCAACATCATTAACTGAAAGGAGACTCCGTCTTGGCTGACGAGACCTCAAAACACAATTCACAGAAGCAAGCTGAAGGTGTCGGGGTAGGTACTCATGCGCATGTTCATCATGAAGAGCATCATCATGAAGTGAGTTTCATACGCAAATATGTGTTTTCCACAGATCACAAAGTCATCGGGATTCAGTACGGGATTACAAGTTTGTTATTCTTGTTTTTCGGCTTCACACTGATGATGGTCATGCGCTGGCAGCTCGCATATCCCGGGGAGCCGATTCCGTGGATTGGCCTCCTGCTCGGTGCCGATCGGGCTCCTGACGGAATCATGCTGCCGGAGTTCTACAACCAGCTCGGCGCAATGCACGGGACGATCATGGTGTTCCTGGGTGTTGTGCCGCTTGCTGTCGGTGCGTTCGGGAACTATGTCATGCCGCTGCAAATCGGTGCCATTGATATGGCATTCCCGAAGTTGAACATGATGAGCTACTGGGTGTACTTCATGGGCGGTGTGACGATGTTAGTGAGTTTCTTCCTTCCCGGCGGAGCCGCAAATTCGGGCTGGACCTCCTATGCACCGCTTGCCGTCATTGCGACAACAGGTCAAACGGTATGGCTCATTGGCATGATATTTCTTATCACGTCATCGCTGCTGGGTTCGGTGAACTTCATCGTCACAATCATACAGTTACGGACTCACGGACTTACGTTCATGCGATTGCCGTTCTTCGTATGGGCGCAGTTTGTAACATCATTCCTGTTGCTGCTTGCATTTCCTCCGCTTGAAGCGGCGGGCATTCTTCAACTCATGGATCGTGTTGCGGGAACAAGCTTCTTCATGCCGAGCGGACTTGTCGTCAGTGGTATTGCGCTGCCGTACACCGGAGGAGGAAGCCCGTTACTCTGGCAGCATTTGTTCTGGTTCCTTGCGCATCCCGAAGTATATGTTCTGATTCTCCCCGCAATGGGAATTGTCGCGGAGATCATTGCTAACAACACACGCAAACCGCTCTGGGGATACAAGTCGATGGTGTATGCGGCAATCTTCCTCGGTTTTATGTCATTCGTTGTGTGGGCGCATCATATGTTCATGACAGGAATGGGCACAACTATCAGCGCATTCTTCCAAACTACGACGATGATTATCTCCATTCCTTCGATCATCATCCTTACGGCGTTTTTCTTGTCGTTGTGGGGCGGCTCGATTCGGTTTACGACTCCTATGCTCTTTGCGTTGGCGTTCCTTCCCATGTTCGGCATCGGAGGATTGACGGGCTTGCCGTTGGGTCTGGCGCCGCCCGACATTCATTTGCACGACACGTACTACGTCATCGGCCATTTTCATTATGTCGTTGCTCCGGGCACGTTGATGGCGCTGTTTGCCGGAATTTACTATTGGTATCCGAAAGTAACGGGAAGAATGATGAACGATATGCTCGGCAAGCTGCATTTCTGGGGTTCGTTCATATTCCTGAATGGCGTGTTTATGCCGATGTTCATTCAAGGACTTGCCGGTGTTTCACGTCGTCTCTATGATGGCGGCGAGCAATATGCTCACGCGCAAAGTGTTCTTCAATGGAACGAAGTCATGTCGGTTTCGGCGTGGCTGCTTGGCTTGGCGCAGATTCCTTTCATTATCAATTTCTTTTTGAGTGCGAAGAACGGAAAGAAGGTCGGCGACAATCCGTGGGACGCAACAACGCTCGACATGGCGGCAACAACTTCGCCGCCGTTGGCACACGGCAACTTCGAACGCGTGCCCGAAGTGCATCGCCCGCCGTACGAGTACAGTGTGCCCGGAGCAGAACGTGACTTCATTCCCCAGCATGAAAGGACGGCGTAACGATGAACATTCCCTACACCTCAACCGCCCGTCCGGATACCGGACTTTACAACGCAAAGCTCGGCATCTGGCTCTTTCTTGCGTCCGAAGTTATGTTGTTCGGAGCTTTGTTCTCCACATACATTTTATTGCGTGTAAATGCAGTGTCGTGGCCCCACGGGTACGAGATTCTCAATGTACCTCTTGCCACCCTGAATACTGTTGTTCTTATTTCATCGAGCGTGACAATGGTAATGGCGTGGGCATCGCTGATGATGAAGAAGTTCGATAAATACAAGATGTATATGGGCCTGACGATTCTTCTTGCGCTCGTGTTTCTCGTCGTGAAGTATTTTGAGTACAGCGCAAAGTTCGAGCATCATTTGTATCCCAGCACGAATACGTTTCTTGCAATCTATTTTACCGTGACAGCGCTGCACGGCTTGCACATCATCGGTGGCGTGATTGTGAATGCGTACCTCTGGGGTCCCGGCAGTAAAATGTGGAAGACAGACCCTCAGCGATTTACGAATCGGGTAGAGGTTGCCGGTTTGTACTGGCATTTCGTTGATCTGGTCTGGATTTTCTTGTTCCCCGTTTTATATCTCTTATAGGAGTGATATTATGGACACTGCTCATGCAGATGATGTAAAGAAAACCGTTCGCACGTACATTTTTGTCTTTGTTGCCTTGATGGGGTTGACTGTCATAACGGTGGCAATCTCGTACCTCCATCTGAGCGTAACGGCGGCAGTTACCGTTGCACTCATTGTTGCAACAGTAAAGGCCTCGCTTGTTGCGATGTACTTCATGCATCTCGTGTCGGAACGGAAAGCTATTTACTGGACGCTCGCATTGACAGCGTTCTTCTTTATTCTGCTCATGTTTTTGCCAATTTTCACGGACCAAAACAGCACGAGGTTATTCCACTAATGTCACTCAAAGCATTTCATATCGTTTTCATCGGTACTTCCGCGTTGCTGGCATCCGGATTTGCTGTATGGTTGATCAACGGATTTGCGGCGGGCGGGAATGCGCTGCAACTGTTGGCGGGCATTAGTTCGGCGATTGCTGCATCCGGGCTTGTTGTGTACGGTATTCGTTTCATGCGAAAGCTTAAACATGTGAGCATGTTATGAGAAGCAAATTAGTGTTGGCAGGATGTATCATTGCTGCTCTTCACGTGTTGCAGGATATAGCCTTGGCGTGCCCCACTTGCTACGGCGACCCTTCGTCATCCGAAGTGCAGGGAATGAAGTGGGCGATTCTGAGTTTGCTGGGAATTACGGGAACGGTGCTTGTGGGATTGAGCGCTCTTTTTCTCTACTTGCGAAAGAGGGCAATTGAACTTAACCGCCGGTTCAGTGACAGACTGAACTGACGGAATCACGTCTGCGCAGCAGGCTGGAAACTACTTTCTAATACGGAGAATCTATCACTATGCACGACTTGTTAGGCTTGCCCATCGATGCTTCATCGCACGGCCACACAATCGACGAGATGATTGTCATCATTCATTGGCTGATGCTCGTTCTGTTTGTTGGGTGGGGAGGATTCTTTGCATATTCACTCGTCAGATTCCGGAAGGTAAAAAACCCGAATGCGGATTATGTCGGAGTGAAGAGTCACACATCAAGCTACATTGAGGTGGCAGTAGCCTTGTTCGAAGGGGTGTTGCTTGTAGGCTTTGCGATTCCTGTATGGTCAAATGTCTGGCTCAGCTATCCGGACGAGAAGGACGCTCTTGTGGTTCATGTTGTTGCCGAGCAATTTGCATGGAACATTCACTATCCCGGGAAAGACGGTGTGTTTGGCAAGCGGGATATCTCACTGGTCAGTTCTGATAACCCGTTGGGGTTGGATCGGGACGATCCCGACGCAAAGGATGATATCACAACAATCAATAACATGCACATACCTGTCGGGAAACCCATTCTCGTGTACCTGACAAGCAAGGATGTGATCCACAGCTTTGCCCTGCCTTTGTTGAGGGTGAAACAGGACGCAATTCCGGGCCAGTCAATTCCTATAGCGTTTACAGCAACAATGACGCTTGATGAAATCAGGGATCAGTTGAAGAAGAACTACCCGCTTTCAGACGGGCATCTTCCGGAGAATTTGAGTACATTAGTAGCATCCAGTGATTACAATGCAGGTGACGGTACTCCAATCCTCGCAAGAGGCGAACTTCTCAACGAAGACGCCATTGCAAAGTTGAGAGAGGCGGGAATATCGTCCATCGAGGCGTCGCAAGACACGCCTGTTGAGATTGCCTGCGCACAATTATGCGGACTCGGCCACTATCGCATGCGAGGGACCTTGGTATTGAATACTCCCGAGCAGTTCGAGGCATGGTTGGAAGATGAAGCAGCCTATCTTGAATAGTTCTATGACATCAAATATCGGACTTCACAGATTTGCACTTTTCACTTCTGTATCAACGTTTCTGCTTATCATTGCAGGCGGCTTGGTAACAAGTACGGATTCCGGCCTTGCGGTTCCCGATTGGCCGCTGTCATACGGGCAGCTTATGCCTCCGATGGTCGGAGGCATTTTCTATGAACACGGCCACCGCATGATAGCAACATTCGTTGGTTTTCTGACAACCGTACTTGCAATCTGGCTGGCTCGAAAAGAAGAAAGAAAATGGGTCGTGGTCCTCGGCTTTGTAGCGTTGTTTGCCGTTATCGTGCAGGGAGTTCTTGGCGGGATGACGGTTCTTTATCTTCTCCCAGTTTGGATTTCGACAACGCACGCGACGCTTGCACAATCCTTCTTCTGCCTCACGGTAGTACTTGCGATTGTCACTTCGCCATCCTGGAAACGACAAGAACGCATGGATCACGGGGATACAAGCCGCACACGGTTGTTGGCAGTTTTGGCAACCGGGGCTATCCTTGTTCAACTTATCCTCGGTGGCGTAATGCGTCATTCAGGATCGGGTATGGCAATCCCGGATTTTCCGTTATCGTACACACATTGGCTTCCGCCGACAAACGGGGATGATCTTGCCTCCATCAATGAATACCGGCTTACATACTACGATCTACCGCCAGTAGAGTTGGGCCAAATCTGGATACATTTTGCCCACCGAGCCTGGGCCGTTGTGGTTACGATTCTTGTGATTGTGAACGTTGTTCACATTTTGAGGAATTACAAACTGCAGCGAATGAGGGAGCCTGCAATTATTCAGGGTCTGTTGGTTCTTATTCAATTTCTCCTGGGCGCATTGACAGTCTGGACAGGCAAAGGCGTTCAAATTTCGACTGTGCATGTTGCTGCAGGGGCCCTACTGTTAGGGACAAGTGTAGCTCTCGCATTCTACTCTTACGGGCTGTTCAAAGTTAAAGAGAAGGTAGACAAGCCTACATATGCTCCATCCGGAGTACGAGCAAGCGGGGAGGCATCAATAGCGTGAGATCGAATATCGAGAACAACGGTACTATCGCAATCGAGCGCTCGAAGTTTGCCGATTACATTACACTTACGAAGCCGGAATTGACATTTCTTTCAGTCGTGACAGCGTTGGGTGGCTTCTATCTCGGAGTTGCAGGGTCGCTTCCGATTGAAACAATGCTGCACACACTGTTCGGGACGTTGCTTGTTGGTGGTGGAGCCGGAGCGTTGAATCAATACATCGAGCGCGAGTATGATGCGATGATGAGGCGGACGGAGAATCGTCCTCTGCCCTCGGGAAGACTGAGCCCCACAGAAGTTGTTTTGTTCGGCAGCATTCTTTCGATTGCAGGTGTCGTGGAGTTGACTGTTTTTGCCAATCCGTTGAGCGGGTTTCTTGCGATTGCGACCCTCGTGACCTATCTGTTCCTATACACACCTCTGAAACGGATTACGTGGGTTTCGACAATTGTGGGAGGGATACCGGGGGCGCTTCCTCCGATGATTGGCTGGGCTGCAGCACGCAATGAGATTACGATTGAAGCGTGGATTCTGTTCGGTATTCTCTTCTTCTGGCAGATGCCGCATTTCTTTTCGTTGGCATGGATGTATCGCAAAGATTACGAACGTGCCGGGTACCCGATGCTTACCGTTTTAGATGCAGAAGGGAAGCAAACAAGCCTGCAGATTCTTCTGTTCTGTGTCGGGTTGATTCCTGTGTCGCTGATGCTTACTCTGTATGCAGGGTTGGGCATTGTCTATTTTGTGGGGGCACTGGTGACCGGCGGCCTGTTTTTGTATTTCGGCATCGAGCTTCTGAGGACGAAATCAAATACATCTGCACGAAAGATGTTCTTTGCATCTCTTCTCTACCTTCCCATTCTTCTTGCTTTTATGGTTATTGACAAGATCTGATGGCGTTCACCGATCTCCCGCTCGTCAATGCTCTGCTAAACACAACCAGCACCGTGTTTCTTCTTCTGGGATACTACTACATCCGCAGGAAGAGAAAGGCAGCACACAAGAAGGCAATGATTGCCGCACTGGTTACGTCGTCGGTGTTTCTGCTTTCGTACCTTATCTATCACTATAACGTCGGCTCGGTGAAGTTCACGGCGGAGGGAACCGTCAGAACGGTGTATTTCACGATTCTGCTTACGCATACAATACTTGCTGTTGCAGTTCCGCCGCTTGCGATTGTGACGGTGGTAAAGGCTTTGCGTGAACGATTCGATAAGCACAAACGAATCGCTCGCTGGACTCTTCCCATCTGGTTGTATGTTTCCGTAACGGGAGTCGCAATCTATCTGATGCTGTACCAATTCTATCCACCGGCATGATGACGGTAGTTCACGCTGTCATCCTCGTACATACCATCTTGTAATACCTTCCATCGTTGTTTATATTCGATAGGAATATCAAAGGGGGAATTCTTGCAGACCAACGCGAGTTCCCCTTTTTTGATGTTGATTAGCGATTTAATAGCAGATCATGAAACATCGGTTCATATTCGTCATTGCATTGTTCCTCGTCCTCTTTCCGAGTTGTGATACCGGGCTGACGCCCCTCAATGAACCGTCCGGTTTTCGTGGCGTTGTCCGGTTCAAGAACTGGCCCTCTGCGGATAGTGTGCGGGAGTTGCGTATTGTGGCATTTGAATCGTACCCGACGGACAGTTCGGGCATTATACCGGCGTTGCTGGCAGGAACCGCTGCCGTCTATCCTGAGCTTGAACGGCGGCTCCCGACGTTTGTTGACAGCATCGAATATGAGTTTACGACCAAGAATGGTCTCAATCTTCAGTTACGAAACTACGTGTACATCATCCTTGCGCAGCAGTACGGCCCAAACGTGTTCAACGACTGGCGACCGGCAGGAGTCTATGCGGCTCGCCCCAATTCTTTCGATCCTGCACCTGTGAGGGTGTTGCTGCACCGCATTGTCCCGAATATTGACATCGACGTTGACTTTAACAATCCTCCTCCGAGACCGTGGCGATGAAATTTCTTGCTCTGCTTCTTTTCTTTTTCACAGCATATGAACTTGTTGCAGCCGGGTCTATTAGAGGTCGTGTGATGGTGGAGACGAGCGATGAGCCTCTTTCGGGCGCAAACGTCAGGATTTTGGGAACAAACAAGGGGGCTGTAACAGATGCATACGGCGAGTTTCGCATTGGTGACATTTCTCCGGGCACATATACTGTGGGCTTCTCTATGATTGGCTTTCAGAAAGTGACCACAAAAGTGGATGTGAAAGAGGCAGAGGAGACGTTCGTGGAGGTGCGTCTGAAGGAAGCTCCGCTCCAATCCGAGCAGGTCGTTGTCACGGCAAGTAAGCGGGAACAATCCCTGCAGGATGTTCCGGTAAGCATCTCGGTTCTTGATGCAACGCAAATCAGCTATCGGAATTCCGTTTCGCTTGATGAAGCCCTGAGATACGTTCCCGGTGTGAACATGACGGGCCCTCAGATCAACATCCGCGGCTCAAGCGGATACAGTCTTGGGGCGGGAAGTCGTGTCTTGATGTTGCTTGATGGAATTCCCTTCATTGCAGGCGACACAGGCGAGTTGATTTTTGAGGCGATTCCTGCCGGCCACATTGACAGGATTGAGGTCGTGAAAGGAGCAAGCTCGGCGCTGTATGGGTCGAATGCGTTAGGGGGGGTCGTAAACGTCATAACAAAGCCGGTCGCGTCGGTTCCCGAAACGTACGTTCGTACGTACGGCGGGCTCTACAGCAAGCCTACGTTCGACCAGTGGAAATGGTCGGATAAGAAACGCTATCTTCATGGTCAATCCGCCGGAGTATCTCGACGCTTCGGGGATTTCGGAATGTCAGCATTCTTTTCCCGTCAGGTTGATGACGGTTATCGGGAGAATGACTTCCGGCGCCGCTACAATGTGTTTCTGAAAGCACGGCAGGAATTCACGTCGTCAAGTTCGTTGACACTGAACGCCGGATTCCTGCATCAGTTCAGCGGCCAGTTTCTCTTTTGGCGCAGCCTCGACTCGGCGCTGATTCCGCCAATCAAAAACCAAACAGATAACCTGAAATCAACCCGGTATTACGTCAGCGGGTTATTTAATACGATACTTTCCGACAATACTCTCATCACAACCAAGGCAATGTGGTCGCACAACCTGTGGGGATTCCAGCAGATGGGAGATGCCGAGCGAACGGAATCGAAGTCCGATGGCTTCAGAGCAGAAATCTCTGCCCGCGTCAGTCTTGGCGACCATCATATCGTGACAGCAGGAGTTGATGGCAATCTCGACGTGATTGGCGGCGCGATGTTTGAAAGCAGAACCATCGGCGGACTCGCCTTGTATGCCCAGGATGAGATAACGTTGTCTGAGAAGGTAAGCCTCACTCTCGGGGCCCGGTTTGACTTGCAGTCTGTTGGCCTCACCGAGCAGAGTCTGCAATTTAATCCAAAAACTGCAATAGTGTACAATATCGCAGAGGGAACCTCGCTTCGTGCCTCATTCGGCAGGGGTTTCAGAGTACCATCGGTGGCGGAAGCATTTATCGCTGCCGGGGGCGGCTTTGTTCGAGGGGTCCCGAACACAGACCTGAAACCGGAGAGAAGTACGTCATACGAAGTGGGGATTTCGCATCAGGTGTTTGAGCAAGGGTCAATTGATGTTGCAGCATTCCGATCTGATTACGATAACCTGATAGAGCCCGGACTAATCATAGCAGAACAGAACCTCAATGTTCAGTGGCGGAATGTGACATCGGCGAGAGTACAGGGTTTTGAGACGGCTTTGAAGCTCGGTTTCTTCGAGGACAACCTCATCTACTCGCTCGGATACACGTACGTATATCCCGAAGATAGAACGAAGAACGATATTCTCAAATACCGTCCGCGTCATTTGTTTTATACGAATGCGTCAGTTCGTCTTGATTGGTTGAGTGTGGGAGGGGATTTCCGTTTTGTCAGCCGGGCAGACCGGATTGACAATGAGCTTGTAGAAACAGGAATCGTTCCTGATGGCGATGAGCGGACCGATATCCTCGTAGCGGATTTCCGGCTCGGCGCAGATGTGTCTCTGGGTGGTGTCTCCCTGATTACGACGCTGAACGTGAAGAATGCTTTCCAACGAAACTACGTTGAACTGATCGGCAATATGATGCCTCCGCGTACGTATCTTTTGTCGCTTGAAGCAAGATTTTGAGGAAGAAAAGGTGAAAGGGAAGAAGCGGGTCAGATACGATCAATGGTCGCCGAAACAAGCTTCGCAAAGACTTTCTTGACACGATTTCCTACTTCCGTTACTTCAGCGTGCGACAGTTTCGACGTGCCGATTCCCGTTGCAAGATTCGTGATGCACGAGATGCCGAGAACCTCCATTCCCATCGAAGAAGCCAGAGAAGCTTCAAACACTGTCGACATTCCTACGGCATCTGCTCCAATCCGTGCCAGCATCTCCACTTCTGCGGCAGTTTCGTATGTTGGCCCCTTTAACCCGACGTACACGCCTTTCTTGACCGAAATCCCGTTTGCAGATGCAGCCTCTTCCGCTTTTCGAATGAGATTCATAGAGTAGACAGTTCCGCCCACAGCTTTGTCCGATGCAGGGCGTTGCGGGCTCCATGGCTCCAATGTCAGATTGATATGATCCGTCAGGATCATCAGGTCGCCTGCGTTTAATGTCCTGTTTATTCCGCCGGCGGCGTTTGTGACAGCCAATGTCTTGATCCCCAAGGCATTTGCTACACGGATAGGGTAGAGGACGGTTTCGAGGTTTCGTGATTCGTAGAAGTGGGTACGGCCCTGAAACGCCAGAATGGGCTTCTCATTCAGAATGGCGAAAACGAGCTTCCCCTTGTGACCCTCGACGGTCGAAACGGGATAGTTCGGGATGTCAGCCGTAGAGATAGCGACTCGGTCGGGGAGCCCGTCGGCAAAATCGCCCAAGCCGGACCCGAGAATCAGGCCAATTTCAGGAGCAAGTGACATGTGCTCCCTGATGTAGTTGACAGACTGTTCAAGGGCAGATTTGCTCATGAGGCAAAGAACATTCCTGCAATCGTGGCCGTCATCAGGTTTGCCAACGTTCCACCCAACACAGCACGAAAGCCGAGTGATGCAAGGTCTTTGCGCCGTTCCGGGGCTAACGGGCTTATACCGCCGAGTTGTATCGCAATGGAGGAGAAGTTAGCAAAGCCACATAGGGCAAATGTTGCCATCATAATGGCTTTATCTGAATAAATCTTACCTGTTGCAATCATTGAAGATAGGTCAAGATAGCCCACAAACTCATTCAGTACCACTTTGGTGCCGATAAGCGAGCCTACTTGCAGGGCATCCTGCCAAGGAACCCCTATAGCCGCGGCAAGGAACCGAAGAATTAAACCGAAAATGAGTTGAAGGGAAAGTGGTTGGCCGTAGTGTTCCTGCAGAGTTTGATTAAGTCCGGTCATATCACCAATTCCACCCAACAGATAGTTAATGAGGGCTATTAGAGCTATGAAGGCGAGGAGCATAGCGCCTACATTCAGGGCAAGTTTAAGCCCGTCAGATGCTCCGACTGCCGCTGCCTCAACCATGTTTGACGCATTCTTCTCGATCTTGACCTTTACGGTACCTTTTGTTTCCGGCTCACTTGTTTCAGGGAAGAGAATCTTGGAGATGGCGAGGCCTGCCGGTGCTGCCATGATACTGGCAGCAAGCAATTGTGCCGCAAACTTTGCCTGTCCTTCGGCAATCTCAAGGCCGTGTGTCTGAGCATAGGAATATCCCAGCATTTGAACATAGGCGGCAAGTACGCCACCGGCTATGGTACACATTCCACCCACCATAATCGTGAGAAGCTCGGATTTCGTCATTCCTTTGAGAAACGGACGGATCATTAGCGGAGCCTCGGTTTGACCCACGAAGATGTTGGCGGTACCCGACAGCGACTCGGCACCACTTGTCCCCATAACGCGAGCCATGACCCAAGCCATCGCTTGAACTATACGCTGCATAACCCCTAAGTAATAAAGGAGTGACATCAATGAAGCAAAGAAGATTATTGTAGGGAGAACCTGAAATGCAAAGAAGAAGCCGAGGGAATCCTGAGTGCCCGGACTGTTAGCGAGATTGCCGAAGACGAACTTTGCCCCGTCAGTGGTAAAGCCCAATATCGTCACGAAACCAACACTGAGCCATTCAAAGAACAATCTTGGCCAGCCGAGGGGAGAGAAATAGGTGGAAAGCTCAGTTCCTTTCAGCATCAAAACAGCGAATACTATCTGGAGCACGAAGCCCGAAAGAACCAGCCGCCAGTTGATCCGCCGCTTGTTATTTGATACGAGAAAAGCAATACCAACCAGGACAAGAAGGCCAAACGCCCCGTTGAGAAATGACATAATGGTCATAGTTGCTCCAGATTGGTGTAAGTGAAGGTCAGATGCCCGGTACGAAGCATTTTCGGCATCGTGCTTCATAAGAATCGGTTGCACCGACAAGGACACGCTCGCTTGATGTTGTGGTTCGCTGAGTCCTGTCTGCAGGATTGCCGCACACGACGCAGATGGCAAGAGTCTTCGTAATGTACTCGGCAACGGAAAGGAGCTGCGGCATCGGCTCGAAAGGCTTTCCGCGATAGTCCTGATCGAGGCCGGCAATAACGACGCGCTTACCTTTGTTCGCAAGCCTCTCGGCTACATCCACTAATCCCAAATCAAAGAATTGGCCTTCGTCAATTCCGATAACTTGTGCATCCTCAGCGAGTTGTTCGACATCGGCTGAAGACTCTACAACCTGTGACTGAAGCTTCGCCTCGCTGTGGGATACAATGTGGTCTGAACTGTACCGGTTATCGATTTTTGGCTTGAAGACGAGGACGTTCTGTTTTGCAATCTGTGCACGACGCAGTCTGCGAATCAACTCCTCTGTTTTGCCACTGAACATGCAGCCGACTATCACCTCTATCCAGCCGATGCCTTTCGGGGAGTCGTGAATTGTTGGTACGCTCATGAAGTCTTCTTCTTTCCTTTTGTGAAGCTTTGTGCTCCGAACGGGTAGGGGAAAAGCTGGCTCATCTTGAGGACCTTAATATCGCCGTTCTTTTTGCTCATGACGAAGTCAATATCGCCGGCAAGATCCATAATCACCTGACGGCATGCGCCACAGGGCGGCGTGAAATCGGGCTCATCCGTAGCAACAGCAATAGCCGTGAATTTCCGCTCGCCTTCCGAAAAGGCTTTAAACAGGGCTGTACGCTCGCCGCAAACGGTCAGGGCGAATGTACTGATTTCGATGTTGCAGCCCGTGTACACTTGACCATTTGCCGCGAGGAGTGCTGCACCTACTTTGAATCGGGAATACGGTGAGTGGGAGTGCTTGCGAGCGCTTGCAGCCCGTTTGGCGAGCGCTTTGTAGTTCATGAGAGCCTTTGTAATTGAAAAAAATATATCGAATGGGTGCAAGAGATGCAAGAAACGAACGATACCTCACAACTGCGGCGGATACGGAACGAGCGTGATCCTTGTGATCTCAGGAGGGCAATTGAGCCGGATGGGAAGGCCGACCGTGCCGATACCCCGATTGACGTACATGTGGGTGTTGCCGATCTTGTACTTTCCGGCAACATACTGCGAAGCAAGAGAAGCGGGAGCAATGACCATCTTTCCAAAACTTGCAAGGACAACCTGTCCGCCGTGGGTGTGCCCGCTGAGCACGAGGTCGATATTGCGATCGGCGGCTTGTTGCAGATAGTAGGGGCGGTGGATCATCAACACTTTCGGGATGTCGAGAGAGGCATTCTTGAGCGAAATACCAATTCTCTCATCAGAGCGGAAGGCCGAGCCGATATCATCGATACCGAGAAGGTACAACTGTCCGCCGTTCTTGTTGATGAGTACTCGATCATTGCGCAGCAACTTGACGCCGCAATCATCGATGATCTTTGAAACGGTATCGGGCTCACGGGTGAAGAAGTCGTGATTCCCCAGAACCCCAAAAACTCCGTGCGGTGCCTTCAACTCGCTGAACGCTTCGGCGAACGGATACGCTTCTTCGACCAGGCTGTTGACAAGATCCCCCGTAACGACAATCATGTCGCTGTGCAGCGCGTTTGCCGCTGAAACGTACTCATCCATTTCGGGCTTGCGCATGTTGACGCTGGAATGCACGTCGCTCAGCATCGTAATGGTGAAGCCGTGAAGCTGGGGAGGCAGATTGCGAATCGGGAACATGACTTTTACGATCTCGTGCCTGTGCTTCCCGATGAACATCCCATACGCGCTGGCGCCGAATGATGCGGCCGTAAGCGTGTACATGCTTCGGCGGATGAATACTCGCCGCGAAGCATCGAACGACCGGTATGCCGGACGTGCCTGCATAGCGTCAATGTTCTTCCGTACCGGTTTGATGAACTTCAATCCCTTGGCAAGAAGCTTAAAGGGTAGCTTGATAAGCAGGGAGATCAGGAGAATGAGGCCAATGAACAACGTTGATCCGTGCCAGATGAAGAAGGGATAAGCCGCGAAGTAGCGGAACCACGTTGAGTACTCGCTCGGCCGCGGTCGCACAACCAGAACATAGATCAGCGCAATATTAAAGGCAATAAACAAGCCGGCTGCAACCCAGTGCTGCCATTTGGCATTCGGGAATTTCTGCTTGATCCAGTTCCTTGTCCGGATGTACAGCAGCAACTGAATGGACAGCAAGAGAGTCGGTATTACATATCTGAACACGGCTATTCCTTCAGTATCTTGCGAAATTCAAGCATTAATTAATATACGTATTTTTGTAAACGCCGAAAAGCCGATTTGAGTTCACACAATCGGGATTTGTTTTGGGGAGAAGGGGAGGAATGCTGTAAAGGAGTGAGGCTACTGCCCTCTTCTCTGGAAGACAATAACATAGAAATCACCCAATCCGTGCAGGGCGGAATTGGAAGGCAGTGAGTCATCCAGACTCTGGAGGATTCTCGCGCCACGTCCGAGGATTTTTGATACAGGCATCGCCGACGGAGGAGGGGCGAGAATGTTCAATCCCTTAACAGAAACAAAATTGAACTGTCGCTGAAATGACCGCTTGATATCATCCGGCGAATAGTAATGCATCCAGACGCGTTCACCGTTCATGCTTGCCAGAACACCATCGGGCGACCGACGTTGGAAGGCTTTCTTCCACTTACCTCGAAGCAGGAATGATGCGGTTTCCCAGAGACACGTCTTCGACATCACATTCAACACAACATATCCACCCGGACGAACAAGGCGCTCAAGGTCGCTTGAAATCTGGTCGAGCCGCTTCGTCATGTTCAGTCCGCCGAAATTGGAATACGCCCCGTCGAACTGTGATCCGTTCAGCATATGCAAACGCTGGAACGAGAGATGCCTTGGAGTAACGAGCGTGCGGATGGCGGTGCCGTAGAGCTTCTTCTGTATTTCCTCAATCATCTCAGAAGAACCGTCGGTGGCAAGAACCCGGATTCCGGCTGAGGCGAGTTCCATTGCGTCGTCGCCTGTTCCGCAATTCAAATCAAGCAACGTATCGCCGGGACGAAAATGCCGGTAGTAGATATTCCACACAACACGCCGGATGCGCCTTGTAGCCGGATATGATTCGGCATTACGGTTTGCGTGTTCAACTCGCGCGCTGTAGGCGAGTCCTCGCTGGGCAATTGTATGCGACATCAAGTACTGAGGAAGTTTGTTAGAACCCAGTTGTCAGAAATGGTGCTGCAATGCTTATACGTTACCGGTCGAACTTTTGTATTTGGTGTTCAGGCTATGCCGGATGAGATGCAGGTACTTCTGTGATGCTTAATGCAACGACTACTCGTCGTCAAAGGCTGCGTTGGGGGAAACTTCACGTCCAATATCGCAAGTTTGATCACGGAAAGCAAGCGGATTTCTTGAAGATGGGAGGGCATTTCAGTATATTTCGGACAAATGAACCACAAGATAAAAGAGTTTTTCGATACTGCCGTTCTGCCCTTCCTGACACGAACCTGGCAGATACTGAAGCCCTATATCACCCGTATCGGCCGCATGCTTCGTTCGTTCTTCTTCAGCCGAAGATTTGCGATTGCCGCGCTGAGTCTTGTCGGAGCATTTCTCCTTTTTAACTATGCCGTTATGCCGTGGTACGTATATCACGGTGGTACGTTGTCCGTTCCTGATGTAACGAAGATGCAATTCGAAGAAGCGTGCAAAGTATTGGATGATGCCGGACTGGTCGGGATTGAGGCAGATAAGATACTCGACAACGCACATGCTATCGGAGACGTGATAACGCAAAATCCTGCCCCGGGTTCGATTGTGAAATACGGCAGACGTGTCTATCTGACGGTGTGCGGAGGGGAAGTGGAGGTACTCGTGCCGCAACTGCGCGGACGGTCGCTTCGCGATGCACGATTTGCGCTGGAACGGGACGGCTTGGTGTTGGGTGACATCGAATATGCCGCATCGAATCAAAATCCCGAAAACACGATCATCTCACAATCCATCCCGCCAACTTCTAAGGTGAAAAGGGGAACGACTATTGGCGTTGTGGTCAGTGCCGGTAAACCCGATCGCTCGATAGAAATCCCCAACCTGTTCGGGAAGTCATTATCTGAAGCTATAAAACTTCTAACGAGATACGGACTTAAAGTCGGAAACATCACATACCAGGTGAATATTGAACTTCTTCCCAACACGATTGTGGATCAATACCCGCAGGCGGGCGCAGCAGCAGATAGCGGCAAAGCTGTTGACTTGTTTGTGGTCAAGGCAGGAACTCTGCAGGATGAACACTGAATGGTGAAGATAGCTCCATCGTTGCTTTCCGCAGACTTTGCCGACCTGAAGAACCAGATTGCCGCCGCGGAGCATGCAGGAGCAGACTGGCTTCATCTCGATATTATGGACGGGCATTTCGTTCCGAATATCTCGTTCGGCCCGCCTGTCATTAAGGCGCTCCGCAAGCATACAAAGCTGCCGTTCGACACTCACCTGATGATCGAAAATCCCGACCGCTATCTTGAGGCGTTCCACGCCGCCGGTGCGGATATCCTGACTGTGCATTACGAAGCATGCACACATCTACACAGAACAATCAGCCGCATACAGGAACTCGGCATGAAGGCCGGAGTCTCCATCAATCCAGCCACGTCTGTAACGGCTCTGAGCGAGATTATGCCGTACGTTGACCTCGTTCTCATTATGTCCGTAAATCCCGGATTTGGCGGGCAGAAGTTCATTCCCACATCTACTGAAAAACTGCGGCAAACTGCCGATATCATCAAACAGAAGAAACCTGAAATCCACCTTGAGGTGGACGGAGGAATTGATGATACCACTGCCGCGGCTGTGGTGAAGGCGGGGGCGAATGTTCTCGTTGCCGGGAACTACGTATTCGGGCAGGGGAATATTGCGGAGTCAATTGCCACGCTCAAGAGAATTGTGGTTTGATTGTTGTTGGTTGATGGTTGATAGGCTTGAGCTTTCCGGTTTTCATTTCTTGTTCTGCATTTCAAAGAGACTCACCTTTCTGTGCACGGCGTCATAGCCACGGGCACGCTCCGGTAGTATCCTTACCTGCGGGTGAGGGAAGTACGAAGGTTCTCCGAAGGATCCTCGAAGGATGCCCGAAGGATACATGATTGAGCTATATACCATCCATTTATCAGCACTGGGGGAAGTATGGCAATGGTTGAACTGAATCCCGCTTTTGAAACGATCCGGGGAAGCATCGGCGGGATGGTGATAAAACGGTACGGCAATAAGCTCGTGCTTTCGCAGAAGCCTGTTTTCAGGAACCGGAAGTTTACGAAGGCGCAGAAGCAGAACCAGGAACGCTTCCGGCGCGCAAATGCGCATGCAACGATGGTTATGCTGGATGCCGTGAAGCGCAAGCCGTTTGAGCAGGCCGCCGCCGAAACTGGCAAGCCTGTTCGCAGCCTGATAATTTCCGAGTATATGCGAACCCACCAGGCGGAATAGCTGTCCAAGAGGTGGTTCTGAAAAAGAAAACCGCGAAGACGCGAAGGCGCCAAGTAGGTTTTGAGTGATTGGATTGCTGTGCTTACAGGAGAAAGAAAACCACGCCTGCGTGCCGTAACGCCGACGGAAACGGGTTGCTGCGCGGGTACACTTCGGCGTGCAGGCGCGAAGACGCGAAGTAGGTTTTGAGTGATTGCCTCATAAGGGCTGTTCACTAAATAATACCAAGTACTTGGTGAATTTCGTGTTCTTAGTGGATTATTCTTAGTGGATTATTCTTAGTGGATTATTCTTAGTGGATTATTCTTAGTGGATTATTCTTAGTGGATTATTCTTAGTGGATTATTCGAATCAGGTATTGCAAATGATGTTTGAATTTGCTATGCTTTAGCCAGTTGACCTCTCCGGTCGACCACGTCCCTTGCAGACTCGCATGTTCAGGGCATGTGAAATGGGAAAACAACCAGGGCTTACCTACCCGCTGGTTTAGTGCGGGGTGTACTTCATTGTCCATTGAGCAACTATTGGAAGACACCGACCGCTGTAGATATTTTCTCCCCTCAACCCGTGCCTCGCTTGCAGGCAGCAGCCCGACCTTACCCGGTCTCGAATACGCACGTCCGTACGCCAAAACACCTCAATTTGCCGGATTGTTACCTGATTTCGTTTATAGAAGTAGGGGGGGAATTCTTTCCACCAACTATTTCTACAGTATGGACTCCTCCGCTGAAAACCGCCAGCCGGGCTTGTTCGAAACGGTGCGGCGCGAGATGCGACTTCGCAACTACTCGCACAAGACAATAAAAGCGTACCGAAGTTGTATTCGAAAGTACGCCGGCTATCTCTCTCCCATCCATCCACGCGATGCCACAGATGCACACATCCGGAAGTTCCTTCTGCACCTTATTGAGAAGGAAGGTTACGGGCACAGCACAATCAACCAAATGATCAATGCGCTGCGCTATTTGTACGTGGAACTCTACAAGCGGCCGATGGTTGTAGGCGAAATAGCAAGGCCGCGTAAAGAACGTCCACTGCCCGATATTCTCAGCATCGAAGAGGTGACGCGTATCTTTGATTCGACACAGAATATCAAGCACAAGGCCCTGTTGATGGTGGCGTATGCGGGTGGCTTACGGGTTGGTGAGGTTGTACGGCTGCGTCTCGAGGATATTGACAGTGACCGCAACATGACACATGTACGGAAAGCGAAAGGTCACAAGGACAGATATACTTTGCTTGGAGAGGCTGCGTTGGGAATACTGCGAGAGTATTGGAGGAGCTATCATCCACGGGAGTGGTTATTCGAGGGGCAGGATCGGAAAGACGGCAAGGCGCGGCGCCATCTCACGGAGCGAAGTGCGGAGGCCATTTTCGCTGCGGCTGTTTCGCGGGCAAGGATAGGTAAGCAGGTAACATTTCATTCGTTGCGCCACTCATTTGCGACGCACCTGCTGGAAGCTGGTGTCGACCTCAGGTATATTCAAGATTTGTTGGGTCACAGCAGCAGCAAGACTACCGAGATTTACACTCACGTGAGTCAGAAGAAAGTAGAACGAATTCAGAGTCCGTTGGACTTGGCGATGCGGAGAAGGTCGGAGGAGGAAGATTAGTCCGCCAGAAGCCACATACACGCATTCAGCTATCTTCGGAGAATCAAAATAAACGAATGCGTCTATTTCTCAGGAGAGTATATAAACGGAATACGTTAATGCAGTAGTTAAGCGCGATGCCCGGCGGCGTCGAAAGTGTTCTGAGAGTTGGTGGTGAAGCGCTTGGGTTCACGGTTGCGCAGGTGAATGTTGTTCATCAACGGGC